>Ga0180223_1000031_pt1 | contig 356892 bp, 307 predicted proteins | sample eDN5th30CKraftOP_FD_151337 | JGI IMG/M metagenome (GOLD analysis project Ga0180223, IMG submission 151337) | Enriched Organic Plus compost microbial communities from Emeryville, California, USA - eDNA 5th pass 30_C Kraft OP (version 2) (version 2) ...
GACCGCGATCCATATGATGCGCTGGCCAGCCTGGACGACTTCAGCGAGGTCTACCAGACCTCGGTGACCCAGCCGCAGCCGCTGTTCCGCCGGCGGCAGTTGGCCTGACCTGAAAAGCCCCGCCCTGCAGGCTGTGTGAAAACCTCCGGATCGGTCCAGCTGGTTAAAAAACAACCTGGATTTCGCGTTTCTACGCGGATTCTGGGTTGGCTGAATAGAATAGCCAAGCCTTTTCAGATTTCACGTAGGAACGCACTCTTCGAAGAGCCGCTCGGGTTTTCACACAGCCTGCCTGGCGGGGCTTTTTCGTTGGGCCGGCGTCACGCTTCTCTTCCCCATCGTCGTTCCCACGAACGTGGGACGCGGCTCCATCGCGAACAGCGCTTGCGCTGGCCCGAAGGGGGATAACCCAGCTGCCTTAGCTTGGGTGTTTCTGCGCCGCTCCGAGTTTGCCCGGCCTTCTTGTTTCGCCCCCTCGGGCGAGTCCCTTTTGTCAATCGCCACAAAAGGAACCAAAAAGGCTTGCCCCGCCATACGGGCCCGATGGAGCCGGGCTACCCTCACGAACTCCCCCGCCACGGAGGCCCGCCCCGAGGGTACGTCCCTGTAGCCCATCGGGGCTCTCGCGACATCCATGTCGCATGACCTCCTGAGCGCCGGTTTCGCTCGGCCTTCTGAAGGGGCGTTTCGGAGTGCGCGGAGGTTTCTCTGGAAGTCCAAAAGCAAGAGCAAATGCGTATTTGTTTTTCGTAGGAGCGAGCTTGCTCGCGAACTGGCCGGTGGCATCTGCGCACGGGTTCAACTCCGCGCCCCTCTCCCTACCCCTCGGCTGCGCGCCCCGCCCTGAAGGGCGAGGGGACCGTTCGGCGTGCGCTGATATTTCCGCGTTAGCCGGCTTGCGCCGAGTGGCCGGCTGACACCTCGGATGTTCTGGAGTCAACCGGCTAGCACAGAGATTACCGGCTAAAGCCAGGCCCCTTCTCGGCACGGACAGCCCCCTCTCCCGCTTGCGGGAGAGGGCTGGGGTGAGGGTGCTCTTGATCCCCGACCGTCGGCGTTATCCGCCGGATCGCGGACAGAGTCCGCTCCTACGGTTCCAGGAAGCGCAGCTTTTCGTAGGATGGCGTTGAGCGAAGCGATACCCATCACCACGGCAGCATGGGTATCGCAAGCTCAACCCATCCTACGAAGAGCACCTCAGCGCAAGGAGCGGGCTCCGTCCGCGATTGGACTCACCGGCCACGTCGCACACCCCGGTGGCACGGCCAACGGCGCATAACCACGAACGGCTATGCGCCCTACGCCCTCACACTCTCCCAGGCGATCTGCGCCAGCAGGTCCCGGCAATCCGCCAGTTCCACCCGCGTCCGTCCGGCCAGCCAGTTGCGCACGTAATCGTGGGTGGGGCCTATCACCACCGAGTTGAACAGCTCGAAGGGCATTTCCCGGAAGGCACCAGCCTGGCGGTGCACCGCCAGCAGCTCGGCGATGCGCCGGCCCTGCTGGCGGTTGGCTTCGCGCAGTTGCTCGCCCATCTCCCCCGCCTCCACCCGGCCGCGGTTGTGCAGGATGAAGCGGGCCCAGTCCGGGTGCGTCACCACCCAGTCGATGTAGCAGGTGACGAACAGCTTGACCGTGGCCTCGGCGCCCATGCCCTCGCGCAGCCCGGCGTCAAGCAGGGCCGCGTACTGGCCGATGCCTTCCAGGTAGAGCGCGCCGATGATCCGCTCGCGGTTGCCGAAGTGGTGGTACAGGCTGCCGATGCTGGCGCCGGAGCGGTCGCGGATCATCTCGATGGTGGTGGCGTCCACCCCGGATTCGCTGAAACAGGCCAGCGCGGCCTGGAGGATGTCGTCTTTGCGGGAAGCTCGGCCCATGGGGTTCCTTGTACGGATCGCTTCTAGAATATTTTTCTAGAATTAATTTCTAGCCTTCGTATACTGCCCTGACACGCCGCCATCCTTCAACCCGAATCCACGCAGCCTGACCGGCCAGCCCCAGGAGCATGCAGCATGACCACCCCGCAGCCCCGCGAGATCGACAACGGCCACGGCCAGCGCCTGGCCAGCCACTGGTATTGGCCGCCGGGCGAGATGCTCGGCGCCGCCCTGATCGTCCCGGCCATGGGCGTCGAGCAGCGCTTCTACGGCGCCTTCGCCAACTGGCTGGCCGAGCGCGGCTATCTGGTCGTGACCTTCGACTACCAGGGCATGGGCCAGTCGCGCAGCGGCCCGCTACGCGAGGTGAAGGCCAACGTCGTCGACTGGGGCCGCCACGACTGCAGCGCCGTGCTCGCGGCGGTGGCCGAGGCCGCGCAGGACAAGCCGCTGTACTGGATCGGCCACAGCCTGGGCGGGCAGATCCTGCCCTTCGTCGACGGCCGCGGGCGCATCACCCGGGCCTTCAGCATCGCCAGCGGCAGCGGCTACTGGCGCGACAACACCGCCGGCCTGCGCGGCCGCGCCTGGCTGCTCTGGCACTTCATCGCGCCGACCGTCACGCCGCTGCTGGGCTACTTCCCGGGCCGCCGCCTGGGCATCGTCGGCGACCTGCCGCGCGGGGTGATCGAGCAGTGGCGGCGCTGGTGCCTGCACCCGCAGTACGCCCTGGGCGAAGGTGAGCAGATGCGCATCCGCTATTCGGCGGTGCACACGCCCATCGTGTCGCTGTCCTTCACCGACGACGAGATGATGTCTCAGCGCAGCACCGAAGCCCTGCTCGGCTTCTACCGCAGCGCGCCCAAGGTGAGCCGGCGCATCGCCCCGGAACAGCTGGGGGTGAAGCGCATCGGCCACTTCGGGTTCTTCCGCGAGCAGTTCGCCGACACGCTGTGGGAGGGCTACCTGCTGCCGGAGCTGGGCTGAACGCCCGGCCCCGGCGCGGGCATCAGTCGAGGTTCACCAGCAGCCGGCCAACCAGCTTGCCGGCGAGGATCTGGTGGATAGCGGTGGGCAGGTCGTCGAGGCGGATTTCGCGCACCAGCTCCTCCAGGCGCGGCAGCTTCCACTGCAGCGAGAGCTTGTCCCACATGGACGCCTTGACCACCAGCGGCAGCTCCACCGAGTCCACGCCCAGCAGGTTCACCCCGCGCAGGATGAACGGCAGCACCGTGGCCTTGAACGCGGCGCCGGCGGTCAGCCCGCAGCAGGCCACGCTGCCGCCGTATTGCAGCGACTTGACCACGTTGAACAGGATGTCGCCGCCGACCGTGTCCACGGCGCCGGCCCACTGCTCCTTGAGCAGCGGCTTGTCGACGCCGTCGGCGACGGTGGCGCGGTCGATGATCTGCCGCGCGCCCAGGCCGTTGAGGAACTCGGCCTGCTCCAGCTTGCCGGTGGAGGCCGCCACGCTGTAGCCCAGCTGGGCCAGCAGCATCACCGCGATGCTGCCGACGCCGCCGCTGGCGCCGGTGACCAGCACCGGGCCGGAGGCCGGGGTCACGCCGGCCCGCTCCAGCTTGTCGACGCACAGCGCCGCGGTCAGGCCGGCGGTGCCGAGGATCATCGCCTCGCGCAGGCTCAGGCCCTGCGGGCGCTTGATCAGCCAGGCGGCCGGCACGCGGACGTACTGGCCGAAGCCGCCCGGGGTGTTCATCCCCAGGTCGTAGCCGGTGACTATCACCTCGTCGCCGGCGACGAACTCGCCCACCGAGGATTCCTCCACCACCCCGGCGGCGTCGATGCCGGGGGTGTGCGGGTACTTGCGGGTCACGCCCCGGTTGCCGCTGGCCGACAACGCATCCTTGTAGTTCAGCGACGAATACCGCACCCGGATCAGCACCTCGCCGGCCGGCAACTGGCTGGTGTCGCGCTCGACCACCTGCTGCTCGTAGATGCCATGCGGGGACTCGGTAACCCAGAGGGCCTTGAATGCACTCATCACGCTCTCCTTCTGCAAAGCCTGCCGCGCGGACGCCCCTGCGCCCGCGCCGGAATCATTGCCAGTAACGGCTGCGCCCCAGGCGCTCCCACCAGCTCAGCAGCACGCGGTCGATCACCGTGCTGGCGCCCACGCCCAGGCGCTCCTGGACGCTTTTCTTCTGCACGTACTGCAAGTGGTAGACGTCCGCCTCGCGGGCGCGTTCGGCCAGGTACTCGTCGCTGGTCTTCAGCTCGTCCACCAGCTTGCGCCCCAGCGCCGCCTGGCCCAGCCAGACCTCGCCGGTGGCGATTTCCTCGATGGCCAGCTTCGGCCGGTAGTGGGCGACGAAGCCCTTGAACAGCTCGTGGGTGGACTCCAGATCCTCCTGGAACTTCTCGCGGCCCTTGTCGGTGTTCTCGCCGAACACCGTCAGGGTGCGCTTGTACTCGCCGGCGGTGAGCACCTCGAAATCGATGTCATGCTTCTTCAGCAGGCGGTGCACGTTGGGCAGCTGCGCCACCACGCCGATGGAACCGAGGATGGCGAAGGGCGCGGACAGGATGCGCTCGCCGATGCAGGCCATCATGTAGCCGCCGCTGGCGGCGATCTTGTCGACGCACACGGTCAGCGGCACGCCGGCCTGGCGGATGCGCGCCAGTTGCGAGGCGGCCAGGCCGTAGCTGTGGACCATGCCGCCGCCGCTCTCCAGGCGCAGCACCACTTCGTCCTTGGGCGTGGCCAGGCTGAGCAGCGCGGTGATCTCGTTGCGCAGGTGCTCGGTGGCCGAGGCCTTGATGTCGCCATCGAAGTCCAGTACGTAGACGCGGCTCTTCTGCGCGCCGGCCTTCTTCGCCTGCTTGGCGGCCTTGTGCTCGGACTTGCGCAGGGCCTTGAGCTTGTCCTTGTCGAGCACGCTGCCCTGCAGGCGCTCACGCAGGTCCTTGTAGAAGTCGTTGAGCTTGCGCACTTCCAGATGGCCCGAGCTGCGCCGCCCGCGGCCGCGCAGGGCGGCGACCACCACCAGCACCACCAGCACCGCCACCAGCACGGTGAAGGTCCTGGCCAGGAAACCCGCGTAATCCAGAAGAAACTCCACACTTCCCCCTATCAACCTGTGCCCCGCCCGCCGACCGGGCCGGGGAATCCCGCAAGCATACCCAGCCCGCCGGGCCGCAGCCAGCGCTGGCGAACGCCTTCATCAGCGTTGGGAATAGCATTCAAACAAGCGTATGTTTTTTCGTTGACAGCCCAGGGCCTTCCTCATACCCTCGCCGGAACTTTCCCCCTGCCGAGGTCCGTGCGTGGGCAGCATCTATCTGATTCGACATGGCCAGGCTTCGTTCGGCGCCGACGACTACGACGTGCTCTCGGCGACCGGCGTGCGCCAGGCCCAGGTCCTGGGCGAACACCTGGCGGGCCTGGGCCTGCGCCTGGACCGCTGTCTGGCCGGCGACCTGCAGCGCCAGCGCCACACCGCCAGCGAAGCCCTGGGGCGCATGCGCGAAGCCGGGCTCGAGGTGCCGGAGCTGGAGATCGACGCCGCCTTCAACGAGTTCGAGGCCGACGCGGTGATCCGCGCTCACCTCGACGACCTGCTGCAGCACGAGCCCCAGGCCCTGCACATCCTGCGTAACGCCGCGCAGCACCGCGGCGAGTTCCAGCGCCTGTTCTCCTACGTGATCGCCCGCTGGGTTTCCGGCAAGCACCACAAGGAAGGCCTGGTCAGCTGGCAGGAATTCCTCGACACCGTGCACGACGGCCTGCAGCGCCTGCTGCGCCAGGCCAGCGGCAAGGACAACATCGCCGTGTTCACCTCCGGCGGGACCATCACCGCCGTGCTCCAGCAGATCGTCGGCATGCCGGCGATCAAGGCCTTCGAGCTGAACTGGCAGATCGTCAACACTTCGCTCAGCCGCCTGAAGTTCCGTGGCGACGAAGTGTCCCTGGCTTCCTTCAACAGTCACGTGCACCTGGAACTGTTGAGGGCGCCGGAGCTCATCACCTATAGATGAGTCCGGCCCATTGCGCCTCCGGGCGCGCGAGAAAACCTAGAAAAGGGATAGAACCATGAGCGTTGCTGACATCGTCTCCACCATGAAGAGCAAATTCAACGCTGGCGCCGCCGCCGGCCTGGACCTGGTCTTCCAGTTCAACATCGAGGACGGCGACAACCACTATCTGGTGGTCAAGGATGGCACCTGCGAAGTCGTGCAGGGCGATGCGCCGAACCCCAACGTCACCCTGATCATGGACAGCGAGACCCTCAAGGGCATCACCAGCGGCGAAACCGACGGCATGCAGGCCTTCATGGCCGGCAAGCTGCGCGCCGAAGGCGACATGATGCTGGCCATGAAGCTGGGCGAGCTGTTCCCGGTCTGACCTGGAGCGCTGCCTGCCGGCACGAGAAACCGGGGCCCCGCGGCTCCGGTTTTTTTTCGCCCGCGCCGCTCTGGCAAAGGCGTATCAGGCAGCCTGATCGGGGTCCAACACGCTCGCCAATAACGCCCTGCGGCGCTTGTGGGGGTAGCAGGCGAGCATTAGATTAACCAATTATCTCGGGACACCATTATTGCCCTGCATGATGGATCCCGGGCGCCGCTGCCCCGGCAACTACCGACTACAAGAAAGGGATAAGCATGTCGCTGACTGACCAGTCCACCCGCATCCGCCAAGGCGAAGAGCTCGACGCCGCGGTCATCGATCCCTACCTGAAGGCCCACATTCCCGGCCTGCAGGGCGAGCCGAAGATCAGCCAGTTCCCTGGCGGCGCCTCGAACCTGACCTACCTGCTGGAATACCCCAGCCACGAGCTGGTGCTGCGCCGCCCGCCGTTCGGCCGCAAGGCCAAGTCGGCCCACGACATGGGCCGCGAGTACCGCATCCTCAACCAGCTCAACGCCGGCTTCCCGTACTGCCCGAAAGCCTACGTGCACTGCACCGACGAGTCGGTGATCGGCGCCGAGTTCTACGTGATGGAGCGCGTCAACGGCATCATCCTGCGCGCCGACCTGCCGCCGGAGCTCAAGCTCGACGCGCAGCAGGCCAACACCCTGTGCAAGAACTTCATCGACCGCTTCGTGGAACTGCACAACGTCGACTACCAGGCCTGCGGCCTGGGCGACCTGGGCAAGCCCGAGGGCTACGTGCAGCGCCAGATCGAAGGCTGGAGCGACCGCTACGAGAAGGCCCTGACCCCCGACGCGCCGAGCTGGGAAGCGGTCAAGGCCTGGCTGCGCGAGAAGATGCCGGCCGACCACCCCAAGCCGGGCATCGTGCACAACGACTACCGCTTCGACAACGTCATCCTCGACCCCAAGGACCCGATGCGCATCATCGGCGTGCTGGACTGGGAGCTGACCACCATCGGCGACCCGCTGATGGACCTGGGCAACACCCTCGCCTACTGGATCGAAGCCGACGACCCGGCGCCGGTGCAGCTCATGCGCCGCCAGCCGAGCCACCTGCCGGGCATGCTGACGCGCCAGCAGTTCGCCGACTACTACGCCGAACGCGCCGGCCTGCCGCGCATCGACAACCTCGACTTCTACTACACCTACGGCCTGTTCCGCCTGGCCGGCATCGTGCAGCAGATCTACTACCGCTACTTCCACGGCCAGACCCAGGACAAGCGCTTCGCCCAGTTCATCCACATGAACAAGCTGCTGGAGCAGATGAGCCTGCAGGTCATCGGCAAATCGCGCCTGTAACGACGATCACAACAAGGGGAACCCCATGTCCAAGACCAACCTGTTCGACCTCGACGGCAAGATCGCCTTCGTCTCCGGCGCCAGCCGCGGCATCGGCGAGGCCATCGCCAAGCTGCTGGCCCAGCAAGGCGCCCACGTGATCGTCTCCAGCCGCAAGATCGAGGGCTGCCAGGAAGTGGCCGACGCCATCAATGCCGCCGGCGGCAAGGCCACCGCCATCGCCTGCCACATCGGCGAGATGGAGCAGATCCAGAGCGTCTTCGCGCAGATCCGCGAGCAGTTCGGCCGCCTGGACATCCTGGTCAACAACGCCGCCACCAACCCGCAGTTCTGCAACGTGCTGGACACCGACCTGGGCGCCTTCCAGAAGACCGTGGACGTGAACATCCGCGGCTACTACTTCATGTCCATCGAAGGCGGCAAGCTGATGAAGGAGAACGGCGGCGGCAGCATCATCAACGTGGCCTCGATCAACGGCGTCAGCCCCGGCGAGTTCCAGGGCATCTACTCGGTGACCAAGGCCGCGGTGATCAGCATGACCAAGGTCTTCGCCAAGGAATGCGCGCAGTTCGGCATCCGCTGCAACGCCCTGCTGCCGGGCCTGACCGACACCAAGTTCGCCTCGGCGCTGGTGAAGAACGAGAGCATCCGCAACGCCGCCCTGCAGCGCATCCCGCTCAAGCGCGTGGCCGACCCGAGCGAAATGGCCGGCGCCGTGCTGTACCTGGCCAGCAGCGCCTCCAGCTACACCACCGGCGTGGCGCTAAACGTCGACGGCGGGTTCCTCGCCTGATCGCGAAAGCGCAATGAACAAGGGAGCCTTCGGGCTCCCTTTTTCGTTGGACGATCCGTCGATGCACGGATGCGCGCGGGTGGGGCGGCGTAGGAGCGGATCTCATCCGCGAATCGCGCCGGGGCGTCCGGCTATCACGGACAAGGTCCGCTCCTACGGGGGAAGGAATACCATGCCTCCCGGCGATCTGTAGGAGGGCCCTGCCCGCGATTTCGCGCGCAGGGCGCGCTCCTACAAGGGAATGGCGCGGGTGGGCGGCGTAGCGGATCTTATCCGCGAATCGCGCCGGGATGTCCGGCTATCGCGGACAAGGTCCTACGGGGGAGGAATGGTGCGGGTGGGGCGGCGTAGGATGGCGTTGAGCGGAGCGATACCCATCACCACGGCCGCATGGGTTTCGTAAACTCAACCCATCCTACGAAAAGCCTCTCGGCGCAACCGGCAAGACAGTTGCTCCGGTGCGGCCCGCCTACCGCCACTCCCGCAGCGCCTGTTGCGCCGCGGCGTTGACCGGTTCCGCCTCCAGGCCCGCGGGGCCCAGGCGCACGCTGTAGACCGCCTGGTCCGCCATGGGCAGGAAGTTCACCCGCGCCGCCAGCGGCCGGAAGGTCAGCAGGTCGTGCTGGCCGTCGCGCAGCCAGCGCCACAGGTCGAAGCCGTAGGGGCTTTGCGCCAGCACCTGCTGGCGGGCCTGGGCCTGTTGCTGCTCGATGGCCAGGTAGCGGCCGGCCAGGCCCTGCAGGCGGTAGCCGGGGTCCAGGCCGATCAGTGCGGCCAAACCACGCCACTGCATGATGCGCACGTCCAGTTGCCAGAGGTCGCCGCCCAGTTCGACGCGGCGTTCGCGGTCGCCTTCGAGGATTTTCACCTCGTAGCGCTGCGGCGCCAGGCGCTGGAAGCTCAGGGTCGCCAGCGGCCGCTCGGCGGGCAACGCGTCGTAGCTGCGCAGGTCCCAGGCCGCCAGGCCCAGCGCCAGCGCGGCGGCGACGAAGGCCAGGCCGGCGCAGCCGCGCAGCCAGCCGAGGAACCAGTGGCGGTCGAAGAGGATGCGTGCGGCGACCAGCAGCGCCAGCAGGGCGATCAGCGCGAACGTCCAGGCCAGGCCGTCGTACTGCATTGAATCAGTTCCTTGCGGGTAGAATTGCCGGCATTATGCGCACCCCTCGACGCGACGGCCAGCCGTGGCGTCGCAGCCTTGAACCCAGGTCGTACTTTTCATGCCCTTCACCCTCCCCTTCGAGCTGGCCATCGACCCGCTCACCCTGCTGATCCTCGCCATCGTGGCCTTCCTCGCCGGCTTCATCGACGCCATCGCCGGCGGCGGCGGTCTGCTGACCATCCCCGCCCTGCTCACCGCCGGCGTGCCGCCGCACCTGGCGCTGGGCACCAACAAGCTGAGCTCCACCTTCGGCTCGGCCACCGCCAGCTACACCTTCTACAAGCGCAAGCTGTTCCACCCGGCGAAGTGGCGCAACGGCCTGCTCGCCACCGCCATAGGCGCGGCCGTCGGCGCCTGGGCCGCGCACCTGTTGCCGGCGGAATGGCTGAACCGCATGTTGCCGGTGGTGGTGTTCTCCTGCGGGATCTACATGCTCTTCGGCGGCACACCCAAGGCGCCGCTGGACGCCGACGCCCCGGTCGGGCGCAGGCGCCAGTGGCCGCAAGGCCTGGGCCTGGGCTTCTACGACGGCGTGGCCGGCCCCGGCACCGGCGCCTTCTGGACCGTCAGCAGCCTGCTGATGTACCCCCTGGACCTGGTCCGCGCCAGCGGCGTGGCGCGCACCATGAACTTCGTCAGCAACATTGTGGCGCTGGCGGTGTTCGTCGCTTCCGGCCAGGTGGTCTGGTTGCTCGGGCTGTGCATGGGCAGCGCACTGATGGTCGGCGCCTACCTGGGCGCGCGCACCGCCATCGGCGGCGGCGCAAAATTCATCCGCCCGGTGTTCATCCTGGTGGTACTGGCGCTGACCGCGCGCCTGGTCTGGCAGCACTGGTTCAGCGCGGCTTGAAGCGCGAGGAAAGCGCCGGGCGTCAGTAGCCGCCGCCCGGCAGGATGGGATCGGGCCGTCCGGCGCGGCGCGCCAGCCAGCTCTCGATCAGGTAGCGGGCGATGGAACGCCCGGCCGGCAGGCGCGGCAGCGAGTCGTAGGGGAACCACTGGGCGTCCTCGATCTCGTCCGGCTGGCAGACGATCTCGCCGCTGACGTACTCGGCGTGGAAGCCGAGCATCAGCGAATGCGGGAAGGGCCAGTTCTGGCTGCCCAGGTAGCGGATGTTGCCGACCTGCAGCCCCACTTCTTCCTTCACCTCGCGGGCCACGCAGTGCTCCACCGACTCGCCCGGCTCGACGAAGCCGGCCAGGGTGCTGTACATGCCCGGCACGAAGCGCGGCGAGCGCGCCAGCAGCAGTTCGTCGCCGCGGGTGACCAGGACGATCATGCTCGGCGACAGCAGCGGGTAGCGCTGGATGTCACAGGCGTCGCAGCGCATGGCGCGTTCGCGCGGCACGGCGCGCATCGGCTGGCCGCAGCCGCCGCAGAAACGGTTCTCGCGGGCCCAGGTGCCGACCTGGCTGGCGAAGCCGAGCATGGCGAACTGGTCTTCCTCGGCCTCGAGCATGACGTGGCGCAGGCCTATCCAGCTGCAGCCCTCGACGCTGGCGGGAGACTCCAGCTCCAGCAGGTACACGGCATCGCCGTCGAAGTGGCCGACGCCCTGCTCGGAGAGCACCGGCAGGTCCTGGCGCTTGAGCCAGTCGCGGGGGAAGAGCACGCCATTGGCATCGCCGAGGAATTGCTGGCGATAGTGGGCCACGGCCCAGCCACCCTTCTCCGCCGGGTCGAGCCAGGCGGACTCCCAACGTCCGGTACGCATCAGGCAGCCACCTCCAGGCCGAGGGCGCGCACGCTCTCGCTGGCCACGTCCAGCACGTCGGGCTGGCCTTCGGGACGCAGCACGGCACCGCCCTCCAGGTAGTATTCGAGGCCGGTCAGGGCATCGGCCAGGGTTTCCAGCATCTGCTCGGACGGCATCTGCGTGGTTTCGATCATCTGCCGCTGGATGTAGTCGGCGCAAGCCCCGACCAGCCGGGCGGCGCGTTCCTGGCCGAGGAACCAGAGCCCGCCGCGCACGGCCTGCAGGCTGCCGGGGACGTTGGCCAGGTGCAGCTTGTCGCCGTTGGATTCCAGGTAGGCGGTGATCGCCCGCTTGGCCAGGGCCAGGCCGCCCTGGGCTTCGTCTATGACCACGATGCGCGCCTCGGCCAGTTGGTGCACGGCGAAGGACTCGGCCGTGGGCTCGAGGTCGATGATGGCGGGGGCGGCCAGGCGCTCGCCGCGCTCCAAGCTGCCGACCAGGCTTTCCACGTAGAGCAGCGCGTCGGCCAGGGCATTCAGCGCCACCGGAGATTCCACCGCGCCCCTGGCCACCCAGCCGGACACCACCGAGACCTGGCCCTGCAGCACGTTGGCCGCGGAGTTCAGGCCGACCATGCCGAGGGTCTTGGCCAGCTTGCCCAGCTGGGTGTGCAGGGTGCCCAGGGCATCGGCCGGGGACACGCCGCGCTCGATCAGGTCGAGCTGGTCCTTGACCGTGGTGAGTTCCTCGCGGATGGCCGCCGACAGCGAGCGCATCACCGCCTGGCCGGGGCCGGACAGGCGCTGCGACTCGTCTTCCAGCAGGTGGTCGGTGAACGGCAGCGGCGCCAGGCCGAACACCTCGCGCAGCTCGCTGGCCCGCGGGCCGCGGGTGTCGGCCAGGGCGGTGAGGTAGAGCAGTTCCTTGAGCAGCTGGCGCGGCGCCTCGTAGTTGGCGTTGGCCAGCAGTTGCTTGAGTTCCCGGTCCAGGCGCGAGAACAGCTGCTTGCGCGCCTTGCGCGGCAGCATCTGCGCATCCACCAGGGCTTCCAGGGCGCCCGCGCCTATCCAGCACAGGCGGCTGCGCTGGCCGTAGCCGAGCAGCGCGTCGAGGCGCGCCAGGGCGCGCCCCATCAGCTTGAGGCCGGAGTAATGGTCCTGTTCGCGCACCAGGGCGAGCAGGCCGACCTGGTACATGTGCCGCAGGCGGCGGACTTCCTGGGCGCGGTCGGCCACCGTGGGCACCGCGCGGGGCGCCGCCGGGCGCGGCAGGTCCAGGCGCGCGCTGAAGAAGAAGCTCTCCGGCAGCACCGGCTGGCCGGCGGCCAGGCGCACGTCGTTGATCGCCGGCAGCAACAGCTCGGGGATTTCCTGGCGGTTGGCCTCCAGGTTCTCCAGGTAGCGGCGCAGCACGTACAGGGCGTTGCCCAGGGCGGCCAGTTGGCCGTCGCGCTCCTCGCCGACACCGGTGGGGATGTCGGTGGCCAGCTGCAGGGCTTCCTGGGCCAGCAGCTCGGCGCCGGCCAGTTCGATCAGGTTGAGGGTGCCGCGGATCTGCGCCAGGCATTCGACCGCGTGTTGCAGCAGGCTGCCGTTCTGGCGCTCGGCGATGAATTGCTCGAGGTTCTGCTCGGCCTGCTCCATGGTGGCGAAGAGTTCATCGCGCACCAGACTGAGGGAGGTGGCTCCAGTGACCATCGGGCTAACGCGCCTCCTGCACGAGGGAGTAATGGGGCATCAGTCGGCGAACTCCGGCTGCTGCTTGCTCATGTGGGCGGCCATGGCCTTCTGCAGGTCGGCCGATTGCAGCATGGCGGCGTTCCAGGTGGCGATGTATTCCAGGCCGTCCTCGACGCTGTGGTCGCGGGCGTAGCGGATCATCTCCTTGGTGCCGCGGATGGCGATCGGCGACTTGCCGGCGATCTGCCGGGCCAGCTCGAACACGCCGTCGAGCAGCGCCGCGCTGTCGGCGTAGCTGCGGTTGACCAGGCCGATGCGCACCGCCTCGGCGGCGTCGACCATGCGCCCGGTGTAGGCCAGCTCGCGCATGATGCCGTCGCCGATCAGCCGCGGCAGGCGCTGCAGGGTGCCGACGTCGGCGGCCATGCCCATGTCGATTTCCTTGATGGAGAACTGCGCGTCTTCGCTGCAGTAGCGCATGGCGCAGGCCGAGATCAGGTCGATGGCGCCGCCCAGGCAGTAGCCCTGCACGGCGGCGAGCACCGGCTTGCTGCAGGCGTCGATGGCGTTGAACGAGGCCTGCAGTTCGAGAATCTTGCGGCGCAGGGCGCGGGCGTTGCGGCCGACGTCCTTGCCCAGCTGGCTGCCGGCCTGGGCCAGCAGCATCAGGTCGATGCCGGCGGAGAAATGCTTGCCGGCGCCGGAAATCACCACCACGCGGACTTCATCCGTTTCATCGGCCCAACGGAAGATATCGACGATCTCGCGCCAGAAATCGGCGTTCATCGCGTTGACTTTTTCCGGGCGATTGATGATCACATGCGCGATCTTGTCGGCCAGTTCGACGCGAAATGCTTTGTACTCGGTCACGGGGGAAACCCTCGGGAATGCCCTGCTCTGCTGTGCGCGGCAGTTCTTGTAGTGATGGCGTGCCACTATAACAAGGCAAGGGCAAAAGTCGATGCCGGCCTATGTGACACAGGGCACGCTCCAGCTGCGAACGGGCGCTAGTCGATTTCCGCCACCGGCAGGCCTTGCTGGCGGTTGCGCCATTGCCGCCAGGTGTACATCGGGATGCCCGCCATGAACACCAGGAAGCCCCAGAAGATGGCCTGCTCGCCGGTGCCGTAGAGGGCCCACAGCGAGTAGAGGAAGCCCAGCGAGCCGACGGCGATCAGCTGCGGCCGCGAGCGCGGCGAGAACTCGTCGGTGCGCACCGCCAGCAGTTGCAGCAGCGCCGCGGTGCAGAAGGCGTAGGGCACCACGCCGGTCATGGTGCCGAGCAGGATGATGACGTTGAACACGTCCACCAGGTCGCCCTGGCCGTCGATCAGCACCAGCACCGTCACCAGCAGCCCCGAGGCCCACAGGCCGTTGGCCGGGGCGCCGTGCTTGTTGAGCTTGCCGAGGGATTCGGGGAACAGCCCGTCGCGCGCCGGCGCCACCGGGATCTGCCCCTGCAGCAGCACCCAGCCGTTGAGCGCGCCGAGGCAGGCGATCACCGCGCCGGCGGCCACCAGGTAGTAGCCCCAGTCGCCCATCAGCACGCGCGCGGCGTCGGCGAAGGGCGAGGTCGACTTGGCCAGCACCTCCGGCGGCATCAGGCCCTGCACCGAGGTGATCGACAACACGTACACGCCGGCCGCGGCCAGGGTGCCGAACAGCGTGGCGCGCGGGATGGTGCGCTTGGGGTCGCGCACGTCGTCGGCCGGCACCGTCGCCGATTCCAGGCCGATGAACGACCAGAGCGTCAGCGCCGCGGTGGTGGCGATGGCCTGGGCGTAGCCCATGTTCGGCAGTTGCTCGCGCGGCGGAATGGCCAGGTAGTCGGGGTTGAAGTGCAGCCAGCCGAGCACCCCGACCAGCAGCAGCGGGATCAGCTTGAGCGCGGTGAGCAGGTTCTGCACCACGGCGAAGGTGGCGATGCCGCGCAGGTTGATGAAAGTGCACAGCCAGATGGCGCCGATGGCGGTGGCCACCATCAGCAGCGGGTCGGCCAGCGCCGGGATGAACACCCGCAGGTAGCCCACCAGGGTCACGGCGATGGCGGCGTTGCCGATCCACGCGGCCTTCCAGTAGGTCCAGGCGCACAGGTAGCCGGCGAAGCTGCCGAAGCCCTCGCGGGTGTAGGCGTAGGGCCCGCCGGCGCCGGGGTTGAGCCGCGCCAGGCGGGCGAAGGTGAAGGCCAGCAGCACCGCGCCGGTGCTGGAGACCAGCCAGCCGAACAGGCTGAGCCCGCCATAGGCGGCGAGGCTGGAGGGCAGCAGGAAGACGCCCGAGCCGACCATGTTGCCGATCACCAGCGCGGTACAGCTCCAGAACCCCATGCTGCCTTTCTTGGCAGCCTCTCCCCCGCTCATCCTCGCTCCTTAGGTTCCGCCGCCCTGGACGACGGAATCAGCTGTCGGCATTTTCCACGATGCACTCAACTGTATAGCAGCGCCGGCCGTCCACGTCCTGCACCTGCAGGCCATGCACATCGGAATCGAAACCGGGGAAGTCGTGTTCGAAGGTCCGGGCGAAGGCCAGGTAGTCGAGGATCGAGCGCGTCGCCTCGGTGAAGCGCTCGCCCGGCATGATCAGCGGGATGCCCGGCGGGTAAGGCACCAGCATGACCGCGGCGATGCGCCCTTCGAGGCGCTCGATGGGCACCGCCTCGACCTCGCCGCGCACCAGTTGGGTGTAGGCGTCGGCCGGGCGCAGCGCCAGCTCCGGCAGGATGGTGTACATGCGGCGCATGGCCTTGGCCGTGGCGTGCTCGCGATAGCAGGCGTGCAACTGCTCGCAGAGGTCGCGCAGACCCATGCCGGCGTAGCGCGCCGGGGCGGCCTGGAGCACGCTGGGCAGGGCCTCGGACAGAGGCGCGTTGCCGTCGTAGCTGCGCTTGAACTCCAGCAGCTCGGTGACCAGGGTGCTCCACTTGCCCTTGGTCACGCCCATGGAGAACAGCACCAGGAAGGAGTACAGGCCGGTCTTCTCCACCACCAGGCCGCGCTCCCAGAGGAAGCGGCCGACCACCGCGGCGGGGATGCCGTGCTCTTCAAGACGCCCGGCGGCGTTCAGGCCCGGGGTGGCCAGGGTGACCTTGATCGGGTCGAGCAGCACGTAGTCGTCTTCCACCTCGCCGAAGCCGTGCCACTCGGCGTCGGGCTCCAGCAGCCAGTCGCGGGTGCGCACCTCGTCGGTGCCCTCCACCCCCGGCGGCTGCCACACGCAGAACCACCAGTCGCCGGCCGCCAGGTTCTGCTGCACGTTGGCCAGGGCGCGACGGAAGCTCAGGGCCTCGTCGAAGGTTTCCTGGATCAGCGAACGCCCGGCCGGGCCCTCCATCATCGCCGAGGCCACGTCCAGCGAGGCGATGATGCCGTACTGCGGCGAGGTGGAGATGTGCATCATGAAGGCTTCGTTGAAGCGCGCGCGGTCCAGGCGCCGCTTGCCGCCGTCCTGCACGTGGATCATCGAGGCCTGGCTGAAGGCCGCCAGCATCTTGTGCGTGGAATGCGTGGTGAACACCAGCGGCCCGTCCTCGCCGCGGCTGGTGGCCATGCCGTAGCGGCGGTCGTAGAACTCGTGGAAGGCGGCGTAGGCGTACCAGGCCTCGTCGAAGTGCAGCACCTCGACGCTGCCGTCCAGGGCCTGCTTGATCAGCTCGGCGTTGTAGCACAGGCCGTCGTAGGTGGAGTTGGTCACCACCGCCAGCCGCACCTTCGGCTCGCGGCCGCGGGCCAGGGGGTTGGCGGCGATCTTCGCGGCGATCGACTCGCGGCTGAACTCGGACAGCGGGATGGGCCCGATGATGCCCAGCTCGTTGCGCTCCGGGCACAGGTACAGCGGGATGGCGCCGGTCATGATGATCGAGTGCAGCACCGACTTGTGGCAGTTGCGGTCCACCAGCACCAGGTCGTCGCGGCTGACCATGGAGTGCCAGACGATCTTGTTCGCCGTGGAGGTGCCGTTGATGACGAAGAAGGTGTGGTCGGCGCCGAAGTTGCGCGCGGCGCGGGCCTCGGCTTCGGCGAGCGGGCCGGTGTGGTCCAGCAGCGAGCCCAGTTCGGGCACCGAAACGGACAGGTCCGAGCGCAGGGTGTTCTCCCCGAAGAACTGGTGGAAGGCCTGCCCCACCGGGCTCTTGCGGTAGGCCACGCCACCGCCGTGGCCGGGCGTGTGCCAGGAGTAGTTGGATTGCGCGGTGTGCTCCACCAGGGCGCGGAAGAACGGCGGCAGCAGGCCCTCCAGGTACTTGCGCGCGGCCCGCGAGACCTGGCGGGCGAGGAAGGGCACGGTGTCTTCGAACAGGTAGAGGATGCCGCGCAGCTGGTGCAGGTCGGCCATGGACTCGGCCGGCGCGTTCTCGATGGTCATCTGCTCGCCGAGGGCGAAGATCGGCAGCTGCGGCGCCCGCACCCGCGCCACGCGGATCAGCTCCACCACGTCCTGCAACAGGCGCTGGTTCTCCCCCGCCCCCTCGGCGGCGACCAGGATGCAGGCCAGGCCATGGTGGGTGGAGGCGACGATGCGCCCCTCGGTGGCGCTGGCGGTGGAAAGGATGCTGAAGCCGTCCAGCTCCAGTTCGCGGGCGATGCCGCGGACGCGGTCGCCGGCGACGGTGTCGGCCTTGATGTCGCGGTGGACGATGAGGATGGGGAATTTCAGATCTTTATACATTGTGAGCCCCGAATGCTGACGGAGGCTTTCCGTCGATCCCCTGCAGCGTATGGGCTTACATTCCGCGGGGGAATAGGGTCGGCTGTTGGCTATAAGAATAGGTCGCACGGGCGAAAGGCGGGGCCGGGAGGTCGGCTTCAAGAGCGCCCTTTCGCCAGCGCGCGGAGGTCACCGACTGCGCCGAGGTGCTTTTCGTAGGATGGGTTGAGCCTGCGAAACCCATCGGGCCAGGGTGATGGGTATCGCTTCGCTCAACCCATCCTACGAGGAGACCTGCCCCGCAGGAGCGGACTCCGTCCGCGATCGGATTCACCGGCGGCACGAACAGCCCCACATGACAGCCCCGCCCCACTCCGGCATCCTTGACCCTCCGCCCCGCCCCCCACGAGAGCGCAGATGAACCTGCCCCCCCGACAGCAAGACATCCTCGACCTGGTCCGCGAACGCGGCTACCTGAGCATCGAGGAGCTGGCCCAGCAGTTCGCCGTCACCCCGCAGACCATCCGCCGCGACATCAACCAGCTCGCCGAGCGCAACCTGCTGCGCCGCTACCACGGCGGCGCGGCCTGGGACTCGAGCATCGAGAACACCGCCTACAACACCCGCGCCGACCAGATGCGCGACGAGAAGCAGCGCATCGCCGAGGCGGTGGCGGCGCAGATTCCCGACGACGCCTCGCTGTTCATCAACATCGGCACCACCACCGAGGCCATCGCCCGCGCCCTGCTCGGGCATCGCCACCTGAAGATCATCACCAACAACCTGCACGTCGCCGCCACCCTCAGCGCCAAGGACGACTTCGAAGTGCTGGTGGCCGGCGGCACCGTGCGCGGCGACGGCGGCGTGGTCGGCCAGGCGGCGGTGGACTTCATCGAGCAGTTCCGCGCCGACTTCGCCCTGGTGGGCATCAGCGGCATCGACGACGACGGCAGCCTGCTGGACTTCGACTACCAGGAAGTGCGCGTCTCCCGCGCCATCATCGACAACGCCCGGCAGGTGTTCCTCGCCGCCGACTCCAGCAAGTTCGGGCGCAACGCCCTGGTGCGCCTGGGGCCGATCGGCCTGGTCGACCGCCTGTTCACCGACGCCGCGCCGCCGCCCGCCGTGGCGCGCCTGCTGGCCCAGCACAAGGTGCAGCTGGAGCTGGTCTGACGCGGCCTGCGTTCGAATCCGAAAATCCCCGGTAAATCAGCCGAATGGCTGGGCTTCAGCCTGGCTATCCGGCGTTCTCTCGCCTATCATATTTTCGAATTCGAACGCATTCATGTTCATTTCCAGCCAAGAGGACGCCCCATGAGCCATTCCCACAAGCGCTCCGCTCCCCTGGCTGAGGTCTATGACCTGGCGGTGGTCGGCGGCGGCATCAATGGCGCGGGCATCGCGGCGGACGCCGCCGGGCGCGGCCTGCTCACCTTCCTTTGCGAACAGCACGACCTGGCCAGCCACACCTCCTCGGCCAGCAGCAAGCTGGTCCACGGCGGCCTGCGCTACCTGGAACACGGCGAATTCCGCCTGGTGCGCGAGGCCCTGGCCGAGCGCGAGGTGCTGCTGGCCAAGGCGCCGCACATCGTCCACCCGCTGCGCTTCGTCCTGCCGCACCAGCCGCACCTGCGCCCGGCCTGGATGATCCGCACCGGGCTGTTCTTCTACGACCACCTGGGCCGGCGCGAGAAACTGCCCGCCTCGCGCGGTCTGCGTTTCGGCGCCGACAGCCCGCTGCAGGAGCACCTGCGCCGCGGCTTCGAGTATGCCGACTGTTCCGTCGACGACGCCCGCCTGGTGGTGCTCAACGCCATGGCCGCCCGCGAGCGCGGCGCCCACGTGCACCCGCGCACCCGCAGCGTCAGCGCGCGGCGCAGCAAGGGCCTGTGGCACCTGCACCTGGAGCGCGACGACGGCAGCCTCTACTCGATCCGCGCCCGCGCCCTGGTCAACGCCGCCGGGCCCTGGGTGGCGCAGTTCCTCCGCGACGACCTGCGCCAGCGGCCACCCTACGGCATCCGCCTGATCCAGGGCAGCCACCTGGTGGTGCCGCGGCTGTACGAGGGCGAGCAGGCGTACATCCTGCAGAACGAGGACCGCCGCATCGTCTTCGTCATTCCCTACCTGGGGCGCTTCACCCTGATCGGCACCACCGACCGCGAATACCTGGGCGACCCGGCGAAGGTGCAGATCAGCGACGAGGAAACCGGCTACCTGCTGGCGGTGGTCAACGCCCACTTCAAGCGCCAGCTGCATCGCGAAGACATCCTCTGGAGCTTCTCCGGGGTGCGCCCGCTGTGCGACGACGAGTCGGACGAGCCGTCCGCCGTCACCCGCGACTACACCCTGGCGCTGCAGGGTGCGCCAGGCGAGGCGCCGCTGCTGTCGGTGTTCGGCGGCAAGCTGACCACCTACCGCAAGCTGGCCGAGGCCGCCCTGGCCGAGCTGGCGCCGACCTTCCCGCGCCTGGGCCCGGCCTGGACCGCCGATGCCCCGCTACCCGGCGGCGAAAACATGAGCAGCCCTGAAGACCTGGCCGTCGAGCTGCTGGCCAGGTACCCCTGGCTGTCGGCCGGCCTGGCGCGGCGCTGGGCCACCAGCTACGGCACGCGCAGCTGGCGCCTGCTCGACGGGGTGAAGGGCGAAACCGACCTGGGCGAACACCTGGGCGCCGGGCTCTACGCCCGCGAGGTGGACTACCTGTGCCGCGAGGAATGGGCCGAGAACGCCGATGACATCCTCTGGCGCCGCAGCAAGCTCGGGCTGTTCCTCGATGCCGCGCAGAAACTGCGCCTGGCCGAGTACCTGGCCCGAGAACATCCGCGCAAGGCCAGCGTGCAGGTAGCCTGAGGCAGGCTCAGAGCGAAGCGTTCAACTCGCTGATCAGCGCTTCGCGGTGCTTGAGCGAGGCCAGCGCGCTCTCGCCCAGGCGCCCGGCCACTTCGCTGAGCAGGCCCTGGGCCAGGAGCATGAAGGCGCACATGCTGTTGCTGTAGAACAGGCTGTGGTTGGGCACGTAGAAGCTGTGCGCCGCCACCCGCGCCAGCGGCGAACTCGAAGAATCGGTCAGGGCCACCACCTCGATGCCATGGCGCGCCGCCACTTCGGCGGTGGCCAGCACGCTGGGCGTATAGGGGAAGCAGCTGGCGACCACCAGCACGTCGCCGGCATCCAGTTGGGCGAGCGCATCGGCCACGCCCTGGCGGTTGGAGTCCAGCGCCGCCACGTCGGGGCGCAGCATGCCCAGGCCGTAGGACATGAACAGCGCCAGCGAGGTGAACTGGCGCATGCCGTGGATGCGCACGCGGCGCGCGCCGGCCAGCAGCTCCACCACGCGGGCGAACGCTTCCGGCTCCACCTGCTCGATCAGGCTGGCGATGTTGGCGCTTTCCTGCCGGCCCAGGCGCGTCAGGCGCGACAGGGTGCTGTCGGCGGGGGTCAGCAGCAGGCGCGAGGCCTGGTCGCTGTAGAAGCTCTTGCCCTCGGTCAGCTCGCGGCGGAACACGTCCTGGAACTTGCTGAAGCCGCCATAGCCCAGGCGCTGGGCCAGACGCGAGAGGGTCGAGGCGTTGACCCCCAGTTGCTCGGCCAGCTCGCTGATGGACGACACCGCGGTGCGCTGCGGGGCCTCGATCAGCGCCGTCAGCACGCGGCGCGAGCTGGCGCCCAGGGAGATGCCCGCCTCGCCGCGCTCGATGTCCTCCAGCAGTTGCTTGAGGGCTCCCAGGTTGTCGGGCAGGGCGGCGGGCGCTTGGCTCATCATGCAGGTCCAGGTACGGGGTGGGGACGGACACTGCCCCGGGCCTCGACCTCGCGGGTGTCGGGCTGGCAGTGGACGCGCCATTCTACCGAGTTCGCCCCGATGCGGAACACGGCCGTGGCCAGGGTGTTCTCCTCGTCCGGGTCGTCCGCCGCGCGGCGGTACACCGGCAGTTCGGCATCCGCCGTGTCGCGCAGGATGGCCAGCGCCTGGCCCTCGTCCAGCAGCGCGGGCGCCCCGGCCAGCAAGGCATCGACGCGCTGTTGGCGGCTGCTGGAACTGCCGGTGATGCGCTGGCCGGCGGCGTCCAGGCCGGCATCCAGCAGGTGGTTGGAATGCCCCGCCGGGTGCTGGATTTCCCGCACCGCCACGCCGGCGGAACAGGCCTCGACGCTGAACAGCTGGCTCGCCCCCACCTGCCCCAGAGCATGGTGGAAGGCCCCGGCGCGCCCCGCCGTGGACAGCACGGCGACGGCCTGCGCCAGACTCCCGGCATCCAGCACCGCCCGGGCCAGCACCTGGCGCGGCAGGCCCGCCGGGATGGCGCGCGGGCGGATGTTGTTGACCGTGCTGACCAGCCCGCGCTCGTTCACCGCGAAGGTATGGCCGGGGATCGAACCGGGATAGACGAAACTGGTGAAGCCCAGCCCCTGCTCGGGTTGCGCCTGGAGCAGGCCGCAGAAGCCGTCGAGCGCGGGCAGGCCATCCTCGTTGTGGGCGATCAGCCAGCCGCCCTCGGCGGGGCCGAACACCGTGGTGCAACCGTCGACGCTGGCGTCCTGGACGAAATCGCCACGGCAGTTCCACAGGAAGACTTCCTCCAGCGGCAGTTCCAGGCCGTCGGCCAGGCCGCGCAGCTCGTCCCAGATGCGCGGGAACTGCGCCTGGACCTGCGCCTGCATATGCTGCGCCGCGGCCGAGCCGGCCCGCGCCGCCAGGCTGCGCCAAAGCGGCAGGGGGCGCAGGCGCTGGTGCACCGCGTCGCGGCCGAAGCGGCCCAGGCCCAGGCCGATTTCATAGGCGCTGCCGGAAAGGTTCAGGGGGGTCAGGCTCATGGGGCGACCTTCAGGCGACATGTTGCAGGAACTCCCGCAGGCGCGGGCTGGTGGGGTTGCCGATCAGGCTGGCGGGCTCGCCGTCCTCGGCGATGCGGCCCTTGTCGATGAAGATCAGCCGCGAGGCGACCTTGCGCGCGAAGTCGATCTCGTGGGTGACGATGACCATGGTCATGCCCTCCTCCGCCAGGTCCTTCATCACCTGCAGCACCTCGTGGCGCAGCTCCGGGTCCAGCGCCGAGGTCGGCTCGTCGAACAGCATCAGCTTGGGCTTCACCGCCAGGGCGCGGGCGATGGCCACGCGCTGCTGCTGGCCACCGGACAGCTCCGACGGATAGTGCCCGGCGCGCTCGGACAGGCCGACCTTGGCCAGCAGCTCGCGGGCCAGCGCCTCGGCCTCGGCCTTCTTCGCCCCGCGCACGCGGATCGGGCCGAAGGCCACGTTCTCCAGCGCGGTCATCTGCGGGAACAGGTGGAACTGCTGGAACACCATGCCCGCCTCCTGGCGGATCAGGCGCTCGTCCACCTTGGGATCGTTGACCTCCATGCCGTCGACGAACAGCTCGCCGCCGGTGATCACCTCCAGCTTGTTGATGCAGCGCAGCAGCGTGGACTTGCCCGAGCCGGAGGGGCCGATGATCACCACCACCTCGCCGGAACCGATCTTCAGGTTGATGTCGTGGAGCACCTCGGTCTGGCCGAAATGCTTGGAAACCCGCTTGAACTCGATCATAGGATCTTCAGCCTCGACTCCATGCGCCGCAGCACGTAACTCAATACCAGGGTGATGACCAGGTAGATCACCGCCACCGCCGACCAGATCTCCATCGCCCGGAAGTTGCCGGCGATCACCTCCTGGCCCTGGCGGGTCAGCTCGGCCACGCCGATGACGATGAACAGCGAGGTGTCCTTGATGCTGACGATCCACTGGTTGCCCAGCGCCGGGATCATCCGCCGGAAGGCCAGCGGGGCGATCACGTAGCGCAGGGTGTCGCGCCCGGACAGCCCCAGGGCCAGCCCCGCCTCGCGGAACCCGCGGTTCACCGAGAGCAGCGCGCCGCGGGTGATCTCGGCGATGTAGGCGCCGGAGTTGATCATGATGGTGACCACCGCCGCGCTGAACGGGTCGATGCGCACCGGGACCATCAGCGGCAGGGCGAAGTAGATGAACATCACCTGGACCATGATCGGCGTGCCGCGGATCAGCTCGACGAACACCAGTGCCAGGCGGCTGGAGAAGAAGCCGCCGTAGGCGCGGGCAACGCCGGCCAACAGGCCGATCACGGCGCCGCCGGCAAGGCCGAGGATGGAAATCCACAGGGTCAGCCGGGCGCCCTCGAGCAGCACCGGCAGCGCGTCCCAGATGGCGGACCATTGGAAATGCATGGGGTTCTACCTCCGGCTCACTTGGGGTCGGTGCCGAACCACTTGCGGTAGATCTGCGCGTAGGTGCCGTCTTCGCGCAGCTTCTTCAGCGCCGCGTTGACCGGCTCGCGCAGCTCGCTGCCCTTGGGGAAGCCGATGCCGTACTGCTGCGCCATCATCTGCTCGCCGACCGCCTTCACCTGGCCGTCCCCGGCGGTCTTGATGTAGTAGAGGACGTTGGGCGTGTCGTGCATGGCGGCGTCGACGCGGCCGGTGCGCAGCTCCAGGTAGGCGTTGTCGATGTTGGGGAACTGGCGCAGGTCGGCGGCCTTGAGGTTGGCCTTGGCGTAGTCCGCCGCCGAGGTACCGCTCTTCACCGCCAGGCTCTTGCCGGCGATGTCGGCCTCGCCCTTGATGCTGTCGTTGTCGGCCTTGACCATCAGCAGGAAGCCGCTGTCGTAGTAGCCGTCGGAGAAGTCGATGACCTGCTTGCGGTCTTCCTTGATGGTGATGCCGGCCAGCGCGGCGTCGACGTTGCGCGTCTGCAGCGCGGGGATGATGCCGTTGAAGTCCATCGGCTTGAGCTGGTAGGTGACGCCCATCTCCTTGGCGATGGCCGCCCACAGGTCGATGTCGAAGCCGACGTACTTGTCGCCCTGCTTGAACTCGAAGGGCACGAAGGCGGTGTCGGTGGCGATCAGCAGTTCCTTGCCGGCGGCCTGGGAATGGGCGGCGGCGAGCAGGGACAGCGCGGCGAAGGAGGCTTGAAGCAGCTTTTTCATGCAGGTCTTCCTCTTGCAGGTCGGTGGATGCGCCCCGCCTGGGCGGGGCGCGCATTAGCGGCAGTTCGATCGCAACGGGCCGGGGCCCGGACTTTATTGTTTTGAGCGGCTAACCCACGGAAGGGGCTGCATGCACAGAGTGCTTTTTCGCAAAATAAACATGCAATAAATTCGATTGCAAGTATTTTTCTCACGCATTGCCGAGGCTTTGCGGACGAGAGCCAGGCGGAATTTCGCCTTTAGCCTCTCTGTTTCGCTGCTTTCAGCCCATCGTGAACTGTCCGGGCTGCGCAACGGGCGTGCAACAAAAGATTGCCAAGATCAAAAATGCAATTAATATTTGCGCAATCACCCCGGAGGTCACCATGAGCCACGTCCTGCACCGCAGCCTCACCCAGTCCTACCCCACGGCCGTCCGCGGCGACGGCGCCTACCTGATCGACAGCGAAGGCCGCCGCTACCTGGACGCCAGCGGCGGCGCGGCGGTGTCCTGCCTGGGCCACAGCGACGCGGCGGTGATCGAGGCGGTGCGCCGGCAGGTCGGCACCCTGGCCTATGCCCACACTTCCTTCTTCACCACCGAGCCCATGGAACAGCTGGCGGACTTCCTGATCGCCCGCGCGCCAGCGGGGATGCGCTCGGTGTACTTCGTCAGCGGCGGCTCCGAGGCGGTGGAAGCGGCGCTCAAGCTGGCCCGCCAGTACTTCGTGGAGATCGGCCAGCCGCAACGCACGCACCTGATCGCCCGCCGCCAGAGCTACCACGGCAACACCCTCGGCGCCCTGGCCACCGGCGGCAACGCCTGGCGGCGCCAGCAGTTCCAGCCGCTGCTGATCGACGTCAGCCACGTCAGCCCCTGCTACGCCTACCGCGACCAGGCCGTCGGCGAGACGCCCGAAGCCTATGGCGAACGCCTGGCCCGGGAGCTGGAAGCGGAAATCCTCCGCCTGGGCGCGGACAAGGTCATGGCCTTCGTCGCCGAGCCGGTGGTGGGCGCCACCCTCGGCGCGGTGCCCGCGGTGCCCGGCTACTTCAAGCGCGTGCGGGAAATCTGCGACCGCCACGGGGTGCTGCTGATCCTCGACGAGGTGATGTGCGGCATGGGCCGCACCGGCAGCCTGTTCGCCGCCGAGCAGGAAGGCATCGGCGCCGACCTGATCACCATCGCCAAGGGCCTGGGCGCCGGCTACCAGCCGATCGGCGCCACCCTGGTAAGCGAGCGCATCCACGACGCCATCGCCCAGGGCTCGGGCTTCTTCCAGCACGGCCACACCTACATCGGCCACGCCACCGCCTGCGCCGCGGCCCTGGCGGTACAGAAGACCATCGAGGAACGCGGCCTGCTGGCGCGCGTGCGCAGCCTCGGCCTCGACCTGCAGCAGCGGCTGCAACAGGCCTTCGGCGCCCACCCGCATATCGGCGACATCCGCGGCCGCGGGCTGTTCCAGGGCCTGGAACTGGTGGCCGAGCGCGATAGCAAGGCGCCCTTCCCCGCCGAGGCGAAGCTGCACGCGCGGATCAAGAAGGCCGCCATGCAGGAAGGCCTGCTGTGCTATCCCATGGGCGGCACCCTGGACGGCCGCAGCGGCGACCACATCCTCCTGGCGCCGCCCTTCATCCTCGAAGAGGCGCAGCTGGACGAACTGGTGGACAAGCTGCAACGCGCCATCGACCAGGCCATCGGCAGCCTCTGAGGAAAGCCCATGAAGATCACCTCGCGCCTCACCCCGCTCACCGACGCGAACATGGACGACGAGCAGCGCCGCGTGCTGAGCGACATCCTCAGCGGCCCGCGCGGCAACCTCGACGGCCCCTTCCTGGCCTGGGTGCACAGCCCGCAGCTGGCCGACAGCGCACAGAAGCTGGGCGCCTTCTGCCGCTACGGCACGCGCCTGGAACTGCGCCTGAGCGAACTGGCGATCCTGCTTACCGCGGCCTGGTGGCAGTCCCAGGCGGAATGGCAGATCCACGAGCCCATCGCGCGCCAGGCGGGTTTGGCCGAGGGTGTGATCGAAGCGCTACGGCGTGGGGAAGAGCCGCCTTTCGAGCGGGATGATGAACGCCTGGTCTATCGCCTGGGGCGTAGTCTCTATGCGAATAAGCGCATCGAGCAGACGCTCTATGACGAGGGCGTGGCTGCCTTTGGCGAGGCCGGGATGGTGGAACTGGTGGGTATCTTCGGCTACTACGCGCTGGTGGCCATGACCCTCAACGCCTTCGCGGTACAGCGCGAGACGGAGGCGCCCCTGCCCTTCGCCGAGCCCTGAATTGCGGGCGGGCGCGGCTTCTCGTAGGAGCAACCGTCTTGCCAGCCGCGCCGAAGCGCTCTTCATAGGAGCGGACCTTGTCCGCGATAGCCGGACATCCCGGCGCGATTCGCGGATGAGATCCGCTACGCCGCCCCACCCGCGCCATCCCCCCGTAGGAGCGCGCCCTGTGCGCGATTCGCGGGCAGGGCCCGCTCCTACAGGTCGCCGGGGACACAGTATTCCCCCCCGAGCGGACCTTGTCCGCGATAGCCGGACATCCCGGCGCGATTCGCGGATGAGATCCGCTCCTACGCCGCCCCGCCCACACCATTCCCCTGTAGGAGCGCGCCCTGCGCGCGAATCGCGGGCGCAGCCCGCGCCTACCCGGCCAGCTGCGCCTCCAGCTCGGCGATGCGCGCCTGCAGGCGTTCGCGTTCGGCGCGGGCCGGGCCTATGTCTTCGTAGACGCTGATCAGGTGCTCCGGCAGGCCGTCCTGGCGGCGGCGCTGCAGCGAGGTGCGGGCGCGCACCCAGACGTAGCGGCCGTCCTTGCGCCGGCAGCGCTTTTCCACCACGTAGCGGTCGATCTCGCCGGCCAGCATGCTGCGCAGCAGCTGCAGGGTGCGCTCCAGGTCGTCGGGGTGGGTGAGTTGCTGGAAGGTCATGCCGTAGAGCTCCTCGGCGCTATAGCCGAGCAGTTCGCAGAGGCTGCCGTTGACGCGCTGCCAGGTGCCGTCCAGGCCGATGTAGGCCAGCGCGCCCCAAGTCAGCTCGAAGATGGCGCGCAAGCGCTCCTCGCTGTTGCGCAGCTCTTCCTCGGCGGCCATGCGCGCGGTGTTGTCCATGCTGATGCCGACTATCTTCACCGAGCGCCCGGCGCTGTCCTTGATCACCCGGGCGCGGGAGGCGATCCAGCGCAGCTCGCCGTCCGGGCGGTAGATGCGGAAGTCGCACTCGCAGCCGCTGCCCTCGGCGATGGCCTGGTCGTACATGGCGCGCATGGCGGCCACGTCCTCGGCCGGCAGGTGCGGCCAGAAGTCCTGGTTGTGGCTCACCGGCCAGCCGTAGACCTCCTCGACGTTGGGCGAATAGGTCACCTCGTCGCTGATCAGGTTCCACTCCCAGGTGACGATGCGCGCGCTCTCCTGGGCCAGCTTCATGCGCGCCTCGCTCTCCATGATCTCGGCGGTGTAGCGGCGGCGCACGTCGGTCATCGGCAGTTCGATGGGCTCCAGCGCCTGCAGGTCGCGCACCGCCTCCTCGCCGTAGCGCAGCCAGATCCAGTTGACCTTGAGGAAGGCGGCCAGCTTGCGCAGGTTGTCGTAGTCGATCTCGCCGCCGCGCGTCCACTTGTGCACCGCGGTGCGCGAGATGCCCAGCGCGGTGGCCACGGCCTGCAGGGTCAGCTTGTTGAGCTCGAGCAATTCCTTGAGGCGGAAGGCGAAGCTGTTTTCCGTCATGCGCGGTCCTGTCCTGGAAGAAGCCTGGAGCCGCAGTATACACAGTTGTAAACCACTGGATTACAGCAAACCCTGGGGCGCACGGCCGTGCGCCCCGCTCGCTCACGCCAGGCCGGCCAGCCTCAGCCAGTGGGCGTAGAAGCCCTCGGCCACGCGGTTCAGGTCGGCCACCTTGCGCGGCAGGTCGGCGAGCATCACCTCGGCGCTTTCCTGGCTCGGCTGGCTGGGGTCCAGGTACTGCGGCCAGCCGTTGATCCAGCCGCTGACCAGCTCCTCGGTCATCTCCGGGTGGCCCTGCAGGCCGAGGACGAAGCCGCCCCAGGAGAAGCCCTGGTTGGCGCACCAGGGGCTGGACAGCAGGTGCTCGGCGCCCTCGGGCAGCTCGAAGGTGTCGCCGTGCCACTGGTAGATCGGGAATTCCTCGGGCAGGTGCGCCAGCCAGGGGCTCTCGGACTCCAGGCGGCGCATCGGCTGCCAGCCCATCTCGGTGTAGCCCTGCTGGCGGATGGACGCGCCCAGGGCCTTGGCCAGCAGCTGGCCGCCCAGGCAATGGCCGATCAGCGGCACCCGGCGCTCGATGAAGCGGCGCAGCGCCGCCACCTCGGTGCGCAGCCAGGGCAGGTCGTCGTTCACGCTCATGGGGCCGCCCATGATGGCCACGGCCTTCGGGCGCTCCAGGTCGTAGCCGTCCAGCTCGCCGTGGTCGGCGCGGCGCACTTCGAAGCCCAGGCCGGCGCGGTCGAGCACGCGGGCCAGGTGGCCCGGCGGGCAGAAGTCGGCGTGGGTCAGGATCAGGATATCGGTCATGCTTACCTCCGCGCGGCAGTCTGCCGCAAAAGGCGCGCGACCATAACCCCCAGCGCGCCCGCGGGCAGGCCCGCACCGCCTTCCGGCGGCGCGGGCGCATGGGGTTCATGGGAGTGGGAAGCCGCCGGCCGACGCGGCCTGGCGGCGAGACGAAGGTGTTGGATCAGGGACGCAGGCTGCTCACTTCCTGGGTAACGCCCCAGCCGTCGAGCACACCTCCGAGCGGCGCCACGACTTCCTCCAGGTCGTGTTCGAATGCGCCGATCGCCGCGTGGGTGGCGAACATCACCTTGCTGATCTGCAGGTTCCAGCCACCGTCGGAACGGGCTTCGACCTGGGCCCTCAGGGATTCGCCGCGGAATTGCCGGGCGGCCTGGCGGGCGTTCTGTTCATCGGGAAAGATGGCGAAGAAGTCGATGGGATGAATGCGGGCGAAATCGAAGCCCCCTTCCTTCATCCGGCGCAGCACATTGACACTGATATCCTCCGAGAGGGGCTTTTCCATGGTACGCACCTCCTTTCGAGACGTTCAGGGTTTCACCTAGTTTCCCAGCCGATGCGGACCTGGCTTGCGACCGGGCCCGCGGCGGGCACTCGCTGTGCCACAGGAAACGCCAAAAATGCTTCAACGTCCCCCAATTGGTCGCCAAAGGTCTTGAACTGGCAGGCAGGAAGGCCCGTCTGCCGGCAACCAACAGTTTCAGAGTAGCGTCTATGCAGGCCGAATGCCGCCCTACCGGTCAGTCGGTACGTTCGGCGGCGACGGGCGGCAGCGCCGCGGGGCGCGTCGCCAGCAGCAGGGCCGCCAGCACCAGGGCCATGCCCAGGGCGTGGCCGGCGCCGAAACGCTCGCCCAGCAGGCTCACGCCGACCAGCGCCGAGCCCACCGGCATCAGCCCGGTGAACAGCCCGGCGGTGCTGGCCGGCACCCGGGAAATGCCGCGGTACCACAGCAGGAACGACAGCACGCTGGCGCTCAGGGCGTAGAACAGCGTCCAGCCCCAGGTCGCAGCCGGCACCGCGCGCCAGTCCAGCGCCCGCGCCTCGGGCAGCGCCAGCGGCAGGAACAGCAGCAGCCCGGCGAGGTTGACGCCCAGGGCCATGGTCCAGGGGTGCAGGTGCAGCGACAGGCGCCGCGAGTAGATGGCGAACAGCGCCTCGGCGAGCACGGCGCCCAGCACCAGGGCATTGCCCAGCACGCCGCTGCGGCCGCCCGCCGGGCGCTCCAGCAGGTTCAGCGCGGCGATGCCCAGCACCGCCAGGGCGATGGCCAGCAGGCCGCGCGGCTCCAGGCGCTCGCGCAGCCACAGCCAGGCCAGCAGAGCGATGACGCTGGGCGTGGCGCTGGTGATGATACCGGCGCTGGTCGCCGAGGTCAGCTGCACGCCGTGCAGCATGCACAGGCTGAACAGGAAGCAGCCGAAGAAGGCCTGCAGGAACAGCCCGCGGCAGGCGCCGCCATCCAGCCCCGCGCGCACCCGCGGCAGGGCCAGGCCGGGCAGCAGCACCAGGCTGGCGATAAGGAAGCGCAGCAGGGCGAACAGGTAGACGGGCAGTTCTTCCAGCACCAGCTTGCCGATGGCGATGTTGCCGCCGACCAGCAGCATCGACAGGGCCAGGCAGAAATAGGCGAAAGGCATGGCGGCTTCCTTGCGACAGGCGAAGGGAAAGGCAGCCGACTTCCTACAGCTGCAGACCAGCCCTACAGCATCCGGGCTGCGCCCCATGGGTGCAAGCCCCTTTCCGTCAGTCGCGGCTGAGCCAACCCATCACCCAGCGGTTGAGGGACGGCGGCGACAGCTGGCCGGACCAGTAAATCGCCCGGAACAGCGCGCCGATGGGCCGGTGCACCTTGTCGCTGTGGGCCTGGCGCCAGGCCGCCGCGGCGATGTCCTCGGCCTTCAGGCGCACGCCCAGGCGGCGCAGCACCGGCGGCTCGTAGCCCTGGCTGGTGACCATGGGCGTGCGCACGAAGGGCGGCATCAGGTCGGCGACGCGGATGCCGTGGCGCCGCCACTCCAGTTCCAATGCTTCGGTGAAGCCGCGCACGGCGAACTTCGAGGCCGAGTAGGTGGCCATCTCCGGCACCCCGTACAGCCCCGAGGCCGAGCCCATGTTCAGCACCTGGGCGCCGGGCGTGGCCTTGAGGTGCTCGAAGGCGGCATGGCAGCAGTTGAGCAGGCCCTGCACGTTGATCGCCAGCAGGCGGGCGTGGTCCTGCGCGGGGATTTCCTCGAAGCGGCCGAAGCGCAGGATGCCGGCGCAGTTGAACAGCAGGCGCAGGCGGCCGTCGCCGGCGCCGACGAAGTCCGCCACGGCCGCGCGCACCGCCGCCGCATCGGTCACGTCCAGCGCCCGCTGCCAGGCGCCGCCCAGTTCGGCGGCGAGCCCGGCCAATGCCTCGGCGTTCAGGTCCAGCAGGCCGACGCGCCAGCCGCGGGCGTGGAACAGCCGCGCGCTGGCCGCGCCTATGCCCGAAGCCGCCCCGGTGATCAGGATGCCGTGCATCAGCGCCCTCCCCCGAGGTGCCGGCCGAGGAAGCCCGCCGCCTCGCCCAGGGCCTGGTCGGCGATGCGCAGCACCCCGGCGTGGGCCTGGAACACGTGCCAGCAATCACGGTAGCGCTGCAGGGTGACGTCCACTCCCCGCTTACGCGCCGCGCCGGCCAGGCGCAGGCTGTCGTTGCGCAGCACCTCGTCCTCGCCGACCTGGACCAGCAACGGCGGCAACCCGGCAAGGTCGGCGAACAGCGGCGACAGCTGCGCCGAGTCGCGCGCCACGCCGGGCGGGCAGAACATCGCGATGGCGCTGTCCACCCAGGCGCGGCTGATCAGCGGGTCGCCGGCCTTTGGCTGGTGCCATTGGGTGCAGCTGACGTCGGTGACCGGCGAGAACACCACCAGCGCGCCGGGCAACGGCAGGCCGCGCTCCTTCAGCGCCACGGCCAGTTGCAGGGTCAGGTGGCCGCCGGCCGAATCCCCGGCCACGGCCAGCCGCGCCGGGTCCTGGCCGCGCGCCAGCAGCGCCTGGTACACCGCCAGGGCGTCCTCCAGCGGCGCCGGGAAGCGGTGTTCCGGCGCCAGGCGGTAGTCCGCCGCGCACACGTCGAGGCGGCCCAGGCGCGCCAGGTTGGCGGTGATCGCCCGGTGCGTGGCCGGCGAGCCCACCAGGTAGGCGCCGCCGTGCAGGTAGAGCAGCGTGCGGCCTTCGCCCTGGCCCGCGCGTTGCCATTCGCAGGGCACCCCGGCGATGACTTCCGCGCTGCGCTGCACGCCGCGCGGGGTCAGGGTCGCGGCGGTGAGCGCATTGAGCACCCGGCGCTGCATCGGCACCGGGATCGACGGGCGCATCAGCCCGCGGAACAGCAGGCGCAGGGTGCCGCGCAGCAGGCCGGCGAGCAGGCGCTGCGAGGTGGAAACGGGCGGTACGAACTCAACGGGCGCATTCATAGTCGGCGAACTCCGGCTGGCGGGTCTGGTGGCGGTAGCGGAAGGTGAAGCCCGGCCAGTTGTTGGTGTTGCGGCCGGCGGCGGTCTTGTACCAGCTGTCGCAGCCGCTCTCCCACACGGTGTGCTGCAGGCCGTGCTGCAGGGCCTGGTTGTAGGCGCGCTGCACCTCGGGCTTCACGTCCAGGTAGCGCAGGCCCTGGCGGTCCAGGTGGCGCAGGCAGGCCAGCACGTAGGGGAACTGGCTCTCCAGCATGTAGACGATGGAGTTGTGCCCCAGGTTGGTGTTCGGCCCGTAGAGGATGAACAGATTGGGGAAGCCGGCGACGCTGATACCCTTGTAGGCCTCGGCGCCCTCGGCCCAGGCCTGCTCCAGCCAGCGCCCGCCCAGGCCCTGGACGCGCAGCGGGGCAAGGAACTCGGTGGCGGCGAAGCCGGTGCCGAAGACGATGGCATCCACCGGGTGGCGCTGGCCATCGAGGGTGACGACGGCGTCCCCGGTCACCCGCTCGATGCCGCAGTCGATCACCCGCACGTTGTCCCGCGCCAGCGCCGGGTAGTAGTCGTTGCTGATGAGGATGCGCTTGCAGCCCAGCGGGTAGTCCGGGATCAGCCGCCGGCGCAGCTGCGCGTCGGCGATGCCGCGGCGCAGGTTGAGGCGGAAGCTCAGCTGCATGAACTTCATCAGCGGCGGGAAGGTGGAAAAGGCCAGCACCCGTGCCTCGTGCTGCAGGTACTTGAGGCCGCGGTCCAGGCGCTGCAGCCAGGGCAGGCGCGCCTTCAGGCGGCGTTCCCAGGCGGCGTAGGGGCGGTCCGGCTTGGCGATCACGTAGGGCGCGCTGCGCTGGAACAGCAGCAGCTCGGCCACCTGCGGGGCGATGCGCGGGACGAACTGGATGGCGCTGGCGCCGGTGCCGATCACCGCCACGCGCTTGCCGCGCAGGTCGGCGCGGTGGTCCCAGCGCGCCGAGTGGAAGGCCACGCCCTTGAAGTCGTCGAGCCCGGCGATGCGCGGGTACAGCGGCCGGCTCAGCTGGCCGGTGGCGCAGACCAGGGCGCGGGCGCGCAGCGTCTGGCCGTCGGCGCAGCGCACCTGCCACTCTCCAGCGGCCTCGTCGAAGCGGGCATCCACCGCCTCGCAGCCGAAGCGGATGCGTTCGCGCAGGCCGTACTTGTCGGCGCAGTGGCGCAGGTAGTCGAGGATTTCCCCCTGCGGGGCGAACTTGCGGCTCCAGTCGGCCTTGGGCTCGAAGGAAAAGGAATACAGGTGCGAAGGCACGTCGCAGGCGGCGCCGGGGTAGCCGTTCTCGCGCCACACGCCGCCGACGTCGGCGGCCTTTTCGAGGATCAGGTAGTCGTGGATGCCGGCCTGCTGCAAGCGGACGGCCAGGCCCAGGCCGCCGAAGCCGGCGCCGATGATCAGCACGCGCAAGGGTGCCGGATCACGGGAAGTATTGTGCATTGTTGTGCTCCCGGTTTGGCTGGACGGCGGCCGCGCGGGGCCTGCCGTCATCCGCCGCGCTGGCGGATGAGCATAGGCTAGTGCCGCCGGCGGCGCCGGTTTATGGCATAGTCGGACATTAAATTGTGATTTCCGGACAAGACGGAGCCCGCGATGCCCGACCAGCCCCGGCCCAGCCGCCGCAGCGCCCTGAGCGTGCAACTGCTCACCCAGTTCGGCCTCGACCATGGCCTGGCGCTGGAGGACTGCCTGCACGGCAGCGGCCTGGACCTGGCGGTGCTCGCCGACCCGGCCCGCGAGATCGACGCCGCCTGCGAGTTGCAGGTGCTGCGCAACCTGGCGCAGCGGCTGCCCGCCGGCAGCGGCCTGCAGGCCGGCCTGCGCTACCACCTGAACGCCTACGGCATCTGGGGCTTCGCCCTGCTCAGCAGCCCGACCTTCCGCAGCGCCGCCCTGCTCGGCCTGCGCTACCTGGGGCTGACCTACGTGTTCACCCGCCTGGAATTGCAGGAGGACGGCGCCGAGGCCCACCTGCTGCTGGACGACAGCGACGTGCCGGAGGACGTCCGCGCCTTCGCCTGCGAGCGCGACCTGGGCGGCGTGCTGCGCATCCAGCGCGACCTCACCGGGCGCCCGCTGCCGATCCTGCGCGCCGAATTCCGCCGCCCCCGGCCTGCCGAGGGCAGCCTGTACCTGGCCGAACTGGGCGTGGAACCGGCGTTCGGCCAGCCCGCCAACCGCATCGTCTTCGCCAGCGCCGCCCTCGACCTGCCGCTGCCCGGCGCCAACCCGCAGGTGGCGCGGCACTGCGAGGAAGAGTGCCGCGCGCTGCTGGCCCGCCGCCAGGAACTGGGCGGCCTGGCCGGGCGCATCCGCGACCGCCTGCTGCGCACGCCCGGGCGCCTGCCGGACATGGAGCAGGTGGCGGCGGAGCTGCACATGACCTCGCGCACCCTGCGCCGCCGCCTGCAGGACGAGGGCAGCAGCTACCGCGCCCTGCTCGACGAGGTGCGCCAGGCCCTGGCCGAGGAACTGCTGGGCACCGGCGCCATCCGCCTGGAAGAGATCGCCGAGCGCCTGGGCTATGGCGAGGTGTCCAACTTCATCCACGCCTTCAAGCGCTGGAAGGGCGTGCCGCCGGGGCGTTTCCGCGGGCGCTAGGCCTCGATGCCCAGTTGGCGCAGGGCCTCTTCCAGGTGCTCGATGAAGGTGAGGATCTTGCGCGTGGCGCGCCTGTGGCTGGGGTAGACGGCGAGGATGCGCTGGCCGAAGGCGTCGGGGTCGAAGTGGTAGTCCTCCAGCACGCTGCACAGACGCCCGTCGCGCAGGTAGGGCTGGACGCTCCATAGCGGGCAGGGCATCAGGCCCCTGCCCTTCAGGCAGGCGGCCAGCAGCAGTTCGTGGTTGTCGCTGCTCAGGCGCCCCTCGCGCAGGATGGAGAAGCGCTCGCCGTCGCGCTCCAGCCACCAGCGGGTATCCAGCGCCGGGTGCCAGTAGGTCAGGCGGTCGTGCTCGGCCAGTTCCAGCGGGTGCAGCGGCTCGCCGCGGCGCGCCAGGTACTCGGGGCTGGCGCAGAGCACCAGGCGGTTCGCCACCAGCGGCCGCACGATCAGCCCCGGCAGGTTGCTGTGGCCCAGGCGCAGGGCCAGGTCGTAGCGGCCGTCGAGCAGGTCGACGTAGCTGTCGCTCAGGTCCACCTGCAGGCGCAGCTGCGGGTGCTGGATGAGGAAGTCGGCGCAGACGTCGTTGAGGAAGGCCGCGCCGAAGGCCAGCGGCGCGGTGATCCGCAGGCTGCCGCGCAGGCTGTGCTGCAACTGGCCGATCTCCTCGGCGGTCTCGTGCATGCGCGCCAGCACCTCGCGGGCGCTGTCCAGGTACAGCTGCCCGGCCTCGGTCAGCGCCATGCTGCGGGTGGTGCGCTCGAACAGGCGGGCGCCGAGGCTGGCCTCCAACTGGCCGATGGCCTTGGTCACCGCCGAGGGCGTCTTGCCCAGTTGCTCGGCGGCGCGGCTGAAACTGCCGGTCTCGGCGCAGGCGACGAAAAGGGCGAGGCTACTGAACCTGTCCATATTCTTTCCAGATTTTCACAAGTCTTGTGCCAGCGACTGGCTTTCGGGAACTAGCTCCGGGCCATTAGCCTCTTGCCCAGACCAATAAAAATCAACCACCAAGCAAGGGGGAAGCATGCGAAGGCTCATCAAGGGCGCACTCGCTGTCGCAATCGCACTGGGCACTTTGGAAGCCCACGCACAAACCGCCGACCTGATCCTGTACAACGCCAAGGTCTTCACCGCCGAACCCGGGCAGCCGCTGCAACAGGCGCTGGCCATCGCCGGCGACAAGGTGCTGAAGGTCGGCAGCGACCAGGAAGTGCGCGCCCTCGCCGACGCCCACAGCCGCCAGGTCGACCTGGGCGGCAAGCTGCTGATGCCCGGCTTCATCGACAGCCACTCGCACGCCATCTTCGGCGGCCTGGAGCTGATCGCCGCGAGCATGGAAGACGAGCAGGTCGGCCTCGACGAGCTGGCGCAACGTCTGCGCGAGGCCCGCGACAACGGCAAGGCCCGGGTCGGCGACATCCTGGTGCTGAACGGCATGCACTCCAGCTACTGGTCCCAGGCCGAGGGGCTGGCGAAGATTTTCAATGCCGGCGAATGGGCGCAGGTGCCCATCGTGCTCATCGGCAGCGACCACCACACCGCCTGGGCCAACGCCGCCATGCTGCGCCGCGCCAGGCTGGACGCGGCGCTGGTGCGCTCGCTGCCGGCCACCGAGCAGCAGAACATCGGCCACGCGCCGGACTTCACCCCCAGTGGCTTCGTCGTCGACTCCGGCTTCGACCGCGTCGCCGCAGCCATGCCCGCCGCCGACCAGCAGACCCTCGACCGCGCCGGCCTGGCCGCCGTGCGGTACAATAACAGCCTGGGCATCACCGCCTGGATGGACCCGGCGGCCAACGGCAGCCCGGGCCAGGCGCTGTTCGACATCAAGCCCACGGAGCACACCGTCGGCGTGTTGCCGGTGTACCGCGACCTGGCGCAACAGGGCCGGCTCAGCGCCCACGTCGCCGCGCTGCTGGTGGTCAACCCGAAGAGCCGCCCGGCGGACCTGGCGGTGATCGACAAGGTGCGCCAGCAGTTCCAGGGCATCCCCAACCTGAGCCTGCCGGGCATCAAGGTGTTCGCCGACGGCGTGCTGGAATACCCGGCACAGTCCGCCGCGCTGCTGGAGAACTACAGAAACCTGCACAAGCCCGGCGAGTTGCTGCTCGACCCGCGGCACTTCGGCGAGCTGGTCAGCGCCGCCGACGCCCGCGGCTGGCTGGTGCACATCCACGCCATCGGCGACCGCGCGGTGCGCGAATCGCTCAACGGCATAGCCCAGGCGCGCAAGGACCGGCAAAGCGGCGTCACCCACTCCATCACCCACCTGCAACTGGTCAACCCGGCGGACTTCCCGCGCTTCAGGCAGCTGGGCGTGATCGCCTCGATGCAGCTGGACTGGGCCACCGCCGAGGACTACACCCTCGACCTGGTCAAGCCCTACATCGCCGACGACGCCTTCCGCTACATGTACCCGGCGAAATCGCTGCTGGACGCCGGCGCCACCATAGCCGGGGCCAGCGACTGGCCGGTGTCCACCCCCGACCCGCTGAAGGCCATGTACCAGGCGGTGACGCGCCAGGGCCCGAAGGGCGTGCTCAACCCGGAGCAGCGCATCGACCGCCAGGCCATGTTCTACGCGTACACCGCCAATGCCGCGAAGGCCATCGGCCTGGGCGAGAAGATCGGCAGCCTGGCCCCCGGCAAGCAGGCCGACCTGGTGGTGCTCGACCGCGACCTCTTCAGCGTCCCCGACGCCGAACTGGGCGAGGCCAAGGTGCTGCACACCCTGTTCGGCGGCCGCGAGGTCTACCGCGCCGACGGCCAGGAAGCGCTCTGACGCCGTTCGCTCCACTGCCGGGCTGAAGCCCGGCCCTTCCCCGCCGCCCCTTCCCCTTCGCTTCCCGGCTCGCCGGCGGGAGGGGGCTGCGCGGGCTTTTTTCCTGCCCACACAAGCACAGCCCACACAAGCACAACAAAGGGTAAGTCCATGAAGTACAAAGCACTCGTCCTCGGCGCGGCGCTCGCCTGCGCGCCTTTCGCCAGCAGCCATGCGCTGGAGCTGACCGAGGACCTCTCGGTCCAGCTGGAGGCCACCCTGGCCAGCGACTACCGCACCCGCGGCATCTCGCAGACGCAGAACGACCCGGCCATCCAGGCCGCCGCCACCCTGCAGCACAGCAGCGGCCTGTACCTGGGTGTGTGGAGCTCCAACGTCGACTTCGGCTACGGCCTGAAGACGCGCCAGGAGCTGGACTACTACGCCGGCTGGTACTGGCAGGCCACCGACGCGGTGAGCCTGGACCTGGGCTACATCCAGTACCGCTACCCGAAGGAAGGCCAGTTCAACCAGAGCGAGGTCTACGCCGTCCTCAACGCCTACGGCTTCGAATTGGCCAGCTATTACTCCAAGGACATCACCACCTACGTCGGCAAGGACCAGAGCCAGCTCTACAGCTACGTCGGCTACGGCTTCGAACTGCCGGCCGGTTTCCAGGCCAAGCTGCGCTACGGCCGCAACGACGCCAAGGACCCGCTGTACCTCGCCGGCGACGGCGGCACGCGCAGCACCTATCACGAATGGGAGGCAAGGCTGGACAGGGAGTTCGCCGGCATCGACTGGTCGCTGAGCTACATCGACACCGACCTGTCGCAGAGCGAATGCTTCAACTGGCAGGGGTTCAAGGACATCTGCACGGCAACCGTGGTGGCGCGGGCGACGAAGCGGTTCTGAGGTCGCGGCGGGTCGCGCCCGGTGGCACGAGCGGCCCCCATTCGCGAGCCGTCGTAGGATGGCGTTGAGCGAAGCGATACCCATCACCCCCGACTGCATGGGTTTCGCAAGCTCAACCCATCCTACGAAAAGCACCTCGGCGTAGCCGGCAAGACAATTGCTCCTACAATGTGTGGGGCGCATAACGCCGACGGCGGATAACCGCGAACGGTTATGCGCCCTACGGTGCCCCATTCCATTCCCCTGCGTGCGCCGAGCTGCTCTTCGTAGGACTCTGTCCGCGATAGCCGGACATCCCGGCGCGATTCGCGGATGAGATCCGCTCCGCCCTGACTCAAACGAAAAGGCCGCACATCCTCGGATGCACGGCCTTTTTTGCTTCCCCCCGGCTCTCACCGGGCCGAGGCGGCCTCGCGCCTGCCTGGGCTGCGCAGCGCCGGCGTCTCGCTCAGCGGCATGCTCTCGGGCCGGTAGCCCAGGCGCAGGCCGCCCCAATGGCGGCCGTTGACGAAGATCGGCACCGACAGGTCGTGCATCTGCTCGCCGGTGTCACGGCAGTAGGTCTGCAACAGCAGCGCCTGCTGGTGGCTGCCACAGCGGATCCCGGTGCGGTCGTCGAACAGGCGCTTGCTGCGGCTCTTCAGGCGGTCCACCTCGGGGTCGCCGGTCGGTGCCTGGGCGAAGGCGCGGTTGTGCGTCGGCACGTAGCCCTCGGCGGTGCAGGCGATGGCGAACACCAGGCCCTCGTGGCGCTGCAGCAGGTCTTCCTGAATCTTCGGCAGCACCTCGTCGGTGTAGCGGTCGAAGCGCGTGCTGTACTTCTGCGGCTCGGTGCCCGGAATCGGCTGATAGTGGCGGTCGAACAGGTCCTCGGCGGAAATCCGCCCGTCCTCCAGGTCGGCGGCGAAGCGCGCGCCTATGCTCGATGCGCCTTCGCGGGCCAGGTCGTAGACGCGCTGGTGATAGTCGTCCAGGCCCACTTCGGCCAGGCGCTCGCTGATGGCCTCGGCCTGGGCCTCCAGGTGCACGGCGGCGTCGGCCAGGCGGTGGGTCTGCTCGTCGCTGACGCGGATGTCGGCGCGCATGCGCTCCACCGCGGCGAACAGGTTGTCCAGTTGGTGGCGGTTGATCTCCGCGCCTTCGGCGATCTCGGTGATCTGCCGCTCGACGCCGGCGGCCAGCCCGGCGATGCCTTCCAGCTGCCCGCCGGTGCGCTCCACCTGGGCCACGCCTTCGTCGAGGTCGGCGGCCAACTGGAGGATCTGCTCGGCGACCTGGGCGGTGCGCTGCTGGATGTCCTCGACCATCTGCCCCACCTCCTCGGTGGCCTCGGCGGTGCGCGCGGCCAGCCCGCGCACCTCGTCGGCGACCACCGCGAAACCGCGGCCGTGCTCGCCGGCGCGGGCCGCCTCGATGGCGGCGTTGAGCGCCAGCAGGTTGGTCTGGCTGGCGATCGACTGGATCACCTGGGTGACGCGCTGGATGTCCTCGCTGCGCTGGCTCAGCGCCTCGATCAGCGCGCGGCTTTCACCGGCGCGACCACTGAGCTGGTGCATGCGGGCGATGGCCTGCTGCAGCTCGCTGCGCCCGACATCGCTGCCGGCGCGGGCCTGGGTGGCGGCGTCCATGGCCTGGCGCGCCAGGGAAGAGGTGGCGCGCTCGGTGTGGATCATCACCTCGGCGCTACCGACGATCTGCTCGGCCGCCGCCAGCTGCGACTCCAGGCGCTCCACCAGGCGCTGCACCGAGTAGGACACGCCGGCGGCGGACAGCGCGTTGTGGCTGGTGCTGCGGGACAGATCGCGGGTCAGCGCGGCCAGCTCCGGCGCGGCGGCGGATACGCCGGGCAGGCTGCGCCGCTGGCCGACGAACCAGGGCAGCCAGAGCAACGCGAAACCGAGCAGCAGACACAGCGACAGCGGCCAGCCGCCCAGCGACTGGGCGATGAACAGGGCGAGAAGGCCGGTGGTCTGCAGGGAAAGAACGAGGAAGATACGCGAACGCGTCGGGTCCATGAGGGCACCTCTCCAGCCATCGCCCGCCCCGTGGAACACCCGGGTTGGCGCAGGCCCTGAATTATTGTTGTCAGGGCCATTAGGCGACCATTTGCCGGCCGCGGCTATCGTCCCTTAGTCGGTAGTGTGGCCGTCATTGCGGGGCGGTGCACTGTTGCGATTCGGCCTGAAGTGCAGCACGTACGCTGTCACGCTCCCCTACCCGCTCGACGAAGCGCGCCAGCGCCGGCCAGCGCGCCAGCTCGATGCCCAGGCGCTGCGTCCAGCCCAGGACGGTGAACAGGTAGGCATCGGCCACGCTGAAGCCTTCGCCCAGCAGGTGACTGGAGCGCTCCAGGGCCGGCGCCGTCTGTGCCAGGCGCTTGCCGACCTGATTGCGGAAGCGCGTCTTCAGCGCCTCCGGCAGCTCGCCGTCGAACAGCGGGTTCATGCCGGCATGGATCTCGCTGCCGATGAAGTTCAGCCACTCCTGCAGCCGCGCCCGCGCCAGGCCGCCCGGCGCCGGCGTCAGACCCGCCTCGGGGCGCAGGTCGGCCAGGTACTGGAGGATGGCCGGCCCCTCGGTGAGTACCTGGCCGTCGTCCAGTTGCAGGGCGGCGACATAGCCCTTGGGGTTGATGGCGAGATAGTCGGCGCCGTCGGCGGTGCGCTTGCTGCGGTTGTCCACCCGCACCAGTTCGAAGGGCAGGCCCAACTCGCGCAGGGTGATGTGGGAGGCCAGGGAACAGGCGCCGGGGGCGTAGTACAGCTTCATGGAGAACTCCTTGCGTCGATGGTGCGCAGGAGTATCCGCAGAGCGGTATATCTTTTAAAGAAGGGAGAAAAATGGTGTATAGGTACAAAAAATATACCTTGCGCCCACCATGAGGAGCCGGCCATGAAGAAGAACGTCTCCGGTTGTTCGGTGGAAGAAGCCATGCACCTGCTGGGCGGACGCTGGCGCCTGCTGCTGGTGTCCTATCTGCTGGACGGCCCCAAGCGCTTCAACGAACTGCGCCGCGACATGCCGAACATCTCCCAGCGCATGCTGACCCTCGACCTGCGCGCCCTGGAGGACGCCGGCCTGGTGACGCGCACGGTTTACCCGCAAGTGCCGGTGAAGGTGGAATACCGCCTGAGCGAGGATGGCGAACGCCTGCGCAAGGTGGTGGAGGTGGTGAAGGAGTTCGGCCTGTGGCTGAAGGCCCGGGGGCCGCGCGGGATGGGGCTCAGTTGCTGGCGCCGGACTGGTAGCTGTTCACCACGCAGCCATTGGCGTCGTAGTTGATGCTGAAGAAGTTCAGGTACTTGTCGTTCCAGTAGGTGCTGCTGCCGGCGCCGTGGGCGCTGGCCTGCTTGCTCGGGGTGCCGAACATGCTCTCGATTTCCTTGCGGCTCATGCCCGGGACGATTTCCTTGCGCACCATGGCGGTCCGCAGGTCGCGCTCGGAAAGCCCGGTGGAGCAGCCCGGCCGCTCCTCCGAGCCGCCCACCACGGTCACCCGCGTACCACCGGCCGGCGCCGGGGCCGCCGGCTGCTGCGCCGGATAAGCCCCCGCCGGAGCATAATCCGCAGCCGGCGCCTGAAGCGCCGGCTGCGCCATCACCGCTCCCTCGCCGCCGCCACTGGGCCGGCGGTTCTCCACGTTCAACTCGACGCCGGCGTTGCCGCCGTTGGGGCAGGCCTGCTTGGTGAAGGTCACCTTGCCCTGCGCATCGACGCACTTGTAGATCGTATCCGCCTGCGCCCAGGCGGCGCAGAACAGCAGCGGAACAGCAACGAGAACACCCTTCATACAGCCTCCCTGGCTGATCAATGGCAGATTGACACCTCAGACCGCCGCGCCGGCGAAAGTTCCAAGGCCGATACACGAAATCCTAACCGCATCGCCAGGAATAACCCACGCCCGGGGTCTTCGTGCTTTCTGCCAGCGTCCCTTCACCGATCCTGAGCCTGCCCCGCCGCCACGGCCTGCCCTGGCCGGCACGAATACTGGAGAGCCCCAGCAGCTACCAGGGAAGTAGCGGCCAGCCCTGCATCATCCATGCCTCCCTCGTCCGCGCGGAGCAGAGCCCGGTGCAGGCTTGCCAGCAGAAGGATTGCGCCACGAGTCAACCTTCACCCCGTAGTGTTCCGAAATGCGTGCTCTTCATTGGTTTATCGCTCTTTTACTTCTTGTGCTGATCGTTCCCCTCGCCCACGCCGATGACTTCGATGCCCGGCAGTGGCGCCGCTACTCGCCCGCATCGGCCCAACCAGTACCAGCGGACTGGTCTAGCGCCGTCAATCCGGACACGCGCCAGCTCATCGTCGCCCGCGCGCACCAGCTCGTCGGCCAGCGCTACCGCCGGGGCGGCGAATCGGAGGAAACCGGGTTCGATTGCAGCGGCCTGCTGGTCTACCTGTATCGCAGCGTCGCCGACCAGCGCCTGCCACGCACCACCCGGTCGATGATTGCACGGCGCGACGCGACTATCGCCCGCCACGAACTGCAACCCGGCGACGCCGTGTTCTTCAGCCACAACGGCAGCGATAGAGTCAGCCACGTCGGCCTCTACATCGGCGACAACCGCTTCATTCACGCCCCCAGCACGGGCAAGAAGATCCGCATCGACTCCCTCGCCTCCCCCTACTGGAAGCGTGCCTACGTCACCGCGCGCAATTTCAGCGGCTGATGGAATCGGCGCCATCGGGAATATCACCACCCAGGTGCGGGCGTAGACGCAGTGAAACCAACGAAATAGCGCCGGAAGCGCCTGCGGAGCCGAGGGCGCAGGCCTGGGTTGCCGATCTTCTCCGGATGCCCAACCGAGCCCCTGCCGACGTGGCGGGATGCGTTTGGCGATGGAAAGGCGTTTGCCTGCGTTGAGGGCTGGTATCGGGGGGGGCTTGCTGCTGGATCACCGCCCGGGGCCATCGAGGCCCTGGGCGGTGAAGGTCCCGATCCAGTGGATGGAAAGGCTGCTCCGCTCAAGTGAACGGCATTGCAGCCTCGATCGGGTTGACTCGTCAGCTCAGGCCGATCATCACTTGGCCTGTGCTTCCACTTCGGCTTCCACGCGACGGTTGACGGCGCGGCCTTCGGCGGTGCCGTTGTCAGCGACCGGGCGGCTCTCACCATAACCCACGGCGCTCACGCGGCCGCCTTCCACGCCGTACTCGTTGACCAGCACGTCACGAACGGCGTTGGCGCGACGCTCGGACAGCCTCTGGTTGTAAGCGTCGGTGCCGACGGAGTCGGTGTGGCCTTCAACGGTGGTGCTGGTGGACGGGTACTGCTTCATGAAGTCGGCCAGGTTCTTGATGTCCGCGTAGCTGTTCTGCTTGACCCTGGACTTGTCGAAGTCGAACTTGACGTCCAGCTGGACGCGCACGGCCTCGGCGACGATCGGGCAGCCGCTGGCGTCGACGGTGACGTTGGCCGGGGTGTTCGGGCACTTGTCGACGTTGTCGCAGACGCCGTCGTGGTCTTCGTCGGAGCAGACGTCGGCGACCGGCTCGGTCGCCGGGGCCGGCTTGGAACCGCCGCCGAAGTTCAGGCCGACGCCGACGCCGGCCATCCACTCGCCCTGGTGGCCGTTGTCGCGCTTCTCCAGGCCGTACTGGCCGTCGAGGCCGGCCCTGGCATAGAAGTTCTCGGTGAAGTAGTACTTCAGGCCGGCACCGATGTTGGCCATGGTCAGGTTCTGACGGCCGCCGTTCTCGCTGTTGACGTTGGTCAGGCTCTGGTGGCCGATGCCGGCGGACAGGTACGGGCGCAGGCCCGCGCCGGGAGCGCCGAAGTGGTAGATGGCGTCCAGCGAGGCCAGGCTGCCATGCACCTTGGCATTGCCGCTCGCGGAGGTGCCGCGCAGGTCGTGGTATTCACCGTAGGACAGCGCCAGCTCGACGTCGTCGGTCAGGAAGTAGCCGAGGGAGCCGCCGTACAGGTCGCCGTTCTGCATGTTGCGATTGCTGTCAGTGAAGTAGCGCTTGCCGAAAGCCTCGACCTCGACCGAATTCCGGCCTTGGGCAAAGCCATCCATGGCAGACAAGGCGACCACGGCACCCACAACGACGCCTAAGGTGTTTCTCGATTTCATTCACGCGATCCTTTCAATAAATACAGGGCACAGGTTCAAGCAACAGCCGAAGACCCACACCAGATGAACGAGTGTGAATCTTTCATCCACGACAGGGGCGAAGTTCCATTTCCTGGAGTCTTTTTCTCGAAATATCCACGAGGCAAGACCGGCGCTATTCAACTCGTTTCAAGCCAAGCAAATGCTATCGGCAGGTCCCGAACCGGTTCCGGGCAGCCAGGATGGTATCCAGGTGAACTCCGGCAACACCATGCGACGCCGTCTGAATTCTTCGCTCCACGATTCCGCCAAGTACGGCCACCCCAGCGGCCAATCCTCCTTGCCACTACACATCGCGATCATCTTGAACCCGGTCCCCCAACAGCCCTGACTGGAAGAACACGGATTATCTTCCAGGCCTATCAGCGGACATTGACTTCAGAAAGCGCGCAGGAAGTGCATCGACCCAGTAGCGGCGGCCATCAAGCCGATCCCGATATCATCGTCAGCGGAGGCGCATGGAACGGCCTTTCCGAGGCGGCCATCCCGCAGGCTGCGCGATCCCGGCATATCGAATTGACGAAAAGTAAGGCGCCGATCCAGTCCATTTTAGAACTCGTCAGATACCTGCCCCGAAGGCCGCGCCCTACTCTTCTCAGCGCAAGACGACGCAACTTCTTCTAAACAGATCAGCGCTGAATTTCTCCTTCGGAAATCCACCGGAGAACTGTTTCTCAAGCGCCGAAAGCGACCCTGAAGACTCATGCCGCCCGCCCCGCGGGTATCGGCACTTTTCGAGACGCTTGTGGGTTCGCGCCTGCTGCAGGATGCGGGAAGAGGGTTGACCCTGTAACTATCTGACTATCCGTACCTAAATGAAAAATCTGATCGATAGCAAAATAAATTTCTCGGTCGTGACCGAAGACTCCCTCATACAGGCATATACCCTGGATGCAAGCCAGGCCGCGCCTGAACAAGTCCTGATGAGCAAGCCTGGCAACCTGTACGTATTGCAGGAGCCCCAGCATGCCTCCCTGAGCGATGCGCTGGTTGCCGAACGCTCCGGAGAAGACCTGCTGCTGGCTTTCCGATCCCAGGAGCAAGCTCGCCCGGCGCTGAAGTTCGAGCAGTTCTTCAGCCACGACGCCCGCCTGCATGTCCTCAAGCACGACGGCGAACTCCTGCGCGCCGTGATGGGCCAGGACGACCCGCAGCAAGGCCCGGTCGCCTTCGACCTGCAGGCAGCGAGCGCCACTGAACAGCAGGTGGTCAGCCCGGTTCTGGGCCTGCTGCTGCCTTCCGCCGAAATCGCCCCCGCCGCGGAGCTGGAGCCCCAAACCGGCGACGCCGCGGCCCCCGTACAACTTGCGGCACTGAACGTCGCTCCGCTGTCCGCCGAGCCGCCGCAGATCACCCATGCCATCGACCAGATCGGCGCCCGCCAGGGCTCGCTCGCCTCCGGCATCCTCCGTGCCGTCGCGGGCCACGTCGAGGGCTAGCGGCTCGCCGTCGCGCCCGGGCAGCGGGTGGTCAGGGGGGGGGCGGCGGCCGGCCGCCGCGGCTCATGCCGTGGCGGGCAGGTCCGTGGCGGCGCTGCCGTGCAGCACCTGGCGGGTGCGCTCGGGGGCGATCAGGCGCAGGCCGAGCAGCGCGCAGACCACCAGCAGGCGCACCTGCGCTGTCTGCACCGGCACGCCGCGCTTGAGCAGGCGCCGCGACCAGGCCGAAACGCCGAGGTTGAACACGATCACGCCGAGGGTCGCCGCCATCGCCGTGCAGCCCGATTGCAGCGGCGTCATGCCCAGGCGCTTCTGCAGGTACACCGGCACCCATCTGTAGACCAGCGCGTTGGGCAGGTACGCCAGGGCGCATCTACACCTTCTTCACCAAGACCGGAACCCCGGTCATCGAGGTGGAGGTGTTCGACGACTACGACAGCCGACGCTGCAGCGTCCGACATTACGTCGGCCCCGGCTTCGGCGAATGGCAATGCCTATAGGGCTCAACCAACCGAGGTATACTAGGCGACATCTGGTAACACCGGTTGCCCGCGACGTCCCCAAACGCCCTTTCCCGGGCGTTTTTTCATGCCGAATACTGATTTTAAATGAATTTTTCCCATAGATTTTCCGTGGCACCGATGATGGACTGGACCGACCGCCACTGCCGGTTCTTCCTGCGCCAGCTGTCGAGCCATGCCCTGCTCTACACCGAGATGGTCACCACCGGGGCCTTGCTGCATGGCGATGCCGCGCGCTTCCTGCGCCATGACGAGTGCGAGCACCCGCTGGCGCTGCAGCTGGGCGGCAGCGTGCCGGCCGAGCTGGCGGCGGCGGCGAAGCTGGCGGAGGCTGCGGGTTACGACGAGGTGAACCTGAACGTCGGCTGCCCCAGCGACCGGGTGCAGCACAATATGATCGGCGCCTGTCTGATGGCCCATCCGGCGCTGGTGGCCGAGTGCGTCCTGGCCATGCGCGAGGCGGTTTCCATTCCGGTCACGGTCAAGCACCGCATCGGCATCAACGGGCGCGACAGCTATGCCGAGCTGTGCGACTTCGTCGGCCAGGTGCGCGAGGCCGGCTGCCGCAGCTTCACCGTGCATGCGCGCATCGCCATTCTCGAAGGGCTTTCGCCCAAGGAGAACCGCGAGGTTCCGCCGCTGCGCTACGAAGTGGCGGCGCAGCTCAAGCGGGATTTCCCGGGCCTGGAGATCGTCCTCAACGGCGGCATCAAGACCCTGGCCGAATGCCAGGAGCACCTGCGCACCTTCGACGGCGTGATGCTCGGCCGCGAGGCGTACCACAACCCCTACCTGCTGGCCCAGGTGGACGCCGCGCTGTACGGCGCCGAGGCCCCGGCGATCAGCCGCGCCGAGGCCCTGGCGCGGATGCGCCCGTACATCCAGCGGCACATCGCCGAAGGCGGCGCCATGCACCATGTGACGCGCCACGTGCTCGGCCTCGGCCAGGGTTTCCCCGGCGCCCGGCGCTTCCGCCAGCTGCTTTCGGTGGACGTGCACAAGGCCGCCGATCCGCTGCGGGTGCTCGACCAGGCCATCGAACTTCTCGCAGGCCGCTAGGTCCCGTTGAGCGCGGGGTTGCGCTCGGGTAAGGTCATGGGGATCGCACTCGGAAGACCTGCCATGACCTCCAAGCTGGAACAACTGAAGCAGTACACCACCGTCGTCGCCGATACCGGTGATTTCGACGCCATTGCCCGCCTGAAGCCGGTGGATGCCACCACCAACCCCTCGCTGCTGCTCAAGGCCGCCGCCCTGCCCCGCTATGCCGAGCACCTGGCCCGCGCCACCGCGGCCAGCGGCGGTGACGCCGGCCTGGCCTGCGACCGCTTCGCCGTGGCGGTGGGCAAGGACATCCTCGGGGTCATTCCCGGGCGCGTCTCCACCGAAGTGGACGCCCGCCTGTCCTTCGACACCGAGGACACCCTGGCCCGCGCCCGCCGGCTGGTCGAGCTGTACGACGAACAAGGCGTCGGCAAGGACCGCGTGCTGATCAAGATCGCCTCCACCTGGGAAGGCATCCGCGCCGCCGAGCAGCTGGAGCGCGACGGCATCCAGACCAACCTCACCCTGCTGTTCTCCTTCGCCCAGGCCGCGGCCTGCGCCGACGCCGGGGTGTTCCTCATCTCGCCCTTCGTCGGCCGCATCTACGACTGGTACAAGAAGGCCAACGCCCGCGACTACGTCGGCGCCGAGGACCCGGGTGTGCAGTCGGTGTCGCGCATCTACCGCTATTACAAGGCCAACGGCTACCGCACCGTGGTGATGGGCGCGAGCTTCCGCAACCTCGGGCAGATCGAGCAACTGGCCGGCTGCGACCGCCTGACCATCAGCCCCGACCTGCTGCAGCAACTGGCCGACGCCCAGGGCGAGCTGCCGCGCACCCTGCAGCCCGGCGGCGGCGAGGCGCGCCAGGTGCTGGACGAGAGCGCCTTCCGCTGGCAGATGAACGAGGACGCCATGGCCACCGAGAAGCTGGCCGAGGGCATCCGCCTGTTCGCCCGCGACCAGGAGAAGCTGGAAGCCCTGCTCGGCGGCCGCTGAAACCCACGCGCAGCAAGACGAACCGGCGCCCCAGGGCGCCGGTTTGCGTTCTATCTATCGACGGGCTCCGGCGGATCAGTGGTGCTCGAGAGCACTCACCAGGTCGTGGAAGGCTTCACGGTTGGACTCGTTCAGGCCCATGAGGATGCGGTGGGCCTCCAGCACCTTGCTGCGCACCACGTCCTCGGACTGGTCCTGGGGCGGCAGGTCGGTGAGGCAGTCCGTGCAGGGGATGGGCCGGTCGACGATGTTGAACACCTGGTCGAAGCCCATGGATTGCAGCAACCGGGTGATGTCCGGATTGGTGGTCACCAGGGTCGGCAACAGCCCCACCTTCTGCCGCGAGAGGATCGACAGCTTGGCCAGCAGGCCCAAGGTGGTGCTGTCGATGCTCTGGGTTTCCGTGAGATCGATGATGATCGCCGTGAAATTCAACGCGGCGAAGATTTTTTCAATGGTGGCATCCAGCGCCGAACACAGGGTCAGTCGGACTTCGCCCACGAACTTCAGGACGAATGAGCCATCCTGCTCGGCGAACTGGATTTTACCGGTACTCATGCAAGGTTCCTGCTCAACACCAGCAAGGCGATATCATCCGGCATCTCGGACAACTTGGCCAGTCCGAAGACCTGGCGCAGGCCGTCCAGCGTCCCGCCGGCGGCGACGACCTGCTCGGGCAGGGCCGTCTCCTTTTCTTTCAATGTAGCCCCGGGCAGCACATCCAGTATGCCGTCGGAGAACAACGACAGGCTGAAGGACCTGGGCAGGTCCATGGTCCGGTCGTCGTAGGTGGCGTCCTCGAACAGGCCCACGGGCAGGCCGCGGCCCTCGAGGTAGCGTGCTTCGCCGTCGACATAGAGTACCGGCAGCGGCAGGTGGCCACCAATGCTGTAGGTCAGGCGATCGGTTTCCAGGTCGATCACCCCGCCAAGCATGGTCACGTGCTTGCCCAGCTTGGTGTTGATCAACCCGCGGTTGATGTGCCCGAGCACCTCGGAGGGCTTGAACTCGGGCAGCGTGCCCGCGCGCCGCGACTCGTACAGCAGGCGGGTGGTCATGAACTTCAGCAGCACGGTCACGAACGCCGAGGAGGCGCCATGGCCGGAGACGTCGGCCAGGTAGAAGCCGATGCGCCGCTCGTCGACGCGGAAGTAGTCGACGAAGTCGCCGGACAGGTACAGCGACGGGATGATCTGGTGGGCGAACTTCAGCCCCTCGGCTTCCCAGGGCGTCACCGGCAGCATGTTCATCTGCACCTGGCGCCCGGCGTTCTGGTCTTCCTGCAGCAGGTTCAGGCTGGCCTGCAGTTCGCGGTTGGCGGCTTCCAGCTTCTCGCGGTAGCGGCGGTTCTCCGAACGCAGGTAGGCGCGGTCCAGGGCGCGGCGCACCGAGTGCTCCAGCACGGCCAGGTCTTCCAGGGGCTTAATCAGGTAGTCCGCGGCGCCCAGGCGCAGGGCCTCGACCACGTCGCTCATCACCCCGGCCCCGGAAAGCACGATGACCGGCGTTTCCACCGCCATCTCGCTGACCCGGCGGATCAGCTCCAGGCCGTCCATCTGCGGCATGCGCAGGTCACAGATGACCAAGTCGGGCAGTTCGTGCTGGAAGACCTGCAGGCCCTGCTGGCCGTTGGTCGCCTGCAGGACTTTGAAACCACTGTCTTCCAGGTAGGCCGCGAGGCTTTCGCGAACGGCCTCGTCGTCATCGATGATCAGCAGCGTGGCACTGGGTTTGTGCATGGGTTATCCAGGCAAACGGCGCCGGAGGTGGTGGAGTGGGCGCGCATGGCAATGAAAACGGCGCGGGTCGGGTGCGACAAGGCGCAGACACTACTCCCATCCGCCCCAGGGTTCAAGACGGCGGCTCGGCGCGCTTGCGGCAGCCCCGGGGCGGATGGGTGGCGGGCGTGTCAGAAGTCGTCTTCGACCTGGCCGTCCTTGACCTTGAACTCGCGGTTCTGCAGGTAGGCGTTGCGGATGAAATTGTACTTGTCGCCGGAAATCAGCTTCTCGGATCTGAGCAGGTCGGCGCGGGTGTCGACCACGTCCACGGCGCGGAGGCTGTTGCGCACGGACACGTCGTCGATGTACGGGTACATGCCGGTATAGGCGTCCGGGATCTTCGACGGCGCGTCGCGCAGGGTGCTCGGGCCCAGCAGCGGCAGCATCACGTAAGGGCCGCTGCCCACGCCCCAGTAGCCGAGGGTCTGGCCGAAGTCCTCGTCGTTGCGCTGCAGGCCCATGCGGGTGGCCACGTCGATGAAGCCGGCCAGGCCGAAGGTGGTGTTGAACAGCAGGCGGCTGGTGTCGACGCCGGCGTGTTCGAGCTTGCCTTGCAGCAGGTCGTTGGCCAGGTTGCGCACGTCGCCGATGTTGCTGAAGAAGTTGTGGATGCCGTCCTGCACGAAATTCGGCGTTACCTTCTGGTAACCCTGCGCCAGGGGCTTGAGCGCATAGGTGTCGAGGGTGTCGTTGAACACGAAGATCGGGCGGTTGACGCTCTCCCAGGGGTCGTCCTCGCTCGCGGCCTGGGCCAGGAAGGGGAGCATGGCCAGGCTGGCTCCGGCCAGCAGGCGAGCGGTGCGCTGCATCCAGTTGACGCCGTGTGGGCGCATCGGGTTTCTCCTTTGAAAGTCTCATGAGGCCGCCGCCGCGGCCTCGAACCGCTGCGCAGTATATAGTTCCAAGTTCGATTTGCAGACATCGGATTGTTTCTAACGCCTTCGCACCCGGCGCGCGTCCGGAAGCGCCGCCCTCCCCTCACGATAGCCAAGAGCCAGCTTTTGTGCCGATGCGACGCTCTTGCCGACTGCCTCGAAAGGCTCTTCGTAGGAGCGAGCTTGCTCGCGAACGGTGTTTGCCGGGGGCTGCGGTGCTGGGCCAGCACCCAAAGCTCCCTGGAAATCCGTAGGGCGCATAACGCCTATGGCGTTATCCGCCGTTTGACCTTGGCTACCGGCCCGCTCGGTGTCGAGCCTGGCGCTGGTCACGCATTCCCCCGGACCGACCGAGGCAGGGTCGATGAGAAAGGTGAGGCGGCGGATAACCGCGAACGGTTATTCGCCCTACGCTACTGGAAGCCCGAATCGCGGGCAGAGTCCGCTCCTACGGTTACAGGGAGGCACGGGCGTTCGAGGAGCAGCCCCGGCTCGCCCGGCAGCTTCGCGGCCAGGCCGCCCTGGCGGGCTCTCCAGCGAAAGGCGCGACATTATAAAGGTAGCGGGATAAAGGCAGCGGGCCCGCGCGCAGGCCGGCTTCACCGGATCGTCACAATGCGCGTCTAGTCTGGCCTAGACCATTGTCCAGACACCCTGCCATGCCCGCCTCGACCGCCGCCGACCTGCCCCGCTTCACCTCCCTGCTCTTCGGACTCGCCGGCGACCTGGTGGACTTCGGCGCCCGCACCCTGCCCCGCGCGCTGCAGCAGAGCTGCCCGGACTGCCCGCGGGAACGCCTCGCCGAGGCCGCCACCCTGGCCCCGCAGCAGGCCCTGGGCCATGTGCTCGGCCGCTTGCCCAGCGCTGAGGAAATCACGCGCTTCCGCAAACGCCTGGTCGAAGCCGCCGACGCCCATGCCGAGCCCATCGCCGAAGCCCTGCCCGCCCTGCACCAGCTGAACCGCCAGGGCGTGCCCTGCGCCTGGCTGGAGGAACTGCCGGAGCCGGCCAGCGAACGCCTGGCCGCCGCCCTCGACGGCGCCCTGGACAGCGGCATCGCCCACGCCGGGCGGCCCTGGCCGGCGCCGGACGCCTGCTGGCGCGCGCTGATGGAGCTGGGCACCCCGCAGCTGGACGGCTGCGTGCTGGTGAGCAGCCAGCCGCGGCTGCTCCAGGCCGGCCTCAATGCCGGGCTGTGGACCATCGGCCTGGCCGCCAGCGGCCCGCTGTGCGGCCTGTCGATGCGCGACTGGGAGGCGCTGGACGGCCCCCAGCGCGACCTGCGCCGCGCCCAGGCGACCTTCGGCCTGTACCGCCTGGGCGTGCACTCGGTCATCGACCACCTGGGCGAGCTGGATTCCTGCCTGCTGGACATCGCCAGCCGCCGCGCCAAAGGAGAAAAACCATGAACCGCGCCCGCCACGCCTTCCTCGACGAGCTGGCCGAACGCTTCGCCAGCCACGGCGCCGAGCCCTACGGCGAATCGGTGAGCCAGGCCGAGCACGCCCTGCAATGCGCCACCCTGGCCGAGCGCGCCGGCTGCTCCGACGCCCTGGTGATCGCCGCGCTGCTGCACGACATCGGCCACCTCTACGAGAACCCCGACGAGATCGAGGCCCGCGACCTGCGCCACGAGGAAGTCGGCGCCAACCTGCTGCGCGAGCTGCTGCCCGAACCGGTATGGCAGCCGGTCCGCCTGCACGTGGCCGCCAAACGCTACCTGTGCGCGGTGGACGCGGCCTACCACGCCGGCCTGTCGCCCGCCTCGCGGCACAGCCTGGCGCTGCAGGGCGGGCCCTTCGACGAGCGCGGCGCCAGCGCCTTCCTCAGCGCCCCCTACGCCCAGGACGCCATCACCCTGCGGCGCCTGGACGACCTGGGCAAGGACCCGGCCATGCGCACCCCGGAGCTTGCGCACTTCTTCCCGCTGCTGGAACGCCTGCTACGCATTGACGGGCATCAGACACGGTTGCGTTCGGCGGGTTAAGCTGTGTGGCATGGAGATGGATTTTTCGCCGCCGCGCGGCGGTCCATCCTGGGTAGCCACCGCAGAAGGAAACCACCATGCCGACACGTCAACTGCGTGAAGAACTGCAGCGACTGCGCGACCAGCTGGAACAGCAGCCGCCGCTGAGCGAAGAGCAGCGCGGGGAGCTGGAGACGCTGATAGAAGACATCGAACTGCAACTGGCCAACGAGGAAGCCCTCGCCGACGACAGCCTGCTGGATGGCGTCAACCTGGCGGTGGAGCGCTTCGAGGTCAGCCACCCGACCCTCGCCGGCACCCTGCGCTCGATCATGCAGAGCCTGGCCAACATGGGCATCTGAACCCTTCCCCCGGCGGCCCGCCCCTCTTGGTGCGGGCCGCATCGTCTTTACCAGAGCGGCAATGTGTAACTAATGATGACGCGGGTTTCGTCCACGTCGTTGCCGAAGTCGCTGCGGAAACTGCCGTTGCGCACCTTCAGGCCCAGGTTCTTCAGCGCCCCGCTCTGCACCACGTAGCCGATATCGGTGTCGCGTTCCCATTCCTTGCCGTTGCCCCGGCCATCGAGCAGGTCGATGTTGTCGCCGCGCAGATAGCGCGTCATGAAGGTCAGCCCGGGCAGGCCGACGGCTGCGAAATCGAAGTCGTAGCGCAGTTGCCAGGAACGCTCGTCCTTGTTGGCGAAGTCGCCGATCTGCACGAAGTTGGTCAGGTACGGGTCGGTGCCGGCCAGGTAGGCGTAGCCGGTGTCGCCGGACATGCGCTGGTAGCCCAGGCCGAAGCCATGGCCGCCCAGGCGGTAGGTGAACAGGGCGTTGAGCGCGCGGTTGTCGACGTTGCTGCCGCCCTCGTCGGTGGAGCGCGCCCAGCGGATGTCGGACTTCAGCGACTGGTCCCTGGCGATCGGCAGGACGTGCACCAGGCCCAGGTAGTGCTGGCGGTAGAAGTCCTCAAGGTTGCCGTAGTAGTAGCTGGTGCTCAGGTTGTCGCTCCAGCGGTAGCTGCCGCCGGCCAGGTTGAAGCGGTCGCTGGTGCTGTGCCGCCCGGGCTGGATGTTGCGCTTGTTGCCACGGGTGATGCTCAGGTCCTCGGCGTTGGTGGAGTCGCGCTGCTTCACCTGGCGCAGCTGGCCGAGCTGCACGGCCAGGCCGTCGATCTCGTTGATTTCCGCCAGGCCGCCCTGGAAGGTCTGCGGATGCAGGCGGGTGTCGTTGTACTGCACCACCGGCAGCCTGGGCGTCAGGGTGCCGATCTTCAGCGTGCTGTTGGCGGCACGCAGCTTGGCGGTCAGGCCCAGGTCGGAATAGTCGTCGGCGGCACGGCGGTCGCTGGCCGAGTACGGCAGCAGGCCGGAGCCGGAGCGGTCCGGGCTGGAATCGAGCTTGAGCCCGAGCAGGCCCAGGGCGTCCAGGCCCACGCCGACGCTGCCCTCGGTGTAGCCGGACTCGTAGCGCAGCAGGAAGCCCTGGGCCCACTCCTCCGAGTAGGACTGGCTGGCGCCGCTCTGGCGGTAGTCGCGGTTGAAGTAGAAGTTGCGCAGTTCCAGGCTGGCCTTGCTGTCGCCGATGAAGTCGGCCTGGGCGCAGAACGGCAGGCAGGCGGCGACCGAGGCCAGCGCCCGTGCGGGAAGATTTTTCATTGTTGTTGTCTCTTCGTTCGGTGAGGTGAGGCGGCGCCCTCCTGCGGCGCCGCGTGAGGGATGGCGGTCAGTCGGCGAGCATGCCCTCCAGGCGCTGGCGCACCAGGGTGCGGGCCTGTTCGACGATGCCACGCAGCAGCTCGGCGCAACTTGGCTCGTCATCGATCAGGCCCTGGACCATGCCGGCCGACCAGATGCCCAGGTCGGTGTCGCCCTGCTCGTAGACGCCGCGCCCGCGCTGGCCGCTGACCAGCGCGGCGATGTCGGCGTAGGTGGCGCCGCCGCCTGCCTCGATCGCCCGCACTTCCTGGCTCACCGCGTTGCGCGCCACCCGCGCGGTGTTGCGCAGGCTGCGCATGATCAGGTCGGTGGAGCGCTCGTCGGCGGCGCGGATGGCCGCCTTCACCTGCGGGTGGATCGGGCATTCGCGGGTGCTGAGGAAGCGCGTGCCCATGTTGATCGCGTCCGCCCCCAGGGCCAGCGCCGCCACCAGCCCGCGGCCGTCGGCGAAACCGCCGGAGGCGATGATCGGCACCCGCAGGCGGTTGGCCGCGACCGGGATCAGCACCAGCCCGGGGATATCGTCCTCGCCCGGGTGGCCGGCGCACTCGAAGCCGTCGATGGACACCGCGTCCACGCCCAGTTGCTCGGCCTTGAGCGCGTGGCGCAGCGAGGTGCACTTGTGGATCACCTTGACGCCATGCCGGCGCAGCTCGGCAATGTGCTCGCCGGGGTTGTTGCCGGCGGTCTCGACCACGCCGATGCCGGCCTCGATGATCGCCGCGCGGTACTCGGCATAGGGCACCGGCTTCTGCGTCGGCAGCAGCGTCAGGTTGACGCCGAAGGGCTTGTCGGTCAGCTCGCGGCAGCGCGCGATCTCCCCGGCCAGCGCCTCCGGGCTCGGCTGCGTCAGCGCCGACAGCGTCGCCAGGCCGCCGGCGTTGGCCACCGCCGCGGCCAGCTCGGCGCGCCCCACCCACTGCATGCCGCCCTGCATGATCGGGTGCTCGACGCCGAAGGTCTCGGTGAAACGGGTGTTGAATACGCCCATGACGCCTCCGTGGTCAGATCGGGTCCCAGGAGAACACGTCCGGGCTGCGCGCCAGGTCCATGAAGCTACCGCGCAGCGCCGGCATGCCGTGCTCGGCGATGCTCTGCGGGGTCCAGCCGTGCTCGCTGTGCACGCTGCGCAGCGGGCGGCTCTGGCTCATCAGGAACAGCTCGTGGTTGCGCGCGGCGAACACCTGGCCATTGACCTCGCGGGCGGCGTCGGAGGCCAGGTACACGGCCAGCGGCGCGTTCTTGTCGGGGGTCATGCGCTGCAGCTTCTCCACCCGCGCCTTCTGTTCCGGGGTATCGGCCGGGATGGAGTCGGTCATGCGGCTCCAGGCGAAGGGCGCGATGCAGTTGGAACGCACGTTGTAGCGCTGCATGTCGAGGGCGATCGACTTGGACAGCGCGACTATGCCCAGCTTGGCCGCCGAGTAGTTGGCCTGGCCGAAGTTGCCGATCAGCCCCGAGGTGCTGGTCATGTGCACGAAGGCGCCGCTGCCCTGCTCGCGGAAGCGCTCGGCGGCGGCGCGGCTGACGAAGAAGCTGCCGTTGAGGTGCACGTTGATCACCGACAGCCAGTCCTCGGCGCTCATCTTGTGGAAGATGGCGTCGCGCAGGATGCCGGCGTTGTTCACCACTATGTCCAGCCGGCCGAAGGCGTCCAGGGCGCTGGCGACGATGCGCCGGGCGCTGTCCCAGTCCGACACGCTGTCGGTGTTGATCGCCCCCTCGCCGCCGCGCTGGCGGATCAGCCCTAGGGTTTCCTCGGCCGGCGAGGCCGAGCCGCCCTCGCCGCCCAGCGACACGCCGATGTCGTTGATCAGCACCTTCGCCCCGCTGTCGGCCAGGGCCAGGGCGATCTCGCGGCCGATGCCGCCACCGGCGCCGGTGACGATCGCTACCTTGCCTTCGTTCAGTCGTTCACTCATCACTCTTTCCTCTCGTATGGATTCGGCTGCCGCCTTCAGCCCGGCAGGCCGAGCAGGCTCTTGGCCAGGATGTTGCGCTGGATTTCGTTGGTGCCGCCGTAGATGGTGGTGGGCCGCGACTGGATGAAGATGCCCGCCGGGTGCAGCTCGGGGTCGTCGGCCAAGGGTTGCAGCAGCGCCGAGTCGGGGCCGGCGATCTCCAGGCCCAGTTCGCTGATGCGCTGGTACAGCTCGGACTGGTGGATTTTCAGCATCGACACCTCCGGGCCCAGGTTCTCGCCGCGCCGCAGGCGCTCGGCGAAGTGCCCGTACAGCGCCTTGTGGCAGTCCAGGTCCATGCTCAGCGCGGCGAAGCGCTGGGCGAACGCCGGCTCGTCCCACAGGCCCTGGCGCCGGGCCAGGCGCGCCAGGCGCTCGAAGGCGAAGGTGGCCTGCTTGGGCGAGCCGAGGAAGATGCGCTCGAAGCCCAGCAGCGCCTTGGCCATGCTCCAGCCCTGGTTGACCTCGCCCACCAGGTGGTCGGCCGGCACCCGCACGTCGTTGAAGAACACCTCGCAGAACTCGCCCTGCAGCTCCAGGTTGAGGATCGGCCGCACCTCGACGCCGGGGCTGTCCATCGGCACCAGCAGGAAGCTGATGCCCTGCTGCGGCTTGCCGCCGCGCTCGGTGCGCGCCAGCACGAAGATCCAGTTGGCCTCGCTGCCCATGGTGGTCCAGGTCTTCTGGCCGTTGATCACCCACTGGCCGCCCTCCAGCACCGCCTCGGTGCGCAGGCTGGCCAGGTCGGAGCCGGCGTTGGGCTCGCTGTAACCCTGGCACCAGATGTCCTCGCCGCTGAGGATGCGCGGCAGGAAGCGCTCGCGCTGGGCGTCGCTGCCGTAGCGGATCAGCAGCGGGCCGAGCATGGTGATGCCGCTGTCGGGCAGACGCGCGCAGCCGTAGCCTTCCATTTCCTCGATCATGATCAGCTGCTTGCCGGCGGAAAGGCCCATGCCACCGTAGCGCACCGGCCAGCCGGGGCACAGCCAGCCCTGGCGCGACAGCGCCTGGTACCACTCCCGGGTGTCGTCGCGGCCCAGGCGGTGGGCCGGGTTGCGGATGCGTTGCGGGTAGTTGGCGGCGATCCACTCGCGCACCATCAGGCGGAACTCGCCATCGCCCATGGCGTTGTAGTCGGTCATTTCAGTGCCCTCGGCTCATTGTCCGGTGAATGCGGGGGTGCGCTTGCCCAGGAAGGCCGCCTTGCCTTCGGCATGGTCGGCGCTGAGGAACAACTGGCTCTGCAGCTCGCCCTCGCGCTCCAGCAGCAGGTCGAGGCCATCGGCGAGCAGGGCCTTGGTCATCGCCAGCGGCAGCGGCGCCTGCTGCTCGACCAGGGCGGCGCGGGCCATGGCCGCGTCCAGCGCCGCGCCGGACGCGCAAAGTTGATCCACCAGGCCAATGCGCAGCGCCTCCTCGGCTTCCAGCACCTGGCCGAACATCAGCACCTGTCGCGCACGGCCCACGCCGATGCGCGCCGGCAGGGTATGCAGCAGGCCGAGGTCGGCGAGCAGGCCGACCTTGCCGAAGCCGGCGGCGAAGCGCGCCGTGCCGCCGCACACCAGGCTGTCGCAGGCCAGCGCCACGGACAGCCCGGCGCCCACCGCCCAGCCTTCTATAGCGGCGATCAGCGGCTTGCCCATGCGCACCATCTGCCGCACCAGGGCGGCGTTGTCGTGCATGCGCGCGCGGCCGGCGCTGAGCCCGTCGACGTTCATGTCGCTGAGGTCGCCGCCGGCGCAGAACACCTCCGCGCTGCCGGTGATCACCACGCTGCGCACCTGCGCGTCGGCGTCGGCCTCGCGCAGGGCCTGCAGCAGTTCCTGGCGCAGCGCCGGGGCCAGCGCGTTGCGCCGCGCCGGGTTGTTGAAGCGCAGCAGGCGCACGCTGCCGTGGGTCTCTTGCAGCAGCATCTCGCTCATCAGGCCACCTCCCGTTGCAGCAGCGCGATGTAGCGCGCCTTGTGGAAAGCCAGCGAACCCTGGGCGTTGAGCAGCACCATGGCGCGGCGCAGGAACAGGCCGATATCGGCCTCGTCGGTGAAGCCGATGCCGCCGTGCAGCTGGATAGCCTGGCGGGTGACCAGCAGCGCGGCCTCGGCGGCGCGCACCTTGGCGGTGGACACCAGGCGCCGGACCTCGGCCAGCGGCGCCCGGGCGTCGATGGCGTCGGCGGCCTGGGCGACCACGGCGCGCGCCAGTTCGATCTGGATCTTCAGGTCGACCATGCGGTGCTGCAGGGCCTGGAAGCTGCCGATGGCGCGGCCGAACTGGCTGCGCACGCCGAGGTAGTCGCGGGTGCGCTCGAAGGCGGCATCCATCAGCCCCACCAGGTAGGCGGCGCAAGCCAGCGCGGCTTCGTCCAACGCGGCGGGCGGTGCCACCAGCACACGGGCCGGCGTGGCGTCGAAACGCAGGCGCGCCAGGTGGCCGCCGTCCTGGGTCGGTTCCTGGCTCAGGCGCAGTCCTTCGGCGCCGCGCTCCACCAGCGCCAGGCCGGCGTCGCAGGCCACCAGCCAGGCGTCGGCGGCGGCGCCCAGGGCGACATGGCCGACCTCGCCATGCAGCTTGCCGTCGCGCAGTTGCGGCAGCGTGGCGCCTTCGTCGTAGGCGATGCCCGCCGGCAACACCAGTTTTTCACCGGCCAGCAGCGCTTCGCGCTCCGTGTCCGGCAGCAGCGGCGCCACCAGGCTCGCCTCGATCAGCGGTTCCGGCAGTAGGCCGCGCCCCAACTCTTCCAGCAGCGCGGCGTATTCGGCCATGCCCAGGCCACTGCCGCCCTGCGCTTCGTCCAGGCGCAGGCCCGGCCAGCCCATGGCGCAGACTTCGGCCCAGGCTGCGCGGTCCACACCCGGCTCGCTGAAGCGCAGGCGGCGCACCCGGCCCAGGTCGCCGTCGGGCGGGACCAGGGAGGCGGCGCTGTCACGGATCATGCGCAAGCGCTCCTCGCGCTCGCGGGCCAGTTCGGCGGTGTCGGTCATGTCGTCGTACTCGTGTCGGTGGAACGGCTCCCGGCCTCGGCGGCCCGGTACTTGAAGCTACCCGAGGCGCTGGCGACCAGTTCGCCGTCCTCGTTGTGGATCTCGGCTGTGCAGAAGCACAGGTTGCGCGTGCGCCGCAGCACCCGGCCGACGGCGTTGAGCTCGCCGCGGGCGGTGCCCATGAAGTGCGTGGCCATGTCGATAGTGACCATCGAGCAGCCCGGCGAGCAGATGCGGATGGCCCCGGCCATGGCGGCGTCGAGCACGGTCATCAGCACCCCGCCGTGGAAGTGGCCGAGGTAGTTCATCAGCTCCGCGCGGTGCTTCAGGCGGATGCGCGCCAGCTCGCCCTCGGCCCAGCGTTCCAGGCCGATGAACTCCTGGAAGGTGAAGCGGCCGGTGGGAAACACCGTCGCGGGCTCGGCCAGGCTGGCCGCCATGGGTGAATCGTTCATCGCAAGGGGCTCCGTCATGGGCTCAGACCTTCAACGGCCGAGGTTCGGCGATGTCGGCGCGCGCCGGGGCGGCGGGCTCGACGCTGGCATCGGCGTCGCTCGATGCGCGGTTCGGGTCGTACAGGCGGTCGGGGATGAACAGCGCCGGGATCAGGCCGGTGATCACGTAGGTGATGCCCATCACCAGGAAGCCGGCGCCGATCGAGATGTGCGAGGCCAAGAGGCCAATGGCCGCCGGCGCCACCGCCGCGCCGACGCGGCCGAGGTTGTAGGTGGTGCCCACCGCGGCGCCACGCACCCGGGTGGAGAAGCTCTCGGTCATGTAGGTGGCCAGCACGCCCACCGGCACGCCGTAGATGAAGCCGAACAGGGTGAGGATCCAGACGATGTTGTCCGGCGTGTGCCAGAACACGATCAGCGGCATGAAGATGGCGCTGCCGATGGCGCCGGCGGCGAAGGTGGCGCGGCGGCCGAAGTAGTCCGAGGCCACCCCGGCGGCCACCTTGCCGAGGATCATCGCGGTGTAGGTGCCGACCATGTAGCCGGTCATGGACTTGAAGTTCATGCCCAGCTCGCTTTCCAGGTACGAGGGCATCCAGTTGTTGGTGCCGTAGTAGCCGAACAGCAGGAAGCACGAAGTCAGCGTCCACAGCAGGAACATGCGCCGCGTGCCCGCATCGGCCAGCAGGCCCTGCACGCCGCCACGGGCGACAGGCGCGGCGCGCACGCCGGCCGGCTGCTGGCGGCGCTGGGCGCGGGCCGCCAGCCACGACGGCGACTCCGGCACCCAGGGGCGCAGCGCCAGGCAGATCAGCGCCGGCGCCAGGGCGGTGAAGAACAGCGTGCGCCAGCCGAACTCGGGGATGATCTGCCCGGCGAGGATGGTCGCCACCAGGTAGCCCACGGTCCAGCCGGCCTGCATGGTCGCCAGGATGGTGGTGCGGTACTTGGTGGTAACGAACTCGGACATCAGGATGTTGCAGGCGACGAACAGCGAGCCCAGGCCCAGCGAGGACAGGAAGCGGATCAGCGCGAACTGCCAGTAGTTGTGGGTGAGCCCCAGCAGCGCGGTGCCGAGGGAGAAGATCACGATGGTCCAGGTCACCACCCGCACCCGGCCGAAGCGGTCGCAGCACCAGCCGCCGTAGATGCCGCCGATGGCCATGCCGGCCAGGGTGATGCTGCCCAGCGAGCCGGCCCCGAAGTTGCTCAGGCCGAACTCGGCCTTGAGGCTGTTCAGGCTGTAGGCGAGGAACATCAGGTCGACGCCGTCGGCGAGCAGCCCGAGGAAGCAGAAGAAGAAGGCGATGACCAGGGTCCGCCGGGGGAACCCGGCGTCCTGGGGAGGACTCATGGATGCGCTCATTGTTCTTGTTCTCGCAGGTTGTTTGGGGGGGTTGTCGCCATGCCGCCCGGCTCAGCTGTTCGCCTCCGGCGTCAGGCGCACGTGGCCGTTGTCCAGCACCACCCGATCGCGCTCGACCACACGGGTGCGGAAGGAGCCGTCGTTCCAGATTTCCGTGCGCAGGGTCTCGCCGGGGAACACCGGTGCGGAGAAGCGCACCTGCAACTGCCCGAAGCGCTCCGCGCGGTAGTCGGCGAAGCCGCGCAGCAGCGCGTGGAAGGCCACGCCGAGGGTGCACAGGCCATGCAGGATCGGCCGGGGGAAGCCGCCGCGGGCCGCGGCCGCCGGGCTGGCGTGGAGCGGGTTGTCGTCGCCGTTGAGGCGGTAGTACAGGGCCTGCTCCGGACGCGTCGGCAGGTCGATGGCCAGGTCCGGCGCGCGTTCGGGCAGGCGGTGCGGCTGGCTAAGCGACTGGCTGTCGCCGCCGAAGCCGCCGTCGCCGCGCAGGAAGGTGGTGCCGCGGGCAATGGCCAGCACCTCGCCGCTGCCGGCGTCGCTCAGCACCTTCTCGCTGTACAGCAGCGCGCCCTTGCCGGCGCCCTTGTCCACCAGGCCGGTGACGCGGGTGCGGCCGATCACCTCGCCTTCGGGCGGCAGCGGCTTGAGCCACTCGACGCTCTGCTCGCCGTGCACCAGGCGCAGGGCGTCGACGCCGGTGTCCGGGTTGCCCAGCCAGAAGCCCGGGTGGCCCAGCACCACGGCCATGCACGGCAGCGCCTGGATATCGCGGTTGGCATCGACGAAGGCCAGTTGGTGCTCGTCCAGGGGGTCGGCGCCGAGGCCCACCGACAGCGCGTAGAAGGCGCTGTCCTCGCGGCTGTAGCGCTGGCGCACCGCGGGGATGCGGTAGTTCAGCAGGTGCTCAGGATTCAGCGCCATGGGCCACCTCCTGCACTTCCAGCACCGCGTCGGCGGCCCAGGCGCCCTGCCCCTCGGGCATGGCGAACACCGGGTTGAGGTCCACCGAACGCAGCCGCGGGCCGGCCTGGGCGGCGAACTGCGAGAGCCGCGAGAGCACCTGCGCCAGCGCCTTCACGTCGGTCACCGGGCGGCCGCGCGCGCCGAGCAGCAGCGGCGCGCCCTTGATGCTGCGGATCATCGCCTCGGCCTCCTCCGCGCCGAACGGGCAGCGGCGGAACACCACGTCCTTCAGCACTTCGACGAAGATGCCGCCGAGGCCGAATAGAGCCACCGGGCCGAACAGCGGGTCGCGCTGGATGCCCATGAAGCACTCCACGCCGCCCTGCAGCTGGCGCGCCACCAGCACGCCGTCAATGCGGGCCTGCGGGGCATGCTCGGCGGCACGTTGCAGCAGCAGGTCGAAGCCTTCGCGCACCGCCGCCGCGCTGTCCACGCCCAGCAACACGCCGCCGATCTCCGACTTGTGCAGGATGTCCGCCGAGGCGATCTTCAGCACCACCGGGAAACCGATCTGCTCGGCGAAGGCGGCGGCCTCCGCGGCGCTGACCAGCACCCGCTCCGGCGCCGACTCGATGCCGGCGCGGGCCAGCAACTGTTTGGCCTCGGCCTCCCCCGGCGTGCGCGGCGGCAACTCCACGCCACCGACCACCGGCACCTGCCGCAACGGCTTGGCGAAAGCCTCGCCGAGCCGGCCCATGGCCTGGATGGCGTGCACCGCGCGGGTCGGGTCCTCGAACAAGGCGAAGCCGGCCTTGCGGTAGGGTTCCAGTTCCTCGCCCTCGCCCATCACCGAGACCACGAACAGGCGGTCCGGGTGCTCGGCCTTGATCCGGCCGAACTGCTCGGCCAGCTGCGGGCCGATGGAGGCGACGGTGCCGGCCTGGGTGAAGAAGGCGATCAGCGACTTGTAGCCGCCATCCACCACCATGGATTCGGTGAAGTCATGCACCAGGCTCAGGTCGTTCAGCGCCTGGGCGGTGCAGTCCACCGGGTTGATCGGTGAGGCGAACGACAGCCGCTGCTTCAGCCGCGCCTGGGCCGCCTCGGGCATGGGCGGCATCGGCAGGCCGACGTCCTCGGCGGCGTCGCTGACGATGATCCCGGCGCCGCCGCTGACGGTGATCATCCCCAAGCTGTTGGCCACCGGGTAGATGCGCTGGGTGGCGAGGTAGGCGATGTCGATCAGTTCCTCGGTATTGCGCGCGCGGACCACCGCGTAGTCGGCCAGCACCGCGTCCAGCACCTTGTCGTCGCCGGCCAGGGAAGCGGTGTGGGACATGGCCGCGCGGCCGCCCAGCTCGCTGCGCCCGACCTTGTGCAGGATCACCGGCTTGCCGGCGCGGTGGGCGGCCGCCAGGGCGGCGAGGAAGCTGTCGACGTTGCGGATGGATTCGGCATAGGCCATCACCACGTCGACTTCCGGCGACTCCACCAGCCAGCCGATGGCGTCGCCCAGGGTGACGTCGGCCTCGTTACCGGTGGCCACGCAGATCGGCGTGCCCAGCCCGCGCTGCCGCGCCAGGCCCAGCAGGTGCGCGCCGTAGGCGCCGGACTGGGTGGCGATGCCGACGCGCCCGGCCAGCGGAATGCCGCGCTCCAGGCTGGTGGAGAAGAAGGCGTAGTAGCCCAGGTTGGCGTTGAACACGCCCAGGGCGTTGGGGCCCAGCAGGCGCATGTTCGCCGCGCGGGCGGCCTCGACCATGGCCTCCTGCATCAGCACGCCCTCGCCGCCCACCTCGCTGAAGCCGGAGGAGAACACGATGGCGCTGCGCGCGCCCTTGCGGCCCAGGGCCTGGATGGTCTCCAGCACCTGCGGCGCCGGCAGCGCAACTATGGCCACGTCGGGCGACTCGGGCAGCGCCTCGACGCTGGCGAAGGCCGGCAGGCCCTGGATTTCGCTGCGGTTGGGGTTCACCGGGAGGATGCGGCCGCCGAAGCCGTTGCGCAGCATGTAGGCGATGGGCCGGCCGCCGATGCGGTGCGGGTCGCTGGAGGCGCCGACCACGGCCACGGAACGCGGTTGCAGCAGGGGCGTGAGGCTGGCGAAGCACGAGGCGTTGCCAGGGTGTTGCGAGTGACTCACTGACATGGCTTTCCACCTGAACTGTTGACGGTTGCCGGAGCGTGCGTCCCGGCGCGAGGGCGAGCGCGTCCACGGCGGGCCGCCGAAGCTGCCACCGGTGGGGCGCAGAACCCGGGGGTTTCAGAGCACCGACTGGGTGCCGAGCAGGGCCGTGACCTGGCTGGACAGGGTGCCGCCGTTGCCGTGCAGCAGGGCGACGTCGGCCTTGCGCAACTGGCGCTCGCCGGCCTGGCGGCGCAACTGCGTCACCGCCTCGATGATCAGGAACATGCCGTACATGCCCGGATGCACGCAGGACAGCCCGCCGCCATTGGTATTCACCGCCAGTTCGCCGCCGGGGGCGATGCGCCCGCCCTCGACGAAGCGCCCGCCCTCGCCCTTCGGGCAGAAGCCGAGGTCTTCGAGGAACAGCAGGGTGTTGATGGTGAAGGCGTCGTAGAGCATCACCAGGTCGATGTCGGCGTGCGTCACCCCGGCCATCTGCATGGCCCGGGGGCCGCTTTCCGAAGCGGCGGTGACGGTGAGGTCGGGCATCGCCACGATGGAGCGGTGCCACTGCGCGCCGGCGGCGCCGAGGAAATACACCGGCGCGTTCGGCAGGTCGCGGGCGCGGTCGGCGCGGACCAGTACGCAGGCGCCGCCGCCGTCGGTGACCAGGCAGCAGTCGGCCTTGCTCAGCGGGTCGCTGACCATGCGCGCGGCGAGCACCTCTTCGATGCTCAGCGGGCCGCGGGCGAAGGCTTCGGGGTTGAGGTTGGCCCAGCCCCGCGCGGCCACCGCCACCTCCGCCAACTGCGCGCGGGTGGTGCCGTACTGGTGCATGTGGCGGCTGGCGGCCAGGGCGTAGGCGGTGATCGGGTGGCGCGGCTGGTAGGGCGTCTCGTGCCACTGCGGCTCGCTCATCGACACCAGCTTGCCGCCGGCGGTGCGCTGGTTGGAGCCGTAGCAGATCAGCGCCGCGTCGCACAGCCCGGCTTCCAGGGCCAGGGTGGCCTGCAGCAGGTGCAGTTCGAAGCTGGAGCCGCCGATATTGGTGCCGTCGACGAACTTCGGGCGGATGCCCAGGTATTCGCAGACCGACAGCGTGGGGAAGGCATGGGAACTGGTGGCGGCGAACACCGCGTCGATGTCGGACAGCTTCAGCCCGGCGTCGGCGATGGCCTTCAGCGAGGCCTGGCCGAGCAGTTCGATGGCGCTGTGGCCGGGGGCCTCGCCGATGCCGGCGCTGCCGATGCCGACGATGGCGGTCTTGCCGCGCAGGACCTGGCTCATGGCTGCACCTGCGCAAGCGCGTCGAACACCACCACGGGCGTGCCTTCCTGCTCGACGATGCGCGCCTTCAGGCGGGCGCCGATGGGCAGTTCGAGATGGCCTTCTATGCGCGACATCATGCGCACGCCCTCGTCCAGATCGACCAGGGCGACGTTGTAGTCGCCGCCGCGGGCGCGGTTCACGGTGATCGCATAGAGGGTGCCCAGGCCGCTGGCCGGCACCCATTCCAGGTCCGTCTCGCCGCTGCCCGGCACCAGGTTGCGCGGGTAGAAGACGTAGCGTCCGGTGGAACGGCTGCGCTGCAGCATGAAACGGCCTTGGGCCAGGAAGGCGAGGTACTGGGCCTCGGGGCCCGGAACGACGCACTCGGGGAGATCTGCCACGTAGGTCCTCCTTTATTCTTGTTCGACCTTTGCTGCAAAGTGCAGTGACGTGGACGCACCAACCGGCGACTTCAGGGCAGCGGTTGTGCGCTCCGTGAAGCCAGCATATATTCACCCCGCTGAATGTCAACCCGAATACTGAATATGAAAAATAAAGAAACCGCACCGGAAGCCAGTACCAAGAGCGCCAGCACCAAGGATGTAGGGGCCGTAGTGAACGCCATTCAGATCCTCCGCCACCTGGCCCACGCCGAAGCCCCCGAAGGCGTGGCCGCCATCGCCCGCGCCACCGGCATCAGCCCGAGCAGCGCCTTCAATATCCTGCGCACGCTGCACAACGAGCAGTTGGCGTCGTTCGACAACGAGACCAAGACCTACCAGCTGGGCCTGGGCCTGTCGGAACTGGCAGTGAGCTTCATCGGCCGCAGCTACGCCGACCTGATCCAGCCGGAACTGGAGCGCCTGAGCCTGGCCCACCGGATACTCGTCGCCCTCTGGCAGGTCACGGACGACGCGCACATCCGCGTGATCGCCCGCTCCGAGCCGCAGATCGCCCACGTCAACGTGGCCATGGGCACGCGCCTGCCGGAACTGGTGGGCGCCGCCGGGCGCTGCATCGCCGGCCTGCGCCAACTGCCGGAGGACGAACTGCGCCGGCGCCTGTCGCGGGTGCGCTGGGAGAACCCGCCGGCCTTCGAGCAGTACCAGGCCGACGCCCACGAAGCCCTGGAACGCGGCTGGGCCATGGACCAGGACCACCTGTACCGCGGCGTGAGCATGGTCGCCAGCGCGGTCACCGACCGCGACCGGCAGCCGCGCTTCATCATCTCCGCCATCGGCATCAGCGCCCAACATCGCCGCGATGAACTGGAAAGCATCGGCAGCAGTTTGCGCGATACCGCCAGCTTCATTGGCCGCGCGCTCTTTCCCCAGGGCAAGGGCAGGAAGGCGTAGAATCAGAATGCCATTCAGTATCGGGAAAGGTATTCAGCGGGAATGACACGAGGGGATTATGATCGCGCGGCCGGAGTCCGCTCCTACGAGGAAACTCCATGCCTCACGACAACTGTAGGAGCGGGCCCTGCCCGCGATATCGCGCGCAGGGCGCGCTCCTACAGGGGAATGGCGCGGGTGGCGCAGCGTAGGAGCGGATCTCATCCGCGAATCGCGCCGGAATCTCCGCCCGCGATGAAACCGTATCGTTACTGCCGCACCAACCGGCGGTTGTTCGGCGCGATGTCCATGCTGCTGCGGTAGGGATTGATATCCAGGCCACCGCGGCGCACATAGCGCGCATAAACGGTCAGCCGGCTGGGCTGCAGCAGGCGCTGCAGGTCGAGGTAGATGCGCTCCACGCACTGCTCGTGGAAGTCCTGGTGCTGGCGGAAGGAAACCACGTAGGCCAGCAGGCTCGCGGGGTCGAGCGCCGGGCCGGCGTAGTCCACCACCAGGGTGCCCCAGTCCGGCTGGCCGGTGACCGGGCAGTTGGATTTCAGCAGGTGGCTGTAGAGCACCTCGTCCACCCGCCGGGCGTCGTCGCAGCGCAGCAGCTCCGGGCGCGGGCGGTCGTAGCTGTCCACGGCGATGTCGAGGTCGTCGATGCAGCGGCCAGGCAGCTTCGCCACGCCCTCCTCGGCCACTTCGTCCAGGCTGCGCAGGCGCACGCTCACCGGCGCGCCTGCGGCGGCGGACAGGTCGCGCTCCAGCACCGCCTGCAGCGCCTCGCGGCTGTCGAACGGGCTCTGGTTCAGCGAGTTGAGGTAGAGCTTGAAGGACTTCGACTCGATGATGTTCGGCGACTGCGCCGGGATGGCGAATTCGCCGATGGCCACCACCGGCTTGCCGCCGGGGGTCAGCCAGGACAGTTCGTAGCAGTTCCAGATGTCCACGCCGCGGTACGGCAGGTTGGCGCCGTCCAGGCCCAGCTCGGCCCACTTGGTGGCGCGGCTGATGGGGAACAGCAGCCCGGGCGCGTAGGTGGAGACATATTCGCTGGATTTGCCCAGCGGCGAGTGTTCGGCGGGATGCTGCATGCAATGGACCTGCGGAAATCGTGTCGGCGCCCGCCGGGGTGGCGGGCCGGGCAAGTGTATACAAATGCCCCGGTGGTTTCAGCAGGCGCGGGAGACCTGGGTGACGGCTGGCGGCCTTGGGGCGGATCGCGGACGGAGTCCGCTCCTTGCGCCAAGGTGCTCTTCGTAGGATGGGTTGAGCTTGCGAAACCCATGCGGTTGCACTGATGGGTATCGCTTCGCTCAACGCCATCCTACGAAAAGCCGTGCTTCCCTGGAGGCGTAGGAGCGGATTCATCCGCGATTGCGCCGGCAAGGCCGGCGCTCAGGGCTCGACGGTCAGGCGGCCGACCATGCCGGCCTGGTAGTGGCCGGGGACGTTGCAGGCGAATTCCAGCTCGGTGGCACGGGTGAAGGTCCAGGTCAGCTCGGCGGTCTTGCCCGGTTCCACCAGCACGCTGTTGGGGTCGTCGTGCTTCATCATCTTCGAATGGTCCATGCCGTGGCTCATGCCGGTGGGCGTGAGCATGCCCATCGCCTGCATCTGCTGCATTTCCTTCTGGTGCTCGGCGTGCATGGCGGCGTTGCCCAGGTTGAACTCGTGCAGCAGGCTGCCCTTGTTGTGGATGACGAAGCGCACCGTCTCGCCAGCCTTCACCTGCAGCGACTTGGGCTCGAAGTACATCTCGCCCAGGGTGACCTCGACGCTGCGGGTGGCCTGGGCAGCCTCGGCCGGCTTGCCGAAGTCGTACCCATGGCCGTGGCCGGCGTCGGCCAGGGCCGGCAGGGCGAAGGCGGCGGCGAGGCCGAGGATGGCGGCGTTGAACAGCTGGCATGTACCCATGATACGGACCTCTTGCAGATGATTGCCTCCCATGTTGCCGCCGGCCACCTGCCGGTTGGCTGTCGGGAAGATTACAGTTGTGTCAGCTTGGCGGCGCCACCGGCGGCGCTGGATACAATGACCGGCATTCCCGCCACGGAGGCCATCCACCTTGAAACTGCTGATCGTCGAAGACGAACCCCGCATCGGCCAGTACCTGCGCCAGGGCCTGAGCGAGGCCGGCTATGCCGTGGACCTCTGCGGCGACGGCGCCGAGGGCGAGCAGTTGGCGCTGTCCGGCGGCTACGACCTGGCGATCCTCGACGTCATGCTGCCCGGCCGCGATGGCTGGCAGATACTCCAGGCCGTGCGCCAGGCCGGCCTGGCCCTGCCGGTGCTGTTCCTCACCGCGCGCGACGCCGTGGAGGACCGCGTGCGCGGCCTGGAACAGGGCGCCGACGACTACCTGGTCAAGCCCTTCGCCTTCGTCGAGCTGCTGGCCCGCGTGCGCACCCTGCTGCGCCGCGGCGGCCAGCAGTTGCAGGAGACCGTGCTGCAACTGGCCGACCTGGAGCTGGACCTGCTGCGCCGCCGGGTGCAGCGCGGCGGCCGGCGCATCGAGCTGACCGCCAAGGAGTTCGCCCTGCTGGAGCTGCTGCTGCGCCGCCACGGCGAGGTGCTGCCCAAGTCGCTGATCGCCTCCCAGGTGTGGGACATGAACTTCGACAGCGACACCAACGTCATCGAGGTGGCCATCCGCCGCCTGCGCGCCAAGGTCGACGACGACTTCCCGCAGCGCCTGATCCACACCGTGCGCGGCATGGGCTACGTGCTCGAAGAGCGCGCGCCGTGAGCGCCGCCGCGCGGGTTTCGCTGGGCGTCCGCCTGAGCCTGCTGTTCGCCGCCTGCACCGCGGCCGTGTCGCTGATCGCCGGGGTGGTGTTCAGCCGCGCCAGCGAGGCGCACTTCGTCGAACTGGACCGCCAGGTGATGGCCGGCCGCCTGCCCTTCTTCCGCGAACTGCTCGGCCCGGTGCGCGATCCTGCCGGCCTGGCCACGCAACGCGGGACGCTGGAGCACGAACTGACGCGCCACCCGGACCTGGGCCTGCGCCTGGAGGGCCCCGACGGCCAGCGCTGGCTGGACGAGCCGCCGCGCATGAGCAGCGGCATGGAGGGCATGGGCGAGCCGCCCGCCTACCGCGAGATGCGCGTGCCGCTGGACCCGGCCGAGCCCGCCGGGCGCCAGCTGACCCTGGTGCTGGACATCACCCACCACCAGCACTTCCTCGGCCGCATGCAGCAGTTGATCTGGCTGACCATGGGCCTCTCCGCCCTGGCCACCGCGCTGCTCGGCGCCTGGGCCACCCGCGCCAGCCTGCGCCCGCTGCGGCGCATGCGCGAGGTGGCGGCGCAGGTCTCGGCGCAGTCGCTGACCACCCGCCTGGACGCCAGCCGCCTGCCCGCCGAGCTGCGCGGTCTGGCCAGTGAGCTGAACGCCATGCTGGCGCGCCTGGAGGAAGCCTTCCAGCGCCTGTCGGCGTTCTCCGCGGACATCGCCCACGAGTTGCGCACGCCGCTCACCGCGCTGCTGACGCAGACCCAGGTGGTGCTGTCGCGCCCACGCGGCGAGGACGACTACCGCGAGGCGTTGCACGGCAACCTGGAGGAGCTGCAGCGGCTGACCGCCATGGTCAACGACATGTTGCTGCTGGCCAAGGCCGACCACGGCCTGCTGGCCCCCGGGCGCGACAGCCTGGACCTGGCTGCGGAAGTGGATGCCCTGCTGGAGTTCTACGCGCCGCTGGCCGAGGACCAGGGCGTCCATCTGGCGCGCGAGGGCCAGGCGCAGGTACGCGGCGACCGCGGCATGCTGCGCCGGACGCTGGCCAACCTGCTGGACAACGCCCTGCGCTTCACCCCCGCAGGCGGCGCCATCCGCGTGCGCCTGCGGCCCGGCCAGGTCAGCGTGGAGAACCAGGGCCCGGCGATCCCCGCCGAGCAGTTGCCAAGGCTGTTCGACCGCTTCCACCACCGCGAGGCGGCCCAGCGCGAGGGCCAGGGCGTGCACGCCGGCCTCGGCCTGGCAATCTGCCGCTCCATCGTCCAGGCCCACGGCGGCCGCATCCGCGCCGAATCCGCAGACGGCTGGACACGCCTCATCATCGAATTACCGCCGGAAATGTAGGGCGTATAACCGTTCGCGGTTATACGCCGCCACACCCAAGCCCACCGTCAAATCACCAACCGCCCACTCGCCACCAGCCGCGCCTGGCCGGCGATGCGCACGCGGTCGCCTTCCAGCCGGCACCAGAGCTCGCCGCCGCGGGCCGAGCACTGCAAGGCGCGCAGCTGCAGCTTGCTCAGGCGCTGCGACCAGTAGGGGATCAGGCAGCAGTGGGCAGCGCCGGTCACCGGGTCCTCGTTGATGCCGATGGCCGGGGCGAAGAAGCGCGAGACGAAGTCGTGCTCGCCCTCCCCCCGCGCAGTGACGATCACACCCAGGTACGGCAGCTTCGCCAGGGCGACGAAGTCCGGCTTGCAGGCGCGCACCGCCTCTTCCGATTCCAGCAGCACCATCAGGTGCGCCGTGGTGCTCAGCGCATCGACCACCGGCAGGCCCAGGGCCTGCTCCAGCTCCACGGTGCTGCCCGCCTCGTGGGGCGGCTGCGCCGGGAAGTCCAGGGCCAGGCGCTGGTCCTCGCGGTACACCCGCAGCGGGCCGGACAGCGAGTTCAGCTCCAGGCGCTCGCCCGGCTCGCCGAACACCTCGAACAGCACATGGGCGCTGGCCAGGGTGGCGTGGCCGCACAGCGGCACCTCGGCGGTCGGGGTGAACCAGCGGATGCGCCAGCCATCGGCCTCGCGGACCAGGAAGGCGGTCTCCGACAGGTTGTGCTCGGCGGCGATGTTCTGCATCAGCTCGTCGGCCAGCCAGGCGTCCAGGCGATAGACCATGGCCGGGTTGCCGGCGAACGGACGGTGGGTGAAGGCATCGACCTGATGGAATTCGAGCTGCATGGCGTTCTCCTCTGAGTGGGGCTCCAGCATGCCGTCCCGGGCGTTCGGCGCTGCTATACAGTGTGCGACTTTCGCATCGGCACAGTCGTGCCCTCAGGCCCGGCCGATGGCGGCGAAACTGGCCGAGGTCAGCCCGGCCAGGGTCTCGGCGCTCAGCTCCACCTCCAGGCCGCGGCGCCCGGCGCTGACGTGGATGCTCGGGTACTGCCGGGCGGACTCGTCGATGAAGGTGCGCAGGCGCTTCTTCTGCCCCAGCGGGCTGATGCCGCCGACCAGGTAGCCGGTGGCGCGCTGCGCGGCGGCAGGGTCGGCCATGTCGGCCTTCTTCGCCCCGGCGGCATGGGCCAGGGCCTTCAGGTCGAGGCTGCCGGCCACCGGCACCACGGCCACCAGCAGCTCGCCCTTCTCGGTGGCGGCGAGCAGCGTCTTGAACACCCGCGCCGGCTCCAGGCCGAGCTTCTCGGCGGCCTCCAGGCCGTAGGACGGCGCCTTGGGATCGTGTTCGTAGCTCAGCACGCGGTGCTCGGCGCGGGCCTTCTTCAGCAGGTCGATGGCGGGGGTCATGGCGGTCCGGGGTCTGTCCGTGAACGATGCCCAAGCATAGCAAGGGCCGGCGGCCGAATCCGCCACCGCCGCCTGCGCGCGCGGCCCTTCACCCGGCGCGCGGAATGGCCTAAGGTCGCAGACGACCCGGGCTCTGCCGGATGCAGCACAAGGCCAACGTCATGACCGACAGCCAGCACAAGAAATACATCGTCGCCCTCGACCAGGGCACCACCAGTTCCCGCGCCATCATCTTCGACCGCGACGCCAACGTGGTCAGCGTGGCCCAGCGCGAGTTCGCGCAGATCTACCCCCAGGCCGGCTGGGTCGAGCACGACCCCATGGAAATCTGGGCCACCCAGAGTTCGACCCTGGTCGAGGCCCTGGCCCAGGCCAGCATCGGCTTCGGCGAGGTGGCGGCCATCGGCATCACCAACCAGCGCGAGACCACGGTGGTATGGGACAAGGCCAGCGGCCGGCCGATCCACAACGCCATCGTCTGGCAATGCCGGCGCAGCGCGGGCATCTGCGAGCAACTGCGCGCCGACGGCCTGGAGCCCTACATCCGCGACACCACCGGGCTGGTCATCGACCCCTATTTCTCCGGCACCAAGCTGAAGTGGATCCTCGACAACGTCGACGGCGCCCGCGAGCGCGCCCGACGCGGCGAACTGCTGTTCGGCACCGTGGACAGCTGGCTGGTGTGGAAGCTCACCGAGGGCGAAGTGCACGTCACCGACTACAGCAACGCCTCGCGCACGCTGCTGTTCGACATCCACAAGCTCGACTGGGACGACCGCCTGTTGGCAGCCCTGGACATTCCCCGGGCCATGCTGCCGAAGGTGCAGGCCTCTTCCGGGGTGTTCGGCCAGGCGCGGGTCGGTGGCCTGGGCGTACACCGCACGCCCATCGCCGGGATCGCCGGCGACCAGCAGGCCGCGCTGTTCGGCCAGCTCTGCGTGGAGCCCGGCCAGGCGAAGAACACCTACGGCACCGGCTGCTTCCTGCTGATGCACACCGGCACCAAGGCGGTGAAGTCCACCCACGGCCTGCTCACCACCATTGCCTGCGGCCCCCGCGGCGAGCCGCAGTACGCCCTGGAAGGCGCGGTGTTCAACGGCGGCTCCACGGTGCAGTGGCTGCGCGACGAGCTGAAGGTGATCAACGACGCCCACGACTCCGAGTACTTCGCCAGCAAGGTCAAGGACAGCAACGGCGTCTACCTGGTCCCCGCCTTCACCGGCCTGGGCGCGCCCTACTGGGACCCGTACGCCCGCGGCGCGCTGTTCGGCCTGACCCGCGGGGTGAAGGCCGACCACCTGATCCGCGCCACCCTGGAATCCATCGCCTACCAGACCCGCGATGTGCTCGACGCCATGCAGCAGGACGCCGGCGAGCCCTTGCGCGCCCTACGCGTGGACGGCGGCGCGGTGGCCAACAACTTCCTCATGCAGTTCCAGGCCGACATCCTCGGCACGCCGGTGGAACGCCCGCAGATGCGCGAGACCACGGCGCTGGGCGCCGCCGTGCTGGCGGGGCTGGCCAGTGGCTTCTGGCAGGGCCTGGACGAGCTGAAGGGCAAGGCGGTGATCGAGCGGGTGTTCCAGCCCAACTGCGAGGCGGTCGAGCGGGAGCGGCTGTATGCGGGCTGGAAGAAGGCGGTGGAGCGCACGAGGGGCTGGGCGGAGCCGTAGGGCGTACAACCGTTCGCGGTTGTACGCCGATAGGCCCGAGTCCATGCCCGGCTTCACGGCCAGGGTCGGGGCGGCCGGGACAGGGGCTTCGGGTTTGGCTCCGCAGTGGCCTGGGGCCAAGGTGAAACGGCGGATAACCGCGAACGGTTATACGCCCTACGCCGATGGCTATTCCTGTGCGGCGGGGGCGTCCATCTGCGCCCATAGCGAGGGGCCGCCGGCGGATTTTTCTACCGCGGCCAGGCGCGCGGCGTGGGCCGCCAGTTCCTCGTCGCTGGCGCGGATCACCCGGGTCAGCGCGCGGCCGGCCGCCAGGCGGCGGATCGCGCTGGGCTGCGGGCGGCCGCTGCCGTCGCCCTCGGCGCCCTGGCCGGCCAGCGACAGGCTGGTCTGGCCACCGGTCATCGCCAGGTAGACGTCGGCGAGGATCTCGGCGTCGAGCAGTGCGCCGTGCAGGTCGCGGCCGGAGTTGTCGACGCCGTAGCGCTTGCACAGGGCGTCGAGGTTGTTGCGCTGCCCCGGGTGGCGCTCGCGGGCCATCATCAGGGTGTCGAGCACCGAGCAGTAGTCGCTGACCTCGGCGCGCTCGCTCTGCCCCAGCAGGGCGAACTCGTTGTTGATGAAGCCGATGTCGAACGCCGCGTTGTGGATGATCAGCTGGGCGCCGTGGATGAACTCGTAGAACTCGTCGGCCACCTCGCGGAAGCGCGGCTTGTCCTTGACGAACTCGTTGGTGATGCCGTGGACGGCGATGGCGCCCTCGTCGATCTCGCGATCGGGCTGCAGGTAGACGTGGAAGTGGCGGCCGGTGAGGCGGCGGCCTTCCAGCTCGACGCAGCCGATCTCGATGATCCGGTGGCCATCGGTGACCGGCATGCCGGTGGTTTCGGTATCCAGTACGACGCTGCGCATTTCAGGACCTTGTTGCTTTGACCATGGAGGGCGCCCACGGGCGCCCGTTGCATTATTCAGCGCGGCAGTTCGGCGACGCCGCGGTTGGCGAGCATGTCGGCGCGCTCGTTGCCGGGGTGCCCGGTGTGGCCGCGCACCCACTGCCACTCGACATTATGCCGGTTGACCTGCTCGTCCAGCGCCTGCCACAGGTCGGCATTCTTCACCGGCTGCTTGGCGGCGGTCTTCCAGCCGCGCTTCTTCCAGTTAGGCAGCCATTCCTTGATGCCTTTCATCACGTACTCGGAGTCGGTGACCAGGCGGATCTCGCAGGACCGCTTGAGCGCCGCCAGAGCCATGATGGCCGCCGTCAGCTCCATGCGGTTGTTGGTGGTCTCCAGCTCGCCGCCCCAGAGTTCGCGCTCGGCGCCCTTGTAGAACAGCACCGCGCCCCAGCCACCGCGGCCGGGGTTGCCCTTGCAGGCGCCGTCGGTATAGATGACGACCTTCTCTTCTTCGCTCATATCACCTTCAGTACGGCCCGCGGCGTCCCGCCCCGGGATGGTGGCACGAGGGACTGGCGAAGGCCGTCGCTAGATTTCGGAATCCCGCCGGCTGACCTTGGCCACCGGCAGCGGCACCAGTTGGCCGCGGGCCTCGCGGCGGGCCTGGCGCAATGGCCGCAGGCCGACCACCAGCTTGCGCGCCACCAGCAGGTAGAAGCCGGCGCCGGTGCCCTTGAGGCCCGCGCCCCAGCCTTCCATGCGTGCCAGGCGCGCCTGCCAGACAGCCGAGGCAAGCGGCGGACGATAGCACCCGAAGCGGCGTTTCTCCAGCGCGAAGCCCAGCAGGTTGAGCCAGTCGCAGACGCGCCCGGGGGAAATGCAGCGCGCCCGGCCCAGGCCGTCGGAGGCGAAATAATGCCGCAGGCCCCAGGCGCTGCGCGGGTTGACGCCGATCACCAGCAGGTGCCCGCCGGGGCGCACGCTGCGCGCGGCTTCGCGCAGCAGGCGGTGCGGCGACAGGCAGAAGTCCAGGCCGTGCTGCAGCAGCACCACGTCGGCGGCGTGCTCGCCCAGCGGCCAGGCGCATTCGTCGCAGGCGATCTCCACGCCCGGCAACGGCGGCCCCAGGCGCACGCCGCGCTGGATGTTGCCGGTGCTCTCCGGCAGCTCGGCGTGCGGGCCGTAGTGCACCAGGTAACCGCCGAAGTAGCGCTGCAGCTCGTCGCAGAGCAGGCGCTGCTCCTCGGCCAGCATCATGGCGCCCAGCGGCCCGGCGAACCAGTCGCGCGCCTCGGCGATCAGCTCCAGCCAGTCGGCATCGGCCTGGGCGAAGGGTTCTCGTTCCATTCTCACCACCCCCTGAAACAGGTTGGCTGTCGCCGCCGGGAGGGCGGTCGACGCCGTTCGGCGAACACAGGACGGCACATTCGCACTACTATGCGCCAACCTATTCCGCTTAGCGACATCCGGCCATGATACAGATCGACGCGCTACCCGCCTTTTCCGACAACTACATCTGGCTGTTGCAGGATGTGACCACCCGGACCTGCGCGGTGGTCGACCCGGGCGACGCCGCGCCGGTGGAGGCCTGGCTGGCCGCGCACCCGGGCTGGCGCCTGGCCGACATCCTGGTCACCCACCACCACCAGGACCACGTCGGCGGCGTGGCGCGCCTGAAACAGACCAGCGGCGCCCGCGTGCTGGGCCCGGCCGACGAGCGCATCCCGGCCATCGACCAGGCGCTGCGCGACGGCGACCAGGTCGAAGTGCTGGGGCTGGGCTTCGAGGTCATCGAGGTGCCCGGCCACACCCTCGGGCACATCGCCTACTACCATGCGGACGCCGACGCGCCCCTGCTGTTCTGCGGCGACACCCTGTTCGCCGGCGGCTGCGGCCGCCTGTTCGAGGGCACCCCGGCGCAGATGCACGCCTCCCTGGGCCGCCTCGCCGCGCTGCCGGGCGCCACCGGCGTGTACTGCGCCCACGAATACACCCTGAGCAACCTGCGCTTCGCCCGCGCGGTGGAGCCCGGCAACGCCGAGCTGGCCGCGCGCTTCGACGAGGTCAGCGCCTGGCGCGAACAGGGCCGCATCAGCCTGCCCTCCAGCATCGCCCTGGAACGGGCCACCAATCCCTTTTTGCGCACCTCGGAAAACAGCGTGAAAAAAGCCGCCGACGAGCGGAACGGCGGGCCGACAGCCAGCCCCGCAGAGGTTTTTGCGGTCATTCGGCAATGGAAAGATAAATTCTGAGGTCTGGCGAAATCTTGACCACGTCCGGCGCGGTTTCTAGAATCCCCGAAATTTTTACCCTGGACAAAGTCATCCGCCAATGCCGCCAAAGACCAGTAAGACCAGCGATCTAGACGCATTGGCTCGTGCCATACGAGTCTCCGTCCTGCTCGGCGCCGGCGCCCTCGCCGGCTGCCAGACCAGCCAGCACAGCGGCACCGACCAGGACACCCTGACCTACCGCCCCGCCAGCCGCGCGGTGGACGTACAGTTCAACCCGGCCTACGCCGACAGCGACATCTGGCAGCGCATGCGCCACGGCTTCCAGCTGCAGGCCGACGCCACCGACACCAACCCGCGCATCGAACGCCAGCGCCTGTGGTTCGTCAGCAACCAGGCCTTCATCGAGCAGGCCTCCGAGCGCGGCAGCCCCTACATGCACTACGTGGTGGAGCGCCTGGAAGAGCGGCAGATGCCGCTGGAACTGGCGCTGCTGCCGATGATCGAGAGCGCCTACAACCCCCTGGCCGTGTCCCGCGCCCAGGCGGTGGGCCTGTGGCAGTTCATCCCCACCACCGGCACCCACTTCAACCTGCGCCAGACCAGCTGGTACGACGGCCGCCGCGACATCAAGGCCTCGACCAACGCGGCGCTGACCTACCTGAACCGCCTGCACGACATGTTCAACGGCGACTGGCTGCTCGCCCTGGCCGCCTACAACGCCGGCGAAGGCACCGTCAGCCGCGCCATCGAGCGCAACCAGAAGCTCGGCCTGCCGACCGACTACTGGAACCTGCCGCTGCCCCAGGAAACCCAGGACTACGTGCCCAAGCTGCTGGCCCTGTCGCAGCTGGTGATGTCGCCGGAAGCCTACGGCATCAACCTCAACCCCATCGCCAACGAATCCTACTTCGCCGCGGTGAAGGTCAAGCCCGGCCTGGACCTGTCGCGCGTCGCGGCGCTGGCCGAACTCGACGAGGACGAGCTGTACCTGCTCAACCCGGCCTTCAAGCGCCGCATCACCATGGACGGCCCGCAGCAGCTGCTGGTGCCCAAGGAGAAGGTGGAACGGCTCAAGGCCGGCCTCGCCTCCCTGCAGCCCCAGGACCTGGTGAGCTGGAAGCAGTACAAGGTGCGCCGCGGCGACAGCCTGCGCAGCATCGCGGCCAGGCACGGCATCACCGTGGCCGAGCTCAAGAGCAGCAACCGCCTGAGCTCCAACCGCGTGCGCAACGGCCAGGCGCTGCTGATCCCGGCCAAGGGCAGCCGCATGCCGGAACTGGAGCCCGCGCGCCAGGTGGCCAAGGCCGGCGCGACCAAGGCGCCCAGCCTGGCCAACGCCACCCGCAGCTACAAGGTCAAGAGCGGCGACAACCTCTGGCAGATCGCCCGCGCCACCGGCGTCGGCGTCGACGACCTGAAGCGCTGGAACGGCCTGGATAGCCATGGCGTCAAGCCCGGCCAGGTGCTCAAGCTGCAAGGCGCCACCCAGCTGGCATCGCGCAGCACCAGCGGCAAGGCCAAGCAGCAGCAGGAAGCGGCGACCTACTACAAGGTCAAGCAGGGCGATTCCATGTACCTGATCGCCAAGCGCTTCAACGTCGAGATGCAGCACATCAAGCGCTGGAACCCGCGCAGCAGCGCCCATGCGCTCAAGCCCGGGCAGACGCTGACGCTTTATCTCGATACCGCGAGCCGTTGATTTCCCGTCCGGCCCAGCCATGGCGTTGGCGGCAGGCGCGGTGTAACGGCGGATAACCGCGAACGGTTATTCGCCCTACGCCCAGGGTGGCCCTGGCGTAGGGCGCATAACGCCTACGGCGTTATCCGCCGTTTGACCTTGGCCACAGCTCCCTCGGCGCCGAGCACGGAGCCGCCCGCCCCCGGCAACTTTTTCCCCGAAAGCACGGCCTAAGCATCCGGCCCGAGCTTTTTCCCCGCAATACAAGCTGTTACCGTGGCCCTCTCGGGACGCCCGTGCAAACGCCGGCGCGCCGTCGCCCGCCGCGTCGTGCGTCCGCTGCCGCCCCTTGCACGGGACCGGCCCCAACCAGTACAAACGATGCCAGCCCGAACGCACCTACGAGCAGACCATGCCCAGAATGCCGACCAGCGCCCCTCGCCCCGCACCCGCGCCCACCACCGGATCGGCGGCGGAGCGCCGTCGATGAAGCTCCGCGCCCTCCTCCTGCTCGGCCTGCTCGGCCTGGGCGCCGGCCTGCAGGCCGCGCCGCAACATGCCATCACCCTCTACGACGAGGCGCCGAAATACCCGGCCGGCTACCGCCACTTCGACTTCGTCAACCCCGACGCGCCCAAGGGCGGCACCCTGCGGCTCTCCGACACCGGCGGCTTCGACAGCCTCAACCCGTTCATCCCCAAGGGCAACCCGGCCTCGCAGATCAGCCTCATCTACGACACCCTGACCTTCCACTCCCTCGACGAGCCCTTCACCGAATACGGCCTGCTCGCCGAGAAGATCGAGAAGGACCCCGAGCAGCGCTTCGTGCGCTTCTACCTGCGCCCCCAGGCGCGCTTCAACGACGGCACCCCGGTCACCGCCGACGACGTGGTCTTCACCTTCGAAACGCTGATCAAGCAGGGCGACCCCATGTACCGCAACTACTACGCGGACGTCGACAAGGTGGTGGCCGAGGACAAGCTGCGCGTGCGCTTCGACTTCAAGCGCCCGGGGAACCGCGAGCTGCCGCTGATCCTCGGCCAGTTGCAGATCCTGCCCAGGCACTGGTGGGCCAGCCGCGACTTCGCCAAGACCAGCCTGGAGCCGCCGCTGGGCAGCGGCCCCTACCGCGTCGCCAAGGTCGACCCGGGCCGCTCGATCCGCTACGAGCGGGTCAAGGACTACTGGGCCAAAGACCTGCCGGTGAACCGCGGCTTCAACAACTTCGACGCCGTGGTGGTGGACTCCTACCGCGACCTGACCGTGGCCCTGGAAGCCTTCAAGGCCGGGCAGTTCGACTTCAACGAGGAGCGCATCGCGAAGAACTGGGCCACCGCCTACGACTCGCCGGCGATACGCGACGGCCGCATCGTCCGCCAGGAACTGCACAACGACAATCCCTGGGGCATGCAGGGCTTCGCCTTCAACCTCCGCCGCCCGGTGTTCCAGGACGCGCGGGTGCGCGAGGCCATCAGCCTGCTGTTCGACTTCGAGTGGACCAACAAGCAGCTGTTCTTCGGCTCCTACAAGCGCGACCGCAGCTACTTCGAGAACTCCGAGATGGCCGCCCACGAACTGCCCGACGCGCAGGAGCTGGCGATCCTCGAACCGCTGCGCGGCAAGTTGCCGCCGCAGGTCTTCGACAGCGTCTACGAGCCGCCGGTCAGCGACGGCAGCGGCATCATCCGCGAGCAGAAGCGCAAGGCCTACAAGCTGCTGCTGGAGGCCGGCTACAAGATCGTCGACGACCGCATGGTCGGCCCCGACGGCAAGCCGCTGAGCTTCGAGTTCATGCTGGTGCAGGCCGACTTCCTGCGCGTGCTGCTGCCCTACAAGCGCAACCTCGCCGAGCTGGGCATCGACATGCAGATCCGCGTGGTGGACATCTCCCAGTACATCAACCGCCTGCGCTCGCGGGACTTCGACATGATGGTCGCCAGCTGGCCGCAGTCCAACTCGCCGGGCAACGAGCAGCGCGAGTTCTGGCATTCGGCCAGCGCCGACAACCCCGGCAGCCGCAACTTCATCGGCCTGCGCGACGCGGCCATCGACGAGCTGGTGGACGGCCTGATCAAGGCCGACTCGCGCGAATCCCTGGTGCGCCACGCCCGCGCCCTGGACCGCGCCCTGCAGTGGGGCCACTACGTGGTGCCCAACTGGTACCTGGACACCTGGCGCCTGGCCTACTGGAACCGCATCGCCCACCCCGCGAAGCTGCCGCCCTACAGCTACGCGCTGATGACCTGGTGGCAGGCCCGCGACAAGGCCGAGCCGACCCGGGCCGCGGCCCAGGCGCAGGAGACCCGCTGATGCTCGCCTACATCCTGCGCCGCCTGCTGCTGATCGTGCCGACGCTGTTCGGCATCCTGCTGATCAACTTCATCATCATCCAGGCCGCCCCCGGCGGGCCGGTGGACCAGATGATCGCCAAGCTCGAAGGCGTCAACGCCGCCGCTGGCGGGGCCACCGGGCGCATCGCCGGCTCCGGCGGCGAGCTGGCCTCCTCCGGCGGCTCGCACTACCGCGGCGGCCAGGGCCTGGACCCGGAGCTGGTGAAGGAGATCGAGCGCATGTACGGCTTCGACAAGCCGGCGCCCGAGCGCTTCTGGATCATGCTCAAGAACTACGTGCACCTGGACTTCGGCAGCAGCTTCTTCCGCGACGCCAAGGTCACCGACCTGATCATCGAGAAGCTGCCGGTGTCCATCTCCCTGGGGCTGTGGAGCACCCTGATCATGTACCTGGTGTCCATCCCCCTGGGCATCGCCAAGGCGGTGCGCAACGGCAGCCAGTTCGACATCTGGACCAGCTCGGCGATCATCATCGGCTACGCCATCCCCGCCTTCCTCTTCGCCATCCTGCTGGTGGTGCTGTTCGCCGGCGGCAGCTACTGGGACTGGTTCCCCCTGCGCGGGCTGACCTCCAACGACTTCGACGAGCTGAGCACCTTCGGCAAGGTCAAGGACTACTTCTGGCACCTGGCCCTGCCGATCACCGCCCTGGTCATCGGCAACTTCGCCACCATCACCCTGCTGACCAAGAACAGCTTCCTCGACGAGATCGGCAAGCAGTACGTGGTCACCGCCCGCGCCAAGGGCCTGACCGAGCGCCAGGTGCTCTACGGCCACGTGTTCCGCAACGCCATGCTGCTGATCATCGCCGGCCTGCCCTCGGCGCTGCTGGGGGTGTTCTTCACCGGCTCGCTGCTGATCGAGGTGATCTTCTCCCTCGACGGCCTGGGCCTGCTCAGCTTCGAGTCGGCGCTCAACCGCGACTACCCGGTGGTGTTCGGCACCCTGTTCATCTTCACCCTGTTCGGTTTGATCATGAAGCTGGTCAGCGACGTCCTCTACACCCTCGTCGATCCGCGCATCGACTTCGAGAACCGGGAGTGATCCGATGCGCCTGTCCCCGATGAACCAGCGCCGCTGGGCGCGCTTCAAGGCCAACAAGCGCGGCTGGTGGTCGCTGTGGCTGTTCCTCGCGCTGTTCGGGCTGAGCCTGGGCGCCGAGCTGATCGCCAACGACAAGCCGCTGGCGGTGCGCTACGACGGCCAGTGGTACTTCCCGGTGCTCAAGCGCTACCCGGAGACCGTGTTCGGCGGCGAGTTCCCCCTGGAGGGCAACTACAAGGCGCCCTACATGCGCCAGCTGCTGGCCGACAAGGACGCCTGGGTGCTCTGGCCGCCGATCGCCTACAGCTACGACAGCATCAACTACGACCTGCGCGTGCCGGTGCCCTCGGCGCCCAGCGCGGAGAACCTGCTGGGCACCGACGACCAGGCCCGCGACGTGCTGGCCCGGGTGATCTACGGCTTCCGCATCTCGGTGCTGTTCGCCCTGGTGCTGACCCTGCTCAGCTCGCTGATCGGCGTGCTGGTCGGCGCCCTGCAGGGCTTCTACGGCGGCTGGGTCGACCTGCTCGGCCAGCGCTTCCTGGAAATCTGGTCGGGCCTGCCGGTGCTCTACCTGCTGATCATCCTCGCCAGCTTCGTGCAGCCGAACTTCTGGTGGCTGCTGGGCATCATGCTGCTGTTCTCCTGGATGAGCCTGGTGGACGTGGTGCGCGCCGAGTTCCTCCGCGGGCGCAACCTGGAATACGTGCGCGCGGCCCGCGCCCTGGGCATGAAGAACGGCAAGATCATGTTCCGCCACATCCTGCCCAACGCGATGATCTCCACCCTGACCTTCATGCCCTTCATCCTCACCGGCGCCATCGCCACCCTGACCTCCCTGGACTTCCTCGGCTTCGGCCTGCCGGCCGGCTCGCCGTCCCTCGGCGAGCTGGTCGCCCAGGGCAAGTCCAACCTGCAGGCGCCATGGCTGGGGATCAGCGCCTTCGTGGTGCTGGCGCTGATGCTCAGCCTGCTGGTGTTCATCGGCGAGGCCGCCCGCGATGCCTTCGACCCGAGGAAGTGAGATGAGCCAGAGCGCCCAAGACAACCTGGTGGAAATCCGCGACCTTTCCGTCGACTTCGCCTGCGGCGAGGAATGCGTCCACGCCGTAGACAAGGTCAGCTTCGACATCCGCCGCGGCGAGACTCTGGCCCTGGTCGGCGAAAGCGGCTCGGGCAAGTCGGTCACCGCCCTTTCCCTCCTGCGCCTGCTGCCCTACCCCACGGCCAGCCATCCCGGCGGCAGCGTCCGCTACGCCGGGCTGGACCTGCTCAAGGCGCCGGAACGCAAGCTGCGCGGCATCCGCGGCAACCGCATCGCCATGGTCTTCCAGGAGCCCATGACCTCGCTGAACCCGCTGCACACCGTGGAGAAGCAGATCGGCGAAGTGCTCGCCCTGCACAAGGGCCTGCAGGGCCAGGCGGCGCGCGCGCGCATCCTCGAACTGCTCGACCTGGTCGGCATCCCCGACCCGGCCACGCGGCTGAAGTCCTACCCCCACGAGCTGTCCGGCGGCCAACGGCAGCGGGTGATGATCGCCATGGCCCTGGCCAACGAGCCGGAGCTGCTGATCGCCGACGAGCCGACCACGGCGCTGGACGTCACCGTGCAGTTGAAGATCCTCGACCTGCTGGCCGAACTGCAGGCGCGCCTGGGCATGGCTTTGCTGCTGATTACCCACGACCTCAACCTGGTGCGGCGCATCGCCCACCGCGTGTGCGTGATGCAGCAGGGCAAGATCGTCGAGCAGGCCGATTGCGAGCAGTTGTTCGAAGCCCCGCAGCACCCCTACACCCGCGAGCTGCTCGGCGCCGAACCCAGCGGCGCGCCGGCGGCCAACCCGCCGGGCGAGGAACTGCTGAGCGTGCAGGACCTGCGCGTGTGGTTCCCGATCAAGAAAGGCGTGTTCCGCCGCACCGTGGACCACATCAAGGCGGTGGACGGTATCGACTTCAGCCTGCCCCGCGGGCAGACCCTGGGCATCGTCGGCGAAAGCGGCTCGGGCAAGTCCACCCTGGGCCTGGCCATCCTGCGGCTGATCGACAGCCGCGGCGGCATCCGCTTCGAGGGCAACGCCCTGGACGCCATGAACCAGGCCGAGGTGCGCCCGCTGCGCCGCGAGATGCAGGTGGTCTTCCAGGACCCGTACGGCAGCCTCAGCCCGCGCCTGTCGGTGGGCCAGATCGTCGGCGAGGGCCTGGAAATCCACGGCATCTGCGACGAGAAGGAACAGCAGCAGCGCATCATCGATGCGCTGCTGGAAGTCGGCCTGGACCCGCAGGCGCGGCACCGCTACCCCCACGAATTCTCCGGCGGCCAGCGCCAGCGCATCGCCATCGCCCGCGCCCTGGTGCTCAAGCCGGCGCTGATCCTGCTGGACGAGCCGACCTCGGCGCTGGACCGCTCGGTGCAGCGCCAGGTGGTCGACCTGCTGCGCCAGTTGCAGGCCAAGTACAACCTCACCTACCTGTTCATCAGCCACGACCTCGCGGTGGTCAAGGCCCTGAGCCACCAGTTGCTGGTGATCCGCCAGGGCAAGGTGGTCGAAGGCGGCCCGGCGCAGGAAATCTTCAGCGCGCCGCAGCATCCCTACACGCAGCAACTGCTGGAAGCCGCCTTCATGGCCCCGGCGGCTGCGCTTGAAGAATGACCTGCAAGGAAGGAACGAACATGGGTTTTCTAGCCGGTAAACGCGCGCTGATCGTCGGCGTGGCCAGCAAGCTGTCCATCGCCTCGGGCATCGCCGAGGCGATGCACCGCGAAGGCGCGCAGCTCGCCTTCACCTACCAGAACGACAAGCTCAAGGGCCGCGTCGAGGAATTCGCCGCCGGCTGGGGCTCCAGCGCCGAGCTGTGCTTCCCCTGCGACGTCGCCAACGACGCCGACATCGAAGCGGTGTTCCACGAGCTGGGCAAGCAGTGGGACGGCCTGGACATCATCGTCCACTCGGTGGGCTTCGCCCCGGGCGACCAGTTGGACGGCGACTTCACCAGCGTCACCAGCCGCGACGGCTTCCGCATCGCCCACGACATCAGCGCCTACAGCTTCGTCGCCCTGGCCAAGGCCGGCCGCGAGATGATGAAAGGCCGCAACGGCAGCCTGCTGACCCTGTCCTACCTGGGCGCCGAGCGCACCCTGCCCAACTACAACGTGATGGGCATGGCCAAGGCCAGCCTGGAAGCCGGCGTGCGCTACCTGGCCGGCAGCCTGGGCCCGGAGGGCACGCGGGTGAACGCGGTGTCCGCCGGCCCGATCCGCACCCTGGCCGCCTCCGGCATCAAGAGCTTCCGCAAGATGCTCGCCGCCAACGAACGCCAGACCCCGCTGCGGCGCAACGTGACCATCGAGGAAGTCGGCAACGCCGCGGCCTTCCTCTGCTCCGACCTGGCCAGCGGCATCAGCGGCGAAATCCTCTACGTCGACGGTGGCTTCAACACCACCGCGATGGGGCCGCTGGAAGACAGCTGAGCAGACGGGCGGGGCGATGGGTATCGCTTCGCTCAACCCATCCTACGGAGCGCTGTATTTGCTGGACGGCGTAGGAGCGGATCTCATCCGCGAATCGCACCGGAACCTCCGGCCATCGCGGACAAGGTCCGCTACGGGCGAGAACGCCATGCCTCCCAGCAAACTGTAGGAGCGGGCCCTGCCCGCGATTCGCGCGCAGGGCGCGCTCCTACAGGGGAATGGCGCGGGTGAAGCGGCGTAGCGGATCTCATCCGCGAATCGCGCCGGAACCTCCGGCCATCGCGGACAAGGTCCTACGGGTGGGAACGCCATGCCTCCCAGCAAACTGTAGGCGGGCCCTGCCCGCGATTTCGCGCGCAGGGCGCGCTCCTACATGGGAATGGCGCGGGTGAAGCGGCGTAGCGGATCTCATCCGCGAATCGCGCCGGAACCTCCGGCTATCGCAAACAAGGTCCGCTCCTACGGGCGAGAACGCCATGCCTCCCAGCAAACTGTAGGAGCGGGCCCTGCCCGCGATTTCGCGCGCAAGGCGCGCTCCTACAGGGGAATGGCGCGGGTGAAGCGGCGTAGCGGATCTCATCCGCGAATCGTGCCGCAGCCGCCGGCCATCGCGGACAAGGTCCGCTCCTACGGGCGAGAACGCCATGCCTCTCAGCAAACTGTAGGAGCGGGCCCTGCCCGCGATTCGCGCGCAGGGCGCGATCCTACAGGGGAATGGCACGGGTGGGAACGCCATGCCTCCTACAGCCTTCGTAGGATGGGTTGAGCGAAGCGATACCCATCACCAATGGCAGCATGGGTTTCGCAAGCTCAACCCATCCTACGAAAAGCACCTCGCGCGGCCGGCAAGACAATTGCTCCAAACAAAAACGCCGCACCCGGTCACCCGGATGCGGCGTTTCCATTCGATCGCGGCGCGTGGCGCGCGGATCAATCCTCGCGGTAGCGGCGCAGGCGCAGGGCCTTGCCGGCGACGCGGGTGTCCTTGAGTTTGCCGAGCAGGCGCTCCAGGCCGTCTTCGGGCAGTTCGATCAGGCTGAAGGTCTCGCGGATCTGGATGCGGCCGATGGCCTCGCGGGACAGGCCGCCCTCGTTGAGGATGGCGCCCAGCAGGTTCTTCGCCGCCACGCCGTCGCGCGCGCCCAGGGCGGTGCGGCAGCGGGCCTTGCCTTCGGCCGGGGCGACCATCGGGCGGCGCTCGCCGGAGCGTTCGCCACGGTCACTGCGCTCACCGCGTTCGCCACGCTCGTAGCGGTCGCTGCGCTCGCGCGGGGCGGCCGGGGTCAGCGGTTGTTCGCGGCGCACCGATTCCAGGTCCAGGGCCTTGCCTTCGGTGAGCTTGGCCAGCAGCACCGCGGACAGGGTTTCGGCATCGGTGCCCAGGCGGCGGCACAGCTCGTCGCGCACGGCGCCACGGGTGGCGACGGCGGTTTCCAGCAGCGGCTGCAGGCCGGCGGCCAGGCGCGCCAGGCGTGCTTCCAGCACGGTGTCGGCGTCGGGCAGGCGCACTTCGCCGACCTTCTGCCCGGTGACGCGCTCGATCACCTGCAGCATGCGGCGCTCGCGCGGGGTCACCAGCAGCAGCGCGCGGCCTTCGCGGCCGGCGCGGCCGGTACGGCCGATGCGGTGCACGTAGGACTCGGGGTCGTACGGCATGTCGATGTTCAGCACGTGGGTGATGCGCGCCACGTCCAGGCCGCGGGCGGCCACGTCGGTGGCGATGACGATGTCCAGCGAACCGTCCTTGAGCGACTCGATGACGCGCTCGCGCTGGGCCTGCGGGATATCGCCGTTCAGCGCGGCGGCGCGGTAGCCCTGGCGCTCGAGCAGCTCGGCGATGTCCAGGGTAGCCTGCTTGGTGCGCACGAAGCCGATCAGCGCGTCGAACTGCTCGACTTCCAGCAGGCGCAGGATGGAGGCGGCCTTCTGGTCGGCATGGACCATCAGGTGGACCTGCTCGATGCGCGCCACGGTCTGGGTCTTGGCGGCGATGCGGACGTGCTTGGGTTCTTTCAGGTGGCGTTCGGCGATGCTGCGGATCGAGGCCGGCAGGGTCGCGGAGAACAGCACGGTCTGGCGGCTGGCCGGCATGGCCTCGAAGATCACTTCCAGGTCATCCATGAAGCCGAGCTTGAGCATCTCGTCGGCCTCGTCGAGGACCAGGCGCTCGACGGTGCCCAGCAGGTTCTCGTCGCGGCGCAGGTGGTCGCACAGGCGGCCGGGGGTGGCCACCAGCACCTGGGCGCCCTGACGCAGGGCCTTGAGTTGCGGGCCCATGGGCGCGCCGCCGTAGACGGCGACCACGCCGACGCCGGGCATCTGCTTGGAGTAGGTTTCGCAGGCGGTGGCCACCTGCAGGGCCAGTTCGCGGGTCGGCACCAGGATCAGCATCTGGGGCTCGCGGCGGGTCGGTTCGATCTTCGACAGCAGCGGCAGGGCGAAGGCGGCGGTCTTGCCGGTGCCGGTCTGGGCCTGGCCGATCATGTCGTGGCCTTCGAGGATCACCGGGATCGACTGGGCCTGGATGGGCGATGGCTCTTCGTAGCCGACCGCGGCGATGGCAGCGAGGATATTGGAATGAATGCCGAGCGCGGCGAAGCCGCCGGTTTCCTGGGTCATGGGTTTTGCCTCTAAATACATCCGCAAAGACCCAATGGCCGAGCTGCGCATGCCCTGTACGACACTGAAGTCACCCAGGCAGCTGGAAGCGGGGATTTGCGAACTGAACTGTTGGAAGAATACGTCAAGGAAGTCCGCGGATGCGGATGCACAGCCAGAGCGTGCAGGCTCCGAAAGATGCGGTCCCGAACAGGGCCGTGACAGGCCGGCGCGTATCATACCGGAAAAATGCCGTCGATGTGCGGCTTTTCCGCTGTCGCTGGCCGAACGGTCAAGACTTGCACAATCGGCCACCCGCCGTCTATACCGAGCAGGGCCACCTGCCAGGAGCACGCGCCGTGAACCCTACCAGCGAACCCCGCGTCACCGTCACGCGCCGCGGCCACCTCCTGCTGCTGGGCCTGAACCGGCCGCAGAAGCGCAATGCCTTCGACCAGCGCATGCTCGACGAACTGATGCTGGCCCTGGGCGACTACGAACGCGACGACGACCTGCGCTGCGCGCTGATCGTCGCCCACGGCGAGCACTTCAGCGCCGGCCTCGACCTGGCCGACGTCAGCCAGCGCCTGCACGACGGCTGGCAACTGCCGGCCGGCGCGGTCGACCCCTGGGGCACCCTCGGCGGGCCGCGGCTGAGCAAGCCGCTGGTGGTCGCCGTGCAGGGCTACTGCTACACCATCGGCATCGAGCTGATGCTGGCGGCGGACATCTGCCTGTGCGCCAGCACCGCCCGCTTCGCCCAGATGGAGGTGCGCCGCGGCCTGCTGCCCCTGGGCGGCGCCACCCTGCGCCTGCCGCAGGTGGCCGGCTGGGGCAACGCCATGCGCTGGCTGCTCAGCGGCGACGAGTTCGATGCCCACGAAGCCTGGCGCCTGGGCCTGGTGCAGGAAATCCACCCGCCCGAGGAACTGCTGCCCGAAGCCCTGAAGCTGGCCGCGCGCATTGCCCGCCGCGCCCCGCTGGCCGTGCGCGCCACCCTGGCCTCGGCGCGGCGCGCCCAGGAACAGGGAACGGCGCAGGCCATCCGCGAATTGCCGCAGCAACTCAAGGCCCTGCTGGCCAGCGAGGATGCCCGCGAAGGCCTGCAGTCGCTGCTGGAAAGACGCGAAGGCAACTTCTCCGGCAACTAGCCCCGGCGCCCCGCCCTTCGCGACGACGCCCGCGCGCCTTCGCCACACCCCGGCAAAGCGCTATATCGAAAGTATTAAATCGCCCCGCGAAGGCCGCCAATCGCCTTGAAAGCACCGGTGAATCGCCAGGGCGAAAACGACCAAACGACTATCTACAAGAGGCAATTTCGCCCTCCCGACAAAGCACGAAGACTGTGCCGGAAATCAGGAGAGGCGCTCTTCCCGCTGGCGGATCGAGGCTTCCCCTGAAACACCAGAGCCCGTCAGGGAGGAGCCCAACAAGATGTCTGGTCCCATTCGTGTATTCGCATTGTCTCTTCTGGTCGTTGCCATGTCGCTGCAAGGGTGCAGCAGCAAGGGCGGCCATCACAGCAGTGTCGCCAGTTCCGGGAGCGGTTCCGGCCAGGGCGCCGGCGACGGCGGCTCGGGTAGCGGTGGCGATGGCAGCGGTTCCGGCGGTACTGGCGGCAACGGCAGCGGTGGCGACGGCGGGACCGGCGGCAACAACGGTGGCGGCGACGGCGGCAACAATGGCGGCGGAACCGGCGGTACCACTCCCAGCACCACCAGCACCATCCTCAGCAACACCGGCGAAGCAGTCAGCGCCCTGGGCAACACCGTCAACGGCGTCGGCGGCGTGGTCAAGGGCATTGACCTGCCGGTGGTCGGCAGCGGCGTGAGCGAAGGCGCCGGCAACGTCATCCAGGACGTCGGCCAGGGCGTGAACAGCCTGGGCAGCGGTATCACCAACGGCATCGGCCAGCTCGGCAGCAACCCCAACGCCCTGGGCACCACGGTGGCCGGCGCCACCGGCACGGTGAGCAGTGTCGGCAACGCGGTCAGCGACCTGGGCGGCACCGTCGCCGCAGTGGGCGCCAACACCCCGCTGAAGCCGGTGACCGCCACCCTGGGCGGCGTGGTCGATGGCGTCGGCGGACAGATCAGCATGCTCGGCGATTCCCTCAGCGGCGCCGTCACCAGCGGCCCGCTCAGCCCGCTGACCAAGCAACTCAGCGCCACCACCGCCGGCCTGGTCGGCCAGGTCGAGGGCGTGACCCAGCAGGTCGGCGCCACCACCGGCCTGGGCGCGCCGGTGAACAACCTGGTGACCACGGTCGGCGGCCTGGTGGGCCAGGTCGGCACCCAGCTCGGCAGCGCCACTCCGGTCCTCGCGCCGGTGGGCAGCGTCGTGACCAACGTCGGCGAAGCCGTGAGCGCGACGGGCGGCCTGGTCAACGCACCGGCCGGCAGCAGCCCCGGCAACCCGATCGGCGGGCTGCTCTCGGGCGTCACCGGCGCCCTGGGCGGCGCCACCGGCAGCAGCAATCCGGTCAGCGGCCTGCTCTCCGGCGTCACCGGCACCCTCGGCGGCGTCACCGGCGGCAGCAATCCGGTCGGCGGCCTGCTCTCCGGCGTCACCGGCACCCTGGGCGGCGTCGCCGGCAGCAGCAACCCGGTCGGCGGCCTGCTCTCCGGCGTCACTGGCACCCTCGGCGGCGTCACCGGCAGCGTCGGCAGCAACGGCCTGGCCAGCAACGGCGGCCCGCTCGGCGGCACCCTGGGCACCGTGGGCGGCCTGCTGGGCGGCGTGACCGGCAGCCTGGGCGGCAAGTCCGGAAACTGACGGCAAGCCCGCCAAAGCGAACGGCGAAGGGTCGGCAACGGCCCTTCGCCCTTTCATTTAACGGCTTCAGGGAGAAGCCATGCGCAAGCTGACCGTAGTAACGCTGTTGTTAGCCAGCCCCCTCGCCTGGGCCGACCGCCCCATCCAACTGCCCGGTTCCGACATCGAACAGAGCCTGCCCAGGCCCAACCTGCCCGGCGGCGACGTGCGCCCCCAGGCGCCGCGGGTCAGCACCCCGGCGGCCGCGCAGCCGCAGCAGTTGCTCGAACGGCGCATCCGCCTGCGGCGCATCGAAGTCGCCGGCGGCGGCCACTACCCCATCGCCACCTGGAAGCCCCTGCTGGAGCCGCTGACCCGCCGCGAGATCAAGATCGGCGAACTGGTGGCGGCGGCCAAGGCCATCACCCGGCGCTACCAGGACGACGGCTACCTCATTTCCTTCGCCTACGTGCCCAACCAGGATTTCCGCGGCGGCGTCGGGCGCATCATGCTGATCGAAGGCCACCTGCGCGAAGTGCGCAGCGCCGGCGACCTGGGCGTGCACCAGGCCCGCGTGGAGCGCTGGATCGAGCGCCTGAAGGCCGAGCAGCCGCTGACCCGCGCCAGCTTCGAGCGCTTCAGCGTGCTCATGAGCCGGGTTCCCGGCCTGAAGATGGACATGGTCCTCAACCCGCCGACCACCACCGATGGCGGCGCCGTGCTGGAAATGCTCGGCAAGCACGAGATGGTCACCACCGGCGCCGACTTCGACTCGCGCCACGGCAACCCGCGCGGGCTGTTCAACGCCACCCTGGCCTCGCTGCTGGGCCGCGGCGAACAACTGCAGTTCAGCTACCTCTACCCGCCCGGCGACGACAAGGAGCACTACCGCGCCTGGAACTACAGCCAACTGCTGGGCGACAACGGCCTGCAACTGATGGCCGGCTACAGCCACTACAACGCCAGCCTGGAAGACCGCGTGGTGATCGGCCCGCTGCAGTACGCGCGCAAGCGCGAGAACGAACGGGTAAGCGCCGGCCTGGGCATCCCCGTGCTGCTGCGCCGCAACCTCACCTGGGACGTCAACCTGCGCGCCTACACGGTCGACGACAGCAGCCGCTACGACCTGCTGGCGCCGGCCACGCCCTACAGCGTGAAGCTGCGCAGCAAGTTGCGCGTGGTGGGCGTCGATACCCTGGTCCAGCAGTTCGCCGAGAAGCAGGCGCGCGCCGGCAGCCTGGCCGTCTACAAGGGCCTGAACGCCTTCGACGCGCAGAGCACCGCGCCGGCGAAGAAGGACTTCACCCGCGTGCTCGGCTTCGGCGCCCAGCAGAACCAGTTCGGCGAACGCATGCAGGGCGTGGCCAACGTCAGCTTCCAGTGGGCCCACGACAGCCTGCCGGACTCCGAGCAGATCACCTACGGCGGCGCCAACTTCGGCCGCGGCTACCCGGACGACCAGGCCACCGGCGACAAGGGCTGGGGCGCCTCCTACGAGGTGAACTACTCGTTCCTCTGGCAGAACAGGTGGATGAACCAGTTGCAGCCCTACCTGGTGGTAGATGGCGCGCGCACCCACTACAACGCCGACGGCCAGCCCGGCGCCAAGCTCGGTTCCGGCGCCGTCGGGGTGCGTTTCTCCAACCGCAAGCAGTACGTGCTGGGGGTGGAAGTGGCCAAGCCGTTCGCCGACCGCGCCATCGACAACGACGAGCGCAGCCCGCGGCTCAACCTGACGCTCAGCTACCAGCTCCCCTGAACGGGCGCCCCGCCGCTACTGCGCGGGGCGTAGCGCGTCGATATAGAGGCCCAGGTCGTAGCCCAGGTCGCCCTGCAGGGCCTTGGCGCGCTTTTTCAGCCCGCGCGGCTCCAGGCTCTGCTCGACGTCGGCGGGCACGAAGACGATCACGTTGCCCTCCGGCACCGGGCATTCCAGGTAGTGGCGGTGGAAGCGCCCGCGCAGCAGGGCCGCGCCCAGCGGCCGGCCGTCGTCGGTGCTCCACTGGTTGATGATCAGCCAGCCGCCGGGGCGCAGCTTGTCGCGGCAGGCGCCGAGGAAGTCCCAGCCCAGGTGCGCCGGCGCGGGTCCGGTGTCGGTATAGAGATCGAGGAAGATCAGGTCGGCCGGCGCGCAGTTGCCCAGCTCCTCCACCGCGTCGCCGATGCGCAACCGCAGGCGCGGCTCGTCCACCAGGCCCAGGTGCTCGCGGGCCAGGCGCGGGATCGCCGGGCGCAGCTCGACGGCCTCCGCCTCGTCCAGCGCCAGGTGCTTCAGGCAGGCCTGGGTCAGGCTGCCGGCGCCGAAGCCGAGGAACAGCGCGCGGCGCGGCGCGGGGTGGCACAGCGCGCCCAGCAGCATGGCGCGGGAATAGTCGTACTCCAGCCAGGCCGGATCGCCGATGCGCACGCAGCTCTGCTCCACCTCCTCGCCGAACTCCAGGTAGCGGTAGCCGCCCTGCTCCACCACGCGGATCACCCCGTAGGCGTCGCGCTCCTCGGCTATCAGCAGGTCCTCGCTCATGCCCGGCGCCCCCGGCCACGGCAACGGGCGCCAGCGCGCGGCCGGCGATGCGGAAGGGTATTGGAAGGCAGGCTCTGGTACACGCGGGCTCTCCGCAGGGCAAGGACGGCGACGGCCGCGGGCTCATGGAAGGCGAAGGATACCAGGGCCGCCGCGCTGAAGGTGGCCGCGCCCGGTGTTACCATGGGCGACTACCCGCCATTGCCCCGCGAGCCCCCGATGAGCCAGACCTGGAGCCCCGACAGCTGGAGAAGCCGCCCCATCCAGCAGCAACCCGCCTACCCCGACGCCGCGCGCCTGCAGCAGGTCGAGCAGACGCTCGCCAGCTACCCGCCGCTGGTGTTCGCCGGCGAGGCCCGCGAGTTGCGCCGGCAGTTCGCCGAGGTCACCGCCGGGCGCGCCTTCCTGCTGCAGGGCGGCGACTGCGCCGAGAGCTTCGCCGAGTTCTCCGCGGCGAAGATCCGCGACACCTTCAAGGTGCTGCTGCAGATGGCGGTGGTCATGACCTTCGCCGCCGGCTGCCCGGTGGTGAAGGTCGGGCGCATGGCCGGGCAGTTCGCCAAGCCGCGCTCCTGCGGCGAGGAAACCGTGGGCGACCTGACCCTGCCGGCCTACCGCGGCGACATCGTCAACGGCATCGGCTTCGACGAGGCCAACCGCGTGCCGGACCCGCAGCGCCTGCTGCAGGCCTACCACCAGTCCACCGCCACCCTCAACCTGCTGCGCGCCTTCGCCCAGGGCGGCTTCGCCGACCTCCACGAAGTGCACCAGTGGAACCTCGACTTCATCGCCAACTCGGCCCTGGCGGAAAAATACAGCCAGCTCGCCGGGCGCATCGACGAAACCCTCGCCTTCATGCGCGCCTGCGGCCTGGACACGGCCCCGCAACTGCGCGAGGTGAGCTTCTTCACCGCCCACGAGGCGCTGCTGCTGAACTACGAGGAAGCCTTCATCCGCCGCGACAGCCTGACCGGCGGCTGGTACGACTGCTCGGCGCACATGCTCTGGATCGGCGACCGCACCCGCCAGCTGGACGGCGCCCACGTCGAGATGCTGCGCGGGGTGGGCAACCCCATCGGCGTCAAGGTCGGGCCGAGCATGGGCGACGAGGAGCTGCTGCGGCTGATCGACATCCTCAACCCGGACAACGACCCCGGCCGCCTCAACCTGATCGTGCGCATGGGCGCCGACAAGGTCGGCGACGGCCTGCCGCGGCTGATCCGCACCGTGCAGCGCGAAGGCCGCCAGGTGCTGTGGAGCTGCGACCCGATGCACGGCAACACCATCAAGGCCTCCAGCGGCTACAAGACCCGCGACTTCGCGCGCATCCTCGCCGAGGTGCGGCAGTTCTTCGAGGTGCACAAGGCCGAGGGCAGCCACGCCGGCGGCATCCACATCGAGATGACCGGGCAGAACGTCACCGAATGCATCGGCGGCGCGCGGCCGATCACCGAAGCCGGGCTCAGCGACCGCTACCACACCCACTGCGACCCGCGGCTGAACGCCGACCAGTCGCTGGAGCTGGCCTTCCTCATCGCCGAAACGCTGAAGCAGGCGCGGCGCTGAGCCGACGAACGGCGCCCGCGCTTGGCGGGCGCCGGTTCAGACGCGCAGGTCCATGCCCTCGCGGAGGAAGCGCGGGGCTATGTAGCGGTCGTAATGGGCCTCGGAAAGCAGGAAGAACTCGCGGTCGATGGCGTCGCGCAGCTCCGGCAGCGGCCGTTCGCGGAACTCCGGCAGCAGGGCCACGCCGTAGGCATCGAGGTTCTGGATCAGCCGCGAGCCGCGGGCGATCAGCTGGTAGGCCCAGCAGTACGGCGACTGCTCGGGAACGAAGCGGATCTGCCGCTGTTCCAGCTGGGCGCGCAGCCGCGGCGCGTCGAACACCTCCAGCTTGGCCACCATCACCTGCACCAGCAGCACCTCCAGGCGCTTCCACACCGCGCGCTTCTCCTCCTCGCCGTACAGGTTCCAGTTCACCACCTCGTGGTGGAAACGCTTGCAGCCACGGCACACGAGGTCGCCGTAGACGGTGGAACAGAGGCCGACACAGGGGGTCTTGATGCGCTGGGAGGACATGGGCGGAACAGCTTCTTGAGGCATAAGGCAGTGCGGCATCTTAGCCCTTTGTCTAGGCAATATCACCCTTGCCCGCCCAGCATTGCCGCTTACTTTCGGCAATGAATTCCAGTAGAATCAGCCCGCCTTTCACAAGGCGCAATGCCCGTTCGAAGCTGTTTTCAAAGCGTCACGAAGCACAGATTCCGGCAGCCGCGCGGTCTGGGCGCCCCCCTCAAGCGCCCAGTCCCCCTCGTCCCAGGCCCTCCGGCGTAAAACTTTGAAAACAGCTTCTGTCTGGAGGCTGCCGGTGCCGTCGTAGGTCCGTGGATTACCGTCCACCATGCCTGACGAATGGATCGGCGAGGTCTCCTGGATACGCGTCCCACGGGACCACTGATGAGGGAAATACTGTGCTTGAAGCCTACCGCAAACACGTAGAAGAGCGTGCCGCCCAGGGTGTCGTGCCCCAGCCGCTGAACGCCGAACAGACCGCCGGTCTGGTCGAACTCCTGAAGAACCCGCCGGCCGGCGAAGAAGAATTCCTCCTCGACCTGATCACCAACCGCGTCCCGCCGGGCGTGGACGAGGCCGCCTACGTCAAGGCCGGCTTCCTCTCCGCCGTCGCCAAGGGCGAAGCCACCTCCCCGCTGATCAGCAAGGCCCGCGCCGTCGAGCTGCTGGGCACCATGCAGGGCGGCTACAACATCGCCACCCTGGTCGAACTGCTGGACAGCGCCGAGCTGGCCGAAGTCGCCGCCGCGCAACTGAAGCACACCCTGCTGATGTTCGACGCCTTCCACGACGTTTCCGAGCGCGCCAAGAAAGGCAACGCCGCCGCCAAGGCCGTGCTGCAGTCCTGGGCCGACGGCGAGTGGTTCCAGGCCCGCCCGGCGGTCGCCGAGAAGATCACCCTGACCGTGTTCAAGGTGCCCGGCGAAACCAACACCGACGACCTGTCCCCGGCCCCCGACGCCTGGTCGCGCCCGGACATCCCGCTGCACGCCCTGGCCATGCTGAAGATGGCCCGCGACGGCATCGAGCCGGTACAGCCGGGCGCCGTCGGCCCGCTGAAGCAGATCGAAGCGGTCAAGGCCAAGGGCTTCCCGGTCGCCTACGTCGGCGACGTGGTCGGCACCGGCTCCTCGCGTAAATCCGCCACCAACTCGGTGCTGTGGTTCTTCGGCGACGACATCCCCTACGTGCCGAACAAGCGCGCAGGCGGCTTCTGCTTCGGCACCAAGATCGCCCCGATCTTCTACAACACCATGGAAGACGCCGGCGCCCTGCCGATCGAGTTCGACTGCACCAACCTGGCCATGGGCGACGTCATCGACGTGTACCCCTACGAAGGCAAGGTCGTGCGTCATGACAGCGGCGAACTGGTCACCACCTTCGAGCTGAAGACCCCGGTCCTGCTCGACGAAGTCCGCGCCGGCGGCCGTATCCCGCTGATCGTCGGCCGTGGCCTGACCGAGAAGGCCCGCGCCGAACTGGGCCTGGCCCCGTCCGAGCTGTTCAAGAAGCCCGAAGCCCCCGCCGACAGCGGCAAGGGCTACACCCTGGCGCAGAAGATGGTCGGTCGCGCCTGCGGCCTGCCGGAAGGCAAGGGCGTGCGTCCGGGCACCTACTGCGAACCGAAGATGACCACCGTCGGTTCCCAGGACACCACCGGCCCGATGACCCGCGACGAGCTGAAGGACCTGGCCTGCCTGGGCTTCTCCGCCGACCTGGTGATGCAGTCCTTCTGCCACACCGCGGCCTATCCGAAGCCGATCGACGTCAAGACCCACCACACCCTGCCGGACTTCATCATGACCCGCGGCGGCGTGTCCCTGCGTCCGGGCGACGGCATCATCCACAGCTGGCTGAACCGCATGCTGCTGCCCGACACCGTCGGCACCGGCGGCGACTCGCACACCCGCTTCCCGATCGGCATCAGCTTCCCGGCAGGTTCCGGCCTGGTGGCCTTCGCCGCCGCCACCGGCGTAATGCCGCTGGACATGCCCGAATCGGTACTGGTGCGCTTCAAGGGCAAGCTGCAACCGGGCATCACCCTGCGTGACCTGGTCCACGCCATCCCCTACTACGCCATCCAGCAGGGCCTGCTGACCGTCGAGAAGAAAGGCAAGAAGAACATCTTCTCCGGCCGCATCCTCGAGATCGAAGGCCTCAACGACCTGACCGTCGAGCAAGCCTTCGAGCTGTCCGACGCCTCGGCCGAACGTTCCGCCGCCGGTTGCACCATCAAGCTGCCGGAACAGGCCATCGCCGAATACCTGAAGTCGAACATCACCCTGCTGCGCTGGATGATCGGCGAAGGCTACGGCGACGCCCGCACCCTGGAGCGCCGCGCGCAAGCGATGGAAGCCTGGCTGGCCAACCCGCAACTGCTGGAAGCCGACAAGGACGCCGAATACGCCGCGGTCATCGAGATCGACCTGGCCGACGTCAAGGAGCCGGTGCTCTGCGCCCCGAACGACCCGGACGACGCCCGCCTGCTATCCAGCGTGCAAGGCCGCAAGATCGACGAGGTGTTCATCGGTTCGTGCATGACCAACATCGGTCACTTCCGCGCTGCCGGCAAGCTGCTGGACAAGGTCAAGGGCGGCATTCCAACCCGTCTGTGGCTGGCCCCGCCGACCAAGATGGACGCCCACCAGCTGACCGAGGAAGGCTACTACGGCATCTACGGCAAGGCTGGCGCGCGCATGGAAATGCCGGGCTGCTCGCTGTGCATGGGTAACCAGGCGCGCGTACAGACCGGTTCCACCGTGGTCTCCACCTCCACCCGTAACTTCCCGAACCGCCTGGGCGATTCCACCGACGTGTTCCTGGCGTCGGCGGAGCTGGCCGCCGTGGCTTCGATCATCGGCAAGCTGCCGACCGTCGAGGAGTACATGGCCTACGCGAAGGACATCGACAGCATGTCTGCCGATATCTACCGCTACCTGAGCTTCGACCAGATCGCCGAGTTCAAGGAAGCCGCTGCGAACGCCAAGATTCCGGTCGTTCAAGCCTAAGCCTTTCGGCGTGAGGAAAGCCCTGGCCTGCAAGGCGGGGCTTTGCAGAGAATGCCGTTTCTTCCCCTGGGAGAAACGGCATTTTTTATTTGGGCTCCAGGCGCCTATGGCGTTATCTGCCGAATCGCGGGCGTAGGAGCAACTGTCTTGCAAGCCGCGCCGGGGGGGCTCTTCGTAGGATGGGTTGAGCTTGCGATACCCATGCGGTGGCGCTGATGGGTATCGCTTCGCTCAACACCATCCTACGGGTCTTGTGCTTGCCGGAGGGTGTAGGAGGAGTTTGTCCGCGATTGGATTCGCCGGACACCCCGGTGGCATGAACACCCCAGGCATCCGATTCCCCTTGCACCCCGGCGCCGCCCGCTGCACCCTGTGCCCCCGGCAAAGCACCGACCCGCACCATGACCGACACCCCCGATCCCACCCGTTGCCCCCTCTGCGGCCAGCGCAACAGCTGCAGCCAGGCCGACCCGGACGCCGACGGGACGCTCTGCTGGTGCTTCCAGACGCGCATCGACCCCGCCGCCCTGGCCCGCGTCCCGCCACAACTGCTCGACCGCGCCTGCCTGTGCCCGCGCTGTGCGCAGAGCCTGCCGCCCGACGACGAATCCGCCTGATGCGCCTGGACCGCTTCCTCACCAACCTGCCCCGCTTCAGCCGCCAGGACGCGCGCCTGCTGCTGGCCGCCGGACGCCTGAAGGTGGACGGCGCAGTGGTCCGCGACGGCCGCCACGAGGTGCGCGAGTTCAGCCGCGTGGAGCTGGATGGCGAGGTGCTGCAGGCCGGCCGCCCGGCGCGCTACTTCATGCTGCACAAGCCCGCCGGCTGCGTCAGCGCCACCCGCGACCCGGAGCACCGCACCGTGCTCGACCTGCTCGACGAGCCGGACAAGCACGAACTGCACATCGGTGGGCGGCTGGACTTCAACACCACCGGCCTGCTGCTGATCACCAACGACGGCCAGTGGTCGCGGCGCATGACCCTGCCCGGGCGCAAACTGCCCAAGGTCTACTACGTGGAGACCGAGCAGCCGATCGAGGCGCACTACGCCGAAGTCTTCGCCCGCGGCCTGTACTTCCGCTACGAGGACCTCACCACCCTCCCCGCGCAGCTGGAGATCCTCGCCCCGCGGGCGGCGCGCCTGACTCTCCACGAAGGCCGCTACCACCAGGTCAAGCGCATGTTCGGGCACTTCCAGAACAAGGTCACCCGCCTGCACCGCGAACGCATGGGCGGCCTGGCCCTGGACCCGCAGCTGGCGCCGGGCCAGTACCGCGCCCTGAGCGCCGCCGAGCTGGCCGCGCTGGGCTGAGGCCTGCCGTCCGGCATCGCGAATTGCAGGGGCGGCTCGGCCCCGACTAAGCTGCGAGGACGCCCGCGCATCGAAGGAATACGATGAAGATCCTGTCTTTCGCCCTGCTGCTGTTCAGCCTGGTCGCCCTCCCCGTCGAGGCCAACTCCAGCCACGCCTCGCCGCTCAACGACCTGCAGGCGGCGCTGAAGAAGCTCAAGCCCGGGCAGTTCCTCTGGTACCCGGAGATTTCCCCGCAGGGCCCGGTCACGGTGGTGGTCAGCCTCACCGAACAGCGCGCCTACGTGTACCGCAACGGCATCGCCATCGGCGTGGCCACGGTCAGCACCGGCAAGCGCGGCAAGGAAACCCCCACCGGCGTGTTCACCATCCTGCAGAAGAAGGTGGAATACCACTCCGACCTGTACGACAGCGCGCCCATGCCCTACATGCAGCGCCTGACCTGGGACGGCATCGCCCTGCACGCCGGCAACCTGCCCGGCTACCCTGCCTCCCACGGCTGCATCCGCCTGCCCATGGCCTTCGCCAAGAAGCTCTACGAGGTCACCGGCTTCAGCAACACCACGGTGATCATCTCCGACGCCAGGAGCTCGCCGGTGGAGGTCTACCACCCCGGCCTGCTCGCCCCGCAGGTGAGCGAAGGCAAGGCCAGCGGCCCGGCCAGCCCGGCGGTGGAACCCTACTGGAGCGACCCGGGCGAAAGCCTCGGGCCGATCTCGGTGCTGATCAGCCGCGCCGACCGCCGCGCCTACGTGTACCGCGGCGGCACCCAGATCGGCAGCGCCCCGGTGGCCCTCGACAACCCCGGCGCGCGCACCGGCGTGGCGGCCTTCTCGCTGCTGGAGCGGCCCACCCCGGAACAGCTGGCCAGCGCCAGCCCCAACCTGCGCTGGAGCGCGGTACAAGTGAGCAACCCGCAGGCCGGCCTGACCCCCGCCGAACAGCTCGGCCAGTTCAGCATGGACGCGCACTTCCTGCACTCGCTGCTGCTGGCCATGGACGTCGGCAGCACCCTGGTCATCACCGACCTGCCGTCCAGCCGCGAGACGCGCAGCAACCCGGACTTCACAGTGATCACCACCAACGACCGACAAGCGGTACCGGCACCGGTCAAAAAATGAGCGAGAATCCCCCCTAATTTCGCGCACTTGCATGCGCAATCGAAAACAGACCTTAGGAAGTGACAAAGGGGGGAACGGCGCCATGCCGTCCATATCCACCGTCTGGGGGAAACTCCGGCCGCTGCTCGCCGTGGGCGCGCTCTACGCGCTCGGCAGCAGCCTCGCCCAAGCGGCGCTGCCCAGCGCCGAGGAACTCCACCGCCTGGCCCCAGCCACCAACCTGCAGGCCCTGCGCCTGGCGCTCAGCGCCTACCAGTGCGCCAACGCCGCGCAACTGGGCGGGCGCGACGAACTGCTGACCGTCATCGACTACTCCAAGGCCTCGCGCGACAAGCGCCTGTGGGTGTTCGACCTGCAGCGGCGCAAGCTGCTGTTCGAGGAGTGGGTGGCCCACGGCAAGAACAGCGGCGACGACCTCGCCACCTCGTTCTCCAACCGCCCGAACAGCTACCAGTCGTCCATCGGCCTGTACCAGACCGGCCAGACCTACCGCGGCAAGCACGGCCGCTCGCTGCGCCTGCTGGGCCTGGAGCCGGGCTTCAACGACAACAGCGAAGAGCGCGCCATCGTCATGCACGCGGCGGCCTATGCCGATCCCAAGGTGGTCCCCGGCCTCGGCCGCCTGGGCCGCAGCCAGGGCTGCCCGGCGGTGCGCCCGCAGGTGGCGCAGAAGCTGATCGACACCCTGCAGAAAGGCAGCTACGTGTTCGCCTATTACCCGCAGCAGGAATGGCTGAGCAACTCGCAATTCCTCGCCGGCGCCAGCTGCAGCGTGGCCAAGGCACAGAACCTGGGGCGCAGCGCCACCCTGGCCAAGCGCTGAGGCGCTTTTCGTAGGATGGGTTGAGCTTGCGATACCCATGCGGTCATGGTGATGGGTATCGCTTCGCTCAACCCATCCTACGGGCTTCTCCGCGATGGCCGGAGGTTCCGGCGCGGCTCGCGGATGAGATCCGCTCCTACGCCGCCCCACCCACGCCATTCCCATTGTAGGAGCGCGCCCTGCGCGCGATTTCGCGGGCAGGGCCCGCTCCTACAGGTTGCCGGGAAGCACGGTATTCCTCCCCCGCGGACCTTGTCCGCGATAGCCGGAGGTCCTGCCGCGGTTCGCGGATGAGATCTCCTACGCTGCCCCACCCACGCCATTCCCATTGTAGGAGCGCGCCCTGCGCGCGATTTCGCGGGCAGGGCCCGCTCCTACAGGTTGCCGGGAAGCACGGTATTCCTCCCTCATAGGAGCGGACCTTGTCCGCGATAGCCGGAGGTCCTGCCGCGGTTCGCGGATAAGATCTCCTACGCTGCCCCACCCACGCCATTCCCATTGTAGGAGCGCGCCCTGCGCGCGATTTCGCGGGCAGGGCCCGCTCCTACAGGTTGCCGGGAAACACGGTATTCCTCCCTCGTAGGAGCGGACCTTGTCCGCGATGGCCGGACGTCCCGGCGCGGTTCGCGGATGAGATCCGCTCCTATACGCTGTCCACCCGCACCATTTCGCACCCTGCGCCGGGAAAAACGAACGGGGGCCGAAGCCCCCGTTTTTTACCTGACGCGCATTGCGCTCACTGCGCCGTCGCGTCCTGGCTGCCCGGGTTGACGATCACCGTGGTGGTGATGCCCGCCGCCAGCAGCACGCCTTCCGGCACTTCGTCGATGTGGATGCGCACCGGCACGCGCTGGGCCAGGCGCACCCAGTTGAAGGTCGGGTTGACGTCGGCGACCAGCTCGCGGCTTTCCGGGTTGTCGCGGTCGTAGATGGCGCGGGCGATGCTTTCCACGTGGCCCTTCAGGCGCTGGCCGCTCATCAGCTGCAGCTCGGCCGGGTCGCCCACGGCGATGTGCGGCAGCTTGGTTTCCTCGAAGTAGCCGTAGACCCAGTAGGAGCTCTCATCGACCACCGCCATCTTCGCCTCGCCAGCGCGGGCGTAGTCGCCGCGGTGCACGTTGAGGTTGGTCACGTAACCGTCCACCGAGGCGCGCACCTGGGTGCGCTCCAGGTTCAGCTTGGCGGCGTCCAGCGCGGCCAGGGCCTGCTGGTAGTCGGCCTCGGCGGCGGCGGCGGTGTTGCTGGCATCGTCCAGGCTCTCGCGGGACACCACTTCGTTGTCCATGGCGGCGCGGCGCCTGGCGTTGAGCTGGCGCATCTTCAGCGTGGCCAGGCGCGAGGCGACCTGGGCCTCGGCCTGCTTCACGGCGATGCGGTAGTGGTCGGGGTCGATCTGCATCAGCAGGTCGCCCTTCTTCACCTGCTGGTTGTCGCGCACCGGCACCTCGACCACCACGCCGGACACGTCCGGGGCGACGTTGATGATGTCGGCGCGCACGCGGCCGTCGCGGGTCCAGGGGGTGTCCATGTAGTTCACCCAGAGGGTGCGGCCGATGAACACGGCGACCACCAGGATGATCAGGGTCGCCAGCAGGCTGAAGACGGATTTCAAGGTCATGGGTAACTGGCTCGTTATCGGTAGACGGTCAGGGACAGGCCGCCGAACAGGCAGGCGAACAGGCACACGCGGAACAGCGCCGGGTGCCAGGTGAAGCGGTACAGGCCGATGGAGGCGAAGACGCGGTCGATGCCCCAGCAGATCACCGCCGCGACCACGAAGAGCACGGTGAGGGTCGGCATGTAGACGCCGTGGAAGGCGATTTCCCGCGGCAGGTCGTCAAGCAGCATGGCTGGCGGTTCCTTGGCTGGCATCACGCAGCGGCGACTGCGGGTCGAGCAGCGTGGTGCGGATGAAGTGCAGGTAGCTGACCACCCGGCGCAGGGGCGAACTCTCGAAGTCCGGCGCGCACGGCTCCTCGGTGGCCTTGGTGGTGAGGATGGCATGTTCCACGGCGGCCAGGGCGCGCTCGCGGTTGGCCTCGCCCGGCTGCACGAACAGGCGGATCAGCGCGCGGCCCATGCTGCGGATGGCCTGGCGCCAGGGCATGTCCTCGGCGTAGCAGGGCTCGTCGGGCAGCCGCTCCTGCTCTTCGCGCAACTCGATGATCGAGTGGCCCACTTCCAGCACCAGGAACATCCAGCGCAGCAGGCTGCGCTGCACGTCCGGGCGGCGCGCGGCGAGGCCGTAGGCCTGGTTCATCAGGTCGCGGGTGGCGCTCTCGAAGGTCGCGCCCAGGCCGGCGAGCCTGCCGCTGATGGCTTGCACCACGCGCATCCGCAGGTCCTTCTCCAGGCGCCGCCAGAGCCAGGCCGCGGTGGGCGGCAGGAGCACGCCGACCAGCACCGCCGCGGCGCCCTGCGAAAGCACCAGGGCGATGTACTCGTTGAGGGTGCGGCCGGCGTCGTAGACGGTCATGTTGGCCGGGATGGCGCCGAAGCAGAAGAAGATCAGCAGGCCCATGCCGTAGCCGGCGTAGGCCGGTTTCACCGAGAGGTAGGCGCCGATCACGAACACCGGGGCGATGGCCACGCACAACAGCGGGAAGCCGTCCAGGTGGGGGAACACGAAGTAGGTCTCGGCGAAACCCAGGATGGCGGCGAAGAAGGTGCCCACGGCCATCTGCGCGGCCATCTTCGAGGGGTCCGGCGCGGCCGAGACCAGCGCCGCGACGGCGGCGGCGTTGAGCACGAAGGTACTGCCGCTGGGCCAGGCGGTCTCGATCCAGAACACCCCGAACAGCAGCACCATCACCGCGGTGCGGCCGCCAGCCACCAGCGCGCCGACCAGGTTGGCCTTGGGCGAGAAACCGAACTTCCAGTTCTCCCGCTCGTGGCGGTGCTCGGCCAGCGAGGCATGCGTCAGGGTGTAGTCGTGCAGGTCGGCGACCAGCCGGTAGAGCAGCTCGCCGGCGGTGTTGAAGTCCAGCCGCTCGGAAACGTCCTCGACCTTCTCGCGCAGCCCGGCGCGGGCCTCGCGGATGCGCTGCATCATGTCCTGGCGCTGCGCCGCGATCTGCTCGGCGAGCACCGCCGCGTCGCTGTCGGTGAGCGGCTTGCCCTTCCACGGCTGGAGCATTTCCCGCAGCAGTTCCAGGCACGGCTCCAGAGCCTGCAGCACGCGCTGGCTGTCCTGGCCGCGCAAGCGTTCGAGCAACTGGTGCAGGGCGTGGTAGCGCGTGGTCAGCACCATGAACTCATTGTTCAGCCGCGCCAGGCGGCCGCCGCGCAGGCGCATGTGCGGGTCTTCGAACATGGTCGCGGTGCGCAGCGTCTCCAGGCCCACGGCCTGGGACACGAAGTTGACGTTGGCCGCCTCGAAGCGCTGGCGCTGGCCGCCGCCGAGGTTGTCGAGGACGAACCAGGCGAAGGCGCCGAAGCGCTGGTACAGGGCGTTGCGCATGGCCGCGGCGGAGGTCTGCGGCAGCACCACGGCGCTGACCACGGTCGAGCAGAGGATGCCCAGGCTGATCTCCAGCACCCGCCACACCGCCGACATGAAGGCGGCTTCCGGGTGCTGGGTGGCGGGCAGGCCGATCAGCGTCGCGGTGTAGCCGGCCAGCACGCAGGCGTAGGAACGGAAGTCGCGGTAGCGCGCGGCGCCGGCGGTGCAGGCGCCGACCCACAGCGCCACCACCAGCAGGAACAGCACCCGCTCCTGGGCGAACACGGCGATCAGCGCCACCATCACCGTCAACCCCACCAGGGAGCCGAGGATGCGGTAGAAGCTCTTGGCGAACACCTGGCCGCTCTGCGGCTGCATCACGATGAACACGGTGATGGTCGCGGTGCTCGGCTGCGGCAGCTCCAGGCGCATGGCCAGCCACAGGGTGAGCATGGCGGCGGTCAGCACCTTGGCGACGTAGACCCAGGTCACGCCATCGCTGCGCGCCCACTCGAAGAAGGCGCGGCGCACCTCCTCCAGCGGCGAGCGGCTCGGCAAGGTTTGGCTGCTGGCCATCTCAGCGCTCGCTCAGCGGCCGCACGGAGACGGTCTCGGGGACCATCCTGTGCTCGCCCGGCGCGTCCTTGGCCGCCATCAGGCCGCCACCCAGGGCCACCACCAGGCCGGCGTGGGTTTCCAGGCGCGCGGCCTGCACCTGCTGCAGGGTCAGCTGCTGCTGGAACAGGCGGGTCTGGGCGTTGAGCACGTTGAGGTAGTCGGTCAGGCCGCCGCGGTAGGCCTTGGTGGCGATGTCGTAGGTCTTCTGCGCGGAGGCCACCGCCTGCTCGGCGAGGCTCTGCTGCTTCTCCATCGAGTGGGTGCGGATCAGTTGGTCGGAAACGCCCTTGAGCGCCCGCACCAGGGTCTGGTTGTACTGCGCCACGGCGGCGTCGTAGCCGGCCGATTCCTGGCCCAGCTGGGCGCGGCGGCGGCCGCCGTCGAAGATCGGCAGGGAAATCGCCGGGCCCGCGCTATAGGTGAACTTGCGCGCGGTGATGAACTCCAGCATGCCGCCGCCGACGGCGCTGTAGCCCAGGCTGGCGATCAGGTCGACGTTGGGATAGAACTCGGCGCGGGCCACGTCCACGCCCTTGGCTTGCGCGGCGACCTTCCAGCGCATGGCGACCACGTCCGGACGGCGGCCGACCAGCTCCAGCGGCAGCGCGCTGGGCAGCCCCGGCTGCTTCGCCAGGGCCAGCTTCGGCCGTACCAGCGCGGCGCCGGCGCCCGGGCCCTTGCCGGCCAGGGCGGCGATCTGGTTGCGCGACAGGGCGATGGCTTCCTCGATGGCGTCGATCTTGCGCTTGGTCTCCGGCAGCGGCACCTCGGCCTCGCTGACCTCGAACTGGGTACCCAGGCCCCCGGCCAGGCGGCGCTGGGCCAGGGAGAGAATCTGCTGCTGCTGTTCGAGCATGGCCTCGGCGATGTCCAGCTCGGCGTATTGCAGCGACATCTGGATGTAGGCGCGGACGAGGTTGCTCTCCAGCTCCAGCTGGGCCATGCGCGCCTCGGCGGCGGTCATGTAGGCCACGTTCATGTAGCGCTCGGTGTTGCTGCGCTCGCGGCCCCAGAGATCGAGGTTGTAGGAGAAGCCCAGGGAAGCGTTGTTGTTCCAGCTGGTGGTGTCGGCCAGGTCGCCCGGGCCGTAGAAGTAGTCGGTGGGCCACTTGTGACGGGTCAGCGAGGCATCCGCGCTGACCTGCGGCGACTCGGCGGACTCGGCCACGCCAGCCATGGACAGCGCCATGCGCACCCGCGCCTCAGCCTCGGAAAGGCTCGGGCTGTTGTCCAGGGCGGTTTGCACCCAGGTGTTCAACTGCGGGTCGCCAAAAGCGCGCCACCACTGCTCGGCCGGCCACTTCGCATCGCGGTTGGCGGACTGGATGGCGGCATCGGTGGCCAGTTGGTCATTGCCCAGGCGCTGTTCCTGCGGGGCGATGCCATGGGTACTGATGCAACCGGCAATTGTTGAGAAAACGACAAAGGAGCCGACGAACGCCAGTCCTTTCACGAGGTGACGCGACACGATTGAGGATCCTGGAGGGTGAGCTTGCTGTTTCAGCGTAGAGGATGCCGAAGAAACCATTCGGGCGAGTAAATTCTAGGGAGACGCGGCGAAACGGATAAGACGGCCAATTTGTGAATCTTTATTACCGATAATGAAATAATGTGGCCGGATGTCTCATGTGACAATAAGCCACCCTGTCGTTCCCGAGGGCTCCGAATGGACACTCTGCAAACCATGCGCGCGTTCGTCTGCGTGGCCGAGACCGGCAGCTTCACCGCCGCGGCCCAGCAGCTGGGCACCACCACCGCCTACGTCTCGCGCGCCGTGGCCAACCTGGAAACCCACCTGCGCGCGCGCCTGCTCAACCGCACCACCCGGCGCATCGCGCTGACCGAGGCGGGCCAGCGCTACCTGCTGCGCTGCGAGCAGATCCTCGCCTACGTCGAGGAAGCCGAAGCCGAAGCCGGCGACGCCCACGCCCGCCCCGCCGGGCGCCTGCGCGTGCATTCGATGACCGGCATCGGCCAGCACTACGTGATCCGCGCCATCGCCGGCTACCGCCAGCAGCACCCGGAAGTCAGCTTCGAACTGACCATGGCCAACCGCGTGCCCGACCTGCTCGACGAAGGCTTCGACGTGGCCATCGTGGTCGCCACCGAGCTGCCCGACTCCGGCCTGGTGTCGCAGCGCATCGGCGAGACCTACAGCATCCTCTGCGCCTCGCCCTCCTACATAGAGGCCCGCGGCGCGCCACGCACCCCCAGCGACCTGGTCAACCACGACTGCCTGCGCCTGGTCAGCCCGGTGCTGGCCCTGGACAAGTGGCTGTTCGACGGCCCCAACGGCCAGGAAATGATCACCGTCGGCCCGCCGACCTTCCAGGTCAACGTCGGCGACGCCATGACCGAGGCCATCCGCTGCGGCATGGGCATAGGCGCGCTGCCGGTCTACTCGGCGCTGGAAGGCCTGGAGGACGGCTCGCTGGTGCGCGTGCTGCCGCACCACAAGCTGCAGCTGCTCAACGTCTACGCCCTGTACCCGTCGCGGCAGTACCTGGACGCCAAGATCAAGACCTGGGTCGGCTACCTGCGCGAGAACCTGCCCGGCGTGCTGCAGGCCGACGAGGCCGGCATGGCCCGCCCGCACCTGGCCTAGCCCGAGCCCGCGCGGCTTTGGCCGCGCGATAACCGCCCCGCATCCTCGCCGCCGGGGCCGCCGGGCTTGCCAAGGGCGGTGGCGGGGATGCTAGGGTTGCGCTCCCGTCTGTCAGTCGTTGCCTTCCCCACCATGAAAAAGAACGTCTTCGTCTTCAGCCGCCTGGCGCCCGAACACCTCGACCGCCTGCGCGCGCAATTCAACGTCACCGTGCTCGACCCGAAACTGGGTGACGTCGACGCCCAGTTCGCCGCCGCCCTGCCCCAGGCCCACGGCATGATCGGCGTCGGCCGCCCGCTGGGCGAGAAGCAGCTGGCCCAGGCCGGGCAGCTGGAAGTCATCTCCAGCGTCTCGGTGGGCTACGACAACTACGACCTGGCCTACCTGAACCAGCGCGGCATCGCCCTGACCAACACCCCGGACGTGCTCACCGAAACCACCGCCGACCTCGGCTTCGCCCTGATCATGGCCGCCGCCCGGCGCACCGCCGAGCTGGACGCCTGGACCAAGGCCGGGCAGTGGAAGCGCACCGTGGACGCGCCGCTGTTCGGCGTCGACGTGCACGGCAAGAAGCTCGGCATCCTCGGCCTGGGCCGCATCGGCGCGGCCATCGCCCGCCGCGGCCGCTTCGGCTTCAACATGGACGTGCTCTACCACGGCAACAACCGCAAGCCGGAGCTGGAGCAGGAACTGGGCGCGCGCTACTGCGGCTTCGACGAACTGCTTGGCGAGGCCGACTTCGTCTGCGTGGTGGTGCCGCTGTCCGACGCCACCCGCAAGCTGATCGGCAAGCGCGAGCTGGAGCTGATGAAGCCCAGCGCCATCCTGGTCAACATCGCCCGCGGCCAGGTGATCGACGAAGCGGCGCTGGTAGAAGCGCTGCAGGAAAAACGCATCCTCGCCGCCGGCCTGGACGTGTACGAGAAGGAGCCCCTGGCCGAATCGCCGCTGTTCGCCCTGCCCAACGCGGTGACCCTGCCGCACATCGGCTCGGCCACCCACGAAACGCGCCTGGCCATGGCCGAATGCGCCCTGGAGAACTTCGAGACGGCGCTGCGCGGCGAGCGGCCGAAGAACCTGGTCAACCCGCAGGTGTGGAAGGGCTGATCGCGGACGAAGTTCCCTACAGGCCACACCGGGGTGCTCTTCGTAGGATGATGTTGAGCGAAGCGATACCCATCGCCGCGACCGCATGGGTTTCGCAAGCTCAACCCATCCTACGAAGAGCCACCTGCCCCGCCGCAACCGGCTTCGGCTTGCGGAACACCAGCACGTTGCCGGCCATCACCAGCGCCAGCCCGGCCAGGGCCGGCGCGCTCCACTGGTAGCCCTCCATGAACGCCGAGACGTTCAGCGCCACCACCGGGAACAACACGGTGCAGTAGGCCGCGCGCTCCGGCCCCATGCGCCCGACCAGGGTCAGGTAGGCGGTGAAGCCGATCACCGAGCCGGGAATCGCCAGGTACAACAGCGAACCGACGTAGCGCGCGCTGCCGTCGAAGGTGAAGGGCACGCCCTGCACCAGGCAGATCGCCAGCAGGATCAGCGCGCCGTAGAGCATGCCCCAGGCATTGGTGCTCAGCGGGCGCAGCCCGGCCTTCTGCTGCACGCTGGAGAGCAGGTTGCCGGCGGAGAAGCACAGCGTGCCCAGCAGGGCCAGGCCCAGGCCGTAGAAGGTCTCGCGGCTGGCGGCATGGCCGGTCAGCTCCGGCCAGAACAGCAGGGCCAGGCCGAGCAGCCCCAGGGCGCCGCCGCCGGCGACGTTCGGCGCGATGCGCTGGCCGAAGAAGATGCGCGCATTCAGCGCGTTCCACAGGGTGGCGGTGGAGAACACCACGGCGATCAGCCCGCTGGGGATCCACTGGCTGGCGGTGTAGAAGCACAGGAAGTTCACGCAGAAAAGGCACAGGCCCTGGGCCAGGCACAGCGCCTGGCCACGCCGGCCCAGCGGCTGCAGGCGGCGGCTGAGCAGGAGAATGGCGAACAGCACCAGCGCCGCCAGGGCGAAGCGGTAGGCGATGGACAGCGCGATGGCGACCTCGCCGACCTGCAGCTTGATGGCGATCCAGGTGGTGCCCCAGATGAGCACCGTGAGCAGGTAGAGCGACAGGTTCATGGCTGGCCTCCGGTCATGGGAGGCCAGTGTCCGCCCGCGCGCCCGGGCGCCGCTTGCAGATTCTTGCGCTTATTGCGACAACCGGGCTGGCAACGCGCGCGGGCGCGGGTGCGGGTAGAGTGGAGGCCTGAAGGAGTCGCCCCATGTCCGCCATCGAACAGCTGCAGGTCTTCCAGTCCATGAACAGTTCGCCCAACGCCCGCCTGGAGCGTTGCGCCGAACTGGGCGACGGCCTGTCCGCGGCCATGTGGAGCAACCGCCACGACGCCCGCGACTACCTCAGCCCCGACCACCACACGCTGTCCTGCTACCTGGCCGGCGGCACCGGCACCTTCCGCCGCGGCGCCCCCGGCGCCAAGGGCGCGCCGGACAAGCTGTGCATCATGCCGGCCGGCGAGGAAGCCTCGTGGATCGTCAACGGCGACATCCGCCTGGCGCACCTGTACTTCAGCCCGGAACGCTTCGCCCTGGGCTGCGTGCAGCTGCTCGACCGCGAACCGCGCGAGCTGCGGCTGCGCGAACACACCTTCCTCGACGACCCGCAGCAGGCCGCGCGCTTCCGCCAGCTGGTGCAACTGGACTGGAACGAGCCGGGCGAACGCCTGCACACCAGCAGCCTGGCCCAGGCCATCGTCGACCATGCCCTGCTGACCCAGGTCGGCCGCCGCGACGGCCTGCGCCTGAAGGGCGGCCTGGCCCCGGCCCTGCGCCGGCGGCTGTGCGACTACATCGAGCAGAACCTCGCCGAACCGCTCAGCCTGGGCGAGCTAGCGGTGCTGGCAGCGCTTTCGGAATACCACTTCGCGCGCATGTTCCGCGAAAGCTTCGGCATGCCGCCGCACCAGTACGTGCTGGCCCGGCGCCTGGCCCGCGCCTGCGAACTGCTGCGCCAGGGCAGCCTGGCGCTGAGCGAGGTGGCCCTGGCCTGCGGCTTCTCCAGCGCCAGCCACTTCGCCAACCGCTTCCGCGCAGCGCTGGGGGCTACGCCGGGGGAATACCGCGCGGCGTTCAACAGCTGAGCGACGGGGCTTTTCGTAGGAGCGAGGGGGACGCCTAGTTCTTGCTCGCGAATGGGGCTTATCCTGGCGTTATTGGTGTTTGGATGAACTCCGTCCCCTCTCCCCAGCCCTCTCCCTGAAGGGAGAGGGGGCTGTCCGTGCCGAGAGAAGGCTAGGTTTCAGCCGGTAGCTTTCGATGCTGCCGGCTAACGCCATAACATCAAACCCTGCCCAACGGTCCCCTCTCCCTTCAGGGAGAGGGTTAGGGAGAGGGAGCGGAGCCAAGCCCAGGCATCCAAGTAACCGGGAGGCCCCATTCGCGAGCAAGCTCGCTCCTACGAAAAGCCCATCCCCCCAGCAATCACCCCAAAACTGCCAACACCCCACCCACCAGCGGCACCCCCGCCGCCGCCGGCAGCGTCAGGCGCGGCAGCCAGGCCAGCAGGGCCACCAGGGTGGTGGTGGCGAGCATCAGCAGGCAGGCCCAGTAGACCAGGCCCAGCTCGATGCCCAGCAGGTGGATGCAGTAGGCCAGCGCCAGGCCGCCGTCCACCAGCGCCACGCCGCGCAGCAAACGCACGCGGGCCTCGCTGGGCGCGCGGCCGAACAGTTCGCGGTGGTGGCGGGCGAGGCCCAGGCAGGCGGCGGTCATCGCCAGCAGGTTGAGACCGAAGACCAGCAGCATCAGGCGTACTCCCCTTCCACCCGTTCACGGCGGCGCGACCTGGCTTCGGGCGCCGGCGGGCGGCCCAGGCGCCAGGCCAGGGCGGCGCACAGCGCGCCGCTGAGCAGCAATGCCAGGTCGATGCCGGCGAGCAGCCAGTCGCCGCGGGCCAGGCTGCTGGTCAGGCGGCCCGGCTCGGGGCCGAACAGCCCCAGCAACGGCAGGCCCAGGGCCAGCACGGCGGCGACCAGCGCCTGCTCGCGGGCGGTGCGGCCGCTGCCCTGGCGCCACGCCGCGTGCAGCAGCGCCAGCAGCCAGACCACCACGAAGCTGGTGATTTCCCAGCGATCGCGCTGGGCCAGTTCCGCCGGCAGCAGGCGCGAGGCCGCCAGCAATCCCAGGCTGGCCAGCGGCAGGCCGCCGCAGACCGCGGCGTTGAGCGTGCGCACCAGGCCCAGGCCGGCGCTGCCGCGGGCTTCGCGCTTGGCCACCCAGACCTGCAGGCCGCCGAAGATCATCCCGCAGCCGACCAGGCCCAGCAGCAGGTAGAGGATGCGCACCAGGGTGCCGCCGAACTGCGCCATGTGCAGCCCGGTCAGCCAGGCGTAGGTCTTGTAGCCGTTGCCATAGGGCGGCTGCACGTGCAACAGCGCGCCGGTGGCGGCGTCGAAGGAAACGGTGCGCTGGTCGTTGACCATGCCGCGGTCCACGGCCCGGCGGATCTGCACCATGGACGAGGCGTCGTTGGGGTGTTCGAGGTTGATCCAGCCCACCCGGCTGTCGTCGCCCCACTGCTCGCGGGCGCGCTCGACCATGCGCGAGATCGGCTTCGGCGGCTTGGCCGGGCGGCCCAGCTCCTCGCGGTCGAAGGCGTGCTGCACCTCGTGTTCGAAGCGCTCGAAATCGCCCTTGTAGGCGACCTTGATGCCGGCCTGCATGTACAGGGTGATGAAGATCACCAGCCCGGTGTAGGCCAGCAGCACGTGGAACGGCAGGCCGATCACCCCCAGCACGTTGTGCGCGTCGAGCCAGCTGCGCTGGCGCGCCGCCTTCGGCCGCAGGGTGAAGAAGTCCTTGAAGATGCGCCGGTGGACGATCACCCCGCTGACCAGCGCCACCAGCATGAACATCCCGGCGATACCGACGATGTAGATGCCCAGGGTGCCGGCGTGCAGGGTGTAGTGCAGCTCGAAGAAGAAGCCGCCGCCGACGGTCTTCGGCAGTTCCTCGCCGGTCTGGGCGTCGATCAGGAAGGAGCGGAACTCGCTGAGGTCGCTGGGCACCCAGCCGGCGGTCCAGTAGGGCCCGCGCTCGGTCGGCGGCAGCATCCAGTAGGCATGGGCCTTGGGCGCGCGCTCGACCAGGGCGGCGTGGACCTGGTCCACGCCCACCGCCGGCTGCTGCGCCTCGTGCAGTTGCGGCAGCATCCAGCGCGTCAGCTCCGGCTCGAAGCAGGACAGGCTGCCGGAGAAGATCACCACGAACAGCAGCCAACTGACCAGCAGGCCGCTCCAGGTATGCAGTCCGGACATCGACTGGCGCAGGCTCATGGGCGCACTCCGAAGTCGTGGGGCAGGAACGCGGCCAGCGCCAGCAGCGCGCTCAGCGCCAGCGGCACCAGGCAGGCGCGCCAGGTGCTGCGGGCGGCGAACACGTAGAGGATGGCCACCACCCAGACCATGAAGCAGCCCAGGCTGGCGAAGGCCACGCGGTCGGCGCGGGCCAGCGGCAGGTAGACGCTGAGGAAGGCGGTGCTGGTGTAGGCCAGGGCATAGCCGCCGAACAATGCGGCCAGGATGCGCGCGCTGAGTTGCGCGCCGAAGCGGCCCTTGCTGCTCATGGGCGTACCTCGGGCTGGAACGGCGGGAATCCGGACGGGTGCATGGCTGTGCTCACCTGCTGACAGAAGTTCACCCCGAACAGGGGTGGCAAAAGCGGGAATTTATATGAAATGCGTTCGCATTTGAAAGAGATACGCAAGAACGGATGTGAATAATCCCGCGCCTCTTCCCCACCATCAGGGCATTCCAGGCCGGGCGTAGGCGCTGTGGCTGAGCGCGCCCGAGGCCGGCAGGAAGTTGTCCTGGGCGCAGGGCGCGCAGCAGCGGGCGCGGCGACGTGTTGGGGAAGCGGGACATGCTGTGGATTTCCTCGTTCGCACAGGCGGGATTGCACAGAGGCCGAACGACCGTGGAAAACCTGCAGAAAAAATCAGAAAAGTTTTCAGCGCCCCCGCCGGGCCTGCTCCATGGCCCGTTCGAGCAGTTGGAAGACCCGCGGCGACTGGCACTGGGCGACGTTGAAGCGCAGGAAGTCCGGCGCGTTCTGGCCCAGGCTGAAGACGTTGCCCGGCGCCAGCACCATGCCCTGCTCCAGCGCCGCGCGGGACACCGCGGCGGCATCCAGAGCGCCGGGCAGCCGCGCCCAGACGAACACCCCGCCGCGCGGCTCCAGCCAGGGCTGCAGGCCCAGGCCGCGCAGGCGCGCCAGGGTGTCGCCCATGGCGTCGGCCAGGCGCACGCGCAGGCTTTCTATATGCCGGCGGTAGCCGCCCTTGCGCAGCAGTTCGTGGAGCAGCTCGGCGTTGAACGGGCTGTTACCGAAGGACGTGGCCAGCTTCAGGTCCACCAGTTGCTCGCACCACTGCGGCCGCGCCGCGATATAGCCGCAGCGCACCGAGGCGGACAGCGTCTTGGAGAAGCTGCCGACCTGGATCACCCGCTGCAGGCCGTCGAAGGCGGACAGCCGCGGCGCCTGCTCGTGCTCGAAGTCGGCGAAGATGTCGTCCTCGACTATCAGCAGGTCATGGGCCTCGGCCAGTTTCAGCAGGCGGTGCGCCACCAGCGGCGAGAGCTGTGCGCCGGTGGGGTTGTGGAAGGCCGAGTTGGTGATGTACAGGCGCGGCCGGTGGCGCTGCAGGATGCCGGCCAGGGCCTCGATGTCCGGCCCCTGCGGCGTGTAGGGCACGCCGATGGCCACCGCGCGATGGGCGCGCAGCAGGGCCTGGAAGTTGAAGTAGCCGGGGTCGTCCACCAGCACCTCGTCGCCGGGCTCCAGCAGGAAGCGGCAGACCAGGTCGATGGCGTGGGTGCCGCCGTCGGTGAGGACGATCTGCTGCGCGCCGACCTGCAGGCCGTAGTCGCCCAGGCGCCGCGCCAGCTGCTCGCGCAGGCCGGCATGGCCGTAGGGGCGGCCGTACTCCAGCAGGCTCGACTGCGGCTCGCGGGCCAGCTGGCGCAGGGCACGGCGCAGCTCGTCCTCCGGCAGCCAGGACGGCGGCAGCCAGCCGCAGCCGGGCTTGAGCGAGTCCTCTGCGGCTTCCAGCGCCTGTCGGGAAATCCATAGCGGGTCGATGCTGCGGTCCAGCGCCGGGCCGATCTCGGCCAGCGACAGCGGCGGCAGCCGGCCGCAGACGTAGAAGCCGGAACCGCGCCGGGCGGCGATCAGCCCCTCGGCGGCAAGGCGCTCGTAGGCCTCCACCACGGTGCTCTTGGACACCTCCAGGCTCTGCGCCAGCGCGCGGATCGACGGCAGCCGCTCGCCCGGCACCAGGCTACGCGCCGCCAGGCGTTCGCGCACCTGGCGCATCACCCCGTCCACCCGTGTCACGGCCATGGCCACCTCGACTGTACCGATAAAAATCCAGGACAGTTTGTTCGAATTGTACTGATCTGTCACTGGCCGCCCGCCCTCCCCGGCGCCACCATCGAGGCTCCCCTCTGCTCTTGGCGAATGCTCGATGAATGCTTCTTTAGGCGGTTGGTTCAGCGGTTTCCTCGGCGTGCTCATCTTCAGCGGCTCGCTGCCGGCCACGCGGGTGGCGGTGGGCAGCTTCGAACCGACCTTCCTCACCCTGGCCCGGGCCAGCATCGCCGGGCTGCTGGCCGCGGCCATCCTCTTCGTGCTGCGCCAGCGCCGCCCGGCGCGCCAGGACATCCCGGCGCTGCTGGTGGTGGCCCTGGGCGTGGTGGTCGGCTTCCCGCTGCTCACCGCCCTGGCCCTGCGCCACGTCAGCTCGGCCCACGCCATCGTCTTCGTCGGCCTGCTGCCGCTGGCCACCGCCAGCTTCGCCGTGCTGCGCGCCGGCGAGCGGCCGCGCCCGGCGTTCTGGGCGTTCTCGCTGCTGGGCAGCGCGGCGGTGGCCGGCTACGCGCTGAGCCAGGGCGGCGCCGGCAGCCCGCTGGGCGATGTGCTGATGCTGGCGGCCATCCTCGCCTGCGGCCTGGGCTACGCCGAGGGCGCGCGGCTGTCGCGGCACCTGGGCAGCTGGCAGGTGATCTGCTGGGTGCTGGTACTGTCGCTGCCCCTGATGCTGCCGCTGACCCTGTGGACCTGGCCGGCCGACCTCGCCGCGGCCAGCCTGCCGGCCTGGTTGAGCCTGGGCTACGTGTCGCTGTTCAGCATGCTCATCGGCTTCTTCTTCTGGTACCACGGCCTGGCCCGCGGCGGCATCGCCGCGGTGGGCCAGCTGCAGCTGCTGCAACCCTTCTTCGGCCTGGCCCTGGCCGGCCTGCTGCTGCACGAGCAGGTCAGCCCGCTGATGGCCGTCTCGACCCTGGCGGTGGTGGCCTGCGTGGCGGGGGCGCGGCGCTTCGCCCGCTGAGCCGCCTGTGGCAGCGCGTCGCGGGAAATAGGGGTATCATCGGGCGTTTGTGTATTTCCCCGGGCTTGCCGGAAGGAACCTCCGATGACCCCACCCGCCGAGCCGCCCGCGGCGCCCGCCGACCTGGCGCCGCGCCCGCGCCTGACCCTGGGCAGCCACGTGCACAGCGGCTTCGACCTGCGCAGCGGGCGCATGCAGAACATCGCCCGGCACCGCGCCGCGCTGGCCTTCCTGTACGCCGGCATGCCCGTCTCGGGGCCGATCAACCCGCGCACCGGCAGCGAGCTGCGGGTGTTCCGCGACGACCGCATCGTCCGTCTCAGCCGCCAGCCCGAGCGCGAGCAGCAGCTGCGCCAGCAACTGCGCCAGTTCGGCTTCAAGCCGGCGATGCGGCGCAGCGATGCCCTGGAGGAAAGCGCCGGGGAGATGTTCGAGCTGCCCGACGACGCCACCTGGCAGCAGTTCATGCGCGAGGGCCTGCCGCAGCTGCGTGAGCTCGGCTGGGACGTGGACGTGCGCCCGGAGTTCGTCTTCGACCTGACGCCCATCGAGAACTGGTACGCCGAGATCGAGGAGACCGACGACCGCCAGTGGTTCGACCTGGAACTGGGCATCGAGGTCGACGGCCGCCGCATCAGCCTGCTGCCGGCGCTGATCGAGCTGATCCGGCGCATGCCGGCGCTGCTCGACCCGCAGGCCCTGGCCCGCCACCCCGACGACGAGCAACTGGTGCTGCGCCTGGACGCCGGGCGCAACCCGGTGCACAGCTGGCAGACCGCCTCGGAGCGGCCGCTGCGGGTGGCCCTGCCCTTCGGCAAGCTCAAGCCGCTGCTGGGCACGCTGTCGGAGTTCTACCTGGGCGACCAGGCGCCGGTGCGCCGCCTGCGCATGGGCGCGCCGGACGCCGCGCGGCTCTCCGAGCTGGAAGAACTGCCGCTGCGCTGGCAGGGCGGCGATGAGTTGCGCGAGATCGCCCTGCGCCTGCGCGACTACCGCGCCCAGCCGGCGCCGCTGCCCGAGGGCCTGCGCGCCGAGCTGCGCGCCTACCAGCACGAGGGCCTGAGCTGGATGCAGACGCTGCGCGCGGTGGGCGCCAGCGGCATCCTCGCCGACGACATGGGCCTGGGCAAGACGCTGCAATCCCTGGCCCACGTGCTGCTGGAGAAGCAGGCCGGGCGCCTCAACGCGCCGGCCCTGGTGGTAATGCCCACCAGCCTGATCCCCAACTGGCTGGACGAGGCCGAGCGCTTCACTCCCAGCCTGCGCGTGCTGGCCCTGCACGGCGCCGGCCGGCGGCGCGACTTCGCGAAGATCGAGGAGCACGACCTCATCCTCACCACCTACGCCCTGCTCCCGCGCGATGCGGAAAAGCTCGGCAAGCACGCCTACCACCTGCTGATCCTCGACGAGGCGCAGAACATCAAGAACGCCGGCACCAAGGCGGCCCAGGCCGCGCGCCAGCTGAACGCGCGGCACCGCCTGTGCCTGACCGGCACGCCGCTGGAGAACCACCTGGGCGAGCTCTGGTCGCTGTTCCACTTCCTGCTGCCCGGCTGGCTGGGCGACGCCAAGCAGTTCGCCCAGCACTACCGCACGCCCATCGAGCGCCACGGCGACCAGGCGCGCCTGGCCCACCTGGCCGCGCGCATCCGCCCCTTCCTGCTGCGCCGCACCAAGGAGCAGGTGGCCTCGGAGCTGCCGCCCAAGAGCGAGTTCATCCAGCACATCGAGCTCAGCGAGGCCCAGCGCGACCTCTACGAGACGGTGCGCCTGGCCCTGGACCGCAAGGTCCGCGACGAAATCGCCCGCCGCGGCCTGGCGCGCAGCCGCATCATCATCCTCGAGGCGCTGCTCAAGCTGCGCCAGGTGTGCTGCGACATCCGCCTGGTACAAAAGGACGCCCCGCCGGCCAGCGGCCGCGCCAAGACGGTGACCTCGGGCAAGCTGGAATACCTGCTGGACATGCTCGAGGAACTGCTCGCCGAAGGCCGCCGCGTGCTGTTGTTCTCGCAGTTCACCTCGATGCTCGCGCTGGTCGGCGAAGCCCTGCAGCAACGCGGCATCGACTACGCCCTGCTGACCGGCGACAGCCGCGACCGCCGCCAGCCGGTGGAAGACTTCCAGCAGGGCCGCGTGCCGCTGTTTCTGATCAGCCTGAAGGCCGGCGGCGTGGGCCTGAACCTGACCGCGGCGGACACGGTGATCCACTACGACCCCTGGTGGAACCCGGCCGCCGAGAACCAGGCCAGCGACCGCGCCTACCGCATCGGCCAGGACAAGCCGGTGTTCGTCTACAAACTGATCGCCCGCGGCACGGTGGAAGAGAAGATCCAGTTGCTGCAGCGGGAGAAGGCCGCGCTGGCGGCCGGCATCCTCGAAGGCACGGGAACAGATTGGCAGCTGGACGATGCCGATATCGATGCGCTGTTCGCGCCTTTGCCGAAGGCGGTTTGAGGAGGTTCGTGGGGCGGTCTGTGGGGGCGAGCTTGCTCGCGAATGGGCGTATCCCTTTGGCCACTGTTTCTGGGGCCGACTCCGCTCCCTCTCCCTAACCCTCTCCCTGAAGGGAGAGGGGACTGTTCGGAGCGCTTTGGTATTCCTGAGTCAGCCGGCAATCTTGGGCTATCCGGCTGAAACTGACCTTCCCGCTGGCACGGACAAGCCCCCTCTCCCTTCAGGGAGAGGGCTGGGGAGAGGGCGCTCTTGAACCCAGCACCTATGCCACCGGCAAACGCCGTTCGCGAGCAAGCTCGCTCCTACGAAAGCCCCCCGCCCCTACAACTGCGCCACATGCCCCGCCGTCTGGTGCGCCCGCAGGTAAGGCAACACCGCCGCCAGCAACGGTGCCTTGAACGCCTCCTGGAAACGGTGGGCCATCCCCGGAATCAGCTTCAGCTCCGCCCCGTGGATATGCGCCGCCACATGCACCCCATGCATCACCGGCAACAGCGGATCGGCGGTGCCATGGATGACCAGGGTAGGCACATTCAAACGATTGAGCAGATCGACCCGGCTGGGCTCGGCGAGGATCGCCAGCATCTGCCTCTGCACCCCCTCGGGATTGAAGGCGCGGTCGTAGGATTGCGCCGCCTGCTGCAGCAATTGCTCGCGGTCGTCCTTCACCTCCGGGCTGCCCAGGGCGGCGAGCAGGTCGGCCTGTTGCTCGATGGCCTGTTCGCGGCTGCCGGCCTCGCGCCGGGCCAGCAGTTTCAGCAGGCTGTCGCTGGGCGCCGGCAGGCCCTCGGCGCCGGAGCTGGTCATCACCAGGGTCAGGCTGAGCACCCGCTGCGGCGCCAGGTCGGCGACGTGCTGGGCGATCATCCCGCCCATGCTCGCGCCCAGCACGTGGGCCTGCTCGACGTGCAGCCCGTCCAGCAGGCGCAGGGCATCCCAGGCCATGTCGGTGAGGCTGTAGGGCGCGCTGACCGGCAGGCCCAGGCGGTAGCGGATCACCTCGTAGGTGAGGTTGGCGCCGGGCGTGGGCACGCGCCAGGCGCTCAGGCCGACGTCGCGGTTGTCGTAGCGGATGACGCGGAAGCCCTGCTGGCAGAGGGTCTGCACCACTTCGTCGGGCCAGTGGATGAGCTGGCCGCCCAGGCCCATGATCAGCAGCAGCGTCGGGTCCTTCGGCGAGCCTATGCTCTGGTAGGCCAGGCGCACGTCGCCCAGGTCCAGGGTGTCGGTGGGCACCCGTGGGTCGCAACGATCGCCGGCAAAGGCAGTGAAGGGCGCCAGGCACGACAGTGCCAGCGCCAAGAGAAACGCACGCATGTGAAAATCCGGAATGCAGAACCCCAGTGAAAGCCGATTCTGATGAATTTCCGTGCATCGCTCTGCCACACAACCGTGACACTTTGATGAAAGGCGCCGAGCGGTCGCCGCCAGCCTGACCGGCGTCATGGCACGGGCGCGGCCGGCCCGGCATGGTTCCAGGGAAGCAGCCGTTCGCCAAGGGGCGCCCATGAGCTATCCGATCCTGCTGGTCCTGCATCTGCTGGCCGCCATCGCCTTCGTCGGCACTGTGTTCTTCGAGGTGCTGATTCTCGAACGGGTGCGCCGCCATGTGCCGGCAGACGCCCTGCGCGCCGTGGAACGCGCCCTCGGCCAGCGCCTGCGGCGGGTGATGCCCTGGGTGATCCTGACCCTCTTCGGCAGCGGCCTGAGCATGCTGAAACTGCGCTACCTGCCGCTGCTGGCCCATCCGCTGGACTCGCCCTTCGCCACCCTGCTGAGCCTCAAGCTGCTGCTGGCCGCCAGCGTGCTCTGCCACTTCTTCTGCGCCATGTACCTGATGCACAGCGGCGGGATGACCGGAAGGCGCTCGCGGATCATCCACTACAGCGTCTTCGCCCACGTCCTGGGCATAGTGCTGCTGGCCAAGGGCATGTTCTACCTGAGCTGGTAGATCGGCGGCGGCACGGGCGGGTCGACAGCCGGCCGCGCATGAGACAAACTCAATCCAGTTTCGGATGTAATCAAGTTTTACTCATGTTGGAAGCGGCGCCATGCTCGAGATTCGTCACCTGAAAACCCTCCACGCCCTGCGTGAAGCCGACAGCCTGGTGGAAGCCGCCGAACGCCTGCACCTGACCCAATCCGCCCTGTCCCACCAGTTCAAGGAACTGGAGGACCGCCTGGGCCTGTCGCTGTTCATCCGCAAGACCAAGCCGGTGCGCTTCACCAGCGCCGGCCTGCGCCTGCTGCAGCTGGCCGACGCCATCCTGCCGCAGCTGCGCACCGCCGAGCGCGACCTGGCGCGGCTGGCCGGCGGCACCGCCGGGCGCCTGCACATGGCCATCGAGTGCCACAGCTGCTTCCAGTGGCTGATGCCGACCATCGACCAGTTCCGCGACGCCTGGCCGGAAGTGGAGCTGGACCTGGCCTCGGGCTTCTCCTTCGCGCCGCTGCCGGCCCTGGCCCGCGGCGACCTCGACCTGGTGGTGACCTCCGACCCGGTGGACATCGCCGGCATCACCTACGTGCCGCTGTTCACCTACGAGGCCCTGCTGGCGGTGGACAACCACCACGCGCTGGCCGGCAAGCCCTACATAGTGCCGGAAGACCTGGCCAGCCAGACGCTGATCACCTACCCCATCGAGCGCGACCGCCTGGACATCTTCACCCGCTTCCTGGAACCGGCCGACGTCGAGCCGGCCCAGGTGCGCACCTCGGAGCTTACGGTGATGATGATGCAACTGGTGGCCTCCGGCCGCGGCGTGTGCAGCCTGCCCAACTGGGCGCTGCACGAATACAGCTCGCGCGGCTACGTGACGGCCAAGCGCCTGGGCGAGAAGGGCCTGTACTGCACGCTCTACGCGGCCATCCGCGCGGACATGCTGGATGCGCCCTTCATGCGCGACTTCCTGCTGACGGCCAAGGACACCTCCTTCGCCACCCTGGAGGGGGTCAGCGCGGCGAAGGGGTGAAGTCGCGAACAGCGCTTGCGCTGGCCCGAAGGGGAATAACCCAGTGGCTTGGGGGCTCGGTGTAGCGCGCCGCTCCGAGTCTGCGGAGATTTTTTGTTTCGCCCCCTCGGGCGAGTCCCTTTTGTCAATCGCCACAAAAGGAACCAAAAAGGCTTGCCCCGACATACGGGCCCGATGGAGCCGGGCTACCCTCGCGAATTCCCCCGCCACGGAGGCCCGCCCCGAGGGTACGTCCCTGTAGCCCATCGGGGCTCTCGCGACATCCATGTCGCATGACCTCCTGAGCGCCGGTTTCTCTCGGCCTTCTGAAGGGGCGTTTCGGAGTGCGCGGATGTTTCTCTGGAAGTCCCAAGAGCAAACGCGCTTTTGCTTTTCGTAGGAGCGAGCTTGCTCGCGAACCCTGGGCTCCCGCGTTCGCGGGAATGACGGGGTGGGGGTTAGGCGTTTCAGGATGACTCAGGATTCTCCGGCCACTCCGAACAGCCCCCTCTCCCGCTTGCGGGAGAGGGCTGGGGAGAGGGCGCTCTTTGTAGAGCCCCAACCCCTGCCCCAACCCCGTCGGAAATCCGTAGGGCGGATAACGCCTACGGCGTTATCCGCCGAATCGCGGGCAGGGCCCGCTCCTACACCTTTCCCGCCACCTCGGCGTGTTCCGCGTGCCATTGCGCGTCCCGTTCGGCGATCTTGGCGAAGGAGGGCCGCGCGGTGACTTTCGCGATGTAGCGCTCGATGGCCGGGGTCTTCGGCACTATGCCGAAGTGCGTGGTCCAGGCCAGCGCCGAGCCCCAGAGCACGTCCGCCGCGGTGAAGCGTTCGCCGAGCAGGTAGGGCCCCTTCTGCAGCTGCTCGTCGATGACCTTCATCACCGTCTCGAAATCGCCATAGGGGCTGCGCGCCTGGGGCGCCGGCTCGCGGCCCAGGGAACGGTCGGTCACCGCCGGCTCGAAGCTGGAGCCGTAGAACACCAGCCAGCGCAGGTAGGGCCCGCGCAGCGGGTCGCCGATGGCCGGCGCCAGTCCGGCTTCCGGGTACAGGTCGGCGAGGTAGATGTAGACGGCGCCCTGCTCGGTCACCAGCGCCTCGCCATGGCGGATGGCCGGGACCTTGCCCATCGGGTTGATCGCCAGGTAGGCCGGCTGGCGCTGCTCGCCGGCCTGCATGTTGAGCAGGTGCAGGTCGTAGTCGGCGCCCAGTTCCTCCAGCAGCGCCAGGGTGCCGGAGGAACGGGTTTGCGGGGAGTGGTAGAAGGTGATGCGACGGTCGCTCATGGTGCTTGCCTCTGCCGATGACGGGTCGGCCCAAAAGCATAGACCGCTCGCAGCGGAACGGCGCCATCGCCTGGCGCAGGTCCCCCACGCGGGCCAAGCCGCCGGAAAGGCTCAGCCGCGGACGATGCCGCGCCGGTACAGGGCCTCGATGGTCTCCGGCGCCAGGCCCAGCTCCGCGAGCACCTCGCGGGTGTTCCCGCCCAGGGCCGGCGGCGCGCTGCGGTAGCTGGCCGGGGTGCGCGAGAGCTTCACCGGCGAGGCGATGCCGCGGTAGTCGCCCAACTGCACCACCAGGCCACGGTGCGCGGTGTGCGGGTGCTCCACCACGCGGTCCACCGTGGCGATGGCGCCGCAGGGCACGCCCAGGCGGATCAGCCGTTCGGCCAGCTCGCGGCCGTCGTGGGCCGCCAGGTGGCCCTCCAGCGCCTGCTTGAGCGCTTCGCGGTTGACCGAGCGCTGGCCGTTGTCGGCGAAGCGTGGGTCTTCCAGCAGCTCGCCGGCGCCCAGGTATTCGCACAGCCTGGCGAACTGGCGGTCGTTGCCCACGGCGAGGAAGATCGGCTCGCCGCCGGTGCGGTAGCTGTCGTAGGGGGCGATGTTCGGGTGGGCGTTGCCGGTGCGTTGCGGCGTGCGCCCGGAGGCGAAGTGGTTCGGCAGGTGCGGGTGCAGCAGCGAGATGCCGCAGTCGTACAGGGCGATGTCCACCGACTGCCCGCGCCCGCTGCGTTCGCGCTCGTGCAGCGCCAGCAGGATGCCGGCCACGGCGTTCAGCCCGGTGACCATGTCGACGATCGGCAGGCCGATGCGCAACGGCCCGCCCTCGGCCTCGCCGTTCACGCTCATCAGCCCGGCCATGGCCTGGATCGCCGCGTCGTAGCCGGGCAGCCCGCCCAGCGGGCCGTCGGCGCCGAAGCCGGACACCGCGCAGTGGATCAGCCGCGGGAAGCGCGCGCTCAGCACCTCGGCGTAGCCGATGCCCCAGCGCGCCAGGGTGCCGGGCTTGAAGTTCTCGATCAGCACGTCGGCGCCTTCCAGCAGTTGCAGCAGCAACTCGATGCCCTCGGGCCTGGACAGGTCGACGGCGATGCCCTTCTTGTTGCGGTTCACGCCGCGGAAATAGGAAGCCGTGTCGCCCTCGAAGGGCGGACCCCAGCCGCGCGTCTCGTCGCCGCCCAGGGGCTCCAGCTTGATCACCTCCGCGCCGTGGTCGGCCAGGGCCTGGGAGCAGTAGGGGCCGCCCAGCACGCGGCTCAGGTCGATGACTTTCAGGCCACGCAGGGCACCGGTCTCGGGGGTCATGGCAACTCTCTTTTGTCGATTCTTGTCGGTTGCGGGAAATCAGGCCGGCAGCAGTTGCATGGCTTCGCCCAGGCTCATCTCGCTTTCGTCGAGCAGCCGGGCCAGCAGCGGCGCCCCGGCTTGCAGGCCCAGTGGGTCGCGCGGCAGCAGCTTGTGCTGCAGCACCAGGTGGGCCAGGGCCAGGCGCCGGCGGTCGTTGGCCTGGCGGCCGGCTTCCCAGGCCATGAAGATGGCGCTGCAGATGTGGTAGAGCGCGCTGCCGGCCTGGCGCACCTGCTCGTCCTGGCGCGCCTCGGCCACGTCGGCCATGAGTGCCACGCTGCGCTCCAGCAGCGCCTCGAAGCGGGTGCGGCTGGCCTCCGGCAGGCCGCTCTCGGCCAACAGGCCGCGCAGGTACTGGTGCAACGGCTCCAGGGCCTGTTCGCGGATGACGGCGCGGGCGATGTCCAGCGCGACTATGTTGCTGGTGCCTTCCCAGATGGAGCCCAGGTGGGCGTCGCGGACCAGGCGCGCGTCGCTCCATTCCTCGATGTAGCCCACCCCGCCGCGCACCTCCATGGCGTCGCCGGTGACGCGCCGGGCATCGCGGCAGGCGCGGAACTTGATCAGCGGGGTGAGGATGCGCACGCACTTCTGCGCCGCGGCGTCGCCGCCGTCGGCGCGCGGCAGCAGGGTGGCGATCTGCATGAACATGGAGCGCGCCTGCTCGGCCGGCAGCATCAGCTTCAGCAACTGCTTCTGCATCAGCGGCATGTCGATCAGGTGCTTGCCGAAGGCGCGGCGGTGGCGGGCAATGAACAGCGCCTCGCTGAGCGCCCGGCGCATCAGGCCGGCGGCGCGCACGCCGTTGGACAGGCGCGACATGTTGACCATGTCGGCCATCTGCTGGAAGCCGCGGCCGACCTCGCCGATCAGGTAGGCGCTGGCGCCTTCCAGGCAGATTTCGCCGCTGGCCATGGAGCGGCTGCCCAGCTTGTCCTTCAGGCGCAGGATGCGGTAGGCGTTGCGCGAGCCGTCCGGGCGGTGCTTGGGCAGCAGGAACAGAGTCACGCCCTTCATGCCCTCGGGCGCGCCTTCGGGGCGGGCCAGGACCATGGCCAGGTCGGCGTCGGGGTTGGAGCAGAACCACTTGTCGCCGTACAGCTTCCACTCCCCGTCCTCTTGCCGCGCCAGGGTGCGGGTGCGGGCAACATCGGAGCCGGCGGCCTGCTCGGTCATGAACATGGCGCCCTGGAACAGCCTGTCGAAGTCCCGCGAGGCCAGGGACGGCAGGTAGCGCTCCACCAGCTCCGGCGCGCCGAACTTGCGCAGGGTGCGGGTCAGCGAATCGGTCATGCTGACCGGGCAGCACAGGCCGAACTCGGCCTGCACGAACAGGTAGGTCAGCGCGTACTTCACCAGCGGCGGCGCGCCGTCCGGGCGGTGGCTCATGGAGGCCAGGCCCAGTTCCGAATAGGCCACGCGCTCCAGGGCGACGTAGTCCGGGTGCTTGCGGATGCTCTGCAGGTCCTCGCCGCGGCGGGTGCGCGGCGCCAGCTGCGGCGGGTTCCTGTCGGCCGACAGGGCCAGCACGTCCAGTTCGTCGCCGGCGCGGGCGCCGAGGCGTTCGAGGGTGTCGCGCCACTGCGCCAGCACCTCCGGCGGCAGGTACACCTCCAGCAGGCGCTGCAGCGAGGGGTCGCAGGCATACAGGTTGATGCCGCGGCTGTCGGGGATGTTCAGGGCGTCTTCGGGGCGGACTTCAGGCATGGCGGTCATGGCGCGTCTCCGGGTCTTGTTCTGGCGCCGAGACTAGGAGTGCGTGACGATAAGTATCCAATACAATAAAAATCATCCACGATAAGAAAAACAAATCGTAGAAACCCGGATGCCCTGCCATGGACCTCAAGCAACTGCGCTACTTCATCGCCGTCGCCGAGGAGCTGCATTTCGGCCGCGCCGCCGCGCGCCTGTTCATCTCCCAGCCGGCGCTGAGCTTCGACATCAAGAAGCTGGAGGAGCAACTGGGCATCCAGCTGCTGGTGCGCAACAACAAGTCGGTGAAGCTGACCAACGCCGGCCAGGTGCTGCTCGACGAGGCGCGCAGCCTGTTGCTGCAGGCCGAGAAGGTGAAGCGCCTGACGCTGCTCTCCGCCGAGGGCGCGGTGGGCCAGCTGCGCGTGGGCTTCGTCAATTCCATGCTCTACCGCGGCCTGCCGCGGGCCATGGCGCGCTTCGAGGCGGAGCAGCCGAACATGGAGGTGCTGCTGATGGAGATGAACACCTCGGAACAGGCCCTGGCGCTGCAACGCGGGCAGATCGACATCGGCTTCGTGCACTGGGCCAGGCTGCCGGCCGGGATCGCCTCCGAATGCCTGGTCGCCGACCCCTTCCTCTGCTGCGTACCGGCCGGCCACCGCCTGGCCGGACGGGCGCGCATCGACCTCGCCGAGCTGCGCGACGAGGGCTTCATCCTCTTCCCGCGCAGCCTGTCGCCGCACTACCACGACCTGATCATCGCCCGCTGCGTGGACGCCGGCTTCAGCCCGCACATCCGCCACGAGGCGCGGCTGTGGCAGACCATCGCGGCCATGGTCGGCCTGGGCATGGGCGTGTCCCTGCTGCCGCAGACGCTGTGCCTGGCCTGGAAGAACCAGGTGCGCTACCTGGAGATCGAGCAGAGCGGCGCGCGCTCGGAAATCCACGCCATCCTCGCCGCGCAGGACGCGCCCCATGCGGCCCAGGCCTTCCTGGCCACGCTCAAGGCCTGCCTGGACGAGGGCGTCGATACGCAATCGCTTATCGCACCATAAGATTAAAAAACTATTGATCCGCAGGGGCGCCGCATAGACTCCGAACCAACCCGGGGCAACACTGACGCACGCCAGTCGCCACCCCGCGCCCTCCCCCGGAGGGCGCGCGCGAGGCCTGCGCGTCGGCGACCAGAACAACAACAATAAGCAGGACCCGCCCATGCCCAGCACGCCCTCCTCCGCAGACGCAGCGCTGCACCGCAAGGCCCGCAAGGCCGGCATCGCCTCCTTCATCGGCACCACCATCGAGTGGTACGACTTCTACATCTACGGCCTGGCCGCCGCCCTGGTGTTCGGCAAGGTGTTCTTCCCGCCGGACATGGACCCAGGCCTGGCCACGCTGCTGTCCTTCGTCACCCTCTGGTCCGGCTTCGTCGCCCGCCCGCTGGGCGGCATCATCTTCGGCCACCTGGGCGACCGGATCGGGCGCAAGAACACCCTGGTGATCACCCTGATCATGATGGGCATCGCCACCACCTGCATCGGCCTGCTGCCGGTCTACGCGCAGATCGGCCTGTGGGCGCCCGTCGCCCTGGTGGCATTGCGGGTGATCCAGGGCGTCGCCGTGGGCGGCGAATGGGGCGGCGCCATCCTCATCGCCAGCGAAAGCGCGCCCAAGGGCAAGGGCATCCTCTACGCCGCCTTCGCCCAGCAGGGCTCGCCCACCGGCAACCTGCTGGCGACCCTGGTGTTCTTCGCCCTCAGCGCCCTGCCCATGCCGGACTTCATGCTCTGGGGCTGGCGCATCCCGTTCCTGATCTCCGCGGCGCTGGTGATCGTCGGCATGGTCATCCGCCTGAAGCTGGAAGAGTCCGAGGACATGAAGCGCCTGCTGCAGCAGAACAAGACCGTGAAGCTGCCGCTGGTGGAAGTGCTGCGCGAGCACTGGCTGATCGTGCTGCTCGGCGCCGGGGTGCTGCCGATCATCCACGTCACCTACTTCAAGAGCACCTTCGCGCTGTCCTGGGCCACCAAGACCCTCGGCTACAGCCAGGGCACCTTCCTCAGCATCATCGTCATCGCCCTGGTGGTGCAGTTCTTCAGCCAGCCATTCGGCGCGCTGCTGGCCTCGCGCATCGACATGCGCAAGGCGGCCTGCCTGATGGTGCTGCCGGAGTTCATCCTGATGCCGGCGATGTTCTTCGCCGTGGAGACCAACGTCTACTGGATAGCCGCCGTGGGCATGTGCCTGGCCACGGTGCCGCACGCGATGTTCTACGGCGCGGTGGGCGGCATCCTCGCCCGCGCCTTCCCCGCGCGGGTGCGCTACACCGGGCTGTCGCTGGCCTACCAGCTGTGCTCGCTGCTGGTGGGCGGCGGCACGCCGGTGCTGGCGCAGTGGATACTCAACAGCACCGGCAGCATCGTCGGCGTGGCCATCGCCTCGGGGCTCTACGCCCTGGTCTCGCTGGCCTGCACCCTGGCACTGCTGCGCATCACCGGCTTCCGGGCCGGCGAGCTGTCCAGCGCCGAACGCGCCGACGCCCGCGAGCTGGCCGCAGGCGCCACGGCGGAGCCCGACGCACCCGAGCGCGGCCGGCCGTTGCCCGCCGGCCCGCACCCGGCCTGAGTCAGGCCTCCTCGAAGTGCATCTCCGGCGGCTGCTGACGGAAGCCGCCGGTGAGCACGGCCAGGTACAGCACCCCGGCGGTGAGCCAGGCCAGGCCCAGGTAGATGGCCAGGTGGTCAAGGCTGGCCATCAGCCACAAGTCGGCGACCAGGCCGATCAGCGGGAAGACCAGGAACAGCACCGCGCCGCGCAGGCCGCGTTCGCCGCGGGCGATCCAGTAGTGGAAGATCACCGACAGGTTGACCAGGCTGAAGGCCAGGAAGGCGCCGAAGTTGATGAACGAGGTGGAGGTGGTCACGTCCATCTCCAGCGCCAGCAGGGCCACCACGCCGCACAGCACGATGCTGCCCACCGGGGTGCCGAAGCGTTCGCTCAGGGTGCCGAAGAAGGCCTTGGGCAGCACGCCGTCGCGGCCCATGGCGAACAGCAGGCGCGAGGCGCTGGCCTGGGCCGACAGGCCGGAGGTGAACTGGCCGACGATCAGGCCGATGAGGAAGAGGCTGACGAAGAGGTCGCCGCCGATGTTGCGGGCGATCTCGTAGGCGGCCGAGTCGGCGTTCTGGAACTCGGTGGACGGGTGCGCGAGCTGCACGAAGTAGCTGGCGGCGATGAAGATGAAGCCGCCGATCAGGGTGATCAGCAGGATGGCGCGCGGGATGTTCTTGCGCGGCTCGTGGGTTTCCTCGGTCAGGGTGCTGACCGCGTCGAAGCCCAGGAACGAATAGCAGGCGATGGCCGCGCCGCTCATGATCAGCGGCAGTTGCACGCCTTCCTTGAAGAAGGGTTCCAGCGACCACAGCGGCTTGCTGGCGTCACCCAGCACGTAGTGCACCGCCAGCAGCACGAAGGCCGCCAGCACCAGGAACTGCACCAGCATCAGCACGCTGTTGACGTTCTTCGCCAGGCGCAGGCCGATGACGTTGATGCCGGTGGTCACGCCGATGAAGGCCAGCACCCACAGCGCCTGGGGCACCGCCGGGAAGGCCGAGTGCAGGTAGGCCGCGCCGATCAGCCATATGGCCATGGGCAGGAACAGGTAGTCCAGCAGCACGCCCCAGCCGGCGAGGAAGCCCAGCTTGGGGCTGATGGACTTGCGCACGTAGGTGTAGGCCGAGCCGGCCACCGGGAAGGCGGCGGCCATGCGCCCGTAGCTGAGGGCGGTGAAGAGCATCGCCACCGAGGCCACGAGGTAGGCCGCGGGCACCACGCCGCCGGTGGTGTCGGCGAGGATGCCGAAGGTGCCGAGGACGATGATGGGGGTCATGTAGGCGATGCCGAACAGCACCACCGAACCCAGCGAGAGGGTGCGCTTGAGTCGAGCCATTGAGTGCTTACTCCGAGTTGTGTTTGTTATGGCAGAGTCGAAATCGACGCGTGCAAAGGCGCCTCCCCTCACCCGGGAGACGCAGGCGGGAGGGGCGCTCCCGCCGGTACTTCTTGGCTGGATCGTTGGCGCGGCCCTGCGCCTTCCGAGGCTCAGCCCGGAATCAGCAGCTCGCGCAGGCCGTCGGCGTGCTCGCGCGTCTCGCCGGGCAGCACGAAGCGGCGCTCGGCGATGTAGCTGTAGTCGCGGCGCGCCTGCTGCAGGCGCGCCAGGTCCAGTTCCACGCGCATCCGGCATTCCTCGCGGCCGGCCTCGCAGAGCAATTGGCCGAAGGGGTCGACCACCGCACTGCCGCCGGCGAACACCAGGCCGCCGTCGCCTTCGCCGACGCGGTTCACCATCACCGCGTAGGCCTGGTTCTCCATGGCCCGGCCGGTGATCGCGGTGCGGTGGGTGGGGCCGTAGGGGTCCATGTTGCCGTTGGTCACCAGGATCAGCTCGGCGCCCAGCTGGCCGAGGGCGCGGGCGCTTTCCGGGAACTCGATGTCGAAGCAGATCAGGATGCCCACCCGCACGCCCTTGAACAGCGCGGTGGCGTAGCGGTCGCCGGGGGTGAAGATGCCGCGGTCGGAGGCCCACAGGTGGGTCTTGCGGTACTTCAGGGCGATGCCCTCGGGGGTGACCAGCAGCGTGGTGTTGTAGAAGCGGCCGTCGTCGCCGGCCTCGGCGATGCCCACCACCACGGCCACGTCGCGCTCCCGCGCGGCCTGCTGCACGGCGCGCACGCTGGGGCCGTCCAGCGGCTCGGCCAGGCGGGCGACGTTGTCCTCGGTGGGGAAGCCCATCAGCTGGGTCTCGGGGAACACCACCAGGTCGGTATCCGTGGCGCAGGCGTGGATCGCCGCCAGGGTACGCCCGAGGTTGTAGGCGGTGTCGCCGTCGCGGCCGGCCAGTTGGACGAGTTCGACCTTCATTGCAGCTCCTGTCGTTCTTGTTGCGGGCTCGTTCGCCGCGCGGGGTGGATCGGTCATCCTGGCGGGAAACATGACCGCCCGGCGCAAAAGGGTCAGAATGCGCGCCGGGCCGGTGCAAGGCATTCACCGAGTATGCAGTTCGCCATCGTGCCCGGGTAATTACGCCCACGTGGTAACCCAACAGGGGTAGAGGCATGAACCTTACGCTGCAGGACATCGCCTGGCACCGCTCGGTCGGGCAACTGATCGAGACGCTGGACAAGCCCAACTTCTGGCTCGCCCTGGTGCGCCTGCTGAACGAGTATGTGCCATTCGACAGCTGGGTGGCGCTGCTCTTCAGCAACGGCCGCCCGCAAGTGTTCGCCGAATGCCCGGGCGAGGACGGCGGCCCCGACCCGCTGTTCCAGGACTACCTCAAGGGCCTGTACCTGCTCGACCCCTTCTACATCGCCAGCCGCGAGGCCCCGGGCAGCGGCCTGCTGCGCCTGGCCGACGTGGCCCCGGAATGCTTCGAGCAGACCGACTACTACCAGCGCTACTTCCGCCTCAACGTGGTGGCCGACGAGGTGCAGTTCAACGTGCAGCTCGACGCCGAGCGCACCCTGTGCCTGTCCCTGGGCAGCAAGGGCCGCTTCAGCGCCGAACAGGCCGCCCTGCTCGACCTGCTGCGCCCCTGGGTGGCCGGCCTGATGCGCCAGCGCATGGCCTTCGAACGCGAACTGCTGGAACAGGCCACCCCACCGGCGCCGCGCTGGCAGAGCCGCCTGGAAGAAACCGTGGAACGCCTGGAAACCCCACTGACGGCCCGCGAACTGGAAGTGGGCCGGCTGATGCTCAGCGGCTGCTCCAGCAAGGAGATAGCCCGCAAGCTGGCGATCTCGGCGGAGACGGTGAAGGTGCACCGCAAGCACATGTACAGCAAGCTGGGGATCAAGTCGCAGTCGGAGTTGTTTTCGTTGTTTCTGCAGGCGCAGGGGTAAGGGGCGTCGCCAGGCTTCGGTGCATAGGCCGGCGGCGGATAACCGCGAACGGTTATGCGCCCTACTACCTGCCGGCTGACGCTGCGTTATCCACCCACGCCGAACAGCCCCCTCTCCCTCCGGGAGAGGGCAACGGGACTTCGCCGACACTCCACTGCCAGCCCCGTACTCCGCTCCCCCACCCTAACCCTCCCCCGCAAGCGGGAGAGGGGACCGTTCGGCGTGAAGCGCAATCACCAAGCTCCCTGAAACCCTGTGCAAGGATCTGGCTTCCGGCGTTCGCGGGAGTGGCGTGGTGGAAGGATAACTCCGGATTCTCCATCCGCTCCGGACAGCCCCCTCTCCCTCCGGGAGAGGGCTGGGGTGAGGGCAATGGACTTCGCCGACACTCCACTGCCAGCCCCGTACTCCGCTCCCCCACCCTAACCCTCCCCCGCAAGCGGGAGAGGGGACCGTTCGGCGTGAAGCGCAATCACCAAGCTCCCTGAAACCCTGTGCAAGGCTCTGGCTTCCGGCGTTCGCGGGAGTGGCGTGGTGGAAGGATAACTCCGGATTCTCCATCCGCTCCGAACAGCCCCCTCTCCCTTCAGGGAGAGGGTTGGGGAGAGGGAGCTCTTGAACCCGACACCCCCAAACCACCAACCAGCCCCAATCGACCATCCCCCCAAACAGGTCCATGCTTGAACAAAGGAGGACCACAACCATGACCCTCAGCGTCTTCGACATGTTCAAGCCCGGCGTCGGCCCGTCCAGCTCGCACACCGTCGGCCCCATGCGCGCCACCCGCGAGTTCGTCGAGCGCCTGCGCACGGCCGACCAACTGACCCGCGTGGCGCGCGTCGAGGTCAACCTCTACGGCTCGCTCAGCGCCACCGGCAAGGGCCACGCCACCGACCGCGCCTGCCTGATCGGCCTGCTCGGCATCGACCCGGCGGACGCCGACCCCGCCGCCCTGGCGCCGCTGGTGGACGCCATCTTCGCCGAACACAGCCTGGCCCTGGACGGCGAGCACGTCATCGACTTCAGCCCCGGCCGCGACCTGGTGTTCCACGACGGCAGCCTGCCGGCCCACCCCAACGGCATGCGCCTGCGCGCCCTGGACGCCGCCGGCCACCTGCTGGCCGAGCGCACCTGCTACTCGGTGGGCGGCGGCTTCGTGGTCGACGAGGCCGACTTCAACACCGACCGCGCCCTGCCCGACAACCCCATGCCCTACCCCTTCCACAGCGCCGAGGAACTGCTGCGGCTGTGCCATGCCCATGGCTTCCAGCGCATCAGCGACCTGATGTGGGCCAACGAGCTGAGCCTGCGCAGCGAGGAACAGATCCACGCAGGCCTTGCACACATCTGGGCGGAAATGCAGGCCTGCGTGCGCCGCGGCCTGGAGACCGAGGGCACCCTGCCCGGCGGCCTCAAGGTGCGCCGCCGCGCGCCCATGCTCTACCGCCGCCTGAACGAGGCCGGCAGCGGCAACCTGATCGCCAGCACCTTGGGCGCCATGGACTGGGTGGACCTCTGGGCCCTGGCGGTGAACGAGGAAAACGCCGCCGGCGGCCGCGTGGTGACGGCCCCCACCAACGGCGCGGCCGGCATAGTCCCGGCGGTGCTGCACTACTACGCCCACTACCAGGCCGACGCGCCCATGGACGCCATCGAGCGCTACCTGCTGACCGCCGCCGCCGTCGGCATCCTGTGCAAGCTCAACGCCTCCATCTCCGGCGCCGAGGTGGGCTGCCAGGGCGAGGTCGGCTCGGCCTGCGCCATGGCCGCGGCGGGCCTGGCCGAAGTGCTGGGCGGCAGCCTGGAACAGGTGGAGAACGCCGCCGAAATCGGCCTGGAACACAACCTCGGGCTGACCTGCGACCCGGTCGCCGGGCTGGTCCAGGTGCCCTGCATCGAGCGCAACGCCATGGCCTCGCTCAAGGCCATCAACGCCGCCCAGCTGGCCCTGCGCGGCGACGGCCAGCACCTGGTGTCGCTGGACAAGGCCATCGACACCCTGCGCGAAACCGGCCGCGACATGATGGACAAGTACAAGGAGACCTCGAAGGGCGGCCTGGCGGTGAACGTGATCGCCTGTTGAGCACGACCGCCTGGTCGGAAATCGAACAAAACACCATTAACCATCTAGTTAATTAGCTTGCTAAGGGTATAATTCGCACTCCCACACTGCGAGATTCCCGGCATGAGACAAGCACAGCGCGCCTCTGGCGCCAGCACCTTCATTCTGGTCGGCCTGGGGGTGGTCATCGCCCTCCTCGGCCTCGCCCTGGCCGCCGGCGGCGCCCGCCTGGCCAGCCTGGGCGGTTCCTGGTACTTCCTCATCGGCGGCCTGGCCATGGCCCTGTCCGGCGTCCTGCTGGCGCTGCGCAAGCCGGCCGGCGCCTGGCTGTTCGCCGCCTTCCTGGCGGGCACCGCCCTCTGGGCCCTGGCCGACGCCGGGCTGGCTTTCTGGCCGCTGTTCTCGCGGCTGTTCATGTTCGGCGCCATCGGCCTGGCGGTGGCGCTGGTCTACCCCATGCTGGTGCGCGCCTCCGGCGGCGTCGGCGGGCGCGGCGCCTATGGCGTGGCCGCGGTGCTCGCCGTGCTGCTGGCGGTGGCCGCCGGCAACATGTTCGTCGCCCACCCCAGCGTCGCCCCCACAGGCGACGGCCCGGGGCTGACGCCGGTGGACCCGGCCCACGCGCAGAAGGACTGGGCCCACTACGGCAACACCGAGGGCGGCAGCCGCTTCGCCGCGCTGGACCAGATCAACCGCGGCAACGTCGACAAGCTCAAGGTGGCCTGGACCTACCACACCGGTGACGTGGCCGAGAGCGACGGCAACGGCGCCGAGGACCAGCTCACCCCGCTGCAGGTCGGCGACAAGGTGTTCATCTGCACCCCGCACAACGACCTGATCGCACTGGACGCCGACACCGGCAAGCAGCTGTGGAAGAACCAGATCAACGCGCAGTCCAAGGTCTGGCAGCGCTGCCGCGGCCTGGCCTACTTCGACGCGACCAAGGCCGTCGCCCAGCCCACCCAGCCCAACAGCACGCCGGTCACCGTCGTCAGCGTGCCGGCCGGCGCCAACTGCCAGCGCCGTCTGCTGACCAACACCATCGACGCCCGCCTGATCGCCGTGGACGCCGACACCGGCGCCTTCTGCCAGGGCTTCGGCAACGACGGCCAGGTGGACCTCAAGGCCGGCCTGGGCGACGTGCCCGACTCCTACTACCAGCTCAGCTCCGCGCCGCTGATGGCCGGCACCACAGTGGTGGTCGGCGGGCGCGTGGCGGACAACGTCCAGACCGACATGCCCGGCGGCGTGATCCGCGGCTTCGACGTCATCAGCGGGCAGATGCGCTGGGCCTTCGACCCGGGCAACCCGCAGGACAAGCAGGCCCCGGCGCCGGGCAGCACCTACGTGCGCAGCACCCCCAACAGCTGGGCACCGATGTCCTATGACGCGGCGATGAACACCGTGTTCCTGCCCATGGGCAGCTCCTCCACCGACATCTACGGCGTGGAGCGCACCAAGCTCGACCACACCTACGGCGCCTCGATCCTCGCCGTGGACGCCACCACCGGCGCCGAGAAGTGGGTGTTCCAGACCGTGCACAACGACCTCTGGGACTTCGACCTGCCCATGCAGCCGAGCCTGGTGGACTTCCCCGTGGCCGACGGCAAGCGCGTGCCGGCCGTGGTGATCGGCACCAAGGCCGGGCAGATCTACGTGCTCGACCGCGCCACCGGCAAGCCGCTGACCCAGGTCGACGAAGTGCCGGTGAAAGCCGCCAACATCCCCAACGAGCCCTACTCGCCGACCCAGCCCAAGTCGGTCGGCATGCCGCAGATAGGCGCGCAGACCCTCACCGAGTCGGACATGTGGGGCGCCACGCCTTATGACCAGCTGCTGTGCCGCATCGACTTCAAGAAGATGCGCTACGACGGCCTCTACACCGCGCCGGGCACCGACCTCTCGCTGAGCTTCCCCGGCTCCCTGGGCGGCATGAACTGGGGCAGCATCTCCACCGACCCGGTGCACGGCTTCATCTTCGTCAACGACATGCGCCTGGGCCTGTGGGTGCAGATGATCCCCTCGGCCAACAAGGGCCAGGCCGCTTCCGGCGGCGAGGCGCTGAACACCGGCATGGGCGCGGTGCCGCTCAAGGGCACGCCCTACGCGGTGAACAAGAACCGCTTCCTCTCGGTGGCCGGCATCCCCTGCCAGGCGCCGCCCTTCGGCACCCTCAGCGCCATCGACCTGAAGACCCGCAAGGTCGCCTGGCAGGTGCCGGTGGGCACGGTCGAGGACACCGGCCCGCTGGGCATCCGCATGCACCTGCCGATCCCCATCGGCCTGCCGACCCTCGGCGGCACCCTGTCCACCCAGGGCGGCCTGGTGTTCATCGCCGGCACCCAGGACTTCTACCTGCGCGCCTACGACAGCGGCAACGGCAAGGAAATCTGGAAGGCCCGCCTGCCCGTGGGCAGCCAGGGCGGCCCGATGACCTACGTCTCGCCGAAGACCGGCAAACAGTACATCGTGGTCACCGCCGGCGGCGCCCGCCAGTCGCCGGACCGCGGCGACTACGTGATGGCCTACGCCCTGCCCTGAACCCGACGCCCGCCACCCCGGCGGGCGCCTTCTTCCGGCGCGGCCCAGGGCCGCGTCTCCCCTCATCCGGTAAGTGTTCCGTCATGCGATTCCCCTCCACCTCCCTGCGCCTGTTGCTGGGCGCCGCCTGCCTCACCCCGTCCCTGGCCCTGGCCGACGACCCGCTCGAACGCTCGACCCTGAGCGGCGACTGGGGCGGCCTGCGCCACGAACTGGACGACCAGGGCATCCGCTTCACCGGCGAATACAGCGGCGAGACTGTGTACAACGCCGACGGCGGCCTCAAGCGCTCGGCGCGCTACTCGCAGAACCTCAAGCTCGGCGTGCGCTTCGACCTGGGCAAGCTGTACGGCCTGGACAACGGCGGCCTGGTGCAACTGACCGTGAACGACCGCCGCGGCAACGACGGTTCCGGCGACCTGGTCGGCAACCGCCTGCCCGTGCAGGAAAACTACGGCGGCCTCTACACCCGCCTCACCGAACTGAGCTACGAGCGCAGCCTGTTCACCCCGGCGCTGGACGTGAAGCTCGGCTACATGGCCATGGGCAACGACCTCGGCGGCCTGGACAGCGGCATCCTCTGCAACTTCATGAACGCCGGTTTCTGCGGCCACCCGCTGAACATGTCCGGCGGCAGCGGCTGGAGCAACTACCCCAACGCGCACCTGGGCGTGCGCCTGAAATACAGCTTCTCGCCGGCCTGGCAGCTGCGCGTGGCGGCCTTCAACGTCGACCCCGAGAGCAACGGCAATTCCAGCCGCGCCTGGCACCTCACGCCCAAGCACAGCACCGGCACCGTGGTGCCCATCGAACTGGTCTACAAGCGCCTCGACGAACTGCCCGGCGAATACAAGCTGGGCTGGTACTACGACAGCTCCGACGCCCAGCGCATCGGCAGCGACGAGAAGGTCGCCGGGCGCGGCGGCCACTATCTGCTCGCCGACCAGGCCGTGTGGCACGCGCCGGGTCGCCCGGGGCAGAGCCTGCACCTCTTCGGCCAGGCCTCGGTGGCCAGCTCGGCGGCCTCGCCCTTCACCAGGTGGTACAGCGCAGGCGTGGTGCTCTACCAGCCCTTCGCCAGCCGCCCGCGCGACACCCTCGCCCTGGGCTTCGGCCGCGCCGTGCCCAACCCGCGCAGCCGCGAAGTGCAGGAAGACAACGCCCTGGCCAACGGCCAGGCCTACCCCGAGCTGGACAACGCCGAGCGCCTGGTCGAACTGAGCTACGGCTTCCAGGCCACGCCCTGGCTGCTGCTGCGCCCGGACGTGCAATACGTGATCGAGCCAGGCGCCTTCTCCGGGCAGAGCATCGACAACGCCCTAGTCTTCGGCCTGCAGGTCAAGGCCACGCTCTGATCCCCGCCGCCGGCCGCCAGCGGGCGGCGGCCGGCGCGCCAATATTGCAGTTCGCGCCATAAGCTTTCTCAGCGACGGAAAATATCGTTAGCTTGCTTTCTTTTTTCCTCGCTTCGGGCTAAGTTCGGCCTCGCTAGCCTTCCACAGCATAAGAATCCGCCCGCAACGCCCAGCCCATTGACCTCCGCCCGAGCGCAGCGGCGCAACGCCTGCCATGCTCAATGGCGGTCCGCTGTGCCATGCCGGCAGCCCACCCCGTGATCAAGCCCGACGACTGGAGACTCCATGAACCTGTCGCTGCTAAGCCGTTACGCCTTCTTCGCCGCCTGTGTGCTCTTCACCCTGTTCAGCCTGCCCTTCCTCGGGCACGACTGGGTCTGGCCCTTCACCCTGGTGACCCTCGCCCTCAGCCTGCTGGGCGTGTTCGACCTGCTGCAGGCGCCCCATGCCGTAAGGCGCAACTACCCCATCCTCGGCAACATCCGCTACCTAGTCGAAGGTATCCGCCCGGAAATCCGCCAGTACCTGCTCGAAGGCGACCGCGAGGCCCTGCCCTTCTCCCGCGCCCAGCGCGGCCTGGTGTACGCCCGCGCCAAGCAGGAAACCGCCGACAAGCCCTTCGGCACCCTCATCGACGTCTACGAGTCCGGCTTCGAATTCATCGCCCACTCCATCCGCCCGGCGCCGCTGGCCGACCCCAGCACCTTCCGCGTGATGGTCGGCGGGCCGGAGTGCAAGCAGCCCTACTCCATCTCGGTGTTCAACATCTCCGCCATGAGCTTCGGCGCCCTCAGCGCCAACGCCATCCGCGCGCTGAACAAGGGCGCGCGCATGGGCAACTTCATCCACGACACCGGCGAAGGCAGCATCAGCCCCTACCACCGCGAGTACGGCGGCGACCTGACCTGGGAACTGGGCAGCGGCTACTTCGGCTGCCGCGGCGACGACGGCCGCTTCGACGCCGAGCGCTTCGCCGCCCAGGCCGCCAGCCCGCAGGTGAAGATGATCGAAATCAAGCTCAGCCAGGGCGCCAAGCCGGGCCACGGCGGCATCCTGCCGAAGGAGAAGCTCACCGCCGAGATCGCCGCCACCCGCGGTGTGCCCATGGGCCAGGACTGCGTGTCGCCCTCCAGCCACAGCGAATTCAGCACGCCCAAGGAACTGCTCGACTTCATCGTCCGCCTGCGCGAACTCTCCGGCGGCAAGCCGGTGGGCTTCAAGCTGTGCATCGGCCACCCCTGGGAATTCATGGGCATCGCCAAGGCCATGCACGAAACCGGCATCCTCCCCGACTTCATCGTGGTCGACGGCAAGGAAGGCGGCACCGGCGCCGCCCCGGTGGAATTCGTCGACCACATGGGCCTGCCCATGCGCGAAGGCCTGCTGTTCGTGCACAACACCCTGGTCGGCCTGAACCTGCGCGACAAGATCCGCGTCGGCGCCAGCGGCAAGGTGGTCAGCGCCTTCGACATCGCCAGCGTACTGGCCATGGGCGCCGACTGGGCCAACTCCGCCCGCGGCTTCATGTTCGCCATCGGCTGCATCCAGAGCCAGAGCTGCCACACCAACAAATGCCCCACCGGCGTGGCCACCCAGGACCCGCTGCGCCAACGCGCCCTGGTGGTGCCGGACAAGGCCGAGCGCGTCTACAACTTCCACCGCAACACCCTGAAAGCCCTGGCCGAAATGCTCGCCGCCGCCGGCCTGCGCCACCCCTCGGAAGTGGAAGCCAAACACCTGGTGCGTCGAGTGTCGTCCAGCGAAATCCGCCTGTTCGCCCACCTGCACTACTTCCTCAAGCCGGGCGAACTGCTCAGCGGCAATATCGAAGGGGAGTTCTACGAGCGCATGTGGCGCATGGCGCGCAGTGACAGCTTCGAGGCCAATGGGGCCTGATCCTGGTGTGAGCCTTCACCTTCGGCCGGTACCCGCTGCAATGGCGGGGCTGGTCGGGGTATACGACGAAGGTAAAGTCTGAAGGCGTGTTCCTTGTCTGAGGGCAGGTCCGAGGGATAGCATCGGGCCATTACCTGCAAGGATGCTCGACGTGACTGGACCGCTACGCCTCTTCCTTCTCTTCGCCATCGCGCTTGCTGGGCTTTCGCTCCAAGCACATGCCGGCAACAAGCCCTGCTCGGGTAGCAAGGGCGGGATTGCTCGTTGTGATGGCGATCTATTCCTGTGCAATGACGGGTCGATCAGTGGGTCGAAGCGGAGTTGTTCGGCTGTTCTCGGTACGTCAGGCAGCGCCCGTAATCAGACCGGTCCGTCTCCGCAGCGCTTCTCGGGGGCCTCCAGCGAGTGTGGGTGTGGCTCCGGTAGTTTCTGTACGGGGCCTCGTGGTGGGGTCTATTGCCTGACGCCGAGTGGGCGGAAGAGTTATGTGAGGAAGTGAGCTACACGTCTTGTAAAAATGCGATGCTCTCTTGCATCTTAAAAACCAGTGAAGCACAGTTCAAGATATATAGGCCTCACCATATCACTTGATTAGCCGAGTCCTCCAATCAATATTGGAATCAGAAAAATTGAACAAACACAGTGATTTTGTCTTTCTTTTCCTGGAAAAAGAAACCGCAAAAATACGCGAAGAACTAATTAAAGAAAACCATTCTCTCCGACTAGAGTTAGAGGAAATTAAGGCCAAAAGCAATATTTTGCGCGAAGAACTCCATGGAAAGATAGAAATAGCAGAAAGCAGAATAACAGAGAGGGCAATCGACAAAGCATTTTCAATAGTCCAACAAATAAAGAACTGGGTTGGAATGGCTGCACTCGCCTTAGCTGCGGTTACGAGCGCCGGCGTATTTATTGGATACAAAAACCTTACAGATAGTTTATCTTTCTCTTTCAAAGAAAAGGTTAATCAATGGATGCGTTTTGATGATGAGAAAAGCGAGGGAAGAAAGACACTAGACGAACTGAGAACAGAAGCACTACTAAACGCATACATGATTCGCTTAGCCAGAAACTACTCATCAGGTAGCACTAACTTACTTCATCTTAATGGCCCCGAAGAAAAGCGTCTTCTTGATGTCCTGCAGAACCCAGAAACTAGCTATTCCAGTTTTTCGGATGCGTTAACGATCATTATCAAAAATCGAGGTCCTTTTCGGATTAACTTACCAGAAGACTCAGTTGGAAAGACTATTGCCTCACTCATAAGCTCTGAAGACATTTCCCCCTACAAGAGAGGACTCTTAGTCGATCGACTAAAGGGTGACCAAGCATTACTCCCTTATTCAAAAGAAATTCTTAAAGGAGAAAGCTACGACTCATACACAAAGCTCTCTGCATTCGACAACGTCAAGCTGCATGACAGAAAATTCGCGATAGCATTTGCGAAAAGAAATATCAGCGAAGCAGAACCAATACTAAAAGAAGAGCTCTCTATTTTTTTAGCTGAAGAAACACAAAACTATAGCTTTGCACTTTCGTACCTAGAAAGCCTGATAGATCAAAAACCTGAATATTGGAAATCAAGAGCAATCGGAGTAGTAAGCCGACTTGGAGAGACGCTACCTTCAACGGTTAACCCACAAACAGACGAGCTAGCCAAGTTCTTCTGTCGCGTAATAGAATTAGGGGCTCGCATTGAACTGACCGATGGGCAATTAGGACCTAAGCGGGTAGCAATCAATCTCGGAGGATCATATTCCCCGCTCCGAAAACCAGCGACACTTCTTGCAAATAGAAACTTAATAAAATCCACAATAACAAATAGACAACTGACTCTCGAATGGCTTTTAGCAGCAACTGACTTCTTTCAGATAAAAGATAAAGAAGCCTTACTTACAACATTAATTCTTACTCCTACCGAAAAAGCATTAATCGAAACAAATAAAGGTTCAAGGCTTTCCAAGATGACAGTAGAAGGAGACATCTGGTTGCGAACAAAATCTTTCCCTGGCGGGAAAGATCTAACTGCAACTTGGCGTGACCGAGAGTCCGGAATAGTTTACACTGAGCAAGTTCTAAAAATCCAAAATCTAGCCGACAGCAAATACCAACTATCATTCGACAAGGATCTTCTTGACTCTATTTCATATGAGTATAGATCACCAGACGACTTCATTTAAGCTTGAGAAACTGGAAATAGAATCAAATAATAATTATTTAGTTTTTGTTTACTATCTTGTTTGATTTCGACATATGCAGCGTAACGTATATGGATCGTTAATGGAAAATCTTCGGCTCTCACTTAGAGCTTTCGGTTCGATTCACCTAGTACATATGCTATGCATGTCAGAACTAGAGATCAGAAAAACTCTCCACTTTTAGAATTAAGAAACAGTTGAGAACCAGCTTTAAATATCGGCATAAGGATTTCAAATGTCAAATAGCGGAAATCGCCCACCAGTATGGCAAATGGTTAAGGAAGCAGCCCAGCAACTGGTTGGAGAAATTACATACCAAGCGATTAAAGCAAAAGTGAAATCCATATATGGCAACGACATCAAAGACAGCTCGATAACATGTAGTATTATTTCAGGAGCAGTGAATCACCCATCACGCATCCACTATAATGAAAATAAAAAACCACGGATCGCCGACACAGCCTACGACTACCTGTTCAGCACCGGCCGCGGTCGAGTTACTTGGTACCAACCTGAAAAACATGGCGTATGGGAGATAGCACACTCCGCTAATGGTGCTTTGATCGTCCGTCTCTCGGATGTAGAAGACGATCCAATGCAGATCGCCGAATCCATAGAGGCAGGCGACGATACGTATGGCATGTTCGCTCTAGAGGCGCACCTTCGAGACTACCTTGCCAAGAAGCTCCCAAAATTACCGGGGCACGATTCACCACTTATTCTATACCGTACAGAAGATCGTGATGGCGTGGAGTTTCAAACCGATGTGGGCCCCATTGATATCCTAGCAACCGGCAACGGCGACTTCTATGTACTCGAACTAAAAGTCGGTCGCGGGCCAGATGCGGCTCTAGGACAAATACTTCGCTATATGGGGTGGGTTAAAGAACACCTAGCTGGCGACAAGAATGTGCATGGCATCATTATCGCGTCAGATATTGGCCAGAAACTACGTTACGCGGCAACACAGGTCCCAAATGTTCGCTTAATGGAATACGACCTCGCTGTAACACTTCGCTCGGTCGCCCTACATCCTTGACAAGATAGAAAAGAGGAAAGACTTATTTAAAGGTCTAATCTTGCACGACTACTCGATAGCCTCAAACGCCTCATGGTACTGAACAGTGCCGGTCGGCAGCTCACCAGCAAATACCTGCGCCTGGAAGTATTCCTGGGGCACTCCAGGCAATTCCAAACCCGGGTGGGCCTTGAAACCGAAACGGCCATAGTAGCCAGGGTCGCCCAGCACTACGCAGCCAATACCGCCGAGGCATTGCAGCTCTGCCAGGGCCGCTTTCATCAAGGCCGAGCCAATGCCCTGGCCCTGACGATCCGGCCATACGGAGATCGGTCCGAGTCCGTACCAGCCACTTGCGCCAGACGAAATTCGAACCGGTGAGATGGCGACATGGCCGACGACCTCACCATCTTCTACCGCCACCAGGGAGACGGTGAGTTGCCCGCAGCGGCGCAGGGCGTTGACGATGAATTGCTCGGTATGGCTCGAGTGTTCTTCGTTTTCGAATGCCGCTGTGGTCAGCAGTGTGATGGTTTCGATGTCTTCGGGCTGTTCGTTGCGGATGGTCACGTTCATGGCGATTGGCTCTTCAGTCCCTTGGTCGATGCGGCGGATTTATTGTTTTGCGCCAATGGCAGTGCGGATCAAGAACGCAGCACCGCCGGGATCCGCTGGCGACGAAAACCGCATGTTACCGAGCCGCTACCTCGTGCGACAGCTGACCGCCGCGGCCCCTCCCTGGGCCGCCCTGCCTCTCCATGCCTCAATCAATGAGGTCTGAACTCGGAAGTCGTACCGCACGTTCATCACCAGGTTGCGCGGCAGCCCGTAGTGGCCATAGCTGCCGGAGAACCCCGCGTAGTACTTCTCGTCGAGCAGGTTGTTCAGGTTCAGCGTGGTCGAGAGGTGGTCGGTTAGCCGGTAGCGCGCCATCAGGTTGACCACGGCGTAGTCGTCCTGCCCCACTCGGCTGTTGTAGCGGCTGAAGTACAGCGAGTTGCTGGAGTTCCAGCTGGCGCCGCCGCCCAGGGTCAGGCGGTTCCAGTCGCCGGTCAGTATGAGGGTGAGCTTTTCGGCGGTAGCGGTGGGCTGAAGATTGCCGTAAGGGGACGGTGGTTATCGGCCAGGAGCGGACAAGCCCTTTCGTGTGGCGCCTTCAGTGATCTACCTCAACACTGGCCAGGTTCGAATCCCGCAAAGTGCCTTTTTCACTCCCCTGGAGAACCCTCATGTTTCCCGAGTTCCGCGAAAAGATTTCTCGCCTCAAGACCGAGGATCCGCATTTTGCAAAGCTCTTCCATAGCCACAACGAGCTCGACCAGGAGATCAAGAACATGGAAGCGGGCATCACTCCCGCAACCCACGACACCATCGAGTCGCTGAAGAAGCAGAAGCTGCAGCTCAAGGACGATCTCTACGAAATTCTGCGCAAGAAAGATGGCTGCCAATGCGGACATGGCTGCGGCGGTTGACTAGCCCTGGGGCATAGATCCCGGCCTTCGATGCAAAGCCGTTGAATCAGGCCAACGACCACGAGCCCCGACTACCACAACGATTCACCGATGATGAAACCCCAGCTACTAGCTGGGGTTTCATCATTTCAGCCCCTGCCCTGCCTGCGGCACAACGTCGTTGAATTGATCCTGCCAAGGTCCCCTGACTCGTCTTCTTGGGGTACCAGGTCACCACGCAGTAGCCGAGCCACCGGTTGAATCCACAGCCGGAAGCAAACCTTTCATGAGTAGAAAATCGACCCCTTGAAACCACTATGACAGAGCAGCCCAGTGCGTCCTGTTGCTCGAGTTTTCGCAGGCTCCAAAACTGGGTTCGTGGCTTTCTGGCTCGTTGATTTCGACACGTTGAGCGGCAGCTTTCGGCCAAGAGCGGACGCTCAACAGTATCAATATAGTGGTCTGTCCCAGAGGTTTCCCGACTACTAAGCGCCGCCCAGCAAGCCGCCTTTCAGACCCACAGCGGTTTCACCCCTTCGCAGATGTCCATGCTGGTCCTGTGCTGGTCTTTGGCGTGACCATGCTCTGGACGTCCGCACCCCTTCCAGACTTTTCATAAAACCTGGCCTATGCCTGGCTTCTGACCCTGGAATATCACGAGCACATCCACGAGCACATCAACGGTGCCCAGCCGGTCCCCGGAATCATATGATTCTTACCCAACATTACGACTCAGTTATATAATTGCTAAAAGGGTAATATCAAAATGATACCGATCGAAACCGCTACGCCTTCAACGTTGCGCTCCAGATCTGTTCACTGACAAAAGCGGAAGGATGCGCTATGGACAATGTTCTCGGAAAACTAGTCTCTGACTTCAGGCTTCACAATCTTTTTGGCGACGACCAGCACCTGACTGTCACTCAAGTCTGGGTGCTAGAAATCGAACAAGCAGGATCCGCCGAGCTGCGGTTCCTTTATGGCCGGTCTCTGCCAGGCACTTACCAGTCGAACAGCTGGACGGGCACAAACAGCAGCAAGACCTCGCTCAACGATGACTGTTCCGTGAGGACTCACGCTTTAACGCTGTATACAACATCGCGACAGCTTAAGATCTTTCTTGATCAATTCTTTTTCGGCGGTGCAACGCTACAGGAGGCCAGCCAACAGGCTCAGTTAGATCTCAATAACAAGCTGGCTGCAAAAGTAGGGACGATTACCTTTGGAGTAAATCCTATCGCCCGTCCCGTCATGCATTTACCGACAAGAGACTTCTATCAGTTCCGCACGAGCCGCCTTAGCCCGACCAGCTATGCTAGCGTGGACAGCGCAGCCATTTCGTCCGCAGGCAAGCCTTGGCTCTTCAGCATGACGGAGGGTTTGGACCGGATAATCGCTGAAGCCGCATGCCGTACATTGAACGCAGATACCGGACTGGACTTCGCAGAGCTGGACGCATGGCGTATCGGAGATTTTGAGTTCATCTGCGCCCCGAGCCTGACCAGCGCAGAAAGAAGCAAATACGACATCACGTTGAGGGGACCAGACGCCTCCATCGAACTATTGGAGCCGCTAACCCCGGAAGCCTCCGATCTTTTAGTTGTGGTGAATGCATACAGTGATGACAGTGTGCAAGCTACCTATACAGCTCGACTAGACAAGCATTCTGAGTACCCGCTAAAGCATGGCTTCAAGCTTGAGGCGTTAGAGAATCAGACCTGTACATCATTCACCCTGGAAATCTACGCACTTGGCAACGTGGGCGATGCCTCATACCTAGTACTGCAGACTGGGAACTATTTTGTTCGCAGCATGAACCTCAACATGCAGGTGATTGAACCGATCAGCTCAAATAGACAGTTGAGCTGGCTGGAGAAGCATGTTCCGGCAAAAGAAAAACCACAGGTGGAGGCTGCGGGGCGGATTAGTCGCGCCACTCGACCCTCGCGCTCGCAACTGGGAGGCCATGATTCCGACCCATGGGTCACTCTGAATAGGGCTACCGAAAACACCATAAAACAACTATATCCCAAAAAATCCAAAGGTCGGTTTTTCCCCAAGCTGACCGACAGCGGCGGCACGAGTCGCTTGCAATTGACCCAATGGCTCCGCGAAATTTTCGAGAGCAACCATGACGCACAGATCGCCTGGATCGACCCGTTCATGGAGGACGTGGGCATTGAACTCCTGCATCGGATGGGCACCTCGACAGGCGATTACCTCATCATCACGACAGAGAAAACATCGAATGCCCCTAATCAACCCAACCGTATCCACCGTCTTCTTGCCCAATGCGATGAGTGGGGCAACAGCTACTTTGGCAACGTTCGCCTCAAAGTACTTGCAGTTCCTGAAAGTAAAATTCATGACCGTATGATACTGATTCGCTCAGCGAGCGGTCGCCCGCTGGCTGGATATCACCTCTCCAACTCGATACAACGCGCTAATGACAATTTTCCACTGCTTGCAACGCCTATTCCATTGGATGTCATGCATCATGTCTTCGAATACACTGATCAGATCATACAAAACACGCTACATGCGGACGACGGGAGAACACCTACAGCCAAGATAATTTTTGACTCAACCACATTCGTCAAGGCGGAGGAAGATGACGAGGAACCTAATGGGTTAAACCACCGTTCTTCATTCACAGAAGCTCCCCGCGCGGGCGATGTGCTTGCCTGGTGGTTAAATGACCCTGAACTCGTAGGACTTTCAGGAGTTCAGCTAAGAAACCAATTGGAGGCGAAGGGCAAGATCAAAGACGGGGAGCTTGATCCAGAAATTTTCGATAGTGTCCCCTCCAAGTTCTGGACTGACGGCCTACCTGCTGAGGACTTTCACTCGACCTGGGATGCCTTCGGCTATGTGCTCGCCTGGACCCATGCAGGTCAACTGTACACGGAGAAAACCAAGTCTCTCCCACAAGAGCTGCAGACCGCCTTGCTCGAACACCTGAGACCTTGCCGCCCGGGTGTTTTACAGCCGAGGAAACGGAAAACGCTACTCGACCTTGAACATTACCGCTCGCAAGACCTTCGCTCACTCCTGCTTTCCACCGATACCCCCTATAGAGCGTTCAGTTACTCGCCAACAGATACTTCATGGGGTGATTACTACGCCCTCAAACTGCTCTGGTCACATGCACCCCAGGCGCTCGTCAACTTTCTGAGCGCAATATGTGCAAACCCCATCGAAGACCTGCGTACGCACACGCTGGTCATCGAGGCTTTCAAGCACATATGCTTGTACCTAGGTTTAGACAAAAAAACAGCTCAACTCGAAGCCCTTATGTACAGTGAGACGAGCATCGTCACGTGGGTGGGGCTCCATGCTTTCAAAGACGCCATCAACAATGGCACGTTAGGAGTTGAAGCACTGTCGAATATCGACAAGATTGCTCCTGCCAGCCTTCATCGAACTATTCTTTGCTGGCTAATCAATGAAGCAAACTACGTCAAATCGGATATTAAACCCCATCTAATTTCAAAACTTACCCGATCACTACAAGGACCGCTATCCGACCAAGAACTCCAAGATATTCTCCAACCAGTACGCGGTCGTCTTGGTAGGCTGCATCACTTCACACCTTGGATCTTAGAGTCATTACTTCTTCCCATGCTCGAACGGAAGACGATAGATACAACTCAGGTCTCAAGGGAGTGGCTAAATGAATTAACAACCCAATGGCGTGCCGCCCTAAACAAAGACAGCTTGTATTTTAAGCTAGAGGCAGATGGCGCCTTCACTGACGAACTTGCCACGCTGACCTCCTACCTTGCCCCAAAAGATCTAGAGACGGTCATCGCTGAGCTCTGGAAAGTCTTCAATGCACTGGCTCGAACGATAAGACAACCGCTTAGCGCTCAGATTAGTTGGAGCTCACACATCCGGGCGCATGAAGTGAACCTATGGCTCTATGCGTTGGCTCGCCGGATTTACGCACTCATCGATGACGAAACGAACCAGTCACTTTCTGAACTATTGCGAGAAAGTGAACTGATCATTGATCGACTTCCACTTTCATACCGGGAAAATCTTACCAATAGGGAGCTGCTCACCTACATGAAAGGTGACCCTGACCAGATCAAATCTCATAGCCTGCGCCACACCATTCAAGCAGCGATTACCAATGGCCGATAAGTAGTAGATATACAGTTGGCGCCCTGTTCTGCTTGGGGAACCGGATATATTGGCCTGCGATCGCCAAATAATATGGAATAGGAAAAATAATGGATAACAAAACCCTAACATCGGTGTTTACGAAAAATCGATTCACAGATACACATGCCCTTACTGCTATAGCGGCGAGCTTCGCCTTGAGGGCGATTTCAACTCTCAAGAAACAGTCGCATCGAAAGCTGAGCATGGTGAGGATTATTGGGAGCCTGAATTTATTCAGCTTATCTTCAGTTGCACCTTGAAATGCTCCTCGTGCAGGGTGGTGGATGCCAGCTGCAATCCCTCACCAGCTGCATGCCTCCCCGCCTCGCGTTATCTATTTCTCAATGCACGCGATTCAGCGCCTGCGCCCTCGCTACGCGACTTCTAACAGGCCATTGGTCGCTTTCACATGATTCACCACTGCTTCAGTGATTTGAGGAATACTCCACCCTTCGGCATTAATAATGGTGCTATCTGGATAATGGGCTTGTATGTGCAACACATGGTCATGCAGACATACAAACAACACATCATTATTTTTTAGGCGTGCCTTGAGCGCTATCAAATATTCAGGTGCAGCCTCCGACCCCACCACCATGACACGCGGAGAAGCAAAATTCGCCATTGCAGGACGGTCAATTACGGCAACTGAACGGTTTGACGTGCGAATTGCTTCCAACCAAAAACCGTCTATTAACGATTCAACCAAAGTGAATTGGTTCGTGTCGAAAATAATATCCACAAGCTTTGGGAACCAGGCAACATAGCCGATGGCGGATGGTTTGAGCTCTTCAGTTGTAAAACATGCCCGAACCAATTCCTCAGCTAGTTCAGTCAGTTTTTTATCAACATACATCAACCTTGAAACCAGTTCATCGTATTCATGCTTTTGTACCGGATGACTCAGATGCAGTATCTCAACAGGATCAACATGACCGTTACCTCGGCTCGGTTTCAGGTCAAAGCGGGTCGCAACATAGGATCTGCGGAGCATCTGCAGTTGCTCATCTGAAACCTGACTGAGCGTAATGATCAGGAAACGTCTGCTCTTCCCTTGCACCTCGCCACGACCAATGGCTGCAGCCAGGCGCCCATAGTACTTGGCCTTCTCGTTTTCCATATCTGCCATGCAACCTGACAGCAAAGCGGTGTAATCATCCGCTGTCAGGTGCTCCGTGACCTCTGGAGTAACCTCCCCAGCAAAGACGCTTTGGATGAATTCCTGGTAACGTTTTTCAGACCGGCGCTCCATCTGCGCAGCCGCTTGCTTACTAAGCAGCTGCAACCCTTCATAGCCCGCCGTCAGCAAACCTCCCCCGGGGAGCAATCCAATTCCAGCCTTGGCTGCGATGGAGATCAGCTCAGTGAGGGGGTGTTCGGCGTCCTTCGTCATTCCACTTCTCCCGTTGTATGGCTAGGCATTAACCATCGCAGAGCGTAGGCCGGCTGTGCGCGGTAAGCCACTCGACGTAGAGCTGTTCTTGGCTGCGGTGCTGACGGGTTCGCATGCAACACGGTTCCGACATCTAAGCGAGCAAAACTCATTCAAGCTGAAACAGCTGAACTCTGGCAGCCCGCACCCGACACATATCAGGTACACCTCAAGGTGGATGCTCAGCACGACCTCGGATCCGCTAACACTCTGCGCGGCCCTGAATCATGATAGAGGTAGGTATCAATCAGGGATTGGTCAGTGCCAGCTTCTGGCCGGTAGCGGGCGCTTCCAAACGTCCGCTTCTGGCCGATAGCTGCCTGCCGTGCGGGGCTGCCTTGAGTCGGAAGCAACCCCTCGCCAAAAGCAGTTATCGGTCACAAACAGTCTGGGAGATAGCGAGATTTACTTTTCTGCCCTCGAATAAAAACCAAGCAACTCGCCAATCAACCACCGCGGCCCCTCCCTGGGCCGCTATCCCGCAGGACGTGGAGCGAAGCCTCACCCCCGCGCCAACACCGCCTTGACCGCCCCCAACAACACCGCCTCAGCATCAGCCGCCGCACCCTGCGAACGCCAAGCCACATGCTGATCCGGCCGCACCAGCAGGCATCCGGCCTCATCGATCTCCCGCAGCCGCGCCCAGTCGCCGTAGCTGTCTTCGTAATCGAGGCCCAGGCCGATACGGCGCACCGCCAGGTCGATACCCAACTCACACCCCAGCGTCTCGGCAGCCCGGCACCAAGCATCGCCGCCGTGGCCGGTGAGCAGGGTCAGGCGGCCCTGGCCGCAGAGGTCGAGGGTGGACAGCTTGCGTCCGGCGGTGTCGTGCAGCCAGGCGTGCGGCAGGTGGGCGCCGGGCCAGGTGGTGGGGTGGTAGTAGAGTTCGCGGTCGCGGGTGTAGGCCGGTTCTTCGCTGCCGTCGGCGAGTACCGCGCCGCTGCTATAGCGCTGCCCCAGTTCCACGCCGTGGCAGCTGAACTGGTAGTGCTGCAGCTGGATGGCCTTTTCCAGGGCGGCGCGGCGTTCGCGGCCCAGCGGGCTGTCGGCGCTCAGTTCGTGCAGGCTGTTCCAGCCCTCGGCCTCGCTCTGGCCCGGTTTGAAGCCCAGGGCGTTGGAGATCGGCAGCATGTTGCGCACGCTTTCCATGGCCCGGTCCACCACCTGGCGGCCGACGGGCTGGCGCTCGGCGCAGTAGCTGTCCAGCAGCCCGGGGCCGGCCTGGCCCTTGAGCACCAGGGCCAGTTTCCAGGCCAGGTTGTAGGCGTCCTGCACCGAGGTGTTGGTGCCCAGGCCGTTGGCCGGCGGATGCCGGTGCACGGCATCGCCGCAGCAGAACACCCGGCCCTCGGCATAGCGCTGGGCGACCACGTGGTTGATCTGCCACTTGCTGGTGGCCAGGATCTCCACCGGGATGTCGGCGTCGCCGATCACCCGCCGCGCCCGCTCGATCACCGCGGCCTCGCCGAGGTCCGGCTCGCCCTGGGCGGGGTCGTACATGAACAGCATCACCCATTCGTTCCACGGGCGGACGCAGATGAAGGTGCCGCTGCCGACCCAGTAGTCGTTGCCCGGCTGGACCATCCAGTAGAGCACGCCCGGGCGGCTCTCGCAGTAGCGGCGCAGGTCGGCGCGCAGCCAGACGTTCACCGCGCAGCCCAGGCCCATCTCGCCTTCCAGGGGGATACCGAGCAGTTCCATCACCCGGCTGCGGGCGCCGTCGGCGCCGATCATGTACTGGGCGCGCACGGTGAATTCGCGCCCGGTGCCGCGGTCGAGGATGCGCGCGGTGACGCCCTCCCCGTCCTGGGTGAAGTCCAGCAGTTCGTTGTTGAAGCGCATCTCGCTGCCCGCGCGCAGGGCCTCGTTGGCGAGGATCGGCTCCATCAGGTGCTGGGGGATGTTGCACATGGCCGAGGGGCTGGCCAGCTCATAGTCGGACTTGCGCTCGATGGCGTTGCCCCAGGTGAGCAGGCGGCCCAGCTCCCGGCCGCTGAAGCTGGTGGCCCAGACGTTGTTGGCCATCAGTTCGTGGGGGCTGGCGGCGGCCACTACCTGCGCCTCGACGCCCGCGTCGCGGAACACCTCCATCGTGCGCTGGTTGGTGATGTGCGCACGCGGGCTGTTGGCGGTCCAGCGGTACTTGTTGACCAGCAGGTTGCGGATGCCATAGCACGACAGCAGCAGCGAAGCCGTCAGGCCGGAGGGGCCGCCACCGACGATCAGGACCGGGACCTCGATGACATGGGAGGTGTTTTGCGGGTTCATGAGCGTGACTCCGTACTCTTGTTCTTGAAATCGGAAAGGTGCCCGCCAGGACGGGCGCACGGGCCTGAGGCCAATTCACGGGGCGCGGACAAGCCGAACCCGTGCCGCCTGCCTTGGCTGCCGGCAAATACGAAGGGAATGCGGACCGGGAGCGACGCGTGCCGGTCCCGGTGTCGAAGCTGAAACGGCCCGGGGCCGGGGGCCTCCAGCGCTCTCGACGTAGCCGACGGCAGTCACGGTAATTCCGCAACGATGCTGCCGGTAGTCGCACCAAATGGCCTTCAGCGTTCCATTATGTGAACGCTGGACGGCGGCAAGCACGGGTGTATTCAAACGCACCCGCGCATTGATCGTTGGAGACACGTGCAACAAGGGCAAGGCACGTCCGCGCCGCAGCTCTACTCCTCTCTGAAAGGCCCGATCTTGAGCCACCGGACATGCGGTATTGCGAATTCTTCTCGTCTAAATGTAATATTATTACATTACATACAGGAGGCACCATGAAACCAGGCATCCACCCCGAGTACCGCCCCGTGCTGTTCCACGACACGGCCGCCGACGTGTTCTACCTGATCCGCTCCACCGCGCAGACGGACAAGACCCACACCTACGTCGACGGCAACACCTACCCCTACATGACCCTGGACGTATCGAGCGCCTCGCACCCGGTCTACACCGGCGAGCAGCGCAAGACCAAGGCCGAGGGCCGCGTGGCCGGCTTCAACAAGCGCTTTGCCGGGTTCGTCGGCAACAAGGGGGCGTGATGAAAGTCCTCGCCTCGCTGAAGAAGGCCAAGCTGCGCCACCGCGATTGCCAGGTGGTGAAACGGCGTGGCCGGCTGTACGTGATCTGCAAGTCCAACCCGCGCTTCAAGTGCGTGCAGGGCCGGCCGAAGCCGAAGGTTCGGCGTTGAGCTTGACCTGCAATCACAGGCGGTGACCGAACCGAAGCCTGGTTCGGCGCCGCCGCCTCGCCTCTTGGCCAAGACGTCTTTTCCTGGACGGTTCAGCGACATCTGCGACAAGCGCATGGCCTCCTTCTGTCCTGGGTCCTTCATGCGTCATCACGTGATTCCGTCACGCATATGAACAGCGGGTTGTCGAGAATGACACTCGTGAGGCTCATCGCTGAAGGGAAAAAGCCGGAGCGATCGATCGTTTGCCACCGAAGATGACCTCCGCTCCAGCAGCCTTCGCGACAGCGATCTGCTACGCCGCGCGAGCAGACCGGCTGGAAAGACGCACATATCGACACCTCCGGTCTTTACCCCTGGCGTGATTCGGACAAGCGCAACCTGGTCATCGGCCTACCCGCGACCAAGGCATCGCAGGCCATCAACGAGTCGAGGCTGCAGTACGACGAATACGGGGTGCCTGCAAACAAACCTCTGATCGCAGCCTTCGCAACCGGCGGAGGCGCTTACAGCTGCTGGCCCAAACCCATCCTCTTCACCCCCGAGCCCGGACACGACTACGAACTCCAGCTGGAAATGCTCAAGATCAGTACTTTCAAGAGCGGCTGCGTGATCCGCGCTCGCAAGCTGAGCAACATCGGCACCACCACCGTCGAACGCCCCGTGCTTCAGGATCTCTGCGTCAAAGGCGTCGACGGCACCTTCCGCACGGTCGGCCTGCAGGAGCAATTGGAGAAGATCCGGCAGAATGCCAAATCCGCGAACTAGCGCATCGGTCCCTGCTGGCATCCAGCAAGGCGGTTCACCATCCAGGTCTTGAGCTCAGGTAGGCTACGCCATCAATGCCCCCGTCCCTGGCCGTCGAGCGGAGCGTTCTGCCAGTCACGACCGACAGAGAGCGGCCAGAAGTTAAGATGTGCATTGTGGCCGAACTCCGATCTGCTTCGGGGGCTCGGCGTCGCCAGTTAGACCGTAGAACCCAGCCAAGAAGGAACCCGCCTCCATGGCCTCCCCAGACAAACAGAAGAAGCGTGCCCGACGGGCCAAAGCCAAGGCCAAGCAGAACCGCATGGGCAAGTCGAAAGCCCATGTCGTCCATCCGCTTCTGGCCAATCCACTGATCAACGAGCCGTTCGAGGATTTCGATCTCGACTTGAGCGCCTTCGACTTCGAGAACATCGAGGAGAACGGCTTCGACCCGGCATATTTCAGCGATCTGTTCCAGGCCATGGAAGACGCCGAGGACATCAGCCTGCTCGCCATGTGCCTGGTGTTCCTGCAATACCCGCTGCTGCAGCTGGTGATCGCCGAGGAGCCGGAAGAGGCTGCGACCGATTTCATCATAGGCCTGCTGATCGTCTATCGCTCGATCCTCCACGGCGAAGACGAAGACACGGCATTGGCCTGGGTCGAAAGCGAGGCCTTCCAGCGTGCCTATAACGAAGCGTCGGTGATCCTGCAGAAGAAGAACGCAAGCGCTTAAAGGACATCGGCGATCCCCCAGACAGGCCCGCACACCGAACCGACGGCCACCCACTGAAGCGAGAATGACTACCAATCATCATTCACGCTTCCTGGGTGGGAGGTCGTGGCTTGAGCAAGAATCAGATGGGGCTGTTGTACATGGAGCACAACAGCTGGCTGAAGGGTTGGCTGTACCGTCGCCTGGGCTGCACCAGCCAGGCGGCCGACCTGGCCCAGGGCACCTTCCCGCGCCTGGATGATCAGAATCAGCTGGACCACCTGGGGATCGACCCGGACACCCAGACCGCGGACGCGGCGCGCTACTCGTACTACGAGCGCATCAAGACGCTCGGCCTGAACAGCTTCGTCACCGCGCCCTTCCACTTCGCCGGCCGCACCCACGAATTCACCCTCGGCGGCGAATACCAACACCTGGACAAGGCCTTCACCTACGGCTCGGTGGACCTCGACGGCGATGGCTACGCCGACGAGCTGCCGATCGGCATCGATGGGGCCAACGACCTGCCCCGCCTGAATCTCCTTGGCCAGGCAGGAACGGCCCAGTCTATCACCGGTTGCGCAGAGCATCCGACCACAAGGCCCCGCCGCAACCGTGGTTCGGCAGCAGGCCGTGCCACCGGGGCGTTCGGCGTGGCCGGTGAGCCCCATCGCGGACGGGGAACGTAAGAGCCACTCGCCGAGGCGCTCTTCGTAGGATGGGTTGAGCCTGCGAAACCCATGCTGCCATTGGTGATGGGTATCGCTTCGCTCAACCCATCCTACGGGGGAGTATGTGCAGGCTCTTGCCTGCAGCCTGCTGGAGCATGCGCTGCTCTTCGTAGGAGCGGGCCCTGCCCGCGATTCGCGCGCAGGGCGCGCTCCTACAAGGGAATGGTGCGGGTGGGGCGGCGTAGGAGCGGATCTCATCCGCGAACCGCGCCGATATCTCCGGCTATCGCGGACAAGGTCCGCTCCTACGGGGGAGGAATGCCGTGCCTCCCGGCTACCTTGTAGGACTCCGTCCGCGATTCGGCGGATAACGCCCTCTTTGGCGCGGCGGACCTCAACGCCGGCTCAGCGCCAGCCGCGCGGCGAACAGGAGAAAGACCGTGCCCGTCGTCCTGTCCATCCACTTGATGACCTTTTCGCGACGCAACACCCCCGCCAGCGGCCGGGTCGCGCCGATGAGGGCCAGCGACCAGAGCATGCCGATCGCCACATGGATGCCGACCAGGCCGAAGGTCCAGGCCACCAGGGGCTGGCCCTGCGGGATGAACTGCGGCAGGAACGAGACGTAGAAGACACCGACCTTGGGATTCAGCAGGTTGCCCAGCATGCCCTTGAGGAACCAGTTGGTTTCCGCCCTGCCCTGGGTTTCGACCGGCGCCAGGCTATGCCGCGGCCGCAGCAGCAGGTTCAAGCCGAGCCACGCCAGGTAGGCGGCGCCGCAGTACTTCAGCGCGTTGAAGGCCAACTCGGACACGGCGATCAATGCGCCCAGCCCGAAAGCGACGGCGGCGCCCCAAAGCAGGCAGCCGGCGTTGATGCCCAGCGCGGCGCGCAGCCCTTCCCGCTTGCCTTCCACCGCGGCCGTCCTGAGCACCAGGGCGGTATCCAGGCCGGGAGTCAGCGCCAGCAATGTGGCAGCGAAGGTAAAGGCAAGCAGGCTGTCGGCGATGGACATGGGCATTCGGGACCTGGAGGTGGGGTGCGCGCACATTAGCACAGGCGCGCTGATGGCAAGGTCCACGCTCCGGGCCGCAAGCCGTCACCCACGAAATCCACCAGGAAATCGGCTATCGTCCCGAGGTCGCTCACATGACCGCAGGGACCGACCCCACATGCACATCGTCATCCCCGACGACTACCAACATGCCATCCAGACGCTCGACTGCTTCGCCCGCCTGGCCGGACACGAGGTCAGCCTGATCCACGACCTGGGCCCGGCGTCGCCGGACGAGCTGGCGACGCGGTTCGCCGACGCCGACGCCCTGGTGCTCACCCGCGAACGCACACGCATCGATGCCGCGCTGCTCGACAGGCTGCCGAAACTCAAGCTGATCAGCCAGACGGGCAAGGTCTCGGGCCATCTCGACCTCGACGCCTGCACCGAGCGCGGCATCGTCGTGACCGAAGGCCGCGGCTCGCCCGTGGCGCCCGCCGAACTGGCCTGGGCACTCATCCTCGATGCGCGCCGGCAGCTGGTACCGGCCATCGAGGCATTCAAGGCTGGCCACTGGCAGGTCAATGTGGGCCAGGCACTGGCCGGGCAAACACTGGGCATCTGGGGCTACGGCAAGATCGGCCAGCGCCTGGCGCGCTACGCCCGGGCGTTCGACATGCCGGTGCTGGTCTGGGGCAGCGAAGGCAGCCGGGCGGCCGCCACGGCCGACGGCCATCAGGCAGCGGCCTCTCGCGAAGCCTTCTTCGCCGAAGCGGACATCCTCAGCCTCAACCTGCGCCTGTCCGAGCGCACGCGCCATGGCGTCACCCTCGCCGACCTCACGCGGATGAAAAGCACCGCCCTGCTGGTGAACATCAGCCGCGCCGAGCTGATCGCCCCCGGCGCATTGCTCCAGGCCCTGGACGCGGGGCGCCCCGGCTACGCGGCCGTGGACGTCTACGAACAGGAGCCCCTGCTCGCCCTCGACAATCCCCTGCTGAACCACCCGCGCGCGCTCTGCACCCCGCACCTGGGGTACGTGGAGAAGAACGGCTATGAGCTGTACTTCGGCGATGCCTTCGACAATGTACTGGCGTTCTTCGAAGGCAAGCCGAAGAACGTTGCGAACCCGCAGGCGCTGGCGGTGCGGCGTGGCGAGCAGGCTGGGAGCAACCGCCCCTAGAAAGCGTATTCCGCCCCCACGGTCAGGCTGCGCCCGTTGCCGCTGAGAAAGGTCGGCTGGCTGGCATCGGCGCGGTTGCGGATCACGTAGCTGCTGGCATAGGTCTTGTCCGCCAGGTTGTCGCCCTGCACGTACACACTCAGGCCCTCGCGCGCCTTGTAGGCGGCTTTGAGGCCCCAGAGCACATAGGCGTCCTGATAGTTGTTGCGGGTGTTGGCGTGGTCGGTCGGGGTGTCCTGGGGCAGCCAGCGCAGGTTGGGCCCGACGCTCCACGGCCCGCGCCGGTAGAGCAGCTCGGCCGACCAGAGCTGGCGCGGCACGCCGGCGATCCGGTTGCCCTGGAACTCGCCGCCGCGGAAGCGGAAGTCGCTGAAGGTCCACGCCACCCGGTAGGCCAGGTCGCCGCCGATGCTGGATGCTGTCGGCAGCAAGCCGTTGAGCCCCGCTTCGACGCCGCGGTGGCGGGTGCGCGAGCCGTAGTTGTAGGTTCCCACCTTCACCCCATAGGCGTCGCTGGTGGAGATCAGCTCGTCTTCCACATCGCTCTGGTACAGCGTCAGGCTCCAGTCGGTGCGGGCGATGCGACCGGCGCCGCCGATCTCGTAGGTGGTAGCGCGCTGCACGTCGAGGTCGACCAGCTGCGCCTGCGCCGTCGCCGGGGCTGCGGGCGAGACTTCGGCGGAAACGATTTCCCAGAACGTCGGCGCTTCGTGGCTGCGGCTGATGTTGGCGTACCAGCGCAGGTCCGGGCTGGGCGTCCAGTTCAGGCCGATCTTCGGCGTGGCGAAGTTCCAGCCCTGGTCGAGATGGCCGGCGCCATCGCGCGAATCCGCATCACGGCTGACATCGCTCCACTTCACCTCGGTCACCAGGGTCCAGTCCGCCGCCAGGTTCCAGTCCAGGCCAAGCAGCAGATCGAGGTTGGAGGCCGTGAGGTCGAAGTTGCCGAAACGCTGCATGCGGCTTCCGTTCTGGGGGTTGTTGGCGTACAGCTCGCGGGTCATGTCGCTGTAGGACCAACTGGCGCCCAGGCGGTAGCCGAACAGGCGCTGTTCGCCTTCGAGCAGCCATTGCGCACCGAGCGTGTCGCTGTCGGTCAGGGTGTGGCTGAGCGGATCGGTGAAATCGTCCTGGGTGTTCTGCCCGTAGATGCCGAAGCTCTGCTGCCAGCCCGCCCCGCTCCACTGCGTACGGTTGGCCAGCCGCAGTTGCTGGGTATCGCGGTGCGGGTCACGCAGGTAGACGTTGAGCAGGCGGTCCTGCGGCGTGTTGCCGTCGCCCAGCACGCTGCGCGGGTCGTCCTTCAGGCGCGCCTTGGTAATGACGTTGGGAATCTCGAAAATCAGGTCGCTGTAGGACAGGTAGCTGCGATTCTGTACGCCGTTGCCCAGGTCCAGGCCGAAGTTGCTCTGCATCACGGTGCGATGGGAAGCGGAGTGGTGGCGATAGCCGTCGTACTCGTCGTGGCTGACGCTCACCCGTCCATCGTACCGCCCCTCATCCAGCCCGGCGGCAGCCTGCAGGCCCTGGCGGCCGAAGCTGCCGGCCTCCAGGCGGACGCGTCCGGCTTCGTCGGCGCCGGTCAGCGAGTTGAACTCCAGCTCGCCACCCAGGGTGGTGGCGCCGGGGCTGCCGGCGTTGGCGCCGCGACGGGCACTGATCCACGACGCATTGCGCGGCTCCAGCAGGCCGATGATGAAGGAACCGTCGGCCTCGTTGAGCGGCAGCCCGTCCTGCAACAGCAGCACGCCGCGGTTGACCGGATTGCTCTGGATGCCCGAACCCCGGATGTTCAGGCGCGGCTGGTCGGTGCCGCCGAAGAAGTCCTGGATCACCAGGCCGGGCTGGTAGTCCAGCGCATCGCGCAGGGTCGCCAGGCGTGTCTCCTGTTGCGGTTCGGCGAGGTTGGTGCCGCCCGGTACGCGGGCCAGGCGCTGGCGCTCGGCCTGCGCGGACTGGCTGACCGGCGCGAGGCTTTTTTCGCTGATCTGCATCGGCTCCAGCTCGAGGCGGTCCTCCGCCGCCACCGCCAGTGGCAGCAGGCCGAGAGCCAGCAGGGGAAGTGAAAGTTTCGAGGGAAAATGGCGTTTGGGGGAAGGACAACGACTCATGACAAGCTCCGTCTGCACGAAATCTGGCTTACCAGCTCAGGTAGAACATGCCCTTGGCCAGCAGCACGATGCCGACCATGTGGCTGAAGACACTCAGGTGGATTCGGCGGAAATACATCGAATTCATGCGCCCGCTGTGGAGGAGGAACATGGCGCTGAAGAAGTGCCCGAGCACGCTCAGGGCGAGCAGGATCTTCAGGCTCAGCAAGGTGCCGAAGGACGATGCCAGCGGGTCCGCCAGCAACGGCAGGTAGCGCGTCCAGACCATGCCCAGGCCTGCGCTGAACAGCACCAGCAGCACCCAGGGCATCAGCCGCCGCGCACGCTTGCCGATGCTCTGCTCCACCTGGCGCATCACTGCGGCCGGCACGTGCTTGCGCACGCTTTCGAGGATCAGCACCTCGAAGAACACCGTGCCGATGAACATCAGCGCGGCGAACAGGTGCAGGGTCAGCAGGATGGGATAGATCATGGCGCGGGTGCCTCCAGGGCCAGCAGGGTCTGATGCAGCACCGTCGCCACCTGGTCGGCGGCGTATCCGGTGAGGTCGAAGGGCTGCAACGCGCCGTCGTTGACCAGCACGAAGCGCTCCACCAGGCCGATCAGCTCGGCCGGATGATGGCTGACGCAGAGCAGCGCCGCGCCCGAGCTGGCGAGCCAGTCGCGGCAGAGATCGAGCAGGGATTCGCGCAGGGCCGGGTCCAGCGCGCTGAATGGCTCGTCGAGCAGCAGCAGGTCCGGCTCGATCGAGAACGCGCGCGCCAGGGCAACGCGCTGGGCCATGCCGCCGGACAGTTGATGCGGCCAGGCGCGCTCGTGCCCGGCGAGGCCGACGCGTTCCAGCCAGTGGCTGGCCATCCGCCGCGCAGCCGCACGCTCGAGGCCGCTCGCCCGCAGGGGGATTTCCAGGTTCTCCGCGACCCGGCACCAAGGCAGCAGGCGCGGCTCCTGGAAGGCCAGCACGGGATGGCGGAATCCATTCTCCAGCCGCCCCCGACGGGGCTTCAGAAGGCCGGCAGCCAGGCGCAGCAGGCTGCTCTTGCCGGCGCCGCTGGGCCCGAGAATGCCGACCCGCTCGCCGGGCAGCAGGCGCAGGGAGGCATCGGCAAACACCCGACGCTCGCCCAGCACCAGATCGACGCCGTGCCACTCAAGCATGGGCGGCCTCCTGCCAACGGCCCATGCGCCGCTGCAGCGGCTGCAGTAGAAGAAACTCCAGCGCGGCGACCAGCAGCAGGATCAGCAGCGTCCAGGCATACAGCCCGGCGCTATCGAAGGTGCTGCGCGCATTGGCCAGCGCGAAACCGGCGCCACTCTCCGCGCCAAGCACTTCGGCCATCACCACCAGGCGCACGCCGCCGCACGTGGCGATCAACAGCGCCGCGCCCAGCGGCGCGGTGAGTGACGGGATATAGAGCCGCCGCAGCTTCTGCCAGGGGCTGAAGCGGTAGACCCGCGCCATCTCCAGCAGGCCGCGGTCGACCATCTGCATGCCCTTGACGGTGTTCACGTACATGCCCGGCGCCAGCATCAGCACACTGATCAGCACCACCATGGCCGACCCGAGCCCGACCCAGAGCATCGCCAGCACCACGACCACCACCGGCGGCACCGACATCAGCAGCCAGCGCAGCGGCTCCAGCAGACCGCGCACACGGGCATCGAGCCCGGCCAGCAGCCCCAGGCAGAAGCCCAGCAGGCAGCCCAGGCCGACGCCCAGGACGATACGCAGCAGACTGGCGCCGGCGTTGAGGCGGAAGTCGGCCTCGAAAGGCAGGCGGACCATGGCTTGCAGCGTCTGCCATGGCGTCGCCATGAGCAGCGGGCCCAGGCGCAGCGCCAGCAGTTGCCAGCCCACCAACAGAAGCGCGCCGCCCAGCAAGCCCCAGCGTCGGGAAGTCATGGGTCTCATCTCAGGGCCCATAGAAGCTGGCGGGCGGCAGGGCGCCCCCGATTGCCTGTGGATGGCGCTTGGCGATCAGCCCGAACAGCGCCTCCAGCGGTCCGCGCGCCGCGCTGGCGGAAACACTCTCCAGGCGCGTGACGCGGATGGACTCTTCCAGCGCCTCCACCGGCAGGTGCGGCAGGTGCCGATGGACCAGCTCCGCGCAGGCCCGCGGGTGCGCGCTGCACCAACGGGCGGACTCGGCGTAGGCGGCATCCACCGCCCGCGCCAGTTCGCCGTCCTCGGCGCGCTGCGGGCTGCTCATCAGCCCCGCCTGAGGCAGTTCGGCCTGCTGCGGGAAGGCCTGCCGCCAGGCGCTCTCCAGGCTTTGCACGCGGTACAGCGGCGCCCCGCCCTGGCTGCGGTTGCGCCAAAGCAGCAGGGACACCGCCGGCTCCACCAGCAGGGCATGATCGGCGCGGCCTGCCAGCAGCAGCGCCTGGGCGTCCTGGCCATCGCGGACCGGGCGCAGCGTCAGGTCCCTGCCCGGCTTCAGGCCGTGGCTGAGCAGCAATTCATCGACCAGGATCGCCGGCAGGTCGCGCTGGAACGGCAGCACCACCTCCTTGCCGGCCAGATCGGCGAAACCCTTCACCTGGGGGTCGCGGCTCACCAGCCAGATGATTCCCCACACCGAGACGTTGAGCAGCCGCACGGGCTGCCCACGCCCGGCCATCAGCGCCGGCAGGTTCACCGGGGCGGCGCTGTAGTCGAGTTCGTTCTTGGCCAGCAGCACGCGCAACTGGTCGGGGTTCTGCCAGAGGCGGAACTCGACGCGCTCGGCGTACGGTTGCAGAGCGCCGCTCTCCACCATGTGCAGCAACGGGAAGCTCACCACGGCGCCGGGGCCGCCCAGCCGCAGCACCGCTTCCCTGGCTGTGCCGACGGGCGCCTGCAGGCAGGCGCCGGCCGCCAGAACGAAAGAAAGGAGCAGGCGGGGGAGCCTTCGATTGATTGACTTGCGAATAAGACTTATCTTCATTCGCAGATCATTGCAGCCCGCCCGCACGCCACGAATGACAAATGTTAAGTTCGCGCCAGACCGCGGCGAATGCCTGCGATTGCTGGGCGCCATCCCCCTCTTCGCCGACCTGCCGCAGGACCTCATGGCCAGCCTGTGCGAGTCGGCCAGTCTGCTGCGCGCCGAGGGCGGCAAACTGCTGTTCCGCGAAGGCGACCCGGCCGAGCACTTCCTGCTGGTGCGGCGTGGCTGCGTGGAAATGCTGCGCTTCACCTGCGACGGCGAAGAGCATGTCTTCCAACTGTTCCGCGAAGGTCAGTTGATCGCCGAGGCGGCCATGTTCATGCCCCACGGCCGCTACCCGATGAACGCCCGCTGCCAGGGTAGCGGCGAATTCTTCCGACTGAGCCGCAACGCACTGCACAAGGCCTGCGAGGGCCATCCGCCATTGGCCATGCGCATGCTGGAAAGCCTCAGCCTGCGTCTCTATCGCCAGGTCAACGAGGTCGACTGGCTGACCGCCAGCTCCGCCTCCCAGCGCCTGGCCGCCTACCTGCTGGGCCTGCACCGTCGCCAGGGCGAAAGCCTGATGCTGCCGATCAGCCAGCGCCAACTCGCCACCCACCTGGGCATTCGCCCGGAATCCCTCAGCCGTCTGCTCTCCGACTGGCAGCAGGCGGGGCGCATCCAGGGCCGCCTCCGGCAATGGCGGCTGTGCGACCTCACCTACCTGCAGGAATTGGCCAGTCCGGCGGTACGCTCTTTTTGAGGGGGGCGGCTTGTGCTCGCCTCCGCCACGATCATCGCCATGTCGCTAGTCGAGCGAGCCGTGCCGACACGGCAACTGGGTGAAAGATCGTGCCTGGCTGAGCGCTTTTCACCTGCGCGGCCAGGAGGTTCCAGGGCGGTGCAAAGCCGCTCAATGGGGCTCGCCCACACCGGAGCCGGACTACGCCTGATGAATTCGAAATCGGTTCAAGGGGCTGATTGTCCAGGCTGCCGCTCTTTAGGGGACCTTCCGCCAGTGGCGGCTATCAGCCAGAAGCGGACGCTCACCAAGGAACGCTTTCGACCATATCAAATACACATACGAACATTAGGACAATTTAAATCGACGGCTAAACTGGCGTGAGGCCTAATCATTGTGGTACCTCAATGATTGAGAAGGCATTCCCCGGAGCATTAAGAAATAAAATATTTTTACGGTAAAGAAAAATCAAATAAATTTATGATATCTGATAGCTATCACGTGCTACAGAGATCACCCATAGCTTAATAAAATTCGATACAAGGAATTAACGGATGGATTTTTTCGAAATTGATGAGGGCACGGATTTAAACCTCCTTCATTTCAAATTTAATGATCTGAATAACCAGCTTGGCTACGCCGGCGCCAAAGAGGTTGTTTCTTCCTGGGGAAATAACTTTTATGATCGCGACAAAAAGGCTAAAAAAGAATTTCAAACAACTTTTCACTCTACTTTTTGGGAGCTATATCTCCACGCTGCGCTGCAGGAAATGAATTTCAAAGTCAGCGAAAAGCACAATCGACCAGACTTTATCGTTGAAGCCCCCACTTCGATGTACATCGAAGCAGTAGTGTCAGAGATAAAAAAAGATGGCACTCCTGAAAAGCTACTATCAATAGAAGATATCGAGGCCAACCTACGGCCGATTCAAACTAGGCGTGAGTTTTCAGATATCATCGACGAGGCAATATCGCGACACTCTAACTCTATAAAGTCAAAATTAGAAAAATATACTGGATACACGCGCAAAGATAAAGCACCTCCTAAAGGATATATTGATTGTGATTGGGTTTCGCCTAAGGCTCCATACGTAATAGCCCTATCCTCTCACGACCAAATTGCCTACGGCAGAGAATTTATTTATTCAATGTTTGCCTTGCTATATGGGCACTATTACGACCCAGAAAAAAAAGCATACACCAACAGAAAAACGATTAAAAAGCCCGGTACGGACTCGGAATTAAATATTGGGATTTTTCTAAATCCTTCATTCAAAGAAGTTTCAGCCATTTTATTTTGCAATACTCTGACGCTAGGTAAACTTTCGTCGCTGCATAAATCAGAAAACATGAATTTCGATACGATTCTAAACATTAGATACTTGCAAGATGAGCCACACTTTCGCGTGCATGAGGTAACACCCGAAAACCCTGAAAAATTACTTGATGGTCTTTATATATTTCACAACCCTTTTGCCACAAACAAGCTAGAGGCCGGGACATTTGATAAGCTGGCACAATTCTCCATGGATGAAGCTGGGGTACATCAAATTGGCAATTACCCGTTAATTGTTTCTAGATTCCATACTAATATGTTGCCTGGCTCAATAGTCCCAAGCGTAAAAGCTGATGTTTTTTTAAGCTACAACCCCGAGTATTGCGCGCAAGAACTCAAAAAAGAGAGCGACCTTTTAAAGTCCACTAAAAAAGAAAGCATCAAGCAAAAGAAAAAAAGGACAAATAAAATCGCGAAGGCATCCCGCAAAAAGAACAGATAAACACACTCAAAACGTGCTTTGATACTCTTCTATTACTTTGTGTTTTGGCATTCTCGTGAATACCCGAAAGACCAACAGGAGTCGCTCCGCATTTCATTGAGACGTTTGAATGACCGCTCACTGCCTTGCGTGTCGGCGCTCACCGGCGGCAATGGATCGAAAGTGGTGACTCGTGAAAGGTTGCTTCTGCCCGTTAGCGACTCCTAACGAAAGGCAGCGTTGGGCCGATTGCTGCCGGCCTGTGAAGGCAGCAATCGACTCACTATGAATGATGGGCGGAATGAATTGCTATGCCGAGTAATAGTTTTAATCGACCTCGGGTACCATTGAGAAACAGTCTGTATACAGAAAGGCTGGCACAGATTCGAGGTCAACCTCCGTCCAACTGTATCCTTTTGAGCGCATTCCTCCGGTGATGTTCGGATAATTATTGAAGAGGATCTCGTTGTAGGTCGGTTTGAACAGATTTATGAGACACGCCTCAACCTCGCGAGTCAAAGCCTCGTCCCCCAGATGTACGTTGGACTGAGTCATGAACCTCTCTAATGATTCGTCGTTATCATCCAATGTAAGCACGATGGGGTTGGAGCCTGCCATAGGATGGTCAGCGTCGCCGCCGATCATGGGCATATCATCTACTCCAGTGATCTGGAGGATCAGGAGAGATATTTCAAACGGAGCCCGCGCCTCGGGTGCCCGCCCAACCTCGCGTTCGCGGGTCAAGATGCGCTGCATCTTATTGTGACCGGTGAGCCTGTCCCAGACTTTCTGCGAGAAGCTTTTGCCGATGTAGTGCACCTTGAAATCTAGGAAGCAGTGCGGATCGAACCCTTCCGCGATCTCGACCTCAAGCCCCTTGACTAGCATCTCATACAGCAATTTCTGTGGGCTCCACCACAGGATAAAATCACCGTTCTCGCGGTAAAGCTTTAACGCACCGACATTGCGGATCGGTTGCTGAGTGTTGGCTTTATCGGAATAGAACCCAATCTGAATGTCGATCGATTCACCAACCTGACAGATGCCGGCGGCGACTAGATTTATTCTGCATGGCAGCGGTGGTTTGTCGCCATCGGCGATCTCGAATCGGATGTACTTGTCATCAAGCACAACGTTGTCAAAGTAGGTGAGCGGGCGCTGAACGATAAGGTAGATGGTCGATGCGTCCCATCGCTCCTGGATAATCCTTTCCTCCTGAAGGAAACCGAACTCGTAAGCAGAGACAATTGGATAGGTCACGTTCATGAGGACGCGTGCGAACCGCATAGCGGAAACCGTCGAGCTGGTAGAGTTTTCTGTATCGGCCATGTCTTTTCAGTCCCGGAGCAGCTTCAAGGGTTCAGCAAATGAAATGAACCTACTGCTGTTCCGTTCAATTGGCAACGGCGACCTCGAACTTCTGGGTTGGCAGCTTTCGGCCAAAAGCGGTCATTCGGCGTTTACAAAAACAGGGGCGAGTCAGTAAGCCTCCCTCGTGGCACTAAGCCGAACAATTTCAGCCCTCTTCGTCCCCATGAAAACAGCGTCTCCATGCAGAGGGGACAACATCAGAGTCAAAGCTCTAACCCTGTTGAAACGGCATCCAGCAGGGTTGCACGTGCAGCACGCCATTGGTCTGTGATCACGTCATAGCCTGCGACTGGCAGCCGCTGCTTAGTACCAAGCGCCCGAAGAAGATCAAGTGCTCTGCCTCGCACCTCTGGACTAAGTTTACCGGCCGCTGCTAGATAACGAGCAAAACTGCCACTTATGCTTGGATGAACGTGTTCTCCGATCCTTGCACTCATTAAGTCCACAAGCACTGAGTCTCGCTGCAACCTTTCCTCTACTGCCTGGTTGGCCATCTGCTGTGCATCAAATTGTGTTCGCAATCGCCGGGTAACCATGGCCTCAAGCAACTCGCAAAAGTAGGCGCTATCGGCACGGCATACTGCCAAATGGATTGCTAGTGTCCAGTCGGCAATTTCGCTACCGAACGCCTCAATATCAATAGGGAATTGCAACTCCTCAGAGTCGGGTGCAAAGACGGCAAGCGGAAGCGCAGTTGTAATGACCGGGTTAGCTTTAAACCGCTCTACAAGCTGCTGATGCACGCCTGCATCATCAAGGAAGTGGTCGCGCAGAATAACCCCGACTTCGGCACTAACCATCGCACTGTCGTTTCGCTGATCTCGACTATCCAGAGTGTCCCAACAGCGCGCGAGTAGGAGATTGCTGCGGGGACGTTCGGCCGCAAGCGCGCGCAGCGCGCGTGGAGTACGGGGAATCTCACCACGCTCGGCAAACGCAATGAACGCCGCTCGGGCAGCGGGCGAAGCGCTCGGTGCTACCGAAAGTATCTCGGCGAGCCTGCCCCCATTACCGTGCGACTTGAATCGTTCGGCCAAGCTGTCACCGAATGCCGCCTCGAACTCGGCAAGTCTCTCGCAAACTAGTCGCTCGACCGAGGGAATACCTTCAATGTAATTACTGGTCTCAAGCACTACCGGTTTGCCATGATCCTGTAGCGTCACCAGTGCATCGACGGCACCGACCATCACCAGCCCGGCGAGAGCCGCAGCGCGTATCGACTCATAATCGCTGCCGACTGCAACCGCATTGCTAAGTAGAGCTTTCAGGGCCGCATCGCAAGCCGACGGCGCGAGAGCTCGGTGATGTGCAATAACCATCCGGGCGCGCAGCTCAGGATCTGTCTCAAGCATGGCTTGATCTAGTACTTTCTCGAGCGCAGTCCCGGTTGCACCCACTGCGGCAACCTCAACAATTTGCATACGCAAATCGACCGATAACGGTATTGCAGCATCGAAAAGCACAGATGCAAACTCGAGGTCGTTCGCATAGCCAGCAGCAATTGCCGGAAGCGACCCATCGGCCTCACGGGCTCGCTCATGAGCAAGAGCTCGGACGCGAGCATGCGCGCCAAAAGCTCGAAACAATGTATAGGACGGATCAAACATGCCTTGCAGTCGATCAGGAAAGGCGAGAATTGCCGATACGGCCTCATTGTCAGCAGCGTCGCAACCGCATGCTTCTAATCCAACAGCGAGTAGGTCGCGCCGCAACGCCTCGCTCCTCCCCATTCGAATCAACCGTTCACGAGCCACGACTTTATTGGGGATGATTTCATGGAGCAGGGAGGCAAGATCGTGAAGGTCTTCGTCTGGAGCATCGGCAAGTGCGTCGATAGCAGACTTGACCTCAGGGTGGTTACGCCCCCATCCGGCAAGTAGTGCACTCAATGCCCAATAGCGGTCGAAGTTATTAGACCTGTTTTCTAGAACCTCAATTAGAACGGACGCAATTGATGGATCAGCGACCTGCGCGACATAGCTCGGCAATTTGTTCATATTGATGAGCCGGTTCTTCGGTTCGCACCAGTATGAGTTAGCCGCAGCTCGTATTGCGGGATCAGCTGCTGCGAAGCGACCGACCTGCGCCCAGATACGCCTGCCATCCATGGTCGTGAAGGGGTGGTCACTACCAAGTTGAGCAAGAATCCAAGCGCGGACATCGGCGTGGTCCACGGGCGACTCCATAAGGTAGGCTATCGCGGTGCTGTACTCCCAGACCGAGTCAAAGTGGCCTAATACACGGCTAAGCGCACTTTTGATGAGGTCCTCATCTCCGGGCCAGTACTTCATCAGCATTACCGCAGCTAGATCTCGATGCGGGTAAGAAACATCCGACCAGAAGCTTTGCCCACGCAAAACGGCGTCGCGCGCTTCATCGGTTGTAACGCCTGTCGCAGCAAGCCCGAGAATTCCAACTAGTTTCAGGTCGCCACCGTGCGAATCCCAGGCGTCCTGGAACAACTGTGCGGCCTCGGGCGCATCGGGCCAACCAAGCGCTAGACTCTCTAACAACGCGGCCGCAGCGGCAAGATCACGCGTACGGCCCAGGCCATCTAGTAAGCGCTGACAAGCCTCAGACATCGGTGAGAAAACCTTTGCATAGGCAGCCGCAGCCGCACGTTGCACGCCGCGGTCCTCATCATGCATTGCCTGAAATAGAATCTCCTGGAGTAGCTCTGTCGGCTGCCATGCGCCGAAAGCTCTAATTAACCCCTCACGATGGGAAAGCCGTGCTGGTAACCAGCGACCAAGCCGCTGCTCGATATCAAGCTTGAACGTGGGGTCGGGGAGACCTTTTAGCACCGAGGCCAGCGCTTCTCGGCGGGCAGGAAGCCAGTCCTCGGTTTCGACCCTACGCATGGTTGCAGCAGCCAACCGCTTTACAGTCGCAGTTGCTCGCATCGATGCACCGAACGCGATGTCACCGAGCAAAAATTGGCGATTGAAGTATGCAAGCTCATCGGGTTCAGGCTCTTCGATGATCGCGATCAGCCGATCAAACTCATCGCGGCGCTGAATGCGGCCGAGAAGGTTGGTGATGACACTGCGCCAACGCCCCTCACTGGCATGCACACTCACAAACGCCGCGATTTCGCTGAATGGCCAGCCACCTATATGCTCGGCGCTAAGGAATTCCTCGAAGCTCGCATGGACGAACCCAACCTCACCAGGTGACTTCTCGACGATAAGCCCCTGGGTCTCGGAATTGACAGAAAGGATCTCACTGGCTGAAGCCGCAGCATCAGCGTCGGCAAGATCGAAGCCTCTGGGAGATACTAAATAGCTACGCAGGACGTCGCGCGCGGCGGCTAGCGGCATACCGGCACCACCAGCCTGCTCCCGCACCGCAAACGCCAGTCGTGCGATTGCCGCGCGCCTTTGATCGGGATCGGTCGCATGACGGAAGCGCGCTTCGGTGTCGCCAGAAGCGGTGGCGCGGCTGTCGGGATGAACCTCAAGCAAGACACGCACTAGCTGATCATAGATATCGCCTCTAGTGCGAGGAAGGATCTGACCACGCAGAGCTAGAGTCACAAGCCCGATAAGCAGCAATGGAACCGTGGCGAGCGCACCCAAGTTGGCGTCACGCGCCAACTCGGCCATAAACCGGCCGGTACGCAGGCTAGCGTCAGACGGACCAAAGTCGTCCGATGCGGCCACGGCATATCGCTCGAACCAGCGCCCGGTAATTACGGCCTGCTGGACGGTCGACAACGGGGCGACAGTACCGCGCTTCCAGTTGGAGGGAAGTGCGCCAATACGGTCCAAGCCCCGAGGCCGGCCAGAGACAATCACGGGAACGTCATGCGCTTCGACTGTGGTGACGAGCGCGCTCAGTGTCGCGCGAGCTGCCTGCACGCTGCTCCACTCGTCGAGGCCGTCGATCAGCAATAGGACGCGTTTGTCGTCGATGGCTCGATCGAGCAAATCAGCGATAGAGCTGGTGAGAAGTTGTTCAAGCGAGCGCCGAACTATCTCTTTGATGCCGATCTGATTGCCGTCTCGAGCAACCTGCGATGCCCAGCGGGCAAAAGGAACGTAGATCGGGATATGCTGCCCCCAACGGGCAGCAAGTTCGGGAAAATGCGTTTGACCATGAAGCATGTCGAGCGCCACGACGCGTAGCAGTGTGCTCTTACCGCAGCCAGCCTCACCAAGCACTACCAAACGCTGGCTATCGCCATGCCATTCAGCAAGCGGTAGACGCCGCATACGGCCATCGCTCGGCCTAGTACTCTCAGACGCCGAATTCACACCGATGGCATGCCGCTTGTCCTCAGCCCGGGCGATCTCAGCACGTTCTAGGGGCCGCACTGTCTCGCGCACCAGCATGTCAGGCTTGAGGAACCGTTCGAGCAAGGACAGTGCGGGTCGGCCATCATCGTCTCCGACCGACCCAAAGCTGCCGGGATCTACGAACTGGAACTGCGCCTTATAAATGCGAGCAAGCTGCGTGCGGACACTAGCAAAGGCAACGCCGTCGAGTCGTGCGCCAAGGGTGGTAACAGCATCTTGCCCGAGCAGTGCTTCAACCCAAGGCCGTCCGAAAAAATCGTCGATGAGCAACGGATGGCAGCGCAAGCAGTCAGTTAGCTCTTCGCCATCGAGTGCCAAAAATGCTATGCCGAGCGCAGAAAGCCGCGCCGCCTGGCGCTCGATTTCCTCTTGCACCGCAATTGAGCGAAGTGGCGCCTGGACGGCAATGGTGAAGCGTGCGGTGCGAGCAGCCCAATTGCCTGCAAGGAATAGGTCGACGGCTTTACGCAGCTTGGTCGCGCCGAAACTTTGATGGCGCTTGGCCTGAAGGCAGTGGTAACGACCATCCAACTGGCGTGCGAAAATGTCGATGCCTTCCTGAGCATCTCCTTGCCGCCCGTAGCGGGCGCAATGCTCAACATCACCATCGAGCGCAGTTAAGCGATGACAGAGACGCTCAAAATTCTCCCAACTTAGCGCATCGAACGGCAGCACTTGAATCCGCGTAGAGATTGGGGGCGCGGAAGGTAGCACGTCAGGCGGGCTTAGTATGGCAAGCGGGGTAGATGGGGGGTATGAAGAGTTCATCGGCCTATCTTGGCATCGCGACACTTACCTAGCTAGTCAGCCAGGCCCAGCCTCTGTAGAGGCTCAATGACCGCATTTGGCCGGTTGCAGCCAATGGCGAACGACAGATAGCCACTAACCCATGTTCCCCCCACATCTTGGACCCTGTCGATGGCCGGGCCAGCGCGCAAGCCGGCCGGGAAGCTTGCCAACTTCGGAACCAGCACCTCGCTCAGCAAGGCCAGGTGATGTCAGACGAAGCCCCCACCCAGGCCCAAAAACAGTCTGCCCCTTTCCTTAGCAGCCCCATTTACATATAAGATATGATTTCATACTAATTTGACATCACCGCAAGCGGCGAGGAGTGGCGAGGCATGTGGTTCGCAAAGGGGGCGAGGGAACTGGCGGGTGAGGTGGGTGAGCTGTGCCGGCAGTGGCTGGCGGGGAATTGGCGTAGCCCGGCCGAGTATGCCGCGCTGAGCCGTCATCGCGAGCTTGCGCTGGCCCTGCAGGATGTCCAGAGCCATTGGCAGGACAACATCGCCACCCTGGAGCGCCAGGTGGAACACCATACCTCTGTCGATGAAACCCAGCTGCGGGAACTACAGGCCGCACTCAACTTGCGCGAGCAACAGCAAGCCGAAGCCGAGCAGGCGCTGAAACGTGCCGAGGAGTGGGCCGCCGCGGTCGAAGCGGAGCGGGCGCGGTTGCTGGAGGAGCAGCAGGTGTGGGAGTTGACCAAGCAGACGCTGACCGAGGGTTGCTGGGACCTCAGCGTGGTCGATGGCAACCCCGATCATTCCGACAACGTGATTCGCTGGTCGGATCAGTTCCGTTCGTTGATCGGCTACAACCGCCAGGAGTTTCCCGATGGCTGGGACAGCTATTTCGCCATCACCCAACCCGAGGACCAGCAGCGCGTCATGCGCGCCTTCGGCGAGATGATGGCCGACCCCACCGGGCAGCGCGTCTATGTCGTCGAGTACCGCATGCGCCACAAGACCCGCGGCGACCTGTGGTTCCGCGAGCGCGGGCGTTGCCTACGCGATGCCAATGGCGTGCTGTTGCGGGTGACCGGCGCTACCCGGGAAATCACCGATGAGAAGGCTGCGGAGGCGCTGCGCGAGCGGGAGCAGGTGAGCATCCAGAACACCTACGCCGAGATTTCGCAGATGGCGGGCGTGATCAAGGGCATTGCCGAGCAGACCAACCTGCTGGCCCTGAACGCGGCCATCGAGGCGGCGCGGGCAGGCGAACAGGGACGCGGTTTCGCCGTGGTGGCCGACGAGGTGCGCAACCTGGCCAAGCGCACCCAGGACTCGGTGCTGCACATCCAGTCGATGCTCAACAAGCAGCAGGGCCAGGGCTGAGCGAGGTCGTACGACCTCGCTCGCGTCGCCTCGAAAAGGCGGCGCGTTGGGCCGTCACGTCAAAGAGGTTGTAACTATGCTGCGCAATGAGACCGGATTTATTTTTCTCCCGAAGCCGGTCAATCGTTCCAGCTACATTATTAAAATGGTGTAAGGCTTAGAAGATACCTTTTGATAAACAATACCGTTCTAAGTCTTGAATCCAGGCAGGCCATTGGCCTCACGCCATGTTTTTACAGCGAGAGCGATACCAGCAGACGAATTATCCGCGCCCTCTTCTGGGTAGTAGATAAGGTCTGTACCATCCGGATGCTCAGTAATTTCACAAAAGTGCTCTAAAAGCTCTCCTAGCACACCATCTGAAGCCGACTTATTCGCCGCACGTATCTCGTCAACGAGCCGAATAAACTCATCTTCCGTGTAGTCAGTAATTCTCTTCATGACTCACCTATGAATATCAATATGATTTTTTGGCGTAACGACGCGGAGATTATCTATCCCATACAGCTCACCGCCTTCGGACACCAACTCTACATGGTGCAACTCAAAAGACTTGCGTTTCCCCATCGCATCCCTGTTCCGTGCAATTGGAGCATTGCCGCCTAGCATCCGTTCAAGGTTATCATGCCCGAACTGGCTTGCCAGCTCAGCATCACTTGCTACAGACTTCCAGAACATTTCTCTGAAACTATCAAAGCTGTTGAAACTCATCCCTCGTAGCGTATCAGCAATTTGCGTAGGAATAGGACTCCCACTTCCCTCTCCTGCTCCAGCCAACCAGATGCCCTGCACATCCTCGCTCGTTCCTGTAACAACTCCCGGTTCGCGCCGGACATTCAGAACTATATATAACGGCTCAACTCCGGAATCCGCCGAAAAAACAAGAATAAAGTCCTTGTATTCAGGAGGATAGATGGGATTGACGATTATCTGTTCCGCCTTTTCGGTAGGCGGGAATATCCAGATAAGCGGCGCTCGTGGAGGAGCTTCTAATGCAGGAATTCTGCTGGAAGAATCAACAGCGGGAGTCCAGAGCAGCGTAATTCCGTCGCCTAAATCAGCAACCCTTCGCTCGTTGAACTGGACAACATCCAGCATTTCCCAATCGCGATTCTTCTGTGTATTGAAGCCATATCCCTTCAGGCTTCCATCTGGCTGTTCTTCAATACGTAACCTGACCCTTGATCTGGCCTTGCCGAGCGACCTCAATTGTTCCTCACTGTAAAGGGCGCTATCTCCCAGGCTAGAAGGCCACAGCAATGCAACAAGCCCTACGAATGTGCCCGCTGCTACGCCAGTGGTGACAACAGGCCCACTGAGCGGTGTGCAACGACCTGCGCAAGATGCTCCTCTTACCGAAAGCCCTTGCAACACCAGCCGACCGAAGGTTGAGGGTACATCCCCGCTGATTTTCTTTAGAAGAAGACTTCCCTCACCGTCGACTTCGCGCCCTCCCAGCAAAGCAAAGCTACCGTAATCCTCTAAGTTTCCTACAGGAATCGGATTGGCATGATCGATTACAGCGTCAGGTAGCTTGCAGGACTTCGCAAACACAAACCCAGGTATCGTAGGACGGGCTTCTACAGGTATAGGAATTTTCCTGGGGTATGACGACTCACGTGGCCAATCTGGCTCCTGTTTCTTGTACTTCATTTTCTTGAGCGGTGGATTGGGCATCGCAGGTTTGCATACCTGCGGCATTGGCCCTGGCCCTGAACTTCGGTTACCCATGGTATTTCCTTGATTACTGCCATGAACAAAGAAATACGATTAGCGGCGCTGCATGCCTGTACAAGTAGCAACCCCGAAGGAAGCTTCCTTTTTCCCTCTGAGACACATCCCATAAACAAGAAAGCCTATTGAAACGGCCTTTCTTTTATCTCCAGAGGAAATTGATAGAGACCTATTCTCTCAGCCCCACCCCAGTACCCCAAGAGAATCCAGGGAAAGTTGGAGAAGAACTCCACTACGCACATCCATCTCAAGATTCAGAAAATTTTGAATAGGCTTTTAGTTACTCCAATCACATACGCCCCTTCGTAACACCTCGTTGAATATGGACGGCGGCCTTCCAAACCACCCGAAATTTCCCACCCACATTCGCCCTTGTGAGCCTACAAACCCCATCGATAGATTCCGTTCCTGCCACGGTCAATCCCGTGGTCCGGATCGCAGTCCGGAATTGTCCAGTGAGCTGAAAAAAGCGCCAGCGTTCTCAGCGAAGGCGCTTTTTATCGCCTGCTGCTTAGCGCAGCTATGGCGAACCGTGCGGGGCAGGCTTCTGCCTGGCCGGGTTATTGCTCACACCGACAACCGGTACTGCGACCCCGCACGGTCCGCCGCCCTTCCCGGGCGGGCGGCTCCTTCCTCCGAAACAGGAGCAACGGAAATGCCTAAACACCCACTGTTCGTTGTACGTGCCTTGCTGTCCTCCCTCCCCTTCGCCTCCATCCCGGAGGTGCGTCATGCCTGATCGCAAGCTGGTAGCGCTGCAATCCCAGGCCTTCGATGGCGTGCTGTATGTCGACCTTTCCGCCCCTGCGGAGCATCTCTACGACGTGGCCGAGCGCCGGCTGAACGCGCTGGAGGACCTGCTGCGGGTGCTGGAGGTGCACGAAGGCCATGATGTGCTGGTGCATGAAACGGCGCGGGTCGCCTCCGCCCTGGTGCCGCTGGTGGGCGAGGCCCGGCAGTTGTACGAACTGGCGCGCAAGCGCGCACTGGCCCCCGCCAACGCGTAACCCCGCTCCACTGCCTGACCAGGCCGGCGCCCGTGCCAACGGGGCCGGCCTTTTTCGTGCGCGCTCAGTCGCGGTCGGGCGCGCCCAGCGGGAACAGCGGGCGGTAGGGCCGGGCCTCGTCCACCGCCCTGGCGAACGAGGGGCGTGCCAGCAGGCGGGCACGGTAGGCGCGCAGGGTCGGGTGGGTTTCGCCGATGGGGTGCGTCCAGTCGGCGTAGAACAGCGAGGGCGCGGCCGCGCAGTCGGCCAAGGTGAAGGCTTCGCCCGCGGCCCAGGTGCGGCCCGGCAGTTGGCCTTCCAGCCAGGCATAGGCGCGTTCGAGCTTTTCCACCGCGTCGGCCAGGGCTTCCTGGCGCTTGGTCGCATCGCCCGTCAGCGCGCCGCCCACGGCATGTTGTACCGGCGTCATCACGTGCAGGTCGAAGAAGCGGTCGAGAAAGCGCACGTCCAGGGCCGCCAGCGGGTCGTCCGGCAGCCAGCGCACGGGGCCGCCGTGGGTGAGTTGCAGGTATTCGATGATGATGCTGCTCTCGGCGAGGCTGCGCTCGCCGTCCAGCAAGAGCGGGAACTTGCCCAGCGGCCATAGCCGCAACCACTGCGCCGCGTGCTGCGGCGTGTCGGGGCCGATGCAGCGGAATTCGAAGGGCGTCTGGTTCTCGTACAGCGCCATCAGCACCTTCTGGGTGTACGAGGAAAACGGGTGACCGTAGAGCACGAGCGCCATGGCGGACCGCCTGTTTGCCGAGGGGACAGAAGGCAAGTGGTAGCACAGCCCCGCGGCCCGCGCCGCGAATCCGACGGCCGACCTCATCGCCGCCCGGCGGGTGGGTCCTTGCAAGTTTCCGCCCAGCGTATATACGAAACGGTATGGCCCGGCTGCCCCTGGCATGCATCGCCCTGTCGCTGCCGATGATCAGGCGTCATGGATCATCCCCCTTGCTGTCCCGAACGGAGAAGGCGCTTCGCCGCAGACGGTGGAATCCGCCTGAGCCATCGCCCGCCCCGCTACGGCCCGACAGGGAGATCGACCATGGAACAGCAACCGATGAAGGCGCCCTTCTACCCGATCATCTACGTGCGCGGCTACGCCATGAGCCGCGGCGAGATCGACGAGACCACCGCCGACCCCTTCTGCGGCTTCAACCTGGGCTCCACGGTGATGCGCGCGGTGGCCACCGCGGGCGCGCCGCCGCGCAAGTTCGTCTTCGAGTCGCCGGTGATCCGCCTGGCCAGCCAGTTCGGCTACGGCGATGTGTACGAGGATGGCTACGACGTCCTCGACCCCAACTGGCTGACGCAGAAGAACAATAAGCTGGCCGCCCGCTCCATCGTCATCTACCGCTACTACGACCCGGCCTCCACGCTGCTGGGCGTCGGCAAGACGCCGAGCATGGAGCAGTTCGCTCAGGGCCTGAACGACCTGATCCTGCACCTGCGCGACCTGGCCTTCGCCAACCCGGCCAACGAGCTGGCGAAGAAGGAAGACTTCCGCTGCCACCTGGTGGCGCACTCCATGGGCGGCCTGGTCTGCCGCACCTTCCTGCAAAACCCGGCCTGCGGCTCGCCGGAGGCACGCGCGGCGGTGGACAAGTTCTTCACCTACGCCACGCCGCACAACGGCATCGACGTCGCAGGCCTCAATGTCCCGGCCTTTTCGCTGCCATTCGACATCGACAACTTCAACCGCGACAAGCGCATGCGCGACTACCTGCGCCTGCCCAAGCTGCCGAAGGGCTACGACAAGGTCGACCTGCTGCCCGAAAGCGCCCTGCCCTCCAACCGCGTGTTCTGCATGGTGGGCACCAACCGCAGCGACTACGAGGTGGCCGCGGGCCTGTCGCGCACCTTCGTCGGCCACGGCAGCGACGGCCTGGTGCGCATCGAGAACGCCACGCTGCACGGCCTGAACGCCGACGGCACGCTCGGCGAGGAATGCGCCAAGGCGTTCGCCTACCGCGCGCATTCCGGCTTCTTCGGCATCGTCAACAGCGAGGAGAGCTTCCAGAACCTGGTGCGCTTCCTGTTCGGCAACGTGCGCGTCGACATCTGGCTGGACATCGATGAGTTGCGCCTGCCCAAGGAGGTGCTCGATGCCGCCGACGGTGCGACGGTCAACGCGCTCTACCAGATCGAGCTGCTGGCCTCGCCGCGCAGCAAGCCCTGGTACCTGTCGCGGCGCACGGCGGAGGAGGATTCCGCGGCCTGCCTCACCCAGGCGGACTGGAAGCCGGGCACGCAGCTGTACCTGTCCAGCGTATTCCTCGCCGAATTCGGCAAGGTCGACCCCGAACTGCCCGGCCTGGCCTACAGCCTCACCCTCGGCGTGCGGGTGCCGGACTACGAGATCGACAAGCGCTTCTGGCCCAACAGCCATTACGAAGGCAGCTACCTGTACCGCGACACCGTGATCATCCAGCTGGAGCGCCCCACCGACGGCAGCGACCAGTGGACCATCCGCTACGCCTGGCAGAACACCGGGATGAACACCGCGACCATCCCGCTGCAGGCCAAGGAGCTGGACGGCAGCGGCATCCAGGTGCTGCTGCCGATCGACAGCGACGTCCACGGCAACCCCGACGCCGCCGCCATCAAGGGGCAGGTGCGGTTGATGGTCTCGACCTGGAACCCGGAGGGCACCTGGCCCTGACTCACCTCCGGGCATACGGCATCTGGAAAGAGATTTCAGGCGGCCGCACAGGGCCGCGCCAGCGGTGGTGCGAAACGGCTGGCCAGCGCCAGCAGCACCAGGCAAACCAGGGACATGCCCACCCAGGCCGGCGCCAGGCTGGCCATGGACTGCCGCGCCAGCCCCGCCAGCAGTGGGAACAGCGCGGCGATCAGGTAGCCCACGCCCTGCACGAAGCCCACCAGGGCACCGGCCTCGGCCGGGCTGGCGGCACGGTCCATGGTCACGATCAGCGACAGCGGGAACAGCGCGCCTATGCCCAACCCCAGGCAGAGTGCGGCCAGCAGGGCCAACTGCTGCGGTGCGCCCACCAGCATCAGCAGGCCGAGCAGCAAGGTGGCAATGGCCAGGTACAGCGCCGGGCGACGGTCCGGCAGGCGCTCGATGAAGGCCGAGACCAGCAGGCCGGCGATCACTTGAGTGAGGGTCAGCCCACCCATCAGCGCCCCGGCCGCCGCCGGTGACCAGCCCAGTGCCGTGTAGTACGGCGGCAACCAGGCAAGCACCAAGACGTAGGCACCGGTGCCCAGGCCGAAGAACAGCGCCAGCCAGGCGCCGCGCCGAGCGATGCCGGTGAAGACCGGGGCGCTGCTGGCCGGCGTGGTGTGTCCGGTAACACGGGCCCATAGCGGCAGCGCCAGCAACGCCGGCAACGCCCAGAAGGCCAACGCCGGCAATACGCCCCAGGCTTTCGCCAGCCAGGGCGAGCCAACACTGGCCAGTACCGCGCCCCCCATGATCGCTGTGGAATAGGCCCCCATGGCGCTCCCGCTGCGAGCGCCGAAGCACTGCCGCACGAAGACCGGCAGCAGTGCCTGGCAGACGGCGATGCCAAGCCCGGCCAGCAGCGCCCCGCCGAGCAGCCCCGACGCCCCCGGATACAAGCGCAAGGCACAGGCCAGGGCCACCAGCAGCAGGCCCAGTGCGACACCCAGGCGCACGCCGAACAAGCGCAGCAACTGCCCAGCGAACAGGGCGCCCAGGCCCATCAGCAGCACCGGCAGACTGGTCAGCAGGCTGACCAGACCGTCCCCCAGGCCGGCACCGGTTTGCAAGGCATCGAGCAATGGGCCGATGGAGGCCAGCGCCGGGCGCAGGTTGAGGCCCACCAGCACGATGGCCGACAGGTACCAGAGGGAAACGAGTGAACGCGACATGGGGAGAATCCTCCTGTGGGGCGCCTTTCCCCTTGCGTCAGGAAGCGGCACGGGCAAATATCTCTACATCAAGACATATTCAATCTATCTCTACATCAAGATAAAAAGGAAGCCCCCATGGACAGAGCCACCTTCGCCGCCGAACAATGGCGCCAGCAGTTGCCCGGGCTCGACACCGCCGGCATGGTGGTTCTCGGCCGCCTGGCCGAAGCCGCGCAGCTGATCGCCCGCGACCACCTCAACCCGTTGTTCGCCCGTTTCGGCCTGCAGCCCGGCGAATTCGACGTGCTCGCCACCCTGCGCCGCAGCGGCCCACCCTACCGCCTAACACCCACCACCCTGTACGAGGCGGCGATGATCTCCTCCGGCAGCATGACCAACCGCCTGGACCGCCTGGAGAAGGCCGGCCTGGTGCAGCGCCTGCCCAACCCCGAGGACGGCCGCGGCACCCTGGTGGGCCTGAGCGAGGCGGGTTTGACGCTGATCGACGAGGCCGTGAACGCCCACGTGGCCAACCAGCGCCGCGTGCTGGCTGGGCTCGATGCGGCCGAGCAAGTGCAACTCGCCGGACTGCTGGAGAAACTGCTGGCCACGCTGCCGGACGACGACCACTGAGCTGGCCGGCTGCACAAATCTTCCAGACGCCGCCCACCCGCGCGGTATGCTGAACGACTCGCGGGCGCGGCGGAGGCGCGGCATGCACAGCGACAACTGGATCGACCTGGCGCAGGATGCCGACACCGGCATCGAGACGCTGCGCGCCCATTTCAAGGGCCATGCCTACGATCCGCACTGGCACGACGCCTACCTGATCGGCTTCACCGAAACCGGCGTGCAGCAGTTCCGCTGCCGCCAGGCGCGCAACGTCAGCACGCCGGGCAAGGTGTTCTTCCTCGAACCCGGGGAGATCCACGATGGCGACGCGCCCACCGCCGGCGGCTTCACCTACCGCATGCTCTACCTCGACCCGCAGTGGCTGGAGCGCGAGGTGGGCGCGCTGTTCGAGGAGGCCCCGGCCGATTGCCAGCTGAGCGTGCCCCAGGTGCTGTTCGACGACGCGCGCATGGCCGCCTCCATCGACGCCGCCTTCCAGGCCGTGCACGGCCAGGACCTGCGCATCGTGCGCCAGGCAGCCCTCGACGAATTGCTCGGCGGCCTCACCCAGCGCCTGCACTGGCGCAAGCGCATCGACGACCACCCGCGCCTGCCGCTGGTGGCCCTGCGCGCCCGGGACTACCTGCACGCCAACCTGATGCAGGACATCGACCTCGACGACCTGGCCCGCGCCGCCGGCTGCGACCGCTTCCGCCTCAGCCGCGCGTTCAAGGAGGCCTTCGGCCTGCCGCCGCACGCCTATCTGATCCAGCTGCGCCTGGCCCGCGCGCGCCAGTTGCTGGGCCGCGGCCTGGCCCCGGCGCAGGTCGCGGCCGACCTCGGTTTCGCCGACCAGAGCCATCTGGGGCGCTGGTTCCGCCGCGCCTATGGCGTTACCCCGGCGTACTACCGGCAGCGCTGCTCAAAGCTTCCAGACTGACGCCCGGGCCGCGGCGAGGATAGCGGCTCCACGTCCCACGGAGCCCCCGCCATGATCCAGGCCCTGCAGCAATGGCTGCCCTTCCTGCTGTTCGCTTTCGTCGCCGCCATCACCCCCGGGCCGACCAACCTGCTGATCTTCAGCAACAGCGCCCGCCACGGCTGGAGCGCGGCGCTGCCCATCGTCTTCGGCGGCTGCGGCGGCGCGGCGCTGGTGGTGCTGGCGGTGGGCAGCGGCCTGGGCGAGTTGCTCGCCGGGCGGCCGCAGGTGCAGGGCATCATGGCCGCCGCCGGGGTGCTGTGGCTGACCTGGCTGGCCTGGCAGATCTGGAGCAGCCCGCCGCCTGGGCTGGAAGATGCCGCTCCGGCGCGGCGCGTTGGCCTGCTGGATGCGGCGCTGCTGCAGTTGGTGAACCCGAAGAACTGGACGGTGGCCCTGGCGGTGATCGGCGTCTATGCCGGCCAGGGCGACGACCGCCTGTTGCGCATCCAGCTGATGTCGCTGTTGTTCTTCATGGTTGGCGTGCCGTGCCTGAGCGCCTGGGCCGGGCTCGGCGCCGGCAGTGCGCGGTTGTTGCGCTCGCCGCGGGCGTTGCAGCGGTTGAATCGGGGGTTGGCGGTGCTTCTGGTGCTGTCGGCTTGGGCTGGGGTTTTGTAGAAGGGGTGGAGCCGGGAGGCCTGTGGTGTGTGGCCTGAAGAGCGCCCTCTCCCTAACCCTCTCCCTGAAGGGAGAGGGGACCGTTCGGAGTGCGTTGGTGTTTCGGCGTTAGATGGCTAGGTGTGGGGAAAGCCCGAGCGCCGATGTCATTCCCACTGTAGGAGCGCGCCCTGCGCGCGAATCGCGGGCAAGGCCCGCTCCGGTTCCGGGAAGCACTGCTCTTCGTAGGATGGGTTGAGCTTGCGATACCCATGCTGCCGTGGTGATGGGTATCGCTTCGCTCAACGCCATCCTACGAAAAGCACCTCGGCACAAGACAGTTGCTCCATACCGGTGCGCATCGCTTCTCGTAGGAGCGAATCGAGCGAACAGGCCTGCGGCCCCCTCACCCTAACCCTCTCCCGGAGGGAGAGGGGACCGTTCGGCGTGCGCGGGTGTTTCGGCGTTAGCCGGCAACTACGGGATTCCCAACTGACTCCATCTCCCTTCTCGGCACGGACTAGCCCCCTCTCCCTCCGGGAGAGGGCTGGGGTGAGGGAAAAACCCGAGCGCCGATGTCCCACCCATGCAGCCACCTACCAGCGATAACGCAGCAGCCGTCCGATGCGGCCCAGTGTGGGCCAGCGCTGCATCAGTTGCACGAATGCGCGGGACGACCAGGCCATCCGCCGGCATTCCTCGGGGGTGTAGGTGAGGCGTTCCTCGATCAGTTGCAGCCCTGGCACCAACGCTTCCAGCTCCTTGGGCTCGTCCAGTGCCCAGTGCACCCGGGCGCCGCGTGCCCAGAAGGGCAGGAACAGCCCCAGCATGCGGATGCCGAAGCGGTTGTAGCCGTCGAAGATCAGCTCGCCCTGGGGGAAGCGCGCCAGCAGGCCGCGCAGCAATGCGCTCACCTCCGCTTCGCGCAGGTAGGGCATCAGGCCTTCGGCGACGATCAGCAGCGGGCGGCCGGTGGGCAGCGCGTCGAGCCAGGACGGGTCGCCCATGGCGCCGGGCAGCAGGGTGCAGCCTTCGCGTGCCGGGTATACCTCGCTGCGCAGCGCCAGCACGTCCGGGTAGTCCACTTCGAACCAGGCCACGCTGGGCGGCGGGTCCAGGCGGAACACCCGGCTGTCCAGGCCGCAACCCAGGTGCGCCACGCAGGCGTCGGGGTGGGCGGCGAGGAATTCGGCGGCCCAGCGGTCGAGCTTCCAGGCGCGCAGGGCGATGCCGACGTAGCTGCTGCGGCCCAGGCGGAAGCGCGCGAAGTCGTAGTCCAGGCGCGCCAGCGCGGCGGCCGCGAAGCGGTCCTGCAGCAACGAATCGGGCAGGCGGCTTTCCATGGCCTTGGCGTAGAAGGTGATCAGCAGGGTTTCCTTGACCCCGCCGAGCTGGACGCGTGGCATTGGCGGCTCCCGGGGCGGACGACGGCACCGCCCTCCCCCGCAAGCCTAGGACCGCTTCCGCCGATGCCGCAAGCGCAGCGGCGGCGCCGGCTCAGCGCAATTGCAGGCGGGCCCAGTCCCGCGGGGCAATCTCGCCGGCCAGTTGCAGGCCGCCGCGGGCGTCGCTGAACAGCACCAGCGAGGTGCCGTAGCCGGGGGTTTCCAGGTCCCGGTGGCTGAGCGCCTGGGCCAGTTGCTCCATGCATTCGCTGTGGGTGACCAGGATCAGGTTGCGGTGGCTGGCCTTGTGTTCCAGCACGTGGTTGAGCAGGTTGCCGGTGCAGTCGGCGACCCAGGCCTGGCCCAGGGTGCCGTCGCCGAACATCAGGCTGGCGGTCTGCAGGGTGCGCGTCAGCGGGCTGGCGTAGACGTCGGCATTGCCCAGGCCGAAGCGGCTGCGGTAGTCGTCGCCCAGGGCCGTGGCCAGCGCCCCGCCGCGCACCGTGATGCCGTCCTCGGCGCCCAGGCAGGGGGCGTCGGAACGGTCGCAGCGCTCGGCGTGGCGCACCAGCACCACCACCTCGCCCAGGCGCCAGTGGCGGGCCAGGTCGTCCTCGCCCGGCAGCGGCGGGCGCTGCGCCGCGACGCTGGCCGCGCCGCACAGGGCCACGGCCAGCAGGCCGAGCAGCCCGCAGGCCAGGGCCATTACCCGTCCGGATGGACGCCGCCAGGTTTCCGGAATCTGCCTCACTTCGCCACAGGCCTCGCGCTCGATGGTTCGGAACGCACCCGGCACGCTGCCGGATGCTGGCCGCCATCCTGCACGGGCGAAGGTGAAAACTCCGCGAGGCGAATGTGAGGATTTCGTTGAGCGCCGGCCGCCGCTCGGGAGGCCGACGACCCGCAGGGCCAGGGCCGTCGGCGGGCCCTGGCCGGGCGGGGGTCAGTCGCTGATGCCCTGGATGTCGTTGAAGGTGGACAGCAGGGTGTTCAGCGAATCCAGGCTGCGGTCCTTGTCCGGGGACTTGGCGTGCAGTTCCCGCACCGCGCCTTCGACCGCCGCGTTGGCGGCCTTCCAGTCCTCCGGGCTCTTGCGCTTGAGCTCGGCGGCAGCGGCGCGCCACTTGGTCTGCAGGGCGTCGACCTTGGCCCGGGCGCTGGCGAAGTCGTCGGCGCCCACCGCGTCGAGCGACTCCTCGGCCAGGCGGCCGTATTCGCTGAGGTCGCCCAGCGGGCCCTGCTGGTCGTCGGCCTCCATGCCGCTGGGCGGTGCGGCGTCCTCGGCCCAGGCCGGGTTGTGTGCGACCGGAACAACAGCAACCAGCAGCGCCGCCAGCGCCGCCGCCAATACCGTCCGCGAGGAAGAACTCATCGTCTGGCTCCTTAGGCTGGCCAATGTGACTTCGAGGAGTGTAGAGGCTGGACGGTCAAATTTGCAGCCACCGGGCACGGCCTCGGCAAACCGGGAACGCCTTCGAGAAAACCCTCATCAAGGAATTTCCCTACAGCACATAACGCTCAGCTCCCACGAGCCGGATCGATAGTCTTCCCGCCGTCATGGCGTTTGCCATGACAGGGTGTCGCAACCCAAAGGTCCTTCAGCACAGCAGCAGCATTCAAAGCAAAGGCGCTACCTGCGCCTAGCGTTTGCCTTGGTCATGGCTGGCCGTGCAGGGCAGGCTTCCGCCTGGCCGGATTCTCCTTGGACCTCCGGTTTGCGACCCCTGCACGGCTCGCCGCCCTCCGTGTCGCAACGGAAGCGGCGGGTTCCATCCGGTCCAAGGAGCGTAAGGAAATGCACCAGTTCCCTTCCAAGCCCGCGCCCCTCCGCGCGAAGAACGCCCGCCCGGGCATTCAAGAGCCTTTCAGGATTCGTGAGTTCAAACCCCTTCCGGAAAGCTCGCAGGCCTTCTCCGAAGTGCTTTACATCGACACGCTGGCTCCCTCGACGCAGTTGCTCGACACCGCCCTGCAGCGCCTGCGGGCGCTCGGCGGCGTGCTCGACCTGCTGGAGGAGCACCCCGCCGCCAGTGCCTCGCAGTGGGACCTGGCGCGCTGGAGCGCGACGTTGCGCATGCTCCACGCCGACACCCAGGCACTGCTCGAGGCTGCGCACCAGCGCACCCACGAGGAGCGCCCGGAGTAACCGGCCCCCGCCGCGCCCGCCTCAGCGGCTGGTCTGCAGGCGGCGGCGCGCGGCGTGGCGTTCCAGGGCCAGGTCGATCAGCCGGCTGACCAGTTCGCTGTAGCTCATGCCGGCGGCCTGCCAGAGCTTGGGGTACATGCTGATGCGGGTGAAGCCGGGCAGCGAGTTGAGTTCGTTGACCAGCACCTGGCCATCGCCGGTGAGGAACACGTCGACCCGCGCCAGGCCCGAGCAGCCCAGCACCTGGAAGGCTTCCACGGCGAGCTGGCGGATGCGTTCGCAGGCCGCGGCATCGATGTCCGCCGGCACCACCACCCGGGCGGCGTCTTCGTCGATGTACTTGCTGTCGTAGGAATAGAAGCCCCCACGCACCACGATCTCGCCACAGCCGCTGGCGATGGGCTCGTCGTTGCCAAGCACCGCGCACTCGATCTCGCGGCCGTTCACCGCGGCCTCCACCAGCACCTTGTCGTCGAAGGCCAGAGCCTGTTGCACGGCGGCGACGTAGCCGGCCTCGTCCTCGACCTTGCTCACGCCCACCGAGGAACCCAGGTTGGCCGGCTTGACGAACAGCGGCAGGCCCAGTTGGCGCTGCGCCTCGGCGAAGGGCGTGCGCGCGGCGTTGGCGCGGGTCAGGGTGATGAAGGGGGTGATGGCGATGCCGGCGTCGCGCAGCAGGCGCTTGCTCACGTCCTTGTCCATGCAGATGGCCGAGCCGAGCACGTCGGCGCCGACGAAGGGGATGTCGGCCATGCGCAGCAGGCCCTGCAGGCAGCCGTCCTCGCCCTGGGTGCCGTGGACGATGGGGAAGATCACGTCGACGTGGTCGAGCAACTGCCGGCTGCCGGTTTCCACCAGCTGCCGCTCGGCCTTGCCGGGCACCACGGCCAGCTCGCGCTTGGAGCGGTTGAGCGCGATCAGCGCCGGGTTCTCCTGGTTGAGCAGGTAGTCGGAGGCGTCGTTCAGGTGCCAGCGGCCGTCCTTGTCGATGCCGATCAGCACCGGCTCGAACCGCGAGCGGTCCAGGGCATCGACTATGTTCTTCGCCGACTGCAGCGACACCTCGTGCTCCGCCGAACGCCCACCGAAAATCACCCCGACACGCAACTTGCCCATGACTGCCTCCAGCTTGCTGATGGGCGCTTCTTATCATGGTGGGGGGGATTTTTACAGGAGCGGTGGTCGGGTGAGAGAGCTTGCGGAGGGTGCCTACCGGGTACGTGGGTGCTCGGGCTTGGCTCCGCTCCCTCTCCCTAACCCTCTCCCTGAAGGGAGAGGGGACCGTTTGGAGTGCGTGGGTATTCCTGAGTCAGCCGGCAGCACCGAAGGTTTCCGGCTGGAACCATTCCTCCTCTCGGCACGGACAAGCCCCCTCTCCCTTCAGGGCGGGGCGCGCAGCCGAGGGCTGGGGAGAGGGCGCTCTTGAACACAGCACCTACGCCGCCGGCAAACACCATTCGCGAGCAAACTCGCTTACGAAAAGCCGAAAGCTGAAAGCTGAAAGCTGAAAGCTGAAAGCTGAAAGCTGAAAGCTGAAAGCTGAAAGCCAGAAAGCCAGAAAGCCAAAAGCACGGACAGCCGGAAAAGCCGAAAGCCAGCCCAGCCTCAAACCACCGCCAGGTGCATCTTGCGCCTTGGCGGCGGGAAGGCCGCGTCCAGCTTCGCCAGGTCCTCCCCATCCAGCCGCAGCTGCAGCGCCGCCGCATTGTCGCGGATATGCACAGCCTCCACCGCCTTGGGAATGGCGATCACCCCTTCCTGGTGGATCAGCCACGCCAAGGCCACCCGCGCCGGAGTGGCGCCGTGGCGTTCGGCCACTTCGCGCAGGCTGGCATTGCGCAGCAAGTGGCCGCCCTGGCCGACCGGGCAGTAGGCCATCAGCGGCATGCGCTGTTCCTGGCACCAGGGCAGCAGGTCCCATTCGATGCCGCGTTCTTCCAGGCTGTATTGCACCTGGTTGGTGGCGCAGTGCAGGGCGCCCAGTTCCCGCATGTCGTCGAGGTCGAAGTTGGAGACGCCCCAGCGGCGGATCTTGCCGTCCTGGCGCAGGCGTTCGAAGGCCTCGACGGTTTCCTCCAGCGGGTACTGGCCGCGCCAGTGCAGCAGGTAGAGGTCCAGGCAGTCGGTGCCCAGGCGCTTCAGGCTGCGCTCGCAGGCCGCCGGCACGCCGCGGGCGCTGGCGTTGTGCGGGTAGACCTTGCTGACCAGGAAGACCTGCTCGCGCAGGCCGCGGATGGCTTCGCCGACCACCTCTTCCGAGCCGCCCTCGCCGTACATCTCGGCGGTGTCGATCAGCGTCAGGCCCAGCTCGATGCCTTCGCGCAGGGCCGCCACCTCGCGCTTGCGCGCCGCCCTGTCCTCGCCCAGACGCCAGGTGCCCTGGCCGATGGCCGGGACGTGGGCGCCATCGGCGAATACCACCTCTTTCATGCCTTGCTCCTTCTTCGTTCAATGCCAGGGGTCGTAGGTGCCGAAGCTCCACACATGGCCCTCGGGGTCGCGGCAGGTGAAGCCCTGGCCGCCGTAGTCCTCGTCGCGGATGTCGATGACCATCCGCGCGCCGGCGTCCAGCGCGCGGCGGTACAGGGCCTCGGCGTCGGGCACCAGCAGGTACAGGCTCTGGGTGCAGCCGCCGACGTCCTCGGGCCGGCGCATCAGCCGGCCGTACTCGTTGTCCACCGCCGAGCCCAGCATCAGCATGCCGCTGCCGTCGGGCAGGCACAGCTGGGCATGGGCCACGCCGCCTTCGCCGTCGTCCACCACCAGTTGGCGGACGAAGCCGAAGGTGTCGCACAACCATTGGATGGCCGCCGGCGCGTCGCGGTAGCGCAGGCAGGGGATCAGGCGGGGATGGCTGGCCATGGCGGTCTCCTCGTGGCGCTGGGGCCCACACAGCATAGACCGCGGCCCGTCACAGGCGCAGGCGCCAGCGGCCGTTGCGGACCAGGCGCAGCACGCCCAGCGGTTCGACGTCGATGGCGTTGAACGCCGCCGCATCGGCCCGCAGCACGTGCAGCGCGGCGGCGCGCAGCACCGCGGGATGGCTGACGACGATGAAGTGGCCGTCCTCGTCGAAGGCGTCGAGCCAGGCGCCCACGCGCTCGCACAACTGCACCTGGGATTCGCCGCCGTGGGGCGCGGCGGCGGGGTCCGTCAGCCAGGCGGCCAGGTCCTGCGCTGCCGCGGCCTGAAGGGCCTCCAGGCTTTGCCCGCGCCAGGCGCCGTAGTCGCAGTCGCGCAGGGCTTCCAGCAACTGCGGCTCGGCGCCCCAGGCGGCGGCGGTCTGCCGGGCGCGCAGCTCGGGGGCGCAGAGCACCCGGCGCGGCGCCTTGAGCCCGGCGCGGCGCTCGGCCAGGCGTTCGTCCTGGCCCGGCTCCAATGGCTCGTCGGCCTGGGCGAAGCAGCCCTGGCGCTGGGCGGCGGTGCGCCCGTGGCAGACGAAGCTCAGGCGGCTCGGCATCGAATTCTCTCCCATTCGCAGGCGCCGGGGTTTACACTGCCCGACGCTCTCGTAGCACTTTGTTACTTGGAAGGAAGCCGGTGAAAACCCGGCACGGTCGCGCCACTGTATTCGGTCCCGGCACCGAGAGTCAGACCCTTCCCCACAAAACGAACCGCCAACCGTTTCAGGACGCGCAATCCTAGGAGGTTTCCATGGCTCATTCAGCCACCCACGCCGATACCGGCACATCGCTCCCCGTCATCCCGCTTTCCGAGCTGCTGCCCTGGGCCATCTTCGGCGGCCTGCTGCTGCTCCTGGCGCTGTACTTCGTCGGCGCCGAACAGGGCGCCACCTCGATGTTCAAGGGCATGTACGTGCACGAATTCGTCCACGACGGCCGCCACCTGCTGGGCTTCCCCTGCCACTGACCCGGGGACTCCCTGACATGACTGGAAAACTCCTGCTGCGCGGGATGCTCGTCGGCGTCCTGGCGGGCCTGATCGTCTTCGCATTCGCCTTCGTCTTCGGCGAGCCCCAGGTGGACCGCGCCATCGCCTTCGAAGAACAGATGTCGGCCCTGCACGAGGCCGAGGAAGCCACCAGCGGCGGCGCCACCCACGACCACGAGGAAGAGCTGGTCAGCCGCGAGGTCCAGGCCAGCTTCGGCCTGCTCACCGGCGTGGTGGTCTACGGCGCCGCCATGGGCGGGCTGTTCGCCCTGGTGTTCGCCTACGGCCTGGGCCGCACCGGGCGCCTGAGCCCGCGCGCGCTGAGCGCCCTGCTGGCCCTGGCGGCCTTCGTCACCCTGTACCTGGTGCCGAGCCTGAAATACCCGGCCAACCCGCCGTCGGTGGGCGACCCGGAGAGCATCCGCCAGCGCACCGCGCTGTTCTTCCTGATGATCGCGCTGTCCATCGCCGCCGCCGTCATCTCGCTGAACCTGGGCCGCCGCCTGCTCGCCGAGCACGGCGCCTGGACCGGCGCCGTCGCCGGCATCGCCGTGTACCTGGGCATCTGCGCCGTCGCCGGCCTGCTGTTCCCGGCGGTGCGCGAAGTGCCGGCGGACTTCCCGGCCGACCTGCTGTGGCAGTTCCGCCTGGTGTCCCTGGGCATCCAGGCGATCCTCTGGAGCACCGTCGGGCTGGTATTCGGCTGGTGGATCGAATCCCGGCCGCCGAGTCAATCGCTCATAGGAAAGGCCTGACCGCCTCCGGCCAGCCATTTTCCGCCGCGGGTCCCGTCATCGGGACCCGCTTTCCTACCCCGCCATCTCCCCGCTTTTTCCAGACACCCTCCCCCATCGGCACTGTAGACAAAGCTGTCGATTCTTGAGGCCTGCAAGGCCTACATAGGCCTACAAAAAACACCTGCTCGATCTGGCGAATAAGCCTACGAACCCAGCAGCAGTTTCAGATAGTTCGACTTGGTCATTCCTGGGGAAAATTTCCGCAATTCCCTTAGCGAGGCCAAGACCATGCCGTATCACAAGCTCAAGTACGTCCTAGCCACCGCCTTCGCCCTGCCCCTGAGCCAGGCCGCGGCGGACATCAAGGGCCAGGTGGGTGTCGTCCTGGAGGTTTCCAAAGGCTGCCAGGTGACCCAGGGCAGCGCCTCCAGCGAAGGCATCCTCAACTTCGGTACGCTCAACTTCCCCCGGACCAGCCCGACCTGGACCCGCGCGCTCAAGGCACGCCTGGCCGGCCCGGACGGCAACAGCCTTCAGGTCACCTGCGACCCGGTCACCACTTTCTTCAATGTCATCATCGACGGCGGCCTGCGCGGTGACCGCTCACTGCTCAACGGCAGCGGCACCGACACGGTCAGCTACTTGCTGTACCGGGACTCCGCCGGCAAGAGCCCCTATGTCATCAACAGAGGGGCAACCTTCAGGGTTCCCGCCGACGGCAAGGCCGTGGATGTGCCGATCTACGGCACCATCGCACCGAACGCCAACGCCAAGGGCAGCGGCGTCTACAGGGACACGCTGACCCTCACCCTGGAATTCTGAGGCCGCTGCCGCAATCGCCCAGGGCGAAACCGGCCGGTCCTTCCCCGCCATGACGCTTCCTCACCTGCTGCCTCGCGCCGCGGCGACCGGGCTGGCCCTGCTGCTCGCCAGCCTGCTGCAGGCGCCGGGCAGCGATGCCGCCACCCGGGCCGGCTTCCGCGTCTCCGCCAGCGTTACCCAGGGCTGCCTGGTCAACCATGCGCCGCCCGGCAACGGCGGCAACCTGGGCAGCCTCGGCCGCTTGGACTTCGGCCGCCATCCGGCCACTTCCACGGCCAGGATCGGCGCCCAGCTGACGCCCAATGGCGCCATCACTCTCGCCTGCACCCCCGGCATCGCCCTGCGCATGACGGTCGATGGCGGCCAGCACGCCACCGGTGGCCTGCGCCACCTTGGCGCGGGCAACGCGCGGCTGGCCTATCGCCTGTACGCCGATGCCGGCCTCAGCCGGGAAATCCCCATCGGCGGCAACCTGAGCATCGACTACGGCAACCCCGACGACATCCGCCTGCCGATCCATGCCGCCCTCCAGTTGCCCGGCAACCAGTCCGCCGGGCGTTACCAGGACCGGCTCACCGTGACCCTGTCATGGTGAGCGCGCCAGGAGCCCCGTGATGCCCTTGCCCGATACCCGCCTGCGCTTCGTCGCGGCCCTGCTCGCCGCCCTCGCCCTGCCGGCCGCCACGGCCCGCGCCGCCAGCTCGATCCTGATCTGGCCGATCGACCCGGTGCTGGAACACGACCAGCGGGCCAGCGCGCTCTGGCTGGAAAACCGCGGCGCCGAGCCGGCCCAGTTGCAACTGCGCATCTTCGCCTGGAGCCAGGCCGGCGGCGAGGAGCACTTCCAGGCGCAGCGCGAGGTGGTCGGCAGCCCGCCGATGCTGCGCATCCCGGCGGGAGCCAGGCAACTGGTGCGCCTCACCCGCCTGGCGCCGACCGCCCCCGGCAGCGAGCGCGCCTACCGCATCGTCATCGACGAGATTCTCGCGCCGCAGGCCCAGCAGCCAGCGGCCGAGGGCAGCGACATCCGCTTCCAGCTGCGCTATTCGGTGCCGCTGTTCCTCTACGGCGACGGGCTCGGCGCGAAGGACGCGACGGCCGCACGGCTGGACTGGCGCCTGGTCGACGAGGGCGGCCGCACCTACCTGGAGGTGCGCAACCGCGGCGCGGTGCATGTCCGCCTGACGCGGGCGGCCATCGAACAGGGCGACGGTACCCTGCCGGTGGGCGACGACCTGCTCGGCTACGTGCTGGCCGGCAGCGCCATGCGCTGGCCAATGCCGCGCAAGCCCGCCAGCGGCGGGCGCCTGTGGGCCGAGATCAATGGCGTGCGCGGCGAGATTCCCGCCGCGGCGCCCTGAAGCATGGGCAGGCAGACGCGCCCCTGGCTGCCGCTGCTCACCGGCGCCACCCTGCTGTTCGAGGCGGAATGCCTGTCGAGTGCGCCGCTGCCACCGCCGCCCCGGGATGCGGGCGCCCTGTCCGACGACCAGCAACTCTACCTGGAGCTGCTGGTGAACCTGCGCACGAGCGGCCAGGTGGTGGCGGTGACGTTGCGCCAGGGCCGCTTCTGGGTCGAGGCCGCCGACCTGCGCGCGGCCGGCCTGCCGGTGCCGCGCGACGGCCAGGTCGACGTCGGCGGCCTGCCCGGCGTCGAGGTGCGCTACGAGGCCGCCAGCCAGCGCCTGCTGCTGCAGGTGCCGCCGCAGTGGTTGCCCGAGCAGCAGCTCGGCCAGGCGCGCGCCACCGGCCACGTGCCGGCACGCAGCAGCTTCGGCGCTCTGCTCAACTACCAGTTCTACGCCAGCAGCCCGCGACGCGGCCAGGATACGAGCACGGCCTGGGCCGACCTGCGCCTGTTCGGCGGCTTCGGCGTCTTCAGCCACAGCGGCGTCTACCAGCAGGTCCATGGCGGTTCGGCACAGCCCAGCCGCTACCTGCGCTACGACAGCAACTGGCGCTACGACGACGAGGAACGCCTGCTGACCTACGAGGCCGGCGACCTGGTCAGCCGCTCCCTGGCCTGGAGCACGCCGGTGCGCCTGGGCGGGCTACAGTTGTCGCGCAACTTCGCCATCCGCCCCGACGTGCTGACCTACCCGCTGCCGCGCTTCGCCGGCGAAGCGGCGTTGCCCAGCACCCTGGACCTGTTCATCGACGGCTACCGCAACAGCAGCTACCAACTGCAGCCCGGCCCCTTCAGCATCGGCAACCTGCCCTACATCAACGGCGCCGGCCAGGCGGTGCTGCAGACCACCGACGCCCTGGGCCGCCAGATCTCCACCAGCGTGCCCTTCTACGTCAGCAGCGACCTGCTGCGCCCGGGCCTGAGCGACTTCTCCCTGGGCCTGGGCAACCTCCGGCGCGGCTATGGCCAGGACAACTTCGCCTACGGGCCAGGCGCCTTCACCGGCGCCCTGCGCCACGGCCTGAGCGACACCTTCACCCTGGAGGCCCAGGCCGAAGCCGCCGCCGGCCTCGCCCAGGCCGGCCTGGGCGGCATGCTGCGCCTGGGCACCCTGGGCGTGCTCAACGGCGCCATCAGCCACGGCCAGCACGGCGGCGACGGCGGACGGCAGCTGAGCTTCGGCTACCAGTACAACGCGCGGCGCTTCAGCTTCACCGTGCAACGCCTGCAGCGCGATGCCGACTACAGCGACCTGGCCCGCTACGACGACACCCGGCAGCGCCCCCGGCGCCGCCAGGACGACGACGATGACCGCTACTGGCGCCTACGCCCCAGCCGCAGCAGCACCCAGGCCACCGCCAGCGTGACGCTGGACGGCTGGGGCAGCCTGGGCGCCGGCTATTTCGACGTCGAGGCCGGCGACGGCAGCCGCACCCGCCTGCTCAATCTGTCCTGGAGCCGGCCGCTGTGGGGCGATGCCAGCCTCTACCTGTCCGCCAACCGCGAGCTGGGCAACGGCAAATGGAGCAGCGCCGTGCAACTGGTGGTGCCGTTCGACCTGCGCGGCACCCTCAGCGTCGGCGTCGAACGCAGCGCCAGCGGGGACGGTAGCCGCCGCGTCGACTACAGCGAGTCGGCGCCCAGCGAGGGCGGTTTCGGCTGGAACCTCGGCTACGTCGACAACGGCCGGGCCGACGACTGGCGCCATGCCGCGCTGAACTGGCGCGGCGACCGCCTGCAGCTCCAGGGCGGCGTCTATGGCAGCGCGCGGGAGCAGACCCACTGGGCCGACGCCAGCGGTTCGCTGGCCTGGATGGACGGCGCGCTGTTCCCCGCCAACCGCGTGCACGACGCCTTCGTGCTGGTCAGCACCGACGGCCAGGCCGGCGTTCCGGTGCGCTACGAGAACCAGTTGGTCGGCCACACCAACGCCGACGGCCACCTGCTGGTGCCCTGGAGCAGCGCCTACTACGCCGGCAAGTACGAGATCGACCCGCTGGGCCTGGCCTCCAACGTCGTGGCGCCGCTGGTGGAGCAGCGCGTGGCGGTGCGCTCCGGCAGCGGCTACCTGCTGCGCTTCCCGCTGCAGCGGGTGCTGGCCGCCAGCCTGCTGCTGCACGACAGCCACGGCCGGCCGCTGCCGATCGGCGCCCTGGCCCGCGTCAACGGTGGCCCGCCGGTGCCCGTGGGCTGGGACGGGCTGGTCTACCTGGAACACCTGCAGGCGCACAACCGCCTGCGCGTAAGCCTGCCCGACGGCCAGGCCTGCAGCCTGGTCTTCGACCTCGACCCGCAGGCCGAAGAACTGGCGCAGCTGGGCCCGTTGCCCTGCCGCTGAACCCCGGAGTCGACCATGACCATACCGCGCTACCTGCTCCCCCTCCTGGCCCTGGCGCCACTCACCGGCCTGGCCCATACCGTGACCGAGCAATGCAAGCCCAACCCCGGCAACGCGAGCTTCGGCACCCACGGCTCGATGACCATCGCCAACGGCGCCCCGGCCAGGCAGCTCTCCGGCGGCGCCCAATGCAGCCTCAAGGGCTATCCGATCCGCGAAAACTGGATACGCGTGCTCCCGGAGAACCTCAACGGCGGCGTGCTGCGCAACGCCGCCACGGGCGACACTATCCCCTTCGAGCTGTACGGCGACGCCGGCCTGACCCAGCGCCTGCAGCAGGGCCTGTTCTACGACTATTCCCGCTTCCCGTTTCCCGGCGGCACGCCGGACGTCTCGCAGTTCCCCCTGCACGCCCGCCTGCGCCCGGCCAACGTGGCGCCCGGCACCTACACCGCCACCATCCAGCTGCGCTGGCACTGGCGCATCTGCGTGGCCGGCCGGGTGCTGGGCGCCTGCTATTTCCCCGGCTGGGACATCACGCCCGGCGTGAGCGGCGGCTGCCTGCTGGAAGTCTGCACCTCGGCGCCGACCGACTGGGGCACGGGAGTGCTCACCAGCCTGCAACTGACGGTGCAGGTCCGCCGCGACTGCCAGCTCAACGCGCCCGCCGTGAACTTCGGCAGCGCGCCGCTGATCGCCGGCTTCCGCCCGGTGCAGCAGCGCATCCAGGTGCGCTGCTCCAAGGGCACGAGCTACGACGTCGGCCTGAGCGACGGCGTCAACGCCAGCGGCGGCCAGCGGCACATGGCCAGCGGCGGCAACCGCCTGGCCTACGAGCTGTACAAGTCGAGCAGCGGCAGCGAGCGCTGGGGCTCGACAGGTACTGAGAGACGCCCCAGCAGCAGCGCCGAACTGAACCCCGGCAGCCTCGACGGCCTCACCTACCAGGGCTTCGACTACCGCGCGGAAATCCTCCCCGACCAGCCCACGCCGCCAGCCGGCACCTACAGCGACAGCGTGGTGGTGGATGTGCGCTTCTGAGCGGGCTCAGGGATACAGGGCCTCGGCCAGCGACCGCGCCGCGCGGCCACTTTCCACGCCTGGCACCAACTGGCTGAACGGCAGCGTCACGAAGCGCCCTTCGCGCACCGCGCGCAGCCGCGAGAGCAGCGGGTGCGCGCGCAGGTAGCGGACCTTCTCCGCAGCCGGCGACCAGCGCGCATCGGCCAGCAGGATCACGTCCGGGTCGCCGGCGAGCAGCGTTTCGGGGCTGGCCAGGTAGCCGCGCAGCGCTACCGCCTCGAACAGGTTGCGCGCTCCGGCGGCGCGCAGCAGCTCGCTGACGAAGCCGCGCCCGCCCTGGCTGGCCAGGCCGGCGTCGCTGCTGTCGAGGTAGAACACCCGCAGCGGCGCGCGGCCATCAGCCCTGGCGGCCGCCGCGCGCAGGTCGGCCTGCTGGACGTCGATCAGCGCCTGGGCCCGTGGCTCGGCGCCGAGCAGCCGGCCCAGGGTGCGCAGGTCGTCGCGCACGTTGCCGAAGCCATCTCCCGTGCGCTGAGCACAGGCCGCCTCCAGCAGGTAGCTGGCGATCCCGGCGGCGGCCAGTTCGGCGCGCCCGCGCCCGGGGTCGAAGGCAGTGGCGAAGCCGCCCACCACCAGGTCCGGGCGCAACGCGTAGAGCAGTTCGGTGGACGGATAGCGCGCCGACACCACGGGCACGCCGCGGTAGCGGTCGCCCTGCAACTGCGGCCCGGGGTCGTCCAGATAGGCCACACCCGCCAGCCGCGCCCCGGCGCCCAGTTCCAGCAGCAGGTCGGCGGCGTGCTGGTTGAGCGCGAGGATGCGCTCGGGCGCCTTGGCCAGGTGCCAGGTCTCGCCGCAGTTGCGGTAGTCCTCGGCGGCCAGGGCCGACGCCGCCACCAACAGCCCCAGCAGCAGGGCGAAGCCTTTCATGGCGCGCCCTCGATCAGCAGTTCGGCCACCGGCTCGCCGCCCGCCAGGTGCTGCTCCACCACCCGCAGCACCTGGGCCTCGTCATGCACGCCATACCAGCAGCGGTCCGGGTAGACGGTCAGCAGCGGCCCGCGGTTGCAGGGGAACTGGCAGCCGGTGCGGGTCAGCAGCACGCCTTCGGCGGTTTCGATCAGCTCGCGCCTGGCCAGTTCGCGGCGCAGCGACTTCCACAAGGGCAAGGCGCCGCGGCGCACACAGCGCGGGCCGGTGCAGAGGAACACCTGGCGCTTGTGCGGCGGCGGCGCCGACCAGTCCGGTTGTTCCGGCACCGGGCCGACGGCGCGGCATTCCAACTGCTGGCGACCGTCGTCGATGGCCGCGCCGACCAGCCGGGCGTCCAGGCCACGGCGGCCGAGGGCGGAGGCGGTCAGCCGCGGGCACGGCGCCTGGGGAAAGTCGCCGGCCAGCTGCGCCACCTCGCCGCGCAGCCAGTCGAGGTAGGCGCCATCGCTAGCCGGTTCCAGGTCCACCAGCAGCAGCGCCCTGCCCGCTCGCAGTTGCGCGCGGATGGCCGGCCACAGGGCGTCGAAGCCGTCGCTGGTATCGACCAGCGTCACGGCGCGGTGGGTTGCCGCCAGCTCGGCGCGCAAGGCCTCGCCCTGGGCGCCCGCGAGGGGGCCGACGATCAGCAGTGCCTGGTCCATGGCCACCTCAGAAGCTGAAGGTGTAGCGCAGCTCGGCGGTGCGCGGGCGGCCCAGGTTGTCCACCTGGCGGATGCCGTTGGTGGTGCGGCTGGTGGCGTAGTCGCGGTCCAGCAGATTCTCCAGCAGCAGGCTCAGGCGGTGACGGCGGGCGCCGTCCAGGTAGCGGTAGGCGTCGCCGTCGAGCACCGTGTAGTGGCCGTAGTCGTCGCCCTGGGGGCTGACGATGGAGCCGACGTAGCGCAGCGCCATGCCGAAGCCCCACGGGCCCTGGTCGTAGCCCAGGCGGGTGCGGGCGAAGAAGTGCGGGATGTTGTTCACGGTCACGCCCTCGCGGGTGTCCACCAGGTTGCGGGTGGCGTCGGCGTCCAGTTGCCAGTGCTCGCCCAGCCGCCACTGGCCGTTGGCCTCGATGCCGCGCACCTCGATCTCGCCGTCGCCGTTCACCCACTGGTCGCCGGCCAGGGCGATCAGGTCCTTTATCTCGCGGCGGAACAGGGTGACGCTGCCGCTCCAGGGTTGGCCGAACAGCGCGCCGCTGTAGTCCAGGCCCAGCTCGGCGTTGCGGCTGCGCTCGGGCTTGAGGTCGCGGTTGCCGATCTCATCGCCCGGCTCGTTGACGAACAGCTGCTCGGCGTTGGGCAGCTTGAAGGCGGTGCCCAGCTGGCCGCGCAGCTTGAGCTGGTCGCTGAGGTCGTAGAGCGAGGTGAGCATCCACACGGTGGCGCCCTCGCCGCCGCTCATTTCCTCGCGGCGCACGCCCAGGCTGGGGTGCCAGTTCGGCAGCAGGTCCAGCTGCGGGCGCAACTGCGCGTACAGGGCGTGGGACTCGGCCTTGTCGTTGTCGATGATCAGCACGTCGTCCTGGCCCTTGTACCACTGGTTGTCGCTGCCGAAGACCAGCTCGTGGCCGCCGGCCAGGCGCGCCTTGCCCTCCAGCTGCGCGCCCCAGTCGGTAAAGCCCCAGTAGTCGTTGTGGTTGAGCGTGCGGGTGCCGCCGCCGGCGAGGTTGTAGATGCGCGTGTAGCGGGTGTCCCAGTCGTTCAGGTGGGCCTTGGCGAACCAGCTGAAGTCGTCGTTCAGGCGTTGCTCGAAGGTCGCCGTGGCAATCTGCTGGATGCGGTCGTTGCTGGTGTGGTGGTTGTCCGCCGGGCGGGCGAAGTCCAGGTCGGCGTCGGCGTACTGGTAGAACAGCTCCAGGCGCGAGCTGTCGCCGAAAGCCTGGATGGCCTTGGCGCCGAACACGTTGACGTCGTAGGAGCGGCGCTTATCGCTGACGGTGGCGGTCATGTCCTGTTCGCGGAACGGCTTGTAGCCGTCGGAACGGTTGTGGCTGACGTAGGCCAGCAGGCCGAGGTCGCCCAGGCCGTTCTCCAGCACCTTCTCCACCCGCGCATCGCCGTTGCGCCCGCGGAAGCTGTCCAGGCCCAGGTTGACCTCGCCGGAAGCCTCGCGGCTGCGCGCGCTGCGGGTGACGATGTTGATCACCCCGGACACCGCCTGGGTGCCGAACAGCAGGCCCTGGCCGCCCTTGAGCACCTCGATGCGTTCCACCGCGGTGGTCGGCAGGGTGTCCAGGTAGAGGCCGCCGTACAGGCGGTTGTTCAGGCGCACGCCGTCGAGCAGGATCAGGGTGTCGTCGTTGCGCCCGCCCAGCAGCGAGTAGGTGCCGTAGTCGAAGGGGCCGTTCTTCGGCGCCACGAACAGGCCCGGCACGTACATCTGCAGCACGCGGGTGATGTCGGCGCTAGGGCCGGCGCGCTCGATCTGCTCGCGCTCGATGACTTCGAGCTTGCTGCCGTAGCGGACCATCTCGGCGACGGTGGTGGACTCCACCGAAGGGGCGCTGACGATTTCATCGCGCAGGCCCAGGGGCTCGGCGTTCAGGCAGGGGCTCAGGCACAGGCCGGCGAGCCAGGGGGCAAGCCGAAGTGCGGATTCGGAAGAAGGGAAGTGCAAGGTGATCGCCTCGAAACGGGAATTTCGCAGGCGGCGCAGCGAGTTCCGGCGCGAGCGCGTCCGGAATCCGGCTCACGCCCGCCCACCGCGGGTTTGCCAACAACGCTCCAGGCCGGTCTCCGGGCTTGCGAGGGTTCTGGAGCATCCGCCTTCCCATGCCTGAGCACAGTGGCCTCGTGGATGCCCCGCTCGCTTACCGTTGCGGGGGCAGCGCCGGACTGATCGCCAAGGGCGACGCACCGGCTTCCCGTTTCACCTCATACACGGCGGCATGAGGCACCTGGAACGGCCCGCATCTGATCATTGGTGCGACGGGGCGTCAAGGGCAGCCCTTTACAGCATGCTTCCGCTTCCGGGCACAGCCCGTGATGCCTTTCCTTCCGCCGTGGAAGCTTTCCGCTATCATCGGCGGACCTTTCCCGACGCTCGAAAAGGACCTCCCATGTCGGTTTCCTCCCTGGTCACCCTGCTCGTCCTCGCCGTGCTGTTCTTCGGCGTCATCGCCATCTACAACCGCCTGGTAAACCTGCGCGCCCGCTACCGCAACGCCTTCGCGCAGATCGAGGTGCAGCTCAAGCGGCGCTACGACCTGATCCCCAACCTGGTGGAAACCGCCAAGGCCTACCTCAAGCACGAACGGGAAACCCTGGAGGCGGTGATCGCCGCGCGCAATGCCGCGGTGGCCGGGCTCAAGGCCGCCGCCAGCCAGCCCGGCGCCGCCGCCGGCCTGGCCCAGTTGGCCAGCGCCGAGGGCGCCCTGGGCGGCGCGCTGGGGCGGCTCAACGTGACCATGGAGGCCTACCCGGACCTCAAGGCCTCGCAGAACCTGCAGCAGCTCACCGAGGAGCTGTCGAGCACCGAGAACAAAGTGGCCTTCGCCCGCCAGGCCTACAACGACGCGGTGATGGAGTACAACGCCTACCGCCAGTCGTTCCCCGCCGTGGTGCTGGCGGCGAACTTCGGCCACAAGGCCGAGGTCGCGCAGCTGGAGTTCGCCGACAGCAAGCAGATCCAGGATGCGCCCAAGGTCGCCTTCTGACGGGCGGCCCGCGCGATGAACTTCTTCCAGCACCAGGACCGCGCCCGCCGCCAGACCGGCCGGCTGATCCTGCTCCTGGCCGCGGCGGTGGCCTGCCTGGTGACGCTCACCAGCCTGGTCCTGGGCTGGCTCTGGCGCCACATCGGCGAGCCCGCCAGCCACTGGACCTCACCGCAGCGCCTGCCCGACCTCGAACTCTACCTGTGGGTGGCCCTGGTGGTGGTCGGCGTGGTGATCGTCGGCGCCTGGTACAAGCACCGCCAGCTGCGCCTGGGCGGCCGCGCCGTGGCCGAGCGCCTGGGCGGCCGGCTGATCAACCTGGACGCCCGCGACGCCGATGAGCGCCGGGTGCTCAACGTGGTCGAGGAAATGGCCATCGCCTCGGGCACCCCGGTGCCGCCGGTGTACCTGCTGGAGGACAGCGGCATCAACGCCTTCGCCGCCGGCCTGACGCCGCGCGACGCGGTCATCGGCGTCACCCGCGGGACCATCGCCCTGCTCAGCCGCGACGAGTTGCAGGGGGTGATCGCCCACGAGTTCAGCCACATCCACCACGGCGACATGCGCCTGAACACCCGCCTGGTGGCGCTGCTGCACGGCATCCTGCTGCTGGGCCTGATCGGCCAGACCATGGTCCGCGGCCTGTGGGACAGCCACCGCGCCGACGACGTGGCGCGCATCCGCATGCAGCGCAGCAACGCCGGCAATGACAGCGGCTCCGGCTCGGCCCTGGGCTTCATCGCGCTGGCCTTCGTCGCCGGCCTGTGCCTGTGGGTGCTGGGCTCGGTCGGGACCTTCTTCGGCAGCCTGATCAAGGCCGCGGTGAACCGCCAGCGCGAATATCTCGCCGACGCCTCCGCCGTGCAGTTCACCCGCAACCCGGCCAGCATCGCCGGGGCGCTGAAGAAGGTCGGCGGCTACGGCTCGCTGCTCGGCGCCCTGCACCGCGCCGAGTTCAGCCACCTGTACTTCAGCGACGGCCTGGCCAACCACTGGTTCGGCCTGGCCACCCACCCGCCGCTGGAGGCGCGCATCCGCCGCATCGAGCCGGGCTGGGACGGCCTCTACCCGAAGCTGGAACCGCGCCTGGACATCCCGCTGGTGGACCGCGAGACCTGGAACGCCGCCCTACGCGGCTACCCCTCGGGCGCTGCATTGGCGTCGGTCGAGGCCATCGGCGAGCCGGCCGGGGCGCACCTGGCGGAAGCGCGGCACACCCTGCAGCGGCTGGATGAAAGCCTGCGGGCGGCGGCGCGCAAGGTCGATGGCGCGCAGGCCTTGGTCTACGGCCTGTTGCTGGACGCCGAAGCGCTGGCCCGCGCCCAGCAATTGCAACTGCTCAAGCCGCGCCTGGAGCTGGGCGTGGCCTTCCAGTTCGACCGCCTGGAGGAGCACCTGCACGCCCTCGATCCGGGCCAGCGCCTGCCTCTGCTGGACCTGGCCATGCCGGCGCTGAAGCAGCTGGACGCCACCCAGGTGACGAGCCTGCTGGGCAACATGGCGCTGCTGATCAAGGCCGACCGCCGGGTGAAGCTGCTGGAGTGGACGCTGCTGCGCATCGTCGAACGCAACCTGCGCCCGGCCCCGGCGCGCATCGGCAACCTGCCGCTGGCCGAGCTGGGCGACGAGGCGGCGGTCCTGCTGGCCTTCCTCGCCGGCGTCGAGGAGGCCGAAGCGGCCCACGCCGAACAGGCCTTCGCCCAGGCCTGGGCCACCCTGCCCTTCGCCGTGCGGCAGCCGCCGCAGGCCGGCACCCTGCGCGAGCTGGAAGCGGCGCTGCGGCGCCTGGCGCAACTGCGCCCGTTGCAGAAGCCGCAGCTGCTCAAGGCCATGGTCCGCTGCGGCGAATACGACGGGCGCATCAGCGTGGCCGAGGCGGAACTGCTGCGCGCGGTGGCCGACATCCTCGACTGCCCGATGCCGCCGTTGTTGGCGGATACGGCTTTTCGTAGGAGCGGACTCTGTCCGCGATAGCCGGAGGTTCCGGCGCGATTCGCGGATAAGATCCGCTCCTACGCTGCCCCACCCGCGCCATTCCCATGTAGGAGCGCGCCCTGCGCGCGATTTCGCGGGCAGGGCCCGCTCCTACAGTTGTCGTGAGGCATGGAGTTTCCTCTCCGTCCGCGATTCGCCACACAAAAGAAAAGGGCCTCCGAAGAGGCCCTTTGTCATTTCGCCATCAGGCTCACGCGCCGCTGGCGACCGCGCCCTGCTCGCCTTTCGGCGCCAGGTCGAACACGCGGTACAGCACCACCAGCAGGACCAGGAAGGCCGGGCCGATGTAGAGGGCGATGCGGGTGTCCTCGAAGAACGCCATCAGCGCCACCACCAGCACCAGGAAGGCCATGGCCAGGTAGGAGCTCAGCGGGTACAGCCACATCTTGAACTGCAGCTTGCCGGCCTCGGCCGGGCTCAGGCCGCGGCGGAACTTCAGCTGCGCCAGCAGGATCATGGCCCAGGTCCAGATGGCGCCGAAGGTGGCGATGGAGGTCACCCAGGTGAACACCTTCTCCGGCACCAGGTAGTTCAGCAGCACGCCGAACAGCAACGCGACTATGGACAGGATCAGCGCATTGCGCGGCACGCCGCCCTTGGAGGTCTTGGCGAAGACCGCCGGCGCCTGGCCGTGCTGGGCCAGGCTGTAGAGCATGCGCCCGGTGCTGAAGATGCCGCCGTTGCAGGAAGACAGCGCGGCGGTGATCACCACGAAGTTGATGATGCCGGCGGCGGTCTTGATGCCCAGGCGCTCGAAGGTCATCACGAAGGGGCTGCCCTGGGTGCCGATCTCGCTCCACGGGTAGATCGACATGATCACGAACAGCGCGCCGACGTAGAACAGCAGGATGCGCCAGAACACCGAGTTGATCGCCCCCGGGATGGTCTTCTGCGGGTTCTTCGCCTCGCCGGCGGTGAGGCCGATCATCTCCACGCCCAGGTAGGCGAACATCACCATCTGCAGCGACATCAGCACGCCGGTGATGCCATGGGGCATGAAGCCGCCGTTGCTCCACAGGTTGGAAATGCCGGTGGCCACGCCGCCGTTGCCCAGGCCGAAGACGATCATGCCGCCGCCCACCAGGATCAGCGCGAGGATGGTGACGACCTTGATCAGGGCGAACCAGAACTCGAACTCGCCGAAGGCGCGCACCGCGATCAGGTTGATGGTGCCCATGCTCGCCAGGGCCGCCAGGGCCCAGATCCAGCGCGGCACCTCGGGGAACCAGATGCCCATGTAGATGGCCACCGCGGTGATCTCGGCGACGCAGGTCACCAGCCACAGGAACCAGTAGTTCCAGCCGGTCAGGTAGCCGGCCAGCGGGCCGAGATAGTCCTGGGCGTAGCGGGCGAAGGAGCCGGCCACGGGGTTGTGCACGGCCATTTCGCCGAGGGCGCGCATGATGACCAGGATGGCCAGGCCGCCGATGATGTAGGAGAGCATGATGGCCGGGCCGGCCATCTGGATGGCCTTGGCGGAGCCGAGGAACAGGCCGACGCCGATGCAGGCGCCGAGGGCCATGAGACGGATGTGCCGCTCGTTGAGATCCCGTTGGAGATCGTGGGACGACATGATGGTGCAACCTCGATTTTGTTGTTGGGTATATCAGCGGCGACTCGAAGCGCAGTCGGGATGAGGAAGGCCCGCGACGGAAAAAGCGCCGCCACCGCGCCGGTGGGCACGGGGAGGATTCGTCTGGGGCCTTCCGGGACTGCACACCGGAAGAGGCTGCCCGCCCTTGTGGAGCGGACGTGGGCATTGCGGGAGTGAACCACTGAGGTCGCCGAGGAGTGTTGCACAAGATTGCCGGGGCGTCTGCCCCCTTATGGTGCGAACGAGACCAAAGGCTTACCCGGCCGGCGCGGCCACCAGCAGCAGCGAGCAGGCCACGCCGGTATCCGGCCGCCGCGGCTCGCGCAGCGCCAGCAGGCGCCAGCCGCTGGCGTGCAGCAGGGCCAGCCAGGATTCGAAGGTGCGGAAGTACCAGGGCATGGGCTCGCGGAACTCGTCGCCGAAGGCGCTGAAGGTCTCCAGGCGCCAGCCGTCCTCGTAGGGCTCGTCGCCGCAGGCGCTCCAGGGGTGCAGGGTCTGGATCAGCAGCCGCCCGCCCGGCACCAGGCGCTGCTGCAGGCCGCGCAGCAGGGGCGCGAGATCCTCGTCGAACAGGGCGAAGTTGCACACCAGCGCGTCGAACCGCCCCAGGCGCGCCCCGGCCTCGCCCACCAGTTCGGCCTGGCTCAGCACCTCGTATTTCCCCTCGCCGGCCTGGCGCGCGGCCTCGATCAGGGCTGGCGAGGCGTCGATGCCCACCACTTCGCAGCCCCGAGCCTCCAGCACCCGGCACAGCCAGCCTTCGCCGCAGCCGATGTCCAGCACACGATGCGGCGAACCCTCCAGCACGGCGCGGACGATGGCCTCGTCGGTGGCCAGGCGGCGGCTGTCGATGCGTTGCTCGCGCACCGCGCGGGTCCAGGCTCCGGCGTTGCTGTCCCAGCTGTGGCGGATGCGGGTGGGGTTGTCGGGCATGGTGGGGTCCGCTGTGGGGAATGGCGCCTTCATTCTAGGCAAAGGCTTTTCGTAGGAGCGAGCTTGCTCGCGAAGGGTGTTCTGCTGGTGGCTGCGGTGCTTTCGATGGACTCCGAACCCTCTCCCCAGCCCTCGGCTGCGCGCCCCGCCCTGAAGGGAGAGGGGGCTAGTCCGTGCCGAGAGAAAGGGGTGGTTCCAGCCGGAAACTTTCGATGCTGCCGGCTAACTCCAGAGCCCCCGTTTCTGCCCAACGGTCCCCTCTCCCTTCAGGGAGAGGGTTAGGGAGAGGGCGCTCTTCGGGACCTGCACCGCAGCTATCGGGAAACTCCATTCGCGAACAAGAACTGGACGTCCCCCTCGCTCCTACAAAAGAAAAGCCCGCCCCTCACAACCCCTTCGGCACCGCCAGCCCCTTGGTCGAGGGCCCGCTCTTCAACGGCTGCCGGCACCCCGCATCGCCGAACGGCCCGGACAGCCGCGTCCAGCCCTCCCCCGGCGAGGTCTGGCTGCAGGTCAGGTGGCCGTCCACGCGGCTCTGCCACAGGTAGAACGGCATGGGCGCGGCATGGGCGCTCAGGCTGGCGATCAACGGCAGGAACAGCAGGAACAGGCGCATCGGGTCGTTTTCCAGGTCACTCGTCGGGCATTGTCGCGGCTTGGGCCGGACGAAGGCACGACATTCAGCAGAATTTTCCCCGCCTACTACGCTCAAAGAAAGGGGAGGCCGCTGGCACGGGGGCTTTCGCGGCACCGGGATGGGTGCCGGTCGTCACGTCGGCGGAGACCGCTTACTCAGGCTTTCGCAAGCATGGGCAGGTCGTGATATGGCGCATACGGAGCATACCGGTCAACTGCATTCTCAACCGGGCGTGCCGGAGCCTGGCTTTTCCCCGAAAAAACCCAGCCACCACCGCTTCCTGCTGCTGTTCCTGTTCGTCCTGCCACTGCTGGCGGCGATGGGCGCGGCGCTGCTGTACGAGGCGCATACCTCCAAGCTGCAGGCCCGCGAGCTGGCGCACCTGGCCGGCGAGTTGACCTGGCAGGTCGGCGCCGGTTCCAGCGACCAGGTGGTCTACCCGAAGGACGGCCCCTTCGACCGCCGCCTGGGCTACCTGCAACTGCCGGACTTCCTGCAGCGCCTGCACGACCGCGACTTCGTCACCCTCGACCAGGCGCGCTTCTCCCCTGCCCTGCTGCAATACGCCGGCTACGGCATGTTCCCGCCCTACGCCGAGAAGGCCCAGGCCGGCGTCGACATCAGCGACTGCCGCGGCCTGCCGATCTACAACTTCCGCTACCCACAGCGGCTCTACGCCAGCTACGACGCCATCGCCCCGCTGATCGTGCAGAGCCTGCTGTACATCGAGAACCGCGACCTGCTCGACGCCAGCCGCCCCTACCTCAACCCGGCCATCGACTGGAGCCGCTTCACCCAGGCCGCCGTGGCCCAGGCCGGGCGCCTGGTCGGCATGGGCAACCACGCCCCCGGCGGCAGCACCCTGGCCACGCAGATCGAGAAGTACCGCCACTCGGTGGACGGGCGCACCAATTCCATCCGCGACAAGCTGCGGCAGATGGCCTCGGCCAGCGTGCGCGCCTACCAGGGCGGCGCCGAGAACCTGCCGGCGCGGCGCAACGTGGTGCTCACCTACCTCAACTCGGTGCCGCTCTCGGCGCAGCCGGGCTACGGCGAGGTCAGCGGCCTGCCCGACGGCCTGTGGATCTGGTACGGCGCCGACTACCAGCAGGTCAACCGCCTGCTCTCCTCGCCCGTCGGCCAGGGCGCCGAGCTCGAGGCCCAGGGCCGGGCGCTGCGCCAGGTGGTGTCGCTGATGATCGCCCACCGCCGCCCGTCCTATTACCTGGCGCGCGGGCGCAAGCCGCTGGGCGAGCTGACCGACAGCTACCTGCGCCTGCTGGCCCAGGCCGGGGTGATCGAGGCGCCGCTGCGCGATGCCGCCCTGGCCCAGCGCCTGGAGTTCCGCGACCCGCAGAACCAGCCGACGGTGCAGCCGCTGGAGCCGAACAAGGGCGTGAGCCTGGCCCGCACCCGCCTGGCGGGGATGCTCAACGTGCCGCTGTATGACCTGGACCGCCTCGACCTGAGCTTCAGCACCACCCTGCAGGACGAGTTGCAGAACAAGGTCAGCGCCTACCTCAAGCAACTGGCCGATCCGGACTTCGCCTCGCAGATCGGCCTGTTCGGCGAGCACCTGCTGTCCAAGGACAAGACCGCCGACGTGCGCTACAGCTTCGTGCTGTTCGAGCGCACCGCCGACGGCAACCGCGTGCGCGTGCAGACCGACAGCACCGACCAGCCCTTCGACATCAACGAGGGCAGCAAGCTGGAGCTGGGTTCCACCGCCAAGCTGCGGGTGCTGTCCAACTATCTGGAGCGCATCGCCGACCAGTACCGCGCCTACAACGGCAAGCCCGCCGCCGAGCTGCGCAAGGTGCCGGTGGAGCCGCTGGACTTCATCAGCCGCTGGTCCATCGATTACCTGATCGCCAACCCCAACGCCGACCTCTCGGCCATGCTCGCCGCGGCCATGCAGCGCAAGTACTCGGCCAGCCCCTACGAGAGCTTCTTCACCGGCGGCGGCGTGCACACCTTCTCCAACTTCCGCCGGGAGGACAACGGGCGCATCCCCACCCTGCTCGAAGCGCTGCGCGAATCCATCAACCTGCCCTTCGTGCGCCTGCTGCGCGACCTGGTGCGCCACGACATGTACCAGAAGGACGGCAACAAGCTGACCGTGCTGCAGGACGACAAGGACCCGCGCCGCCAGCTGTACCTGGACCGCTTCGTCGACCAGGAAAGCCGCGTCTACCTGCTGCGCTTCTGGCAGAAGTACCGCGGGCAGAACGCCGACGAGCGCCTGGACACCTTCCTCGACGGCCTGCGCCCGTGGCCGGTGCGCCTGGCGGCGATCCACCGCTACCTGCAGCCCCAGGCCGACCAGGCGACTTTCGCCGCCTTCCTCCAGGACCGCCTGAAGCAGAGCCACTACACCGGCGAGAAGCTCACCGACAAACGCATCGCCGACCTCTACAAGCGCTACGGCCCCGGGGCCTTCGACCTCAACGACCAGGGCTACGTGGCCCGCGTGCACCCGCTGGAGCTGTGGCTGCTCGGCTACCTGCAGCGCCAGCCGCAAGCCAGCTTCGCCGACGCGGTGGCCGCCAGCAATGCCGAGCGCAAGCAGGTCTACGGCTGGCTGTACAAGTCGCGCTACAAGGCCGCCCGCGACAAGCGCATCCGCATCATGCTGGAGGTGGAGGCCTTCCTCGACATCCACCAGCAGTGGAAGCAGTTGGGCTACCCCTTCGACCACCTGGTGCCCTCGCTGGCCACCGCCCTGGGCAGCTCCGGCGACCGCCCGGCGGCGCTGGCCGAGCTGATGGGCATCATCCTCAACGACGGTATCCGCCTGCCCACCCTGCGCATCGACAGCCTGCACTTCGCCGCCGGCACGCCCTACGAGGTGAGCCTGGCGCCGCAGGCCAACGTCGGCACCCGGGTGATGACCTCGGAGGTGGCCAGCACCCTGCGCGACTCGCTGTCCCAGGTGGTCGACCAGGGCACCGCGCGGCGGCTGTCCGGCAGCTTCCGCCGCGACGACGGCAGCCCGCTGGTGATGGGCGGCAAGACCGGCACCGGCGACAACCGCATCGAAAGCTTCACCCGCGGCGGGGCGGTGAAGAGTTCGCGCTCGCTGAACCGCACCGCGACCTTCGTGTTCTACCTCGGCCCGCGGCACTTCGGCACCCTCACCGCCTACGTGGCCGGCAGCGCGTCGAGCAACTTCAAGTTCACCTCGGCGCTGCCGGTGCAGGTGCTCAAGGGCATGGCGCCGATGCTGCAGCACTACCTGGAGCCGGGCACCGAGTGCCACGCGCCCCAGGACACCCTGCGGGTGAGCTGGCTATGAGGCCGCGCACCGCCGCGGCCTGAACCCGGGAAAGGCCAGGGAAGCACGGCGCCAAGGGTTCGGCGCCGGGAGGTCCGGCCGGCCGTCAGCATGACCTGGCGCGGCGCCCCTTGCCGCGCGGGTCCGGAGCCGGAGGGCACCGCCATGCCGCGCCGCCATGGGAACCTCAGGGACCAGGAACAGGCGCTGCTGCGCCAGCGCCGCGCCCAGGCCGGCATCGACGTGCCGAGCGACTTCAGCTGGGGCCTGGCCCTCTCCGGCGGCGGCGTGCGCAGCGCCACCTTCAACTTCGGCCTGCTGCGGGCGCTGGCGAAGAACCACGTGCTCAAACGCTTCGACTACCTGTCCACGGTGTCCGGCGGCGGCTACGTCGGCGCCATGCTCGGCCGCCTGTACGGCCCCGCCCAGGGCGCCCGCGAGGTGGAGAACGGCCTGGCGGCGGACGACTCGCTGCTGCTCTGGTGGCTGCGCAACAACGGCCGCTACCTGGCCCCGGCCGGCGGCCGCGACCTGCTGATGGCCGGCGCCTCGATGCTCCGTGGCTTCATGGCCACCCAGCTGGAGATCGGCATCCTGCTGCTGTGCATCGGCATGTTCACAGTGCTGCCCCACGTGCTGCTGGCGCTGCTGGGCACGCCACCGGTGTTCCTCGGCAACCTCTGGTCGCTGTGGTTCCTCGTCGTGCCGCTGTTATTGCTGGCCACCGGCGCGCTGTGCTGGGCCTACTGGTTCAGCCGCGACCGCCAGGACCACGCCCTGCGCGACCTGCTCTCGGTGCTGCTGGCCCTGCTCGCCGCGCTGGCCCTGGCGGTGCAGGGCCTGTGGCCGCAGTTGCAGAGCGACATCGAGCTGGGCCCGCGGCTGCTGGCCTACGCCGTTCTGGTCGGCGCGCTGCTGATCGCCCCGCTGGGCTGGCTGCTGCGCCTGCCGCTGCGCGCCTGCCCGCCGGAACAGCAGCGCCTGCGCCTGACCCACTGGCTGGGCTGGGTGCTGCTGGGCGGCGCCGGGGTGTTGCTGCTGGGCGTTTGCGAGGCGGTCACCTGGCACTTGGTCGTGCGCCTGCGCGAGAGCGGCAACTTCACCCTGGTTTCCTCCAGCGTGCTGGGCTCCACGGGCCTTGCCGTGGTGCTGCTGCGCGCCCTGCTGCCGACGCTGCTGGAGCGCCTGCGCCAGCAGGGCCTACCGAGCGCCTACGGCAGCCAACTGGCCAACCTGCTGGGCCTGGCCCTGCTGGCGTTCCTGCTGCTGACCTGGCTGACGCTGCTGCAGGCCTTCCTCTACCTGGGCGGCAACCTGCTCAGCCCCGGCGCCGCCATGCAGCCCTGGCTGCCGCTGCTGTACTGGGCCCTGGTGCTGGCCGCGCTGGGCTTCTACATCGGCATCAGCGGCGCCAACCTCACCCAGCTGAACCTCGCCTCGCTGCACTACTTCTACCGCTCGCGCCTGGCCCGCACCTACGTCGCGGTGGCCAACCACGGCGGCCCCGAGGCGCGCTTCCCGGCCTCGCTGCTGGCGCCGGCCGAGCGCCGGCTGATCGAAGGCATCGAGTCGCTGCGGGAGATACTGCCCGGCGACGACGTGGCCCTGGCCGACTACCAGCCGCACGCCTACGGCGGGCCGCTGCACCTGATCAACTGCTGCATCAACCAGACCCTCGACGACCGCACCCACAGCTACAACGCCGACCGCAAGGGCGTGGCCCTGACCGTCAGCGCCCTGGGCGTGGAGACCGGCACCCACGGCCCGCGGCCGCCCCAGGGCCTGGAGCGCAGCAGCCTGGCGCAATGGGCGACCATCTCCGGCGCCGCCCTGAGCACCGGCATGGGCTCGCGCACCAGCGCCGGGCTGGCCGCGCTGGTGTTCATGACCGGCCTGCGCCTGGGCTTCTGGCTGCCCAACCCGACCCGCGCCGCCGAGACCGGCTGGCGCGCGCGCCTGGCCAAGTACCTGGCCACCCGCGCCGAGATGCTCGCCCAGTTCCCCGGCCTGCGCGCGCCCTTCTGGTACCTGTCAGACGGCGGCCACTTCGACAACAGCGGCGTCTACGCCCTGCTCAAGCGCGAGGTCGACCTGATCGTCGCCAGCGACTGCGGCGCCGACCCGCGCTACCTGTTCGAGGACCTGGAGAACCTGGTGCGCAAGGCCAAGATCGACTACGACGCCGACATCGAATTCATCGACCCGGCCAGCCTGGCACGGGTCTCCGCCGGCGACGCGCGCACCCTGCTGTTCGGCACCCCGGAGTCCATCTCGCCGGATTGCGGCCGCGAATACCTGCTGCTGGCGCGCATCACCTACGCCAGCCACAGGCGCGGCACCCTGCTGGTGGTCAAGCCGCACCGCTGCGATTCGCCGCTGCTGGAACTGCCCTTCGACCTGGTGGGCTACGCCGACCGCAACCCGGCCTTCCCGCAGCAGGGCACCGACGACCAGTTCTTCGACGAAAGCCAGTGGGAGGCCTACCACCAGTTGGGCCTGGCGCTGGGCTCGGTGCTCAGCCGCGACTTCCTCCAGCGCCTGCCGGGCTGGGCCGACCTGGCCAGCATCGTGACCCTCACCGCAGTCGGCCAGCCGGCCCCGGCCAACGGCCCGAACCGCCGCCAGCGCATCGCCCAGAACGTGCGCACCACCCTCGGCGTGGGCCTTTCCGCCAGCCTGGTGGTGGCGCTCTGGCAGGGCCTGGAGCAGTACCGCGGCAACATCGCCGACAGCGAGTCGAAGTACGCCAGCCAGCTGGAGGCCATCGCCGACCTCTACGCCAAGGGCAACAAGGTCAGCGACGCCCTGCGCACGCGCATCGGCCACCTGGAGAACTTCGCCAGCCGCAACGGCCTGTCGGTGGAGTTCGCCAGCGACATGCGCACCCTGTTCGAACGCGCCAGCGCGGCCTGCGCCAATGGCACCGAGTCGGCCGACTGCAACTACCTGCGCCAGCTCACCAGCGACCCGCACCCCAACAGCCCGGTGCAGCAATACTGGTTCGGCTTCACCCCGCTGCCCGAAGACAACCCGGCGCTGGCCAACGCCCCGCCGCCGCCTCCGCCACCACCGCCAGCCGCGGCGCCGCCGGTCAGCGCCGAAATGGCGCCACCGCCCGCCGTCACGGCCGGCGCCGCATCCGCGCCCGCAGCAGAGCCGGTGGCCAACCCCTGCATGCGCGAAGGCAGGCAGCCGGTGGTGCTCTACACGCAGATCTACTCGGCCGACGAGCAACGCACGGCGCGGGACTTCCTCAAGCTGCTGGAAGGCAGCGGCATCAGCACCCCGGGCATCGAGAACGTGGTCAGCGCCGCCGCCCGCCGCGGCTCGCCGCCGCCATTGCCCTGGCCACGGCCGACCTTCATCTACCACGCCCGCCGCGACGGCGAATGCGCCCGCTGGCTGGCGCAGAAGTTCAGCGACAAGGCCGTGGCCCTGCCGTTGGCGGCAAGCCTGCAGGCCTCGCCCGGGGTCATCGAGTTCTGGCTGCCGGCGCAGGCGAAGCCCAATTAAGGTGACGCCGAAGTGCTCGCTCCTACGAGAAGCCATGTGCACCGGTATGGTCCGCGATAGCCGGGAGGTATCGGCGCGATTCGCGGATGAGATCCGCTCCTACGCCACGCCATTCCCCTGCAGGAGCGCGCCCTGCGCGCGAATCGCGGGCAGGGTCCGCGGGAGGCACGGTATCCCCCCCGTAGGAGCGGACCTTGTCCGCGATAACCGGACGCCCCGGCGCGATTCGCGGATGAGATCCGCTCCTACGCCGCCCCACCCACGCCATTCCCCTGTAGGAGCGCGCCCTGCGCGCGAATCGCGGGCAAGGCCCGCGGGAGGCACGGTATCCCCCGTAGGAGCGGACCTTGTCCGCGATAGCCGGACGCCCCGGCGCTATTCGCGGATGAGATCCGCTCCTACGCTGCCCCACCCGCGCCATTCCCCTGTAGGAGCGCGCCCTGCGCGCGATATCGCGGGCAGGGCCCGCTCCTACAGGTCGCCGGGGGCCGGGCCATCCGCTCAACCCCGCCCGCGCACCATCTGCACGTAGAGCTTCTCCACCTGCTCCCGCGCCCAGGGCGTGCGGCGCAGGAAGGTCAGGCTGGACTTGATGCTGGGCTCGCTCTTGAAGCAGCGGATGTCGATGCGCTTGGCCAACCCCTCCCAGCCGTACTGCTCCAGCAGGCGTTCGAGGATGGTCTGCAGGGTCATGCCGTGCAGCGGGTCCTTGGGTTTCTCACTCATGGTCGGGCTTCGTCGTCGGTGCGTAAGTGCGCGCACCTTAGCAGCAAGCCGCCAGGCGCGCAGCCCGGGCGCAGACAGGCGCCCAACGCGCGGCGTAGAATGGCCGCCGCGACCGCCGCAGCCCCCATACCAACAACGATTCCTCTTCGCCCGCCCGCACCCGGCCCTTTGCCGCCGGGGCATCACGCGTGGCCGGGGGACTCGGCCTGAGCCCCACCCTCACTCAGGATTCCCATGCACAACCCGCAAGACACCCGCACCGGCAGCTGGCTGAACGTCATCGCCCTGGCCATCGCCGCCTTCATCTTCAACACCACCGAGTTCGTCCCGGTGGGCCTGCTCAGCGACATCGGCCGCAGCTTCGACATGCGCCCGGAACAGGCCGGGCTGATGCTCACCCTGTACGCCTGGGTGGTGTCGCTCACCTCGCTGCCGCTGATGCTGGCCACGCGCAACATGGAGCGGCGGCGCCTGCTGGTGGCGATCTTCTGCCTGTTCATCGGCAGCCACCTGCTTTCCGGCGTCGCCTGGAGCTTCACCACGCTGATGCTCAGCCGCTTCGGCATCGCCTTCGCCCACGCGGTGTTCTGGTCGATCACCGCATCCCTGGCGGTGCGCGTGGCGCCGCCGGGCCAGCAGGCGAAAGCCCTGGGCCTGCTGGCCACCGGGACCATCCTGGCGATGGTCCTGGGCATTCCCCTGGGCCGCGTGCTCGGCGAGGCCATGGGCTGGCGCGCGACCTTCCTGGCCATCGCCGGCGTCTCGCTGGCGGTGGTGCTCTGGCTGGCCCGCGCGCTGCCGCTGCTGCCCAGCCAGAACTCCGGCTCGCTGCGCAGCCTGCCGCTGTTGCTGCGGCGCCCGGCGCTGGTGTCGCTGTACGTGCTCACCGTGCTGGTGATCACCGCGCAGTTCACCGCCTACAGCTACATCGAGCCCTTCGCCCGCGAGGTGGCCGCCCTGGACAGCCAGCGCACCACCCTGCTGCTCCTGCTGTTCGGCGGCGCCGGGCTGTTCGGCTCGATCCTCTTCAGCCGCTACAGCGAGCGCTTCCCGCGCGGCTTCCCGTGCCTCACCATCGCCGTGCTCGGCAGTTGCCTGCTGCTGCTCCTGCCGCTGGCCCACGAGCCCCTGGCGCTGCTCGGCCTGAGCCTGTTCTGGGGCGCCGCCATCCTGTGCTTCGGCCTGGCCCTGCAGGCCAAGGTGCTGCAACTGGCCCACGACGCCACCGACGTGGCCATGGCCATGTTCTCCGGGCTGTACAACGTCGGCATCGGCGGCGGCGCGCTGCTCGGCAGCCAGGTGGTCGGCGGCATCGGCCTGGCGCAGATCGGCAACGTCGGCGGCGCCCTGGCCATGGCCGGCCTGGCGCTGTGCCTGTTCGCCTGCTGGCGCTATGCCGAGGCGCTGCGCAGCGGGCACAAATGAAAAAGGCCGCGGCCCCTTGCGGGACCGCGGCCTTGGCTACAGCTCAGCGGATCAGCGGCCGGCGGCGGGAGCCGAGGCCGGCAGGTGGGCCTCGCCGTACTCCGCCTCGGCTTCGTCGAAGCGCTGCTGCATGGCCCTGGACGGAGCCGGGCCGAGCAGGCTGAAGACCACGATGGCGACGCTGGCGAACAGGAAGCCGGGGATGATCTCGTACAGGCCGAGCCAGCCGAACTGCTTCCAGACGATCACGGTGACCGCGCCGACCAGCATGCCGGCCAGGGCGCCGTTGCGGTTCATGCGCTTCCACAGCACCGAGAACAGCACCAGCGGGCCGAAGGCGGCGCCGAAGCCGGCCCAGGCGTAGGACACCAGGCCCAGCACGCGGTTTTCCGGGTTGGCCGCCAGGGCGATGGCGATCAGCGCCACCAGCAGCACCATGGCACGGCCGACCCAGACCAGCTCGAGCTGGCTGGCGTTCTTGCGCAGGAAGGCCTTGTAGAAGTCTTCGGTCAGCGCCGAGGAGCACACCAGCAGCTGGCAGCTCAGGGTGCTCATCACCGCGGCGAGGATGGCCGACAGCAGCACGCCGGCGATCCACGGGTTGAAGAGGATCTTCGCCAGTTCGATGAAGATGCGCTCATGGTTCTCGGTGACCGCGCCGGCCTGCTCCGGGTTGGCCTGGAAGTAGGCGATGCCGAAGAAGCCCACGGCCACGGCGCCGCCGAGGCAGAGGATCATCCAGGTCATGGAGATGCGGCGCGCGGCCGGGATCGACTTGACCGAGTCGGCGGCCATGAAGCGCGCCAGGATGTGCGGCTGGCCGAAGTAGCCCAGACCCCAGGCCATCAGCGAGATCACGCCGATGAAGGAAGCGCCCTTGAGCATGTCGAAGTTGGCCGCGTCCTTCAGCTCGATGGCGGCGAAGGTCGGCTCCACGCCACCGGTGGCGAACAGCACGATGATCGGGGTGAGGATCAGCGCGAAGATCATCAGCGAGGCCTGCACGGTGTCGGTCCAGCTCACCGCCAGGAAGCCGCCGACGAAGGTGTAGGCGATGGTCGCGGCGGCGCCGGCCCACAGGGCGGTCTCGTAGGACATGCCGAAGGTGCTTTCGAACAGGCGGGCGCCGGCGACGATGCCCGAGGCGCAGTAGATGGTGAAGAACACCAGGATCACCACCGCCGAGAGCACGCGCAGGATGCGGCTGTTGTCCTCGAAGCGGTTGGTGAAGTAGTCGGGGAGCGTCAGCGCGTTGCCGTTGTGCTCGGTGTGCACGCGCAGGCGGCCGGCGACGAACAGCCAGTTCAGGTAGGCGCCGACGATCAGGCCGATGGCGATCCAGCTTTCGGAGATGCCGGAGAGGTAGATCGCCCCCGGCAGGCCCATCAGCAACCAGCCGCTCATGTCCGAGGCGCCGGCCGACAGGGCCGTGACGAAGCTGCCGAGGCTGCGGCCGCCGAGGATGTAGTCGGAGAAGTTGTTGGTGGAACGGTAGGCGGCGAATCCGATCAGGACCATAGCCGCGATGTAGATCACGAACGTGACCAGTGTTGGCGTGTTGACGCTCATGGGGGCTCCCCTGAAGCTTGTTTTTATCCAGGCCCGGAGGGTAGCCCGGGCCCTTGCTCGTCGGGGCCGGCGCGGTTGGCGTCGGTCCCCCTGCCGTGCCCTTCGGCACGGCGGGGCGGCAGCGGCCCTGCGCAAGCTCCGCTACCACCCCTGTCGCCACCCGTCGCGGTTGCACCACGCGGGCGGCTGATTCTTCGGCGCCCCCTCACCGTCCCGGGGCAGCCGTCGCCACATTGCCCGGCGCACGTCCGGGGACACGCGCGGGCGGCGGATTCTAGCGCAAGGAAAAGCCCTTGTTGCACCGAATCGCCGAACGGTTGCACTCAAGGTGCAACCCGGATGGGCGAATGGCGGAATCTAGTGGCACCCTGCCCCGGCATTCTTGCGAAAAGCTCTGGACTTGTTGCAAAAAACTCCAGGACACCCGCCCTGTGCAGCCAGCGGCTAGCACTTTCTGGTCTGAAAGCACTTGATTTTCAAACCACAGGGAATGTTATGTTATAACAACATGACTTAAAACCGCCCCACCGAGCGGCCCGCCAAGCCCCTGCCTAGAGCCTTCGCACAGCCCGAGTCGCCACGGGAGGGGCGCGTTCTGCCCGAAAAAACCAAGGAGTCCCCAATGTCCACGTCCCGCCCCCTGCCCCGCTGGCCACTCGCGCCGCTGACCCTCGCGCTGTTTGCCGTTCCCGCGCTCGCCGACACCCGCCCCGCCGAGCTGCAGCCCCAGGTGATCACCGCCAACCCGCTGGGTGAGGTGCAACCCGCCGCGCCCAGCAGCGTGCTGCAGGGCGACGACCTGACGCTGCGCCAGAAAGGCAGCCTGGGCGAGACCCTCGACGGCCTGCCGGGGGTGTCCTCCACCTGGTTCGGCCCCGGCGCCAGCCGGCCGATCATCCGCGGCATGGACGGCGACCGCATCCGCCTGCTGCGCAACGGCGTGGGCGCGCTGGACGCCTCGTCGCTGTCCTACGACCACGCGGTGCCGGAAGACCCCAACGTGGTCGAGCGCATCGAAGTGGTCCGCGGCCCGGCCGCCCTGCTCTACGGCGGCAACGCCATCGGCGGGGTGGTCAACAGCTTCGACAACCGCATCCCCAGCGAAGCGGTGGACGGTGTGCACGGCCGCGGCGAGCTGCGCTACGGCGGCGCCGACACCACCCGTAGCGCCGCCGGCGCGCTGGAAGCCGGCGACGGCAACTTCGCCCTGCACCTGGACGCCGGCTCCCGCGAGTTCAACGACCTGCGCATCCCCGGCTACGCCCATTCCAGGGCCCAGCGCGCGATCGATGGCGACGATTCGAAGCACCGCGTCGAGAACAGCGACGGCCGCCAGGACAGCGGCGCCATCGGCGGCAGCTACCACTGGGACCACGGCTACGCCGGCCTCTCCTACAGCGGCTATGACGGCAACTACGGCTCCCCCGCCGAGGAGGACGTGCGCCTGAAGATGCAGCAGGACCGCTACGCCTTCGCCTCGGAAATCCGCGACCTCGAAGGCCCGTTCAGCTCGGTGAAGCTGGACGCCGCCTACACCGAGTACCAGCACAAGGAGATCGAGGACGGCGAGACCGGCACCACCTTCAAGAACGACGGCTACGAGGCGCGCATCGAGGCCCGCCACAAGCCGCTGGGCCCGCTGCAGGGCGTGGTCGGCGCGCAGGTGGCCAACAGCCGCTTCTCGGCCCTGGGCGAAGAGGCCTTCGTGCCGCACACCGAAACCGACAGCGCGGCGCTGTTCTTCCTGGAGAACTGGCAGGCCAGCGAGCGCCTGGCGCTGAGCTTCGGCGGCCGCCTGGAGCACAGCCGCGTCGACCCCGACGCCAAGGACAACGAGCGCTTCGCCGAGAACGACGGCAGCCGCAGCTTCACCGCCGGCAGCCTGTCCTCCGGCGCGGTGTACCAGCTGACGCCGATCTGGGCGCTGGCCGCCACCCTCAGCTACACCGAACGCGCGCCGACCTTCTACGAGCTGTACGCCAACGGCCCCCACGCGGCCACCGGCACCTACGAGGTGGGCGACGCCGATGCGGACAAGGAAAAGGCGGTCTCCACCGACCTGGCCCTGCGCTTCGACAACGGCATCCACAAGGGCAGCGTCGGCGTGTTCTACAGCCGCTTCTCCAACTACATCGGCCTGCTCGCCAGCGGCCGCTACCGCGACGAGGAAGGCGAGGTGGTCGCCGCCGACAGCGACGAGGCCCTGCCGGAATACCTCTACAGCGGCGTGCGCGCGGAGTTCTACGGCGTCGAGGCGCAGGACCGCATCCACCTGCTGGAAAGCCCCTACGGCAACTTCGACCTGGAGCTGTCCGGCGACTACACCCGGGCGAAGAACCGCGACACCGGCCAGCCGCTGCCGCGCATCGCCCCGCTGCGCCTGAACAGCGCGCTGATCTGGGAACTGCAGCAATGGCAGGCGCGCCTGGAAGTGGAACACGCCGCCTCGCAGCACCGCGTGCCCGACGAGGAACTCTCCACCGACGGCTACACCACCCTGGGCGCCAGCGTCGGCTATAGGTTCGACATGGGCGGCAGCCAGTGGCTGGCCTTCGTCAAGGGCGAGAACCTGACCAACCAGACGGTGCGCTACGCCAGCTCCATCCTGCGCGACAGCGTGCCGGCGGCGGGACGCGGCATCGAGGCGGGAGTGAAGGTGGCGTTCTGATGGAGCGCGGCAAGGCGCTCTTCGTAGGATGGGTTGAGCGAAGCGATACCCATCGCCGGCCCTGCCGGCGCAATCGCGGATGAATCCGCTCCTACAGGGGAATGCCGTGCCTCACCGCGAACTGTAGGAGCGGGCCCTGCCCGCGATGGGGGCTACCCGGCGGCATCGGCGTCTTGGATTGACGCCGCTCCCTCTCCCCAACCCTCGGCTGCGCGCCCCGCCCTGAAGGGAGAGGGGGCTGCTCGGCGCGCACAGATGGTTCGGCGTCATCCTGAACCATTGGTTCGCGAGCAAGCTCGCTCCTACGAAAAGCTGCACAGCTTGCCCGCGAACCAACTGCTCTGTGTAGGAGCGAGCTTACTCGCGAACTGCCGCAAAAACAGAAGGCCCCGGTTCCTCACGAAACCGGGGCCTTCGTTCAAGCGCAAAACCGCGCCGTTACTGGCGCATCCCCCGCCCGCTCACCAGCAGGCGGATGCAGAAGAAGTATAGGATCACCGTCGCCACCAGCATGAAGATCAGCGCCGTGCCAATCTGGATGTCCGACACCCCGAGGATGCCGTAGCGGAAGGCGTTGACCATGTGCAGGATGGGGTTGGCCAGCGATACCGTCTGCCAGAACTCCGGCAGCATGTGGATGGAGTAGAACACCCCGCCCAGGTAGGTCAGCGGCGTCAGCACGAAGGTCGGGATGATCGAGATATCGTCGAAGTTGCGCGCGTACACCGCGTTGACGAAGCCGCCCATGGAGAAGATGGTGGCCGTCAGCACCACCACCAGCACGGTGATGCCCAGGTGGTGCACCTGCAGCTTGGTGAAGAACAGCGACAGCGCCGTGACGATGACGCCCACCGCCAGCCCGCGCAGCACACCGCCCACGGTGTAGCCGAGGAGGATGGTGTGCGGCGACACCGGCGACACCAGCAGCTCCTCGATGGAGCGCTGGAACTTGCTGCCGAAGAAGCTCGACACCACGTTGCCGTAGGCGTTGGTGATCACCGACATCATGATCAGCCCCGGCACTATGTACTGCATGTAGCTGAAGCCGCCCATGCCGCCGATCTGCCGGCCGATCAGGTTGCCGAAGATGACGAAGTACAGAACCATGGTGATCGCCGGGGGCAGCAGGGTCTGCGGCCAGATGCGGGTGAAGCGGCGGACTTCGCGGTAGACGATGGTGTTCAGGGCCACCCAGTTGGCGCGCAGCTCGCTCATACCGCCACCTTCGACAGGTTCTTCTCGACCAGCGACACGAACAGCTCCTCCAGACGGTTGGTCTTGTTGCGCAGGCTCAGCACCTCGATGCCCTGCCCGTTGAGCGCGGCGAACAGGCCGTTGATGCCGGCCGCCTTGTCCACCTGCACCTCCAGGGTGTGGTCGTCCAGCAGCCGCGCCGGGTAGCCGGGCAGCTGCGGGAGCTGGGCCACGGCGCCCTTGAGGTCGAGCACGAAGGTCTCCACGTGCAGCTGGGTCAGCAGCTTGCGCATGCTGGTGTTCTCAACGATGGTGCCGTGGTCGATGATCGCGATGTTGCGGCAGAGCTGCTCGGCCTCCTCCAGGTAGTGGGTGGTGAGGATGATGCTGATGCCCTGCTGGTTCAGTTCGGTGAGGAAGTTCCACATCGAGCGGCGCAGCTCGATGTCCACCCCGGCGGTGGGCTCGTCGAGGATCAGCAGGCGCGGCTCGTGGATCAGCGCGCGGGCGATCATCAGCCGGCGCTTCATGCCGCCGGAAAGCTCGCGCGAGGCCGAGTTGCGCTTGTCCCACAGGCCCAGCTGGTTGAGGTACTTCTCGGCGCGCTCCTTGGCGATTTTCGCCGGAATGCCGTAGTAGCCGGCCTGGGTCACGACGATGTCGAAGACCTTCTCGAACTGGTTGAAGTTGAACTCCTGGGGCACCACGCCCAGGCAGCGCTTGACCTTCAGCGGCTCGCGGTCGAGGTCGTGGCCGAACACCGTGACCGTGCCGCTGGTCTTGTTCACCAGGGTCGAGAGGATGCCGATGGTGGTGGACTTGCCGGCGCCGTTGGGGCCGAGCAAGGCGAAGAAGTCGCCCTCGGCGACGTCCAGGTCGATGCCCTTGAGGGCCTGGAAACCGTTGCCGTAGGTTTTCGTCAGTTGACGGATGGAAAGCGCGGAACTCATGGAATTTCCCGTGGCTGGGCGGCGCATGAAAATGGAACAGCTAGATAAGGGCCCGCGCCGGCAAATGCAACCTTCGCCGGCGCCGCGGGCGGTTCAGGTCAGCTCGGTCATCACCGCGCTGCGGTAGGCCGGGCGCTCGCGCAGGCGTGCGTACCAGGCCTCCAGGTGCGGCATCGGCGGGCGCTGGATGGGCATTTCGAACCAGGCGTAGATGAAGCTGCCCAGGGGGATGTCGCCCATGCCGAAGCGCTCGCCGGACAAGTATGGCTGGCGCGCCAGGGCCTGCTCGGGCACCGCCAGGGCCTTCACGCAGGCCTCGATGCCGGCGGCGATGGCCGCTTCGTCACGCTGCTCCGGCGGGGTGCGCAGGGTACCCCAGAACACCGTGCGGAAGGACCCGGCGAAGGTCGAGGTGGTCCAGTCCATCCACTTCTCGGCGCTGGCGCGCTGCTGCAGGTCCTGCGGGTAGAGGCTGTCGGGCGCGTACTTCGCCGCCAGGTAGCGGACGATGGCATTGGATTCCCAGAGCACGAAGTCGCCGTCCTCCAGGGTCGGCACCACGCCGTTGGGGTTGAGCGCGCGGTAGGCCGGCTCGTTCACCACGCCGAAGGCGCCGCCGGCGTCGATGCGCTGGTAGGCCACCGCGGCCTCCTCGGCGCACCACAGCGCCTTGCGCACGTTGGACGAATTCTTGCGGCCCCAGATCTTCAACATGGCGTTCGCTCTCTTCTTGTTCGGAGGGTGGGCGCGACCAGGGCAGGTCGGCCGGTGAATCCAAGCACCCTACCGGTCGGCGCGGCAAGAAGAAAGGCGTGCGGACTGATGATGACTATCGATTGCCTTCATGCTTCGGCGCTTCGGCCTGCATGTCGCCGGACAGCGGCGTGGGGCCGGCGTCGAACAGGTGCGGGTAGCAGGCCCGCAGATGGCCGAAGAACAGGTCCTCGGGGACGTCGGCGAACTGGCCGTGGTCGCACAGGTACTCCATGTGCCGCCGGCCGCCCTGGTCGAATTCGTGGAAGACGCTGTCCTGGCGCCCGTCGAATTCCAGCGGCAGCACGCCGAAGGCCTCGCACAGCTCGCGGTTGAAGGCCGGCGTGGCCTTGACCCAGCGGCCGTCGAGGAACAGCTCGGTGTAGCCGTGCATGGCGAACACCTCGCTGCGCAGCATCTCCACCATGCGCCCGCTGGCCAGGTGGTTCTTCACGTCGGCCAGGCCGATGCGCGCGGGGATGCCGCAATGCCGGGCGCAGGCCGCCAGCAGCGCGGCCTTGGGCACGCAGTAGGACTGCCCGGCCTGCAGCGCGTGGCTGGCCTTGAGCGTCTGCGCATCGAGGCTGAACACGTAGGGGTTGTAGCGGATGCCGTCGCGCACCGCGTAGTACAGCGCCACCGCCTGCTCGCGCGGCTGCGGCGAGGCGCCACGGTGCCTTTGGGCGAACTCGATCACCGCGGGGTGGTCACTATCCAGGTAGCGGCCGGGTTCGAGGTAAGCCTGCATGGGGGAATCTCCTTCACGGTTCCGGCCAGTCTAAACAGCCCGTCCGCATGCCGTGGAGGACGATCCGGCCAAGCTCGCCGAGGAAGGCGCCAACACCCGGCTAAGCTGTGAGGGATCGCCCCGTCGTTCGTCATGGAGGAAAGTGCATGTCGTTGCTCTGGTTGATCGTTCTCGTGCTCGGCGTCGCCTGGCTGGCCCACCGGCGCGTGGCGCCGGCCCCGGCGCTGGGCATAGTCGCCGTCTATCTCATCTTCATGGGCCTGTTCAGCCATGCCCACGGCTGGATGATCCTGCTCTGGCTGCCCTGGCTGGCGGTGGCCGCCGCCCTGGCCCTGCCCGACCTGCGCCGCAAGCTGTTCAGCGGCCCGCTGTACGCCTGGTTCAAACAGGTGCTGCCGCCGATGTCCGACACCGAGCGCGAGGCCATCGAGGCCGGCACCGTGTGGTGGGACGGCGACCTGTTCAGCGGCCGCCCGGACTGGAGCAAGCTGCTGGGCGCCCCGGCGCCTCAGCTCACCGAGGAGGAACAGGCCTTCATCGACGGCCCCACCGAACAGCTCTGCGCCATGGTCAACGACTGGGACATTTCCCGGCGCATGGACCTGCCGGAGGAAGCCTGGGCCTTCATCAAGGAACAGGGCTTCTTCGGCCTGATCATCCCCAGGGAATACGGCGGCAAGGGCTTCTCCGCCTTCGCCCACTCCCAGGTGGTGATGAAGCTGGCCAGCCGCAGCGGCGACCTGGCCTCCACCGTGATGGTGCCCAACTCCCTGGGCCCGGCCGAACTGCTGCTGCACTACGGCACCGACGAGCAGCGCCAGCGCTACCTGCCGGGCCTGGCGCGCGGCGAGGAAATCCCCTGCTTCGGCCTGACCAGCCCGCAGGCCGGCTCCGACGCCGGTGGCATGACCGACATCGGCATCGTCTGCAAGGGCCAGTGGCAGGGCGAGGAAGTGCTCGGCCTGCGTCTGACCTGGGAGAAGCGCTACATCACCCTGGGCCCGGTGGCCACCCTGCTCGGCCTGGCCTTCAAGTGCCACGACCCGGAGCACCTGCTGGGCGGCGAGGAAGACCTGGGCATCACCCTGGCCCTGGTGCCCACCGACACTCCCGGGGTGGAGATCGGCCGGCGCCACGTGCCCCTGGGCGCGGCCTTCATGAACGGGCCGAACTCGGGCAAGGACGTGTTCCTGCCGCTGGACTGCATCATTGGCGGCCAGGCCATGATCGGCAAAGGCTGGATGATGCTGATGAACTGCCTGTCGGTGGGCCGCTCCATCTCCCTGCCGGCGGTGGGCACCAGCGCGGCCAAGGGCTGCAGCTACAGCAGCGGGCGCTACGCGCAGATCCGCGAGCAGTTCAACGTGCCCATCGGCGCCTTCGAGGGCATCCAGGAAGCCCTCGGGCGCATCGGCGGCAACGCCTGGATGATGGACTGCGCGCGCATCCTCACCGCCCACGCGGTGGACCTGGGCGAGAAGCCCTCGGTGCTCTCGGCCATCCTCAAGTACCACCTCACCGAGCGCGGCCGCGAATGCATCAGCCACGCCATGGACATCCACGGCGGCAAGGGCATCATCCTCGGCCCGCGCAACTACCTGGGCCGCGCCTGGCAGACGGCGCCGATCTTCATCACCGTGGAAGGCGCCAACATCCTCTCGCGCAACCTGATGATCTTCGGCCAGGGCGCCATCCGCTGCCATCCCTTCGTGCTCAAGGAGATGGCCCTGGCCCAGCAGGAAGACCAGGGCCACGCGGCCCACGAGTTCGACCGCCTGCTGCTGCGGCACATCGGCTTCGCGGTGAGCAACGCCGCCAGCAGCCTGCTGCTGGGCCTGGGCTTCGGCCGCTTCGACCACGTGCCCGGCGACCGCCTGACGCGCCCCTACTTCCGCGCGGTGAACCGCCTGGCGGCCAGCTTCGCCATGCTCGCCGACTTCAGCATGATGCTGCTGGGCGGCGAGCTGAAGCGCAAGGAACGCCTCTCGGCGCGCCTGGGCGATGCCCTCAGCCACCTCTACCTGGCCTCGGCGGCGCTCAAGCGCTACCACGACCTGAACCATGCCGAGTACCTGCAACCGCTGCTGCGCTGGGCCCTGGAGGAAAACCTGGCGAGGGCCGAGGAGGCCCTGGCCGCCCTGCTGGAGAACTTCCCCAACCGCTGCGTCGGCTGCCTGCTCAAGCTCCTGGTGTTCCCCCTGGGCCGCCGCCACAAGGGCCCGAGCGATGCGCTGGACGCGGAGATCGCCGGCATCCTCGGCCGCCCGCTGGACGACCCGGCGCTGCAGGCGATCCTCTACGGCGCCTTCCTGCCCACGGCGCAAGACGACCCGCTGGCCGACCTGGAGCGCGCCCTCACCGCCCTGCGCGAGGTGGCGCCCCTGCAGAAACAGCTGCACAAGGCGCTCAAGGAAGGCAAGGTGCGCCCGGCGCCCGGCCAGTCGCCGATCGACGCCGCGGTGGCCGCGCGGGTGCTGGACGAAGACCAGGGCCAGCAGCTGCACGCCGCGGAGAAGGCCCGGCGCCAGGTGATCGACGTCGACGACTTCGCCAAGGAGGAACTCGGCCAGCCCGGCAAGGTCTGACCACCCAGAACCCTTCCCTACCCCATGAAGGGAGCAGTACGCCAAGGGCGCCGACACGGCGCCCTTGGCGTTTTCGCCCCGGGGGCTGCCAGTGCCGGCGGATGGGTGCACACTGGCAGGCAAAGGCAACCGGGAGAACGCCCATGCGCATCCTGCCCATCCTTCTCGTCGGCCTGGCCCTGGCGAGCACCGCCCAGGCCGACTCCTGGCTCTACCCGAGCCGCAACAGCCCGCCACCGGCGCCGCTGGTCGACCTGGACGCGCAACAGCAGCAGATCGACAGCCTGCAGCGCCAGGCCGAACAACGCCACGCGCAGCAGCAGGACCAGCGCCTGCAGTACGAAGACCAGCGCCTGCAACTCAAGCAGCAACAGCTCAAGGACCAGCAGCAGTCCCTGGACCGCCAGCGCCAGCAACAGCGCCTGCAGGACCAGACCATCGAGCGCCAGCGCACTGACCTGCAGCAGTTCCGCCTGCAGCAGCAACAGCAGCAGCTCGACATGCAGCGGCGGATGATCGACAACCAGCGCCGGCAGACGCAATCGCGGCCGCTGCGTTGAACGCCGCCGCGCGGCTGGGGGCGGCGAAACCCTATATACTCCGCCCCCGTTTCAGCCGTTTCCGCAGAGGACCTCACCATGGCCAGCGCCTACCTTGACCACCACCTCGCCCTGCTGCAGCACCTGCGCATGATCCTCGGCGCCCTGGGCGAAGCCGAGCAGGTCCCGGAGGAGAACCACGGCCTGTTCCTCGAACGCTTCGACGAACTGCTGCAGGAACTGCCGCGCGACCCGGTGGGCGCCCAGTACCTGGGCCAGGACCTGATTTCCCAGACCTTCCACCGCTACCCGCAGATCGCCCACCTGGTGCCGCGCGACCTGCTGTGGTTCTTCGGCGGCGACTGCCTGCACTTCATGCCCGACGAAGAGATCGACCTGTACCAGCAACTGGACGAACGCCGCTTCGCCGCCGAGGAAAACGGCGAGCCCTTCGACTGGAACAAGGAAAAGGCTTTGCTGGCGCTGCCGGAAGACTCGGCCAAGCATTGAGCCGGCGCAATCGCGGATGCGGGGACACCGCGTAGGGCGCACAACGCCTACGGCGTTATCCGCCGTTTGGCCTCGATCCCCGGCGGTTCCGGGGTTGGCCTGGGCATTGGCAGGGAAGCACGATCGTAGGAGCAACTGTCTTGCGCCGAGGTGCTCTTCGTAGGATGGGTTGAGCTTGCGAAACCCATGCTGTTGCGGCGATGGGTATCGCTTCGCTCAATGCCATCCTACGAAAAGCCGTGCTTCCTGGAACCGTAGGAGGACTCCGTCCGCGATCCGCCCACCAAGCCGCCCTACCCCTCCTCCGGCACCCGTATCCGGTGGCAATCCTTGATCTCCCGCAGCGCCAGGGTCGACTGGATCGACGCGATGCCCGGCTGCTTGCGCAGCACCTTCTCGACGAACTCCGCATAGGCGTCCAGGTCCTTCTCCAGCACCTGCAGGAGAAAGTCCGCATCGCCGGTGATCTTATGGCAGGCCAGCACCTCCGGCAGGTCGCGCACGGTCGCCTCGAAGCGGTCCGAGGCATCGTCGGAGTGGGCGGCGAAGCGCACGTGGACGAACGCCAGGATGTCCAGGCCCAGGCGCCGACGGTCGAGGTTGGCCTGGTAGTCGCGGATGTAGCCCTCCTCCTCCAGGCGCTTGCGCCGCCGCCAGCAGGGTGTGACGCTCAGCGCCAGGCGCTCGCTCAGCTCGGCGTTGGACAGGCTGGCGTCCTCCTGCAACAGGCGCAGCATTGCCAGGTCGGTGGCATCCAGGTCGGCCACGCTGGAATTTCTTTTCTTCATACCTCTCATCCTGAGTCTGTCTTTGCGCAGAAGCCTAGCCCATGCAGTCAGAAAGCACAGTTATTCCCGGCCAGCGGCATAGACTGACTCCAGGCGCCCGATGAACGCGCGGCGCTCCCACTCAGGAGGATGGCAGCATGACCCGTTATCTGGATGTGCAGGACGTTGGCCGACTGCTCGGCGAGATCGGCCCGGGCGCGGCCATCCGCGCCATGGCCGGCTACATCGAAGCCGACTACCGACGCTGGGATGAATTCACCAAGTGCGCCCGCGTCGCCAACCACTCGGCCCTCGGCGTGATCGAACTGATGCCCGCCGACGACGGCAAGCTGTATGCCTTCAAGTACGTCAACGGCCACCCGAAGAACCACCGCGTCGACCTGCCCACGGTGATGGCCTTCGGCGTGCTGGCCACGGTGGAGACCGGCTACCCGCTGCTGCTCGGCGAACTGACGCTGACCACCGCCGTGCGCACCGCCGCCACCTCGGCGCTGTTCGCCGGCTGCCTGGCCCGCCCCGATGCCCGAAGCATGGCGCTGATCGGCAACGGCGCGCAGAGCGAGTTCCAGGCCATCGCCTTCCACGAGCTGCTGGGCATCGAGGAAATCCGCCTGTTCGACATCGACCCGGCGGCCACCGCCAAGCTGCAGCGCAACCTCGCCGGCCTCCCCGGCCTGAAATTGGTGGTCGCCAGCTCGGTGCGTGAAGCGGTGCGCGGCGCCGACATCGTCACCACGGTCACCGCCGACAAGACCAACGCCACCATCCTCACGGCCGACATGCTCGAACCGGGCATGCACATCAACGCCGTGGGCGGCGACTGCCCGGGCAAGACCGAGCTGCAGGCCGAAGTGCTGGAGCGCGCGCGGGTGATAGTCGAGTTCGAACCTCAGACCCGCATCGAAGGCGACATCCAGCAGATGCCGGCGGACTTCCCGGTGATCGAGTTCCAGCGCATCCTAGCCGGCGCCGCCGAGGGCCGGCAGAACGCCGAACAGATCACCGTGTTCGACTCGGTGGGCTTCGCCCTGGAAGACTTCTCCGCCCTGCGCTGGCTGCACGACGCCGCGCGCGAGCGCGGCATCGGCCGCGACATCGAACTGGTGCCGCGGCCGCAGGACCCGAAGGACCTGTTCGGCCTGCTCCGGCAGCCCCAGGGCCAGGCCCTGCGCGCCGTGCGCTGAGCCTGGCGCGCTACGGCGAGGCCCGGCTCACTCCAGCACGTTGAACTCGATGCGCTGGTTGCGCGCCCTGCCCGCCTCGGTGGCGTTGCTGAAGAGCGGCTGGCTGCGCCCGTAGCCCTTGGCCTGCAGGCGGTCGGGGGCCACGCCCAGTTCCACTAGGCGCGCCACCACGGCCTCGGCCCGAACACGGGAGGCCTGCTGGCTGCTTTGCGAATCGTCGCTGTCGTCGGTGTGCCCGCCCACTTCCACGAGGGTGCCCGGCGGCGCCTGGCGGATGGCTTCGGCGGCTTCGGCCAGCACCTCGTCGCTGTCGCGGCTGATGGTGCTCGAGCGGTTGTCGAAGCGAATCCCCAACTGGGTCAGGGCATCGGCCAGTTGCCGGGCGCCGGAGCCCGGCGGCAGGCCGTTGAGGGCGGCCAGGGTGCGGTTCCACAGCCCCAGGAACTCGAAGCCGCCGAAGGTCTCGCGCAATTTCTGCGACAGCTCGATGCGCTGCCCCTGGCTCAGCGCGGTGGAATCCATGCGGATGCGCTCGCCGTTGAAGCCCAGCTTGAGCCCCTCGACCTTCAGTTCCGGCAGCAGCTCCAGCAGGCCGTCGAGCCAGGCCGCGGGGCTGGTTTGCCGCTTGACCAGGATGTCGCCCCGCAGGCGCTCCGCGCCGAAGACCTCCTTCAATCGCCCCAGCAGCGCCGCGCGCTCGTCGATGCTGGTGAGCTGGCCGTTGATGCGCACCTTGCCCTCGCGCAGTTCGAGCATGAAGCGCGGCGCCTCCAGCACCGGGCTGGCCTCGGGCTGCGGAGCCACCTCCACGGCTGCCGCCACCCGCGCCTGGGCCACGGGCGTGGACGAGCAATGGCGAAACGACAACACCATGGTGAGCAACGACAGCACCAGCAGCGCGCCCAACCAGGGCGCCAGCCCACGCTTCGCCTCCGGTCGCGGCCCGGCCGGCTCGCCGATCGCCTCCGGCCGCAGCGCCGGCAACAATTCGGCGGTGTCGGCCATCAGCACAGTCAGCCCCTCGGCCCCGGCCTGCGCCGCGCCACCGGCAGCGTCGAGTCCGGCCAGCAGCTCCGGCAGGCAGGCGGCGACCGCCTCTTCCAGCCCCTCGTCGGACAGCCCCAGGTGCCGGGCGAAGCGGCCCAGCGTGCTGGCGTCGAACACCTGCTCCAGCTGGACGCGATCGGGCGCCTGCGCAGGGGGGCCACCCTGCAGCCAGGCGCCCAGTCCCTGCCGGCGCAGGTGCTGGACGAAACCGGCCCAGCCGCCGCGCTGCTCGTCGAGCACCAGGTGAGCCAGCAGGCCCAGGAGCTTCCCGGCGTTTTCCGGCGCCATGTCGAAGCGGCGGCAGACTTCCTCTAGAAGCGGCCCTACGAAATCGTTTTGCATGATCGAAATAGTCCACAGATGAACGGCCAACCCGCGCACACCATGGGACGGAGCGCGCTGTCGCTCCGCCTGGCGGAGAAAGGCGGGCCATGGCGCGCGCCCTTCCTGCGGGAGGCGCCATCTCAACAAAGGCCCCGGACAGGGCCTATAGGGACAATCCGAATGCACGCAGCGGGGGCCCTGAAAAGGGCGAAAAATGGAGCCGCCGCGCTTTTGGCATCAAAAGACAGGTCGTTGTCATGCCCGGCTATCCCCGCCGAAAACCCCGCGCCGTACCTTTTCCGCAACGCACCAATCGAACCGCGCACCACCGGAAAAGGAGAATGCGTCATGCGAGGGTATCCCGAGGGACTATTGAAGAACCGCTCCGTCGTCAAGCACGGCAACTACGCCGTCATCTCGCCGGACGGGCGCGTCATAAACAGCATCCCCGGCATCGTCGACTGCTGCATGACGCTGCTGGCCACGCCCAAGGTAGGTGCGAGCTTCGTGCAGTTGATCGGCACGCTGGGCCCGCAGGCTCGCACCACCCAGGCCTACGGCGGGCTACCCCACGAGGAAGCCTTCCTCTATCTGCTCGACGGCGAGGCGCAGCTGAAGGTTCGCGTGGGCGACGACAGCACCACCCTGCGCCAGGGCGGATACGCCTACGCGCCACCGGGAACGGGCATCGCTTTCGAGAATGCCAACGGCCAGCCCGGCCGCATCCTGCTCTACAAGCAGCGTTTCATCCCCCACCCGGCCGGCTCGTGCCCATACGCGGTGTTCGCCAATGCCAACGACATCGCCTGGACCGACTACGAAGGCATGGCGAACGTCCATATCAAGGACCTGCTGCCCGTCGAGCCGTGCTTCGACATGAACATGCACATCCTCAGCTTCGACCCGGGCGCCAGCCACAACATCATCGAGACCCACGTCCAGGAGCACGGCGCCTACGTCTACGAGGGCCAGGGCTGCTACCTGCTGGACGAGGACTGGTACCTGATCCAGAAGGACGACTTCATCTGGTTCGGCCCGTACTGCAAGCAGGCCGCCTACGGCGTCGGACGCGAGCCGTTCACCTACATCTACTCCAAGGATTGCCACCGCGACGTCGAGGTTTGAGCAATCCCGCGCCGGACGCCACCAGTCCCGCCAACGAGGCCGCCCGGCTTCCCTACGAATCAGTAACGACACAGTAGGAGCATCTCATGGCACTCGATCAGAACTTCAAGACACTGGATATCCGCGACCACCTCGCCGCCACGCAAATGCGAGGCCGGAACATCACTTTCCTGGATGACTTCAGCAGCGACCAGCTCGGCGCGCTCTTCCAGGCTGCGCGGCAGTTGGAGCCCTTCATGCGCACCGGGCTGGACCTGCTGCGGGGCAAGGTGCTCTATACCCTGTTCTTCCAGCCATCGACCCGCACGCGCTGCAGCCACGAGGATGCGATGTTGCGCCTGGGCGGCAGCGTCATCACCGAGTCGGATCCGCTGCACAACTCATCGGCCGCCAAGAACGAAAGCCTGTACGACAGCCTGCGGGTGACCTCGGAATATGCCGACGTGATCGTCATGCGCCATCCCGATGACCGCGAAGCGCTGGAGACGCTGGCCGAGCTGGAGGGCCATGCGTCGCCGGTGATCTCCGGCGGCTATGGGCACGTGACCCACCCCACGCAGGGCCTGCTCGACTGCTACACCTGCTGGCGCGCCTTCGGCGACCTCAGCCGCGTGACGGTGGCCATCGCCACGCCCGACCTGTCGCGGGCCCGCTCCGGGCAGTCGTTCGCCCTGGCGCTGGCGGCGATGGGCGCCAAGATCATCTACACCGGCACCAGCGAACTGCGCACTCCCGCAGTGGTACGCGACAAGCTGGTGCGCATGGGCGCGCAATTCGAGGAGCACTTCGACCTGAGCGAAAGCCAGAACAAGGAGCTGTACATCGAGAGGGACGTAGACCTGATCTATCTGCCCGGCTGCTCGGTCAAGAAGGACGATCCGAACCGCGAAGACTTCGTCAAGACCATGGCCAAGTACTACCTGAGCATGGAAATGCTGCAGGAGATCCGCCAGAAGACCGGCAAGGTGGTTGGCGTACACCACTCACTGCCGCGCAATCCCGGCGAGTTCGACTTCGCCATCGATAACACCGAACACCAGTTGTACTTCCGCGCCATCGGCTTCTCCGTCGCCATCCGCATGGCGCTGCTGTGCGCAGTCGTGGGAGTGAACTGATGATGACGCCCCATGCCCCGCCCCCCATAGACGGGGGACGCCCGAAGTTCCGCATGCCGGACATCTACATCGTGCTGGTGCTGTTCATTCTGGCCGTGGCCGCGCTCACCTACGTGATCCCGGCCGGGCAGTACGAAAGGCAGACCGTGGAAACCTCACGGGGCCAGCAGACGCTGGTGATCGCCGGCACCTACCATCGGATCGAGCAGCAGCCGGTGGGCGTCATGGACCTGGTATCGGCGATCCCCAACGGCCTCAAGCGCGGTGCCGGGGTCGTGTTCCTGACCTTCATGATGGGCGGGTGCATGGGCCTGATCAAACGCGCGGGCCTGATCGACATGGGCGTGCTGCAGTTGAACAGGGCCGTCGGCGACAAAGGCTTCATGGTGATCCCGATCCTGATCGGCATTTTCACCAGCCTGGCGGCCTTCATCGGCACCCCGGAGCTGTCGCTGGCCTACCTGCCGGTGCTGCTGCCGCTGTTCTATCGGCTCGGCTACGACGGCATGACGGCGACGGCCGTGGCCCTGCTCGGCCCCTGCCTGGGCTTCACCTTCGGGCTGACCATTCCCAGCTCCATCGGCGTCGGCCAGCAGATCGCACAGCTGCCGATGTTTTCCGGTTCCGCCTTCCGAGCCCTTGTGCTGCTGGTCGTCCTGCTGGTCGGCATCGCCTATGTGATGCGCTATGCCGCGCGGGTCAAACGCGACCCCGCATCCAGCCTGAGCCTCGAGTCCGACCGGGAAATCCGCGCGAAGATCGCCGAGGAAGAAGGCGAGGATCGAAAGCTGACCTTCAGCGCCCGCCAGAAGCTGGCCGGGATCGCCTGCCTGGCGATGTTCCCGATCGCCATCGCCCTGATCCTGACGCAGAACCTCGGCTTCGAAGCCATCGGCGGCCTGTTCCTGTGCATAGGCGTGATCACTGCGGCGGTGGCGGGCAAGCGGCCGCAGCAGATCTGCGACGACCTCAATGCCGGCATGCGCGACATGATGGTGGCGGCCCTGCTGTGCGGCGTGGCCAGCGCCATCGCGGTCGTCATGGACCAGGGCGTCATCACCGATACGCTGGTGTACTGGCTGGAGAACATGATGCGCTCGGTCCCTCCGGAACTGAGTGCGATCGCCATCTTCTGGGAGCAGTCGCTCTTCAACTTCCTGATCCCCAGCGCGACGGCGCTCACCGTGCTGACCATGCCGATCATTTCCCCGCTGGCCTCGCTGCTCGATATCTCGCAGCAGGCGGTGGTTTCGGCCAATGCCTGGGGCGGCCAGCTCACCGACGTATTCTTCCCCACCTCCGGGTTCTTCGTGGCGACGCTGAGCATCGCCCGTATCGAGTACGGCAAATGGCTGCGGTTCTATACGCCCCTGATGCTGATGCTGGGCGCGATCGCCAGCGCAGCGCTGTATCTGATGCAAAGCCTCTCGCTAGGCCTGTAGGGAGATCCGAGCATGTTCGACACCCTGATCAAGAATGGACTGGTGGTGCTCCGGGACGAGGTGAAACGGCTCGACCTGGGCCTGCACGACGGGCGGATCGCCGCCATAGGCACCGAACTGGGCGAGGCGGCGCGGACGATCGACGCCCAGGGCAGCTACGTGCTGCCGGGCATGGTCGATGTGCATATGCACATTTCCGAACCCGGGCGCACCGAATGGGAAGGCTACCGCACCGGTACCCGGGCCATGGCGGCGGGAGGCACGACCTCCTTCGTGGAAATGCCGCTCAACACCCTCCCCGCCACCACCGACCTCGCCGCGCTGGAGATCAAGCTGGCCGCGGCTCGCGGCCAATGCTACGTCGACTACGCAGCGATGGCCGGGCTGGTGCCCTGGAACCTGGCCGACCTCGAGCCGCTGTCCGCGGCCGGCGTCGCGGCCTACAAGTGCTTCGTCGCCACCTGCGGCTCGGACGAGCCGGGCGACTTCAGGAACGTCGACGATTACCAGCTCTACCTCGGCATGCGGACACTGGCGCGTACCGGTGACCTGCTGGTGGTCCACTGCGAGAACGCGGCCATTACCGACGGGCTCGGCCAGCAGGCCAGGGCGCAGGGCAAGACACTGGTGTCCGACTATGTCGCGACGCGGCCGGTGTTCACCGAGGTGGAGGCCGTGCAGCGGGTACTGTTGCTGGCCAGGGAAACCGGCTGCCGTGTGCACATCGCCCATTGCAGTTGCCCGGAGGCCATCGAGGCCGTGCTGCGGGCACAGGCGGAGGGCGTCGATGCGTCCTGCGAGTCCTGCCCGCACTATTTCCTGCTGGCCACCGAGGATCTGGACGCCATAGGCCCCCGCGCGAAATGCTCCCCGCCCATCCGCGACCGCGCGAACCAGGCACGCCTGTGGCAACTGCTGGAGCAAGGGCGGATCGCCATCCTGGGTTCGGACCATTCGCCTTGTACGCCGCAGCTCAAGGCATCGCCCAACGCCTTCGATGCCTGGGGAGGCATCAGCGGTTGCCAGAACAGCGTGGATGCGATGTTCGACGCGGCCGTTCTGAAACGCAGCATCAGCCCGACGATCCTGATGAACGCGCTGGCGACCGAACCGGCACGGCGCTTCCGCCTGCCGGCGAAAGGGGAAATCGCCCTGGGCAAGGATGCCGACATCGCCATTCTCGACCCCTGCCAGAGCTATACCGTCACGGCTGCGCAGTTGCACTACAAGAACCGCATGAGCGCCTACGAGGGCATGCGGATCGGTTGCCGCATCACCCACACGCTGGTGCGCGGCCATCTGGTGTACCAGGCCGACACGGGCATCCAGGGCGAGCCCATCGGCGAACCGATGCGTGTCTGCAAATACTGAACACAGGGGGCAAGACATGAGAATCGTGATCGCACTGGGCGGCAACGCCCTGCTCAAGCGCGGCGAACCGATGACCTCGGAGAACCAGCGGCAGAACGTCCGCGCGGCCTGCGAGCAGATCGCCAGGGCCTATGAGGGCAACCAGTTGATCGTCACCCACGGCAACGGCCCGCAGGTCGGCCTGATGGCGCTGCAAAGCAACGCCTACAAGGACGTGCCCATGTACCCGCTGGACGTGCTGGGAGCCGAATCGGTGGGCATGATCGGCTACATGATCCAGCAGGAGCTGGCCAACTTCGTGCCCAGGAGCGCCTCGCTGGCGACCATACTGACGCAAACCGAGGTGGCGCCCGACGACCCGGCCTTCCAATGCCCCAGCAAGCCGGTCGGCCCGGTGTACGAGCGGGAAGAGGCCGAATGGATCGCCGCCGAGAAGGGCTGGACGATGGCCCGCGACAACGGCCACTACCGGCGCGTGGTCCCCAGCCCGCGCCCTGTAAGAATATTCGGTCTGACCCCGCTGAAACTGCTCATTGAGCATGGTTGCATCGTGATCTGCGCGGGCGGAGGGGGCATTCCGGCCTACTATGACGCCCAAGGCATGCTGTGCGGAGCCGAAGCGGTGATCGACAAGGACCTGGCCACGGCGCTCCTGGCGCAGTCGGTCCAGGCCGATCTGCTGGTCATAGCCACCGATGTCGATGGTGTCTACGTCGATTGGGACAAACCCACGCGGCGACGGATCAGCGCTGCCGACCCCGACTCGATCCTGCAGTTCGAATTCGCCGCGGGCTCCATGGGGCCCAAGGTGCAGGCAGCGGTGGACTTCGCCCGCGCCACGGGATGCCCGGCGGTCATCGGCGCGCTGCAGGACATCGAACGGATCATCGCCGGGCAGGCCGGCACGCGTATTTCGACGCAAGCCTCGGGTGCGACCTACGCAGCGGCCTGAGGCGCCCGGGATGCCCTTTCCCATGTACAGGGGCATGTGACAAATGTCAGAAGCAGCAGTCACCAACGAGAGGAAACCAGGCGACGGGGGTCGCCTTGGCGTCAGAACCTCGGTGCTTTCCAGCCTGGTTCGATCGGTCTGTCAGACGCTCAGGGGATACGACGTGGACCCGATCGCGCTGATGGAGGCGGCCGGGCTGGAGGTCCGGCTGCTGAACGTCCCCGCGGCGCGCTATGACGGAGAGGCGGTCAAGTGGTTCTGGCGCCTCGCCATCCGCGCCAGCGCAGACCCATTGCTTGGCCTGCGGGTAGGCAAGGAGGTGCAGGCTCCCGCGCTCCATTCCCTGGGGCTGGCCCTGATGGCCAGCGGCTCGCTGGCCCAGTTGCTGGAACTGTTCGCGAACTACAGCAGGCTCGTCTGCACCTCATTGAGCATCGAGCTGCAGCACGAGCGCCGGCGCACGCGGGTGATACTGCACACCGACGAGGACGACATACGCCAGCGCCCGCTCAGCCTGGCGATGCTGGCCTTCATCAGCCGCCAGGCCTGTTCCCTCGCCCAGCATCCGGTGGTGCCGCTGGGGGTTACCTCGGTCATGGCGGCCGGACCGCAGGCCCGGGCCCTGGATGCGTACTTCGGAACGGAGGTATGCCTGGGCGCGGAGTGCGACTCCATCACCTTCCACTACGAGAACGTGATCGAGCCCTATGCCGGCGGCAATCCCCAACTGGTCCAGGTCAATGAAGAGCTGATCAACGGCTACCTGTCGCACTTTCGCGAGAACGACGTGTTCAACCGGGTGCGCGCCCACATTCAACGCATGCTTTCCGCGGGCGAGCCGCCCCTGTGCCAGGTGGCACGGGTCATGAATCTGTCGCCCAGGACGTTGCAGCGTCGGCTCGACGATGCCGGCTGCTGCTACAAGCAACTGGTGGACAACGGCCGCAAGGAAATGGCCTACGACCTGCTGGCGCACAGCGAGACCAGCGTCACCGAGATCAGCTTCCTGCTGGGCTTTTCCGATCCCAGCAACTTCAACCGCGCCTGCCACCGCTGGTTCGGCTGCAGCCCGCAGCAATTCCGCCAGCGAATGCTGTGCGTGACCGTCTAGCGGGCGTCACCACGATTGGCGTCCAAAGCCAGGCGCTTGTCAGCGAGCGACAGGTGGATGGACCGGCAAGCGCCATAGACTGGGCCACACAAGCATACGGGGGGCTCGCTCGCCCCAGCATGGAGGTAGTGCCGCAATGACCCAGCACGACTCGCAGCACCGCGCACACTCGCCCGATTCCGATCCATCCCGGCCGCCGAGCGACACGGACACCTCCCTGGCCAACGAGGACCTGTTGCCGACGAAGCAGACCTGGAACTGGTACAACATCTTCGCCTTCTGGATGTCCGACGTGCACAGCGTGGGCGGCTACGTTTTCGCCGGCACCCTGTTCACGCTGGGCCTGCAGTCCTGGCAAATCTTCCTGGTGCTGGTGGGCGGAATATGCATCGTCATGCTGCTCGCCAACCTGATAGCCGAACCCAGCCAGAAGAGCGGCGTGCCCTTCCCGGTGATCGCGCGGCTTTCCTTCGGCGTCTACGGGGCCAATATCCCCGCGCTGATCCGCGGCATCATCGCCATCGTCTGGTACGGCATCCAGACCTACCTGGCATCGGTGGCGTTGAGCATCATCCTGCTGCGCGTCTTCCCCGGGCTGGCGGTGCTGACCGAGCACAGCTTCCTGAACCTGTCCTACCTGGGCTGGATCGGCTTCCTGAGCATGTGGGCGCTGCAGACCGCCCTGTTCCTGATGAAGATGGATGCCATCAAGGTGTTCATGGACTGGGCGGGGCCCGCCGTCTACCTGGTGATGTTCATGCTGATGGGCTGGATCGTCTACCAGGCGGGCTGGAGCGAGATAAGCCTGTCCCTGTCCGAAAAGACCCTGACGCCCCTCGAGACACTGGGGCAGGCCCTGGTGGGCACCTCGCTCATCGTGGCCTACTTCGCCGGGCCGACGCTGAACTTCGGAGACTTCTCGCGCTATTGCCGGTCGATGAAGGATGTGCGGCGCGGCAACTTCTGGGGGCTGCCGGTCAACTTCACGGTGTTTTCGCTGATCTCGGTCGTGATCATCTCGGGCACCCCGGCGGTCTTCGGCCGGATGATCGAAGACCCGATGGAAACCATCGGCCTGATCGACAACACCACCATGGTGGTACTGCTGGCATTCACCTTCGTCACGGCGACAGTGGGAGTGAACATCGTGGCCAACTTCGTCTCCGCCGCCTTCGATGTCTCCAACGTCGCGCCGGATCGAATCAGTTGGCGTGGCGCAGGCCTGATAGCCGCCGTCGCCTCGGCGCTCCTGACGCCCTGGAACCTGTACGACTCGCCGGCGATCATCCACTACACCATCGACATGCTGGCGGCTTTCATTGGCCCGCTGTACGGGATTCTGATCGTCGACTACAGGCTGGTCCAGCATCGAAAGATCGATGTCGCCGAGCTGTTCAGCAACGCTCCCGGGGGGCGCTACTGGTACTGCGGGGGCATCAACCCCATTGCCCTCAAGGCACTGGTGCCGGCAGCGTCGCTCGGCATTCTCTGCGTTACCCTCCCTGCCCTGAGCATGCTGGCGAACTTCTCGTTCTTCGTCGGCATGTCAACCAGCGGCCTGCTGTACTACTGGCTCGCCCGTGGCCGCGCCGCTGCCGGTGCGCCGGCGAGCGGGGCCCCGGTGGATAGATGATGGGGGCGCCGGGGAAGCCGTCGCTCTCACAGCAAATCCCCCCGGCGGACCCAATAAGGGCAATCCGAATTCGCTGCCCGGCGCCGGCATTGCCCGGGGGCGAGGAAACGTCTCACCGGCGCCCGCGCCTGCGCCTTATTCCACCGGCCGGGCAAGCCTTGCCAAGCTGGCCGGAACACTTCGCCAAGGCGCTATCGCAGGACCTCCCCATGCCGCACCTCCCACCGATGACCACCAGCCATGGAGGGCTGCGGCTGCGCTCGGGCAGCATCCTCGCCCTGCTGCTGGTGCTGCTGGCGAGCCTGGCGCCCAGCAGCCAGGGCCAGAGCCAGGGCGGGCAGCGGACGGCGAAGGTTGAGGTGGAAAGCTTCGTGCGCCGGCTGTACGGCGACGAAGGCCCCGGGGCGCTGTCCGGCGATATCGGCGAGGCGCGCGCCCGGCGCTGGCTGAGCCCGGCGCTGGCGCGGGCGCTGAAGGCCTACCGCGCCGCCCGCCACGAAGGCGCGGGGCTGCTGGAGAACGACCCGCTCTGCGTCTGCCGGCGTTCGCCAGGCCTGGAGCTGGAGCAACTGCACGTCAGCCTGGCCGGCGAGGGCCGGGCCACGGCCAGGGTGATTCTGGTGCACGAGCAGTGGCGCCGCGGCGTGCTGCTGCGCCTGGTCAGGCGCGGGGGAGCCTGGCGCCTGGACGACCTCGCGCAACCGGCCATGCCCAGCCTGCGCCAGGCGCTGGAGCGGGAAACGCGGGGCAGCGAGCCGGCGCCTGCGGATAAGCGAGGGGACGGAAACGCAAAAAGGCTGCCCTGAGGCAGCCTTTTTGTGTGGATCACCGCGAGGGCGATCCGGATTGGAGCGGGAAACGAGACTCGAACTCGCGACCCCGACCTTGGCAAGGTCGTGCTCTACCAACTGAGCTATTCCCGCATCAACTTGTTGCAACCTCCAGCTTTCGGCCGGAGGATAACGCCATTTCGCTTTCCGTTCACCGCCGGGGCGATGACCGAGAATTTGGAGCGGGAAACGAGACTCGAACTCGCGACCCCGACCTTGGCAAGGTCGTGCTCTACCAACTGAGCTATTCCCGCAATGGCGTCCCCTAGGGGACTCGAACCCCTGTTACCGCCGTGAAAGGGCGGTGTCCTAGGCCACTAGACGAAGGGGACGCGGCCCGGAACTTACAACATTCTTTCCGGCTTCTTCGCTCTGCCTTTCGGCTTTCGCGTCGAAGTGGCGCGCATTCTATGGAGCCTTTGGAGGGGCGTCAACCCTTCCGGAAAAATTTTTTTAAATCAAAGACTTCTGGTCAAATTTTGCGCCGCCGCTATGACCGGTGTCAGCGAGCCATTACACTCGGGAAAAATCCTTCAGGGAGTTTCCAAGGTGTCGCCACTCGTCATCACCGCCCTGGTCGTCGCCGGCATCGTCATTCTGATCGCCATCGTCTTCATCAACCAGCAGCTGGAAAACCGCAAGCTGGAGAAGGCCCGGGAGAAAGCCGACCTGCAGGATCGCTTCCGCCGCTGCGGCGCCATCGCCGAGAGCCTGCCCGGCCAGTTCATCTCCGCGGACCTCAAGCTGCTGCTCAGCCGTTTCGAACTCGCCCTGGGCGAACGCCTGCTCAAGCTGGAAAAGACGCCCCAGGTCGCCGAGCGCGTCGCCGAACTCAACCGTCTGGTAAGCCAGGGCAGCGCCATGGAAGTGCGCAACGCCCCGCAGCTGATCCTCACCGAAGCCAAGGCCAAGGAAGTCCGCTTCCTTTTCGAGGGCCTGCACGCCCAGATCAACCGCTTCGCCCAGGACGGCCTGCTGTCGCGCAACGACGCCCAGCGCTGGCTGAAGGAAATCCGCCACCTGCTCACCCAGCTGCATATAGAGTTCTTCACCAACATCGGCCAGCAGGCGCTGCAGCATGGCCAGCCCCGCCAGGCCCGCCTGGCCTTCGAGCGCGGCGTGCAGTACCTGCAGAAGCAGGCCGACCTCGGCCGCTACCAGGCCCAGCTGAAGCAACTGGAACAACAGCTCGAACGCGCCAACGCCCTGGTCCTGGAAAGCAGCAAGCCCTCCGCCGAGGAAAACACCGAGCTGACCGAAGGCCTGAAGGCGCTGGACGAAGACGACATCTGGAAGAAGAAGAATCTCTACGACTGAGGAGACCCGCATGAGCCTGACCCTCTACGGCGCCGCTCTATCCCCCTTCGTCCGCAAGGTCCGCCTGTGCCTGGCGGAGAAGGGCCTGGACTACCAGCTGGAGAACGTCGACCCGTTCAACCAGCCGGACTGGTACGCCGACCTCAACCCGCTGCGACGCATCCCTGCCCTGCGCGACGGCGACGTCACCCTGGCCGACTCCAGCGTCATCTGCCACTACCTGGACGACCGCGATCCCCAGGCCACGCCCCTGTGCGGCGGCAACGCCCTGGCCCGCGCGCGGATCAGCTGGCTGGAAAAATACGCCGACTACGAAGTGGCGCCCCTGGCCACCTTCACCGTGTTCCGCAACCGCCTGCTCAAGCCGCTGCTGGGCAAGCCGTGCGACGAGGTGGCGGTAGAGGCCGCACTGCAGGAGAAACTGCCGCCGCACTTCGACTACCTGGAAGGCTGCCTGGGCGAAGCCGAGTATTTCGTCGACGACCGCTTCAGCCTGGCGGACATCGCCGTGGCCAGCCAACTGGTGAACATGCGCCACGGCGGGGAAGTATTGGATGCCGGGCGCTGGCCGCGTCTGGCCGCGCACTTCCAGCGCATGCTGCAGCGCCCTGCCCTACAGGCGCTTCTCGAGGGTGAACAGCGGGTCGTCGAGAAGATTCGCGCACGCATCGCCCAGGCGCCGGCCTGAATAGAAAGACGCCGTCGGCCGGGGCACGGCGTACCTCCCGTAGGAGCGGACCTTGTCCGCGATAGCCGGAGGTATCGGCGCGGTTCGCGGATGAGATCCGCTCCTACGCCGCCCCACCCGCGCCATTCCCTTGTAGGAGCGGCCCTGCGCGCGATTTCGCGGGCAGGGCCCGCTCCTACAGGTGCGGGGAAACGCCGTGCCTCACGGCGCGCATAGGGGCACGGAATCGAGCGAGCAGACCTGCGGCCCCCTCACCCTAACCCTCTCCCAGAGGGAGAGGGGACCGTTCGGCGTGCGTTGGTGTTTCGGCGTTAGCCGGCTAGCGCAGGGGTTGCCGGCTGAAACCAGGCCTTCTCTCGGCACGGACTGGCTCCCTCTCCCTCCGGGAGAGGGCTGGGGTGAGGGGAAAGCCCGAGCGCCGATGCCATTCCCCTGTAGGAGCGCGCCCTGTGCGCGATTTCGCGGGCAGGGCCCGCTCCTACAGGTGCGGGGAAACGCCGTGCCTCACGGCGCGCATAGGGGCACGGAATCGAGCGAGCAGACCTGCGGCCCCCTCACCCTAACCCTCTCCCGGAGGGAGAGGGGACCGTTCGGAGTACACGGGTGTTTCGGCGTTAGCCGGCTAGCACAGGGATCGCCGGCTGAAACCAGGCCTTCTCTCGGCACGGACTGGCTCCCTCTCCCTCCGGGAGAGGGCTGGGGTGAGGGGAAAGCCCGAGCGCCGATGTCATTCCCCTGTAGGAGCGCGCCCTGCGCGCGATTTCGCGGGCAGGGCCCGCTCCTACAATTCGTGCCTCAGCAATCGGTCAGGCGCAGGAAGATCTCGGCCAGGCGCTCGATGCCGGCCTGGTCCTCGGCGCTGAAGCGGCCGACGCTCGGGCTGTCCAGGTCGAGCACGCCGATCAGCCGGCCGTCCTTGACCAGGGGCACCACCAACTCACTGTTGGAGGCGCTGTCGCAGGCGATGTGCCCGGGGAAGGCGTGCACGTCTTCCACCCGCTGCGTCTGGCGGGTGCGCGCCGCGGCGCCGCACACGCCCTTGGCGAAGGGAATACGCACGCAGGCCACCTTGCCCTGGAACGGGCCCAGCACCAGTTCCTCGTCCTTGTTCAGGTAGAAACCGGCCCAGTTCAGGTCGCCCAGTTCGTGGAACAGCAGGGCGGCGAACTGCGAGGCGTTGGCGATGAAGTCGCGCTCGTCGGCGAACAGCGCTTCGGCCTGCGCCGCCAGCAGCGCGTAGCCACCCAGCCCGGCGCCGGTCTGTTGCAGGTCGATCATGGTTCTTCTCCTTCGAGCAATTGACGGCCCACCCACTGGCGGGCGAATTGATAGGCGCAGCGGCCGTTGCGGTTGCCGCGGCCGAGGGCCCAGCGGATGGCTTCCTTCTCCAGCGGCTCGTCCCAGGTGAAGGCCAGCCCCGAACGGCCGGCCAGCACTTCCACCCAGTGCCGCACCACGTCCAGGAAGTGCTCCTGGGTGAAGGGGTAGAACGACAGCCACAGGCCGAAACGATCCGACAGGGCGATCTTGTCCTCCACCGCCTCGCTGGGGTGCAGCTCGCCGTCGACCATCTTCCAGTTCTCGTTGTCGCTCTGCTTCTCCGAGACCAGGTGGCGGCGGTTCGAGGTGGCGTACAGCAGGACGTTGTCAGGAGCCTGCTCCAGCGAGCCGTCGAGCACGCTCTTGAGCACCCGGTAGTCGCCCTCGCCGGCGTCGAACGACAGGTCGTCGCAGAACAGCACGAAGCGCTGCGATAGGCCGTACAACTGCTCCACCACCCGCGGCAGGTCGGCCAGGTGGTCGCGCTCGATCTCGATCAGGCGCAGGCCGTCGCCGGCCAGCTCGGCCAACAGCGCGCGCACCAGCGAGGACTTGCCCGTCCCCCGGGCGCCCCACAGCAAGGCGTGGTTGGCCGGCCTGCCGGCGACGAACTGGCGGGTGTTGCGGGCCAGTTGTTCGCGCTGCTTGTCGACGCCGAGCAGGTCGTCCAGGCGCAGGTCGAGGCTCACCTGCAGCGCCTGCAGGTAGCCGCTGCGGCCATCGCGGTGCCAGCGGGCGGCCAGGCAGCGCTGCCAGTCGATGGGCTCGCGCAGCGCCGGGAGCAACGGCTCCAGCCGGGCCAGCACGCTTTCGGCGCGGGCCAGGAAATCATTCAGACGGGAATCCACGGCTTTCTCCCTGGGATCTTCAGCGTAGCGACGCTGTCGTTCGGTCATGTCACATGGATGGCATCGCCTCTGCCGACAGCCTGCCGGCTTGGGCTATGCTACGCGCCTGGAAAGCATTCTCGAGGCGAAGTACCGCACCTCATGGATATTGCGCTCACCCATCGCCTCTCGTTCAAGCAGGCCAGCCTGACAGTGCTGGTCGCCTTCATCCTCGGCACCCTGCTCAGCCTCATCCAGGTGGGCGTCGATTATGCCAGCCAGGACGCCTCCATCAACCGCGAAGTACGCGCCCTGCTGGACGTCAGCCACAACCCGGCGGCGCGCATCGCCTACAACATCGACGCCGAACTGGCCCAGGAACTGGTGGTGGGCCTGCTGCGCTCGCCGGCGGTGATCCGCGCGGAAATCATCGACAGCGCCGACGTGGCCCTGGCCAGCGCCGGCCGGCCGCCGGCGGAGAGCCGCCTGCGCCCGCTCAGCGACTTCCTCTTCGGGCACATGCGCGTCTACGAGGAGCCGCTATATATAGAGCACCAGCCCAAGGAATCCCTCGGCGTGCTGCGCCTGGAGATCGACACCTTCGTCTTCGGCAACGACTTCCTGCGCCGCGCCGGCATGACGCTGATCTCCGGCTTCGTCCGCAGCCTGCTGCTGTCGCTGATCCTCCTGGTGCTGTTCTACGGCCTGCTGACCAAGCCGCTGGTGAGCCTGATCGAGGTGCTCGCCCGCCACGACCCACGCTCGCCCACGCGCCTGCGCCTGCCCTGCCCCCAGGGCCACGAGCGCGACGAGATCGGCGTGCTGGTGGAGGTGACCAACCGCCAGCTCAGCCACATCGCCGTGGAGATGGAGCAGCGCCGCGAGGCCGAGGACCGCCTGACCCGCTACCTGGCCGAGCTGGAGAACATAGTGGCGGCGCGCACCGCCGAGCTGAAAGCGGCCAACGCCCGCCTGACGCAATCCAACCAGCAACTGGAGCGCGCCCGCCTCAACGCCCTGGACATGGCCCAGGCCCGCGCCACCTTCCTGGCCAACATGAGCCACGAGATCCGCACCCCGCTCAACGGCCTGCTGGGCATGCTCGGCCTGGCCCTGGACGGCCCGCTGAGCCCGGAACAGCGCCAGCAGCTGTCCATCGCCCACGACTCGGGCAAGGTGCTGGTGGACCTGCTCAACGACGTGCTCGACCTGTCCAAGTTCGAGTCCGGCCAGCTGGAGCTGGAGAAGATTCCCTTCGACCTCGCCACCCTGGTGGAGGACACCGCCAGCCTGCTGTCGCAGAACGCCGCCCCGGCGGTGGAGCTGACCTGCCTGGTCAGCCCCGACCTGCCGGCGCAGCTGGAAGGCGACCCGACACGGGTGCGGCAGATCGTCAGCAACCTGCTCTCCAACGCCCTCAAGTTCACCCGCCTGGGCCGCGTCGACCTGCGCGTCGAGCCCTGGGAGGACGGCGTGCGCATCAGCGTCCGCGACACCGGCATCGGCATCGCCGCCGACGCCCTGCAGCGCATCTTCCAGCCCTTCACCCAGGCGGACGCTGGCATCACCCGCCAGTTCGGCGGCACCGGCCTGGGCCTGGCGCTGACGCGTAAGCTCTGCGAGGCCATGCAGGGCGAGCTGAGCGTCAGCTCGCAACCGGGCCTGGGCAGCGAGTTCGCCGCAACCCTGCCGCTGCCCGCCCTGGACCCCGCGCAGGCGCTGGAGCCCCTGAGCGGCAAGGTGGTGGCGCAATGCCCGGCCGGCAGCGGCCTGGCCGAACTGCTGCAGACCTGGCTGCCGCGCTGGGGTCTGGACTACCGGCGCCTGGACACCGACGCCAGCCTGCTGGGCGTGGAGCTGGACGTGCTGCTGTCCGACTGCCCGGACTGCCTGGTCGGCCTGCGCCAGCACCTCAAGGACCGCCCGGTGCTGCTGGTCACCGCCTACGGCAGCTTCCTCGAGGCCGAACTGGCGCAGCAGTTGGCGCCCCTGCGCCAACTGGCCCGCCCGCTCAGCCGCGCCACCCTGCACCAGGCCCTGCAGCAGGCCCTCCGCCGCCCGGCCATACAGCCCCAGCGGCAGTTGCCGGGCGAGGCCCCGGAGCAGTTCGCCGCGCGGGTTCTGCTGGTGGAAGACAACCCGGTCAACCAACTGGTGGCCCGGGGCCTGCTGCAGAAGCTCGGCTGCCGGGTGCGGGTCGCCGCCGATGGCCAGGAGGCCCTGGATGCCCTGGCCGAGGAAGACTTCGAGCTGGTGCTGATGGACTGCAACATGCCGGTGATGGACGGCTACGAGGCGACCCGCCTGATCCGCCAGCAGCCGCGCTGGAAGGACATGCCGGTAATCGCCCTGACCGCCAACGCCTTGCCCGACGAGCGCGAGCGCTGCCGCCTGGCCGGCATGGACGACTACCTGGCCAAGCCCTTCCACCGCGACGAGATGGCGGCGATGCTGGAGCGCTGGGCGCAGCCCCGGCTGGATGCCTGAGGCCGGCGGCGCCTTACGGCTCCAGCGCCAGCAGTTGCCCGAGCAGGTCGTCCAGGCGTCCGCGCAGCTCATCCATCGCATTGAGGTCCAGGCCGCTGGCACACAGCAGCGCCTCGCGCAGCGGCGCCACCTTCTCGCGCAAGGCGATGCCCTCCCCGCTCAGGCCCAGGTGCACCTCGCGCTCGTCCTGCCGCGCCCGCCGGCGCTGCACCAGGCCGAGCTGCTCCAGGCGCTTGAGCAGCGGCGTCAGGGTGCCGGAGTCGAGCATCAGGCGCTCGCCCAGGGCCTTCACCGTCGGCTGCGCCGGCGGCTTGTCCTGCCATTCCCACAGCACCAGCATCACCAGGTACTGCGGGTAGGTCAGGCCGAGCGCATCGAGCATCGGCCGGTAGCCGCGAATGATCGCCCGCGAGGCAGCGTACAGGCGGAAGCACAGCTGGTTGTCCAGCAGCAGCGCCTGTTCCGGTTCACGGCGGCTCATCGCAGCAGCGCTTCGATCTCGGCGGCGAGTTCCTCCGGCTTGGTCAGCGGGGCGAAGCGCTTGACCTGGCTGCCGTCGCGGCTGACCAGGAACTTGGTGAAGTTCCACTTGATGCCCTGGCTGCCCAGCACGCCCGGCGCGCGCTTCTTCAACTGCACGTAGAGCGGGTGGGCGTCGGCGCCGTTGACGTCGATCTTCTTGAACAGCGGGAAGCTGACGCCGAAGTTCAGCTCGCAGAACTGCGAGATCTCGCCTTCGTCGCCCGGCTCCTGCTTGCCGAACTGGTTGCAGGGGAAGCCCAGCACCACCAGGCCCTTGTCGCGGTACTTCTCCCACAACGCCTCCAGGCCCTTGTACTGCGGGGTGAAGCCACACTGGCTGGCGGTGTTCACCACCAGCAGGGCCTTGCCGCCGAAATCGGCCAGGGTCTTCTGCTCGCCCTTGATGGTCGTGCAGGGGATATCCAGCAATGCGTCGCTCATGGAACCGGCTCCAGGAAAGTGGGAGCGATCAAGATAGCTCGCAATTAAATTGCACACAATTTATTTACATCGAAAAAAGGCCCGTCGGCGACCGGCGGGCCTTGCGTCACTCAAGCCCCGTCGCGCGGCACCAGCTTCAGCGACGCCGAGTTGATGCAGTAGCGCAGCCCGGTCGGCCGCGGCCCGTCGGGGAACACGTGGCCCAGGTGGGCTTCGCAGGCGGCGCAGCGCACCTCGATGCGGTGCATGCCGTGGCTGAAGTCTTCCAGCTCGGCAATGGCATCCTTGGACACCGGCTGGAAGTAGCTCGGCCAGCCGCTGCCGGAATCGTACTTGGCGTCCGAGTCGAACAGCGCCGCGCCGCAGCACACGCAGTGGTAGATGCCGGGGGTCTTGGTCGCGTAGTACTCGCCGGTGAAGGCACGCTCGGTGCCGCCCAGGCGGCAGATGTGGAACTGCTGTTCGTCGAGCTCCTCGCGCCAGCTTTCCAGGGGCTTCTCGATCTTTTCCATCGCTGTACCTCGCAAGCTTGAAAAAAGCCCGTCCGCGCCCTTTCGCGGGAAACGGGCCGCACGTATGATGCGTGACGTCATCATTGGATGCAGAATCTGCCGCACAAGGGATCATCGACGATAAAAAAGCCTTTTTATGGGCTTTTTTTCGTTCGTTTCTCCGTCAACCAGGCGTTTTTTCAGTTTCACCGCCAGGACGCGCGACATTCCGCACCTCGTATAGACGCCAGTCTGTCACCCGCGTTACAGCCTGCCAAGCCAGGGCCGGAGCGCGGGAACCTTCATTTCGGGAACGCCACATCATGCAGGTCAGCAAATCGAACAAGCTCGCCAACGTCTGCTACGACATCCGCGGGCCGGTGCTCAAGCACGCCAAACGCCTGGAAGAGGAAGGCCATCGCATCCTCAAGCTGAACATCGGCAACCCGGCGCCGTTCGGTTTCGAAGCCCCTGACGAGATTCTCCAGGACGTCATCCGCAACCTGCCCACGGCCCAGGGCTACAGCGACTCCAAGGGCCTGTTCAGCGCGCGCAAGGCGGTGATGCAGTACTACCAGCAGAAGCAGGTGGAAGGCGTCGGCATCGAGGACATCTACCTGGGCAACGGCGTCTCCGAGCTGATCGTCATGGCCCTGCAGGCGCTGCTCAACAACGGCGACGAGGTGCTGATCCCGGCGCCCGACTACCCGCTGTGGACCGCCTCGGTGTCGCTGGCCGGCGGCAAGCCGGTGCATTACCTGTGCGACGAGCAGTCCAACTGGTTCCCCGACATCGCCGACATGAAGGCCAAGATCACCAGCAACACCAAGGCACTGGTGCTGATCAACCCGAACAACCCCACCGGCGCGGTCTACTCGAAGGAAGTGCTGCTGGACATCGTCGAACTGGCGCGCCAGCACAACCTGGTGATCTTCTCCGACGAGATCTACGACAAGATCCTCTACGACGAGGCCGTGCACATCTCCACCGCCTCGCTGGCGCCGGACGTGCTGTGCCTGACCTTCAACGGCCTGTCCAAGGCCTACCGGGTGGCCGGCTTCCGCTCCGGCTGGATCGCCATCTCCGGGCCCAAGCACAAGGCGCAGAGCTACATCGAGGGCCTGGACATCCTGGCCAACATGCGCCTGTGCGCCAACGTGCCGAGCCAGCACGCCATCCAGACCGCCCTGGGCGGCTACCAGAGCATCAACGACCTGGTGCTGCCCGGCGGCCGCCTGCTGGAGCAGCGCAACCGCGCCTGGGAGCTACTCAACGACATCCCCGGGGTCAGCTGCGTCAAGCCCATGGGCGCGCTCTACGCCTTCCCGCGCATCGACCCGAAGGTCTGCCCTATCCACAACGACGAGAAGTTCGTCCTCGACCTGCTGCTTTCGGAGAAGCTGCTGATCGTCCAGGGCACCGCCTTCAACTGGCCGTGGCCGGACCACTTCCGCGTGGTCACCCTGCCCCGCGTCGACGACCTGGAGCAGGCCATCGGGCGCATCGGCAACTTCCTCGGCAGCTATCGTCAGTAACCATGGACCTGCAGATCGACGACTTCTACAAGGACGCCGCCGCCGGGATGCTCCTGCTCTACCAGGCCTTCCCGCGCAAGATCGCCCTGTACGTGGAAGACCTCATCGGCCGCGAGGAGCATGACGAGTTCGGCCTGCCCAGCAAGCGTCACCAGGCCTGCCTGGGCGCGCTGCTGTGGCTGGCCGAGGAAGGCTACCTGCGCTACGACAGTTGCATCCGCCACGAAGCCCTGGACCAGGCCGTGCTCAGCGAAAAGGGCTTCCTGCGCCTGAGCCGCGCCCTGCCCCGCGGCAGCGATGACGACGCGCAGCTGCCCGCCAGCGTGCGGCGCCAGCAGGCCACCCTCGCGCAGCAACTGCGCGACGCGCTGGCCGATGCGCACAGCGAACGCATCTCGCGCCTGGCCCGGCTACTCTTCGAATGTGCTGGCGTGGAAAAAGAGACATAGTTTGAAATAGTCCCCACGTTGAATCGCCTAGGGGCCGACCGTATATACCCCGCATAATCCAGCCCGGCCCCGGAGCGCGCACGCCCGGGGCACCGGCGCGCCCCTGCGCGCCGTGCGCCCAAGTCGCGAGGAGAAGTCTTACCCATGATGCGCATCCTGCTGTTCCTGGCCACCAACCTGGCGGTCGTGCTCGTCGCCAGCATCACCCTGAGCCTGCTCGGCTTCAACGGGGTCATGGCCGCCAACGGCGTCGACCTCAACCTGCAAGCGCTGCTGGTCTACTGTGCCGTCTTCGGCTTCGCCGGCTCGATCATCTCGCTGTTCCTGTCCAAGTGGATGGCCAAGACCACCACCGGCACGGAAATCATCAGCCAGCCACGCACCCGCCACGAGCAGTGGCTGCTGCAGACCGTCGAGCAGCTCTCGCGCGAAGCCGGCATCAAGATGCCCGAGGTGGGGATCTTCCCGGCCTACGAGGCCAACGCCTTCGCCACCGGCTGGAACCGCAACGACGCCCTGGTGGCCGTCAGCCAGGGCCTGCTCGAGCGCTTCTCGCCGGACGAGGTGCGCGCGGTGCTCGCCCATGAGATCGGTCACGTGGCCAATGGCGACATGGTCACCCTGGCGCTGATCCAGGGCGTGGTGAACACCTTCGTCATGTTCTTCGCGCGCATCTTCGGCAACTTCGTCGACAAGGCGGTGTTCAAGACCGAGGAAGGCCGCGGCCCGGCCTACTACATCGCGACCATAGTCGCGGAACTGGTGCTGGGCATCCTCGCCAGCATCATCGTCATGTGGTTCTCGCGCCGCCGCGAGTTCCGCGCCGACGCCGCCGGCGCCCACCTGGCCGGCAGCAATGCGATGATCGCCGCGCTGCAGCGCCTGCGCGCCGAGCAGGGCGTGCCGGTGCACATGCCCGACAGCCTGACCGCCTTCGGCATCAACGGCGGCCTCAAGCACGGCCTCGCCGGCCTGTTCATGAGCCACCCGCCGCTGGAAGAACGCATCGAGGCGCTGCGCAACGCGCGCTGATAAAACAAGGGCGGCCCCAGGGCCGCCCTTCTTCTTTCAGTCCCGGTGCAGCCGGAACACCACTTCTTCCAGGCGCTTCACCCCGCGGTCGAGGAACTTCCAGTTCTCGCCCAGCACATCCAGGCGCTCCAGCTCCACGACCTGCCACTGCGCGAAGCGCTCCCTCACTTCATCCGCCGGCACCGCGAACGGCGGCCCGGACATCTGCTCCTGGGGGTATTCCAGGGTGACCAGCAGGCCATCCAGCGGTCGCGGCAGGATGGTGGACAGGTGCCGCGCGTAGTCCTTGCGCATGTCCGGCGGCAAGGCGATGAGCGCGGCGCGGTCGTAGAGCGCCCGGCAATCGGCCAGATGTTCGGCCGTCAGGTCGAAGAAGTCGCCCTGGAGGATTTCCACGGCGCCATACCGGTAACAGCACAGCGCGCCCCGCTGCTCCACTTCGGGCTGCCAGCCCTGCTCGGCGAAGAAATCCTTCACCGCACGCTCGGCCAGCTCCACCCCCAGCACCCGGTAGCCCTGCTCCGCCAGCCAGACCAGGTCGCGCGACTTGCCGCACAGCGGCACCAGCACGCGCGCGCCCCTTGGCAGGGCCAGCGCCGGCCAGTGACGAACGAGGTAGGGGTTGACCTCGGCGAGGTGGAAACCGATTTCGTTGCGCGACCAGCGCGCCTGCCAGAAGTCTTCGTGCATGGGCTCCATTCCTGCTGCGGTGCAGGCCGGATTGCCTGCACGGAATCGGCGGAGCGGCTCCGCCGGATGCCCATGATCGCCCAGCCGGGCGTCTGCCGCTAGCGACCGCGCAGCAACGCCGGCCGCAGCGGCCAGTGCAGCCAGCCGTGGCGCTCGGCCTGCTCGCGCTGCTCGACCACCCCCAGGCTCACCCGCCCCGCGCGGATGCGGCGGACGATGAGTTCGGTACCGTCGTCGAGCACGAAACGATCGCCTTCCCGAAGGATCAGCTCTTGCCTGAAGGCTTGCATGGATGGAACCTCGAACGCTGGAAACGACGACTGCACCGCGGGGCGCGAATTATCCTCACCCCCGCCCCTCAGCCAAAGAGACGCAAGCCGCAACTTGCTGTGGCTCTTTTCCGAGAATAGATGGCTTTGCGACGCAGCCGGCAAAAACGCCTCGACCCCGTCACAGTCGAGAGCGACCACTCGTATTGGAGCGGCCACTGGCCATCCAGGTTCCGCCCGACCGTCGCTTCGCGGCACAGCTTGATGGCATCGAATTAACGGATTGTTATGGTCGAAAACCCATACTGGATTTCGATCTATCCCAGCGGGAACATAACGCCATTCCCCTGGAGGTGTTCCATGCTCCCCACCCTGTTCATATCCCACGGCTCCCCCATGCTGGCGCTGGAGCCCGGTGCCAGCGCGGCGCCTCTCCAGCGCCTGGCCGCCGAGCTGCCCCGGCCGAAGGCGATCCTGGTGGTATCGGCGCACTGGGAAACGCCGGACCTGCGCGTCACCGCCAATCCCCGGCCGGAGACCTGGCACGACTTCTACGGCTTCCCCCGCGCCCTCTACGAGGTCCAGTACCCCGCACCCGGCGCCCCGGAGCTGGCCCGGCGGGTCGTCGAACTGCTGGCCAGCCAGAACATCCCGGCCAGCCTGGACGCCGAGCGGCCACTGGACCACGGCGCCTGGGTGCCGCTGAGCCTGATGTACCCGGCCGCGGACATCCCGGTGCTGCAGCTGTCGCTGCCCAGCCGCCTCGGCCCGCGCCTGCAGGACCACATCGGCAAGGCCCTGCGCCAGTTGCGCGAGGAAGGCATCCTGCTCATCGGCTCGGGCAGCATCACCCACAACCTCGGCGAACTGGACTGGCACGCCGGCCCCGACGTGGTCGAACCCTGGGCCCGGGCCTTCCGCGACTGGATCGTCGAGAAGTTGGCGCGCAACGACGAAGCCGCGCTTTTCGACTATCGCCAGCAGGCACCGTCGGCAACGCGAAACCACCCCAGCGACGAACACCTGCTGCCGCTGTACTTCGCCCGCGGCGCCGGCGGCCCCGCCATGCACATCGAGCACGCTGGCTTCACCCTGGGCGCCCTGGGCATGGACATCTATCGCTTCGGCTGAGGCTCGCCACGAAGGGAAGGATGAGGCAGTCCATGCGGCCATGGCGATGGGTATCGCTTCGCTCAACCCATCCTACGTAGCGGCCCCGTAGGGCGCATAACGCTGCGGCGTTATCCACCGATCGAGATCGACTTACGGGTGGGAATGCCGGGCCTCAAGGCACCCTGTAGGAGCGGGCCCTGCCCGCGATTTCGCGCGCAGGGCGCGCTCCTACAATTGAAATCGCGTGGGTGGGGCAGCGTAGGAGCGGATCTCATCCGCGAATCGCGCCGGATCGTCCGGCTATCGCGGACAAGGTCCGCTCCTACGTTGCAGACGAGCACGGCTCGCGCCTACATGGGATGGCGTCGGTATGCGGCGGATACGAAAAAGGCGGAGCAGGTCACCCTGCTCCGCCTTTTCTCACAGCCGATGGATCAGTATTTCTCGACCTCGGCCTTGTCGCTCAGTTGACGACGGAAGGCGGCGAAGTCTTCCTGGCCGCTGCGCGAGGCGAGGAACTGGCGATACATGGCCTTCTCCTGGTCGCTCAGGGTGGCGCTCGGCTCGCTGACGCCGTTCAGGCGGATCAGCACGTAGTCGCCATTGCCCAGGGTCACGCCGGCGAAGGTCGGTTGCTCGGCCTTGGCCGGGCGCGCCATGCGGAACACTTCCTGGAGCAGTTGCGGATCGACGCCGTCCTGGCCACGGGAAGCGGCTTCCACCACTTTCCAGGTCTGGCCGTTCTGCGCCTGGGCCAGCGGCGTCTTGCCATCGCGCAGGCCTGCCAGCAGGGCTTCGCCCTGTGCCTTGGCGGCATCGGCTGCATGCTGGCGCTGCAGCACTTCGCGGATGGAAGCGGTGACTTCCTCCAGGGTCTGCTGCTGCGGCTTGTGGTGCTCCTTGACGCGCAACACCACCACGGTTTCCGGGTCCAGCTCGATGGCGCCGCTGTTGGCACCATCCTCCAGCACTTCGGTGCTGAAGGCGGCCTGGACGACCTGGCGGTTGGCGGCGACGCCCTCGCCGCCCTCACGGCCGAAGGGCTTGCTGGTCTCGACCTTCAGGCCCAGTTCCTGGGCCGGTTGGGCCAGGTCGGAGGCTTCGTAGGCGGAGCTTTCCAGCTGCTTGGTTGCGTCGACGAAGCGCTGCTCCACCAGTTGGCTCTTCAGGTCCTGTTCCAGCTTCGGCTTCAGGCTGGCGAAGCTCGGGACTTCCGGCGCCTGCACGCCCAGCAGCTTGATCAGGTGCCAGCCGTACTGGGTACGCACCGGCTCGGACACGTCGCCCTTGGCCTTCAGGCCGTAGAGCGCATCCTCGAAGGCCGGGTCGTAGACGCCACGGCCGGCATAGCCCAGGTCACCGCCATTGTTGGCGGAGCCGACGTCGTTGGATTCCTCCTTGGCCAGCTTGGCGAAGTCCTCGCCCTTGGCCAGGCGCGCCTTGATCTCTTCGATCTTGGCCTTGGCCTGGGCATCGGTCTGCTTGGCGTTGACCTCGACGAGAATGTGCGCGGCGTCGCGCTGCTCGGAGAGACCGGCGATTTCCTTCTGGTACTGGGCCTGCAGGTCCTCGTCCTTGGCGACGACCTGGTTGAAGAAGGACGACTTCTTCAGCTCGATGTAGTCGATCACCACCTGGTCCGGGCTCATGAACTCGGCCTTGTGGACATCGTAGTAGGCCTTGATGTCGGCGTCCTCGACCTTGGCCTTGGACGGATCGGCCTTGAAGGTCAGGGTGGCGAAGTCGCGGGTCTGCTTCTCCAGGCGGGCGAAGGCCTGCAGTTCGTTGTCGGTGACGAAGCCGGAACCGGCGATGCCGGCGCGCAGTTGGCCGATGAGCATTTCCTGCTCGAGCATCTGGCGGAACTGCATGCGGGTGTAGCCGTTCTGGCGCAGCGCCTGGTCGAACTTGTCGGCGTTGAACTTGCCGTCGACCAGGAATTCGGGAGTCTGCAGGATCAGTTGGTCGACCTGCTGCTGGGTGAAGGCGAACTTGTCGTTCTGTGCGGCCTGGAGCAGCAGCTTGCGCTCGATCAGGCCCTTGAGTGCGGCGTCCTTGAGCAGCTTGTCGTCCAGGGTCGAGGCGTCGAAGTCCTTGCCCAGGCGCTGCTGCAGCTGGCGGCGCTGCATTTCCTGAGCCTGCTGCAGCTCGGGGATGCTGATGTCATCGCCATTGACCTTGGCAGCGACATTCTCATGATGGGTAGCCCGGATGATGGCATCGAAACCGGTCAGCGCCATCAGCACGACGATGACACCGATGATGGTCTTGGCGATCCAGCCCTGGGAATTGTCCCTGATGTTTTGCAGCATGCGGCCCCCAAAAGCGGCCACGCACCTGCCGTCAGTGGCGGCGAGGCGTGGGTATTTAATATGCGGATATGAGAAAGGCGCATCCGAGGATGCGCCTTCTCGCAACTGGCGGAGCTAGCGGGCCAGGCCCGCGACCCCCGGCGATGCGGGATGGTAACCCACCCCGAGCGCCGCTCCGCGGCCGATCCGACGCTAGGCCGGACCGGACAGGTCAAGTCCAGAAAGACGCTTAGTTGACAGCATCCTTCAGGGCTTTACCGGCTTTGAAGCCCGGGATCTTAGCGGCAGCGATCTTGATCGGCTTGCCGGTTTGCGGGTTGCGACCGGTGCGGGCAGCACGCTCTTTGACAGCGAAGGTGCCGAAGCCAACCAGTACGACGGAGTCACCCGCCTTCAGGGCGCCAGTGACGGACTCGATTACCGCGTCCAGAGCGCGACCGGCAACAGCTTTCGGGATATCAGCAGATGCGGCAATTGCATCGATCAGTTCCGACTTGTTCACTCTAAGTCCCCTTATTTCTGTTGAGTATGTTTCTATGTGTTAGGTGTAAGCAAAAGCAGGTGCTGGTTTGCCAACTGACAAAGCAAGTGCCGCTTTATAACAAGGGCCCAAAAACAGTGTCAAGAAAGCCCCCCGGCTAATGCGTGCTGATTCGCTCCTTGGAATCAGACTCGCGTTTTTCATCCTTTGCAACCATCTCGGGAGCCGCATCGGGCAAGGGCTCCGGCGTGTATTGCAGCGCAATTTGCAGGACCTCGTCAATCCATTTAACCGGTTTAATAACGAGATCTGCCTTAATGTTATCCGGAATTTCCTTGAGATCACGGACATTTTCTTCCGGGATGATCACGGTTTTGATTCCCCCGCGGTGGGCCGCCAGAAGTTTTTCCTTGAGCCCGCCGATGGCCAGCACCTGGCCGCGCAGGGTGATCTCGCCGGTCATGGCGACGTCCGCGCGCACCGGGATCTGGGTGATCGCCGAGACCAGCGCGGTGCACATGCCGATGCCGGCGCTGGGGCCGTCCTTGGGCGTGGCGCCTTCCGGGACGTGGATATGGATATCGTGTTTTTCGTGGAAGTCCGCCGGAATTCCCAGACTTTTCGCACGACTACGCACGACGGTCAGCGCAGCGGTAATGGACTCCGCCATCACGTCGCCCAGCGAGCCGGTCTTGGTCAGCGCGCCCTTGCCGGGGACGATGGCCGACTCGATGGTGAGTAGTTCGCCGCCCACCTGGGTCCAGGCCAGCCCGGTGACCTGGCCGATCTGGTCCTGCTGCTCGGCGAGGCCATAGCGGAACTTGCGCACGCCCAGGTAGTTCTCCAGGGTCTCGGTGGTGACCTTGGCCTCGATGCGCTTGGCCCTGGCCCCCTCCTTCACCGCCTTGCGGCAGACCTTGGCGATCTGCCGCTCCAGGCTGCGCACGCCCGCCTCGCGGGTGTAGTAGCGGATGATGTCGCGGATGGCCGCTTCGTCGAAGGTCAGCTCGCCCTTCTTGAGACCATTGGCCGCAGTCTGCTTCGGTACAAGATATTTCGAGGCGATGTTGACCTTCTCGTCCTCGGTGTAGCCCGGCAGGCGGATGACTTCCATGCGGTCCAGCAGCGGGGCCGGGATGTTCATGGAGTTGGCGGTGCAGAGGAACATCACGTCCGAGAGGTCGTAGTCGACTTCCAGGTAGTGGTCGTTGAAGTTGTGGTTCTGCTCCGGGTCCAGCACCTCCAGCAGCGCCGAGGCCGGGTCGCCGCGCATGTCGCTGCCCATCTTGTCGATCTCGTCGAGCAGGAACAGCGGGTTGCGCACGCCCACCTTGGTCATCTTCTGGATCAGACGGCCGGGCATGGAACCGATGTAGGTGCGGCGGTGGCCGCGGATCTCGGCCTCGTCACGCACGCCGCCCAGGGCCATGCGCACGAACTTGCGGTTGGTGGCGCGGGCGATGGACTCGGCCAGCGAGGTCTTGCCCACGCCGGGCGGGCCGACCAGGCAGAGCACCGGGCCCTTGACCTTCTTCACACGCTTCTGCACGGCGAGGTATTCGAGGATGCGTTCCTTGACCTCTTCCAGGCCGTAGTGGTCGGTGTCGAGAATGTCCTCGGCCTTGTCCAGGTCGTGGCGCACCTTGCTCTCGGCCTTCCACGGCACGTTCACCAGCCAGTCGATGTACGAGCGCACCACGGTGGCCTCGGCGGACATCGGCGACATCTGCTTGAGCTTGTTCAGCTCGGCATTGGCCTTGGCCAGCGCCTCCTTGGTCAGGCCGGCGGCGTCGATGCGCTTCTTCAGCTCCTCGACCTCGTTGTGGCCCTCGTCGATGTCGCCCAGCTCCTTCTGGATGGCCTTCATCTGCTCGTTCAGGTAGTACTCGCGCTGGCTGCGCTCCATCTGCTTCTTCACGCGGCCGCGGATGCGCTTCTCGACCTGCAGCAGGTCGATCTCGGCATCCAGCATGGCCAGCACGTGCTCGACGCGGGCGGCCAGCTCGGTGATTTCGAGGATTTCCTGCTTCTGCTCGATCTTCAGGGCCATGTGCGCGGCCATGGTGTCGACCAGGCGGCCCGGCTCGTCGATGCTGTTCAGCGACGACAGCACTTCGGCGGGGACCTTCTTGCCCAGTTGCACGTACTGCTCGAACTGGCTCAGCAGGCTGCGGATGAAGACCTCGGACTCGCGCTCGCCGACCGGCGCCTCGTCGATGATCGACACTTCGGCGCGGCAATGGGCGTCTTCGTCGATGAAACGCTCGACATGGCCGCGCTGCTCACCTTCCACCAGGACCTTCACGGTGCCGTCGGGCAGCTTCAGCAGCTGCAGCACGGTGGCCACGGTGCCCATGCGGTACAGGCCGTCTTCGCCCGGGTCGTCGTCGGCGGGGTTCTTCTGCGCCAGCAGGAGGATCTGCTTGTCGCTGGTCATCGCGGCCTCCAGGGCCTCGATGGATTTCTCGCGCCCCACGAACAGGGGGATGACCATGTGCGGATAGACCACTACGTCACGCAGGGGAAGCAGGGGCAACTCGACGAGTGTTTTCATGATATTCGGCTCTACAGCGGCACTTGGCCAAAAAAGATGGGGTTAGACCCTTGGACCTAAGATGGGGTTAGGCCAGGGAAAAAACAAGCGCGGTAGACGGGAAGGAAAAAGGGGGCCCGAAGGCCCCCTTTTCTTTATGCCTCAGGCGCAGCCTTGGCAGGCTGCTCGCTGTTCTCGTAGATCAGCAGTGGCTGGGACGAGCCGTCGATGACGCTCTCGTCGATGACCACCTTGCTGACCTCGGTCTGCGAGGGGATTTCGTACATGGTGTCGAGCAGGATGCCTTCGAGGATCGAACGCAGGCCACGGGCGCCGGTCTTGCGCTCCAGAGCCCTGCGGGCGACGGCCTTGAGGGCGTCCGGGCGGAACTCCAGGTCCACGCCTTCCATCTCGAACAGCCGGGCGTACTGCTTGGTGAGGGCGTTCTTCGGCTCGGTGAGGATCTGCATCAGCGCCGCCTCGTCGAGCTCGTCGAGGGTGGCGATGATCGGCAGGCGGCCGACGAACTCCGGGATCAGGCCGAACTTGACCAGGTCTTCGGGCTCCACTTCGCGCAGGGCTTCGCCGACCTTCTTGCCCATCTCCTGGCTGCGCACTTCGGCGCTGAAGCCGATGCCGCCCTTGGTGGAACGGTTCTGGATGACCTTTTCCAGGCCGGCGAACGCGCCACCGCAGATGAACAGGATGTTGCGGGTATCGACCTGCAGGAACTCCTGCTGCGGGTGCTTGCGGCCGCCCTGGGGCGGAACCGAGGCGACGGTGCCCTCGATCAGCTTCAGCAGGGCCTGCTGCACGCCTTCGCCGGACACGTCACGGGTGATGGACGGGTTGTCCGACTTGCGCGAGATCTTGTCGATCTCGTCGATGTAGACGATGCCCATCTGGGCCTTCTCTACGTCGTAGTCGCACTTCTGCAGCAGCTTCTGGATGATGTTCTCGACGTCCTCGCCCACGTAGCCGGCTTCGGTCAGGGTGGTGGCGTCGGCGATGGTGAAAGGCACGTTCAGCAGGCGCGCGAGGGTCTCGGCGAGCAGCGTCTTGCCCGAGCCGGTCGGCCCGATCAGCAGGATGTTGCTCTTGCCCAGCTCGACGTCGTCCTTGCGGTCGCGCTGATTCAGGCGCTTGTAGTGGTTGTAGACCGCTACCGCCAGGGTTTTCTTGGCACGTTCCTGGCCGATCACGTATTGATCGAGGATGGAACGGATCTCTTTCGGCGCCGGAAGCTTGTGCGCGCTACTCTCCGCCTGTGCTTCCTGCACCTCCTCGCGGATGATGTCGTTGCACAGGTCGACGCACTCGTCGCAGATAAAGACCGAGGGGCCGGCAATCAACTTGCGCACTTCGTGCTGGCTCTTGCCGCAGAAGGAGCAATACAGCAGCTTGCCGTTGTCCTCGCCGTTGCGGGTGTCAGTCATTAGATCGTTCCAGTCGGATAGGGCTTGAAACACAAGATGAAGGCAAATGCGGGCATTTTCAAGCCCGCGAAACGGCCGGTCGCCCGGCCGTGTTCGAGCGGAAAGACTCAGGCGGCCGAGGGGCGCTGAGTGTAAACCTGATCGATCAGACCATATTGCACCGCTTCCTCGCCGCTCATGAAGCGGTCGCGGTCGGTGTCGCGGGCGATGACGTCCAGCGGCTGGCCGGTGTGGTGCGCCAGCACCTGGTTCAGGCGCTCCTTGATGAAGAGGATTTCCTTGGCGTGGATCTCGATGTCCGAGGCCTGGCCCTGGAAGCCGCCCAGCGGCTGGTGGATCATCATCCGCGAGTGCGGCAGGCAGTAGCGCTTGCCGGCGGCGCCGCCCGCCAGGAGCAGCGCGCCCATGCTGCAGGCCTGGCCGACGCAGATGGTCGACACGTCCGGCTTGATGAACTGCATGGTGTCGTAGATGGACATGCCGGCAGTCACCGAACCGCCCGGCGAGTTGATGTACAGGTGGATGTCCTTGTCCGGGTTCTCGGCTTCGAGGAACAGCAGCTGGGCCACCACCAGGTTGGCCATGTAGTCCTCGACCTGGCCGACCAGGAAGATGATCCGCTCCTTCAGCAGGCGCGAATAGATGTCGTAGGAACGCTCACCGCGGGCGGACTGCTCCACCACCATCGGCACAAGGCCACCGGCGGCCTGGATGTTCGGAACTTGCGGCATGAAGGTATTCGGCATGTCCGACGATCACTCCCTAATGAAATAGATATGTCTCAAAGACATAAGCCAGCCCGAGGGCTGGCTTATGACGATCGAACGAAGGGTTGGATCAGGCCGCCACAGGAGCTTCAGCAGGCTTGACCGCGTCTTCGTAGGATACCTGCTTATCGGTCACTTTGGCCTTCTGCAGGACAGTATCTACAACTTGTTCTTCCAGTACAACCGAGCGCACTTCGTTCAGTTGCTGGTCGTTCTTGTAGTACCAGGCGACCACTTGCTCGGGCTCCTGGTAGGCCGAAGCCATCTCTTCGATCATCTCGCGAACGCGGGCTTCGTCGGCCTTCAGCTCGTGCTGCTTGACCAGCTCGGCGACGATCAGGCCCAGGACCACGCGGCGCTTGGCCTGCTCTTCGAACAGCTCGGCCGGCAGTTGCTCGGGCTTGATGTTGCCGCCGAACTGCTGGACGGCCTGCACGCGCAGACGGTTCACTTCGTTGCCGATCAGGGCCTTGGGCACTTCGATCGGGTTGGCGGCCACCAGACCTTCCATCACCTGGTTCTTCACCTTGGACTTGATGGCCTGGCGCAGTTCGCGCTCCATGTTCTTGCGAACTTCGGCGCGGAAGCCTTCCAGGGTGCTTTCCTTGATGCCGAACAGGGCGAAGAACTCTTCGGTCAGTTCCGGCAGCTTGGGCTCGCTGACAGTGTTCACGGTGACGGTGAACTCGGCGGCCTTGCCGGCCAGGTCGAGGTTCTGGTAGTCCTCGGGGAAGCTCAGGTTGAGCACGCGCTCTTCACCGGCCTTGGCGCCGACCAGGCCTTCTTCGAAGCCCGGGATCATGCGGCCGGAGCCCAGCACCAGCAGGGTGCCCTTGGCCGAACCGCCGGCGAAGGCTTCGCCGTCGATCTTGCCGACGAAGTCGATGTTCACCTGGTCGTCGTTCTGCGCGGCGCGCTCGACGGCCTCGAAGCGGGTGTTCTGCTTGCGCAGGATTTCCAGCATGTTGTCGACGTCGGCGTCGGCCACGTCGGCCTGCAGGCGCTCGACCTCGATGCCGTCGAAGCCGGCGACCTGGAATTCCGGGAAGACTTCGAAGGTGGCCACGTATTCCAGGCCCTTCTCCTTCTCGAACACTTTCGGCTCGACGGACGGAGCGCCAGCCGGGTTCAGCTTCTGCTCGACCACGGCTTCGTAGAAGGTTTCCTGGATCAGGTCACCGAGGGCTTCCTGACGAGCGGCGGCTTCGTAGCGCTGGCGGATCACGCTCATCGGCACCTTGCCGGGACGGAAGCCGGGAACCTTGGCGCGACGAGCGGTCTGCTGCAGACGCTTGTTGACTTCGGTCTCGATGCGCTCGGCCGGCACGCCAACGGTCATGCGGCGCTCAAGAGCGGAGGTGCTTTCAACGGAAACTTGCATGGATATTCCTCGTGGCACAGACGTAAGCCGGTCCTTCCGGCTCCCAGAATCAAGGGCAAGCATTCTAGTCACAAGAAATGCAGAAGTCACCCAGGCTGAAAGCGGCGGAAATACTCGGGCTGCGAGAGCTTCTGGAAAAGAATGGTGCGGACGGAGAGACTCGAACTCTCACAGCTTGCGCCACCGGAACCTAAATCCGGCGTGTCTACCAATTTCACCACGTCCGCAGGGAACCGCAGAAACGAAAACGCCAGGCTCTGGGCCTGGCGCTTCGGAATATGGGGTGGACGATGGGAATCGAACCCACGACACCAGGAGCCACAATCCTGTGCTCTACCAACTGAGCTACGCCCACCATATTACATGCTTCACCGAACGCCAGTATGGCGCACCCGGCAGGACTCGAACCTGCGACCATCCGCTTAGAAGGCGGATGCTCTATCCAGCTGAGCTACGGGCGCTTTAGTGGCTGCAACCCTTGCTAAGCAGATCAGTGGAAACCACTGAACCGGTTTGCACTGCCTTGGCTTTCTTGCTTCAGGCTGTGCTCGGCAAGCGGGGCGCATGTTAGCGACGAGCCCTACCCTCGTCAACGGTTTTTTCAAAAAAATTTCAAAGAGATAAAGGAGTTACGGCAAATCGGGGACGGCCCGCCTTTGCCTTATGTGGACGGCGTGCGAAAATGCGCGTCCTTTTTTCCCCGTCTCTATGGTTGCTCCTCCGACATGACCGCAAAACTGATCGACGGCAAAGCGATCGCCGCCAGCCTCCGCCAGCAGATAGCCCAACGCGTCGCCGAGCGCCGCCAGCAGGGGCTGCGCATTCCCGGCCTGGCGGTGATCCTGGTCGGCAGCGATCCGGCTTCCCAAGTCTACGTCGCGCACAAGCGCAAGGACTGCGAGGAAGTGGGCTTCCTGTCCCAGGCCTACGACCTGCCGGAAAGCACCACCCAGGAAGAACTGCTGGGCCTGATCGACCGCCTCAACGCCGACCCGGCGATCGACGGCATCCTGGTCCAGCTGCCCCTGCCCGCCCAGCTCGACGCCTCGCAGTTGCTGGAACGCATCAACCCGGACAAGGACGTGGACGGCTTCCACCCGTTCAATGTCGGCCGCCTGGCCCAGCGCATCCCGCTGCTGCGCCCGTGCACCCCGAAAGGCATCATGACCCTGCTGCAAAGCACCGGCGCCGACCTGTACGGCATGGACGCGGTGGTGGTGGGCGCCTCCAACATCGTCGGCCGCCCCATGGCCCTGGAGCTGCTGCTGGCCGGCTGCACCGTGACCGTCACCCACCGCTTCACCCGCGACCTGGCCGACCACGTGCGCCGCGCCGACCTGGTGGTGGTGGCTGCCGGCAAGCCGGGCCTGGTCAAGGGCGAGTGGATCAAGGAAGGCGCCATCGTCATCGACGTGGGCATCAACCGCCAGGCCGACGGCCGGCTGGTGGGCGACGTGGAATATGAAGTGGCGGCCGAGCGCGCCAGCTGGATCACCCCGGTGCCGGGCGGCGTAGGCCCGATGACCCGCGCCTGCCTGCTGGAGAACACCCTGTACGCTGCGGAAGAGCTGCACGCGTAACAGCCCTGCTCCAGCAAAAAGGCCGCATCTGCGGCCTTTTTTCATGGCGCGCCCAGGCCCTGCCTGCGATTCGCGCGCAGGGCGCGCTCCTACATGGGAATGGAGCGGTGGGGCAGCGTAGGAGCGAATCTCATCCGCGAATCGCGCCGGAACGCCCGGCTATCGCGGACAAGGTCCGCTTACGTTGCAGCCCCGCAGGATGGGTTGAGCGAAGCGATACCCATCGCCGTGACCGCATGGGTTTCGCCAAGGCTCAACCCATCCTACGAAAAGCGCTTCGGTGCAGTCGGCAAGACAATTGCTCCTACGGTTCCAGGAAGCATGGCTTTTCGTAGGATGGCGTTGAGCGAAGCGATACCCATCACCACGGCAGCATGGGTTTCGCCAAGGCTCAACCCATCCGTTGAGGCGCACCCTGGTGCAGTCGGCAAGACAATTGCTCCTACGGTTCCAGGAAGCACGGCTTTTCGTAGGATGGCGTTGAGCGAAGCGATACCCATCACCACGGCAGCATGGGTTTCGCAAGCTCAACCCATCCTACGAAGAGCACCTCGGCGCAATCGGCAGAAAAAAGGCCGCATCAGCGGCCTTCTTTCCTTTCAGCGGTGGATCACTCGGCCAAACGCCAGGTGGTGCCGCCCTTGCCGTCTTCCAGGACCACACCCATGGCGGTCAGCTCGTCGCGGATGCGGTCGGACTCGGCCCAGTTCTTCGCCGCGCGGGCTTCCAGGCGGGCCTGGATCAGCGCTTCCACCTGGGCGGCGTCGACCTTGCCGGCGGCGCCGGCCTGGAGGAAGGCGTCCGGCTCCAGTTGCAGCACGCCGAGCAGGCCGGCCAGCTCGCGAAGCTTCGCCGCCAAGGCCGCTGCAGCCTGCAGGTCGGCCTCGCGCAGGCGGTTCACTTCGCGGGCCATCTCGAACAGCACGGCGACGGCTTCCGGGGTATTGAAGTCGTCGTCCATGGCCGCTGCGAAACGCTCGGCGAAGGCTTCGCCACCGGCCGCCTCGACCTCGGGGAGGCCGCGCAGCGCGGTGTAGAAGCGCTCCAGCGCGCCCTTGGCTTCCTTGAGGTTGTCCTCGGAATAGTTGATCGGGCTGCGGTAGTGGCTGGACACCAGCAGGAAGCGCACCACCTCGGGGTGGTACTTCTCCAGCACCTCGCGGATGGTGAAGAAGTTGCCCAGGGACTTGGACATCTTCTCGCCGTCCACGCGCACCGCGCCGGCGTGCATCCAGGTGGCCGCGTAGGGCTTGCCGGTGGCCGCCTCGCTCTGGGCGATCTCGTTCTCGTGGTGCGGGAACACCAGGTCCGGGCCGCCGCCGTGGATGTCGAAGGTCTCGCCCAGGCAGCAGGTGGACATCACCGAGCACTCGATATGCCAGCCCGGGCGCCCAGCGCCCCAGGGCGACTCCCAGCTCGGCTCGCCGGGCTTGGCCGCCTTCCACAGCACGAAGTCCAGCGGGTCTTCCTTGGATTCGTCGACCTCGATGCGCGCGCCGATACGCAGGTCTTCGATCTTCTTGCGCGACAGCTTGCCGTAGCCGACGAACTTGCCGACGCGGTAATAGACGTCGCCGTTGCCCGGAGCGTAGGCGAAGCCCTTGTCGATCAGCGTCTGGATCATCGCGTGCATGCCGGCGATGTGGCCGGTGGCGCGCGGCTCGATGTCCGGGCGCAGCACCGACAGGCGCGCCTCGTCCTCGTGCATCGCCGCGATCATGCGTTCGGTCAGGGCGTCGAAGGGCTCGCCGTTCTCCTGGGCGCGACGGATGATCTTGTCGTCGATGTCGGTGATGTTGCGCACGTAGGTCAGCTCATAGCCGCACTGGCGCAGCCAGCGGGCGATGACGTCGAAGGCGACCATGACGCGGGCGTGGCCGATGTGGCAGAAGTCGTACACGGTCATGCCGCACACGTACATGCGCACCTGGTTGCCAACCAGCGGCTGGAACGGCTCCTTGGCCTTGCTCAGGGTGTTGTAGACGGAAAGCGCCATTTACTGCCCCCAGGAATCGCGCAGGGTCACGGTGCGGTTGAAGACCAGGGCGCCAGCCTTGGAATCCTTGCTGTCGGCGCAGAAGTAGCCTTCGCGCTCGAACTGGAAGCGATCCTCGGCGCCGGCGCTGGCCAGCGACGGCTCGGCGCGGCAACCCTTGAGCACCACCAGGGAGTCGGGGTTGATGTTGTCGAGGAAGCTGCCGCCCTCTTCGGACTTTTCCGGGTTGGCCGAGCGGAACAGCCGGTCGTACAGGCGCACTTCGCACTCGACGCTCTCGGCGGCCGGCACCCAGTGGATCACGCCCTTGACCTTGCGGCCTTCCGGGTTCTTGCCCAGGGTGTTCTCGTCGTAGCTGCAGCGCAGTTCGACGATGTTGCCGGCGGCGTCCTTGATGGCTTCGTCGGCGCGGATCACGTAGCTGCCGCGCAGGCGCACCTCGCCACCGGGGACCAGGCGCTTGTAGCCGGCCGGCGGGACTTCCTCGAAGTCGCCGGCGTCGATGTAGATCTCGCGGCTGAACGGCAGCACGCGCACGCCCATGTCCTGCTTCGGATGGCGCGGCAGTTCGAGGTTCTCCACCTGGCCTTCGGGGTAATTGGTGATGACCACCTTCAGCGGCTTGAGCACGCACATGGCGCGCGCGGCGTTGGCGTCCAGATCGTCGCGGATGGCGAATTCCAGCATGCCGATGTCGACCACGCCACCGGCACGGTTCACGCCGATCATGTCGCAGAAGTTGCGGATCGAGGCCGGGGTGTAGCCGCGGCGGCGGTAGCCGGAGAGGGTCGACATGCGCGGGTCGTCCCAGCCGTCCACGTGGCCTTCGTCGACCAGCTGCTTGAGCTTGCGCTTGCTGGTGATGGTGTAGTTCAGGTTCAGCCGGGCGAACTCGTACTGGCGCGGCTGCGCCGGCACCGGCAGGTTGGCCAGGAACCACTCGTACAGCGGGCGATGGTCCTCGAACTCCAGGGTGCAGATGGAGTGGGTGATGCCCTCGATGGCGTCCGACTGGCCGTGGGTGAAGTCGTAGCTGGGGTAGATGCACCACTTGTCGCCGGTCTGGTGGTGATGGGCGTGGCGGATGCGGTAGAGGATCGGGTCGCGCAGGTTGATGTTCGGCGAGGCCATGTCGATCTTCGCCCGCAGCGACTTGGCGCCGTCGGGGAACTCGCCGGCCTTCATCCGCGCGAACAGGTCGAGGTTCTCTTCCACCGAGCGCTCGCGGAACGGGCTGTTCCTGCCCGGCTCGGTCAGGCTGCCGCGGTATTCGCGCATTTCCTCGGCATTGAGGTCGCAGACGAAAGCCTTGCCGGCCTTGATCAGGTCCACCGCCCAGGCGTGCAGCTGGTCGAAATAGTCGGAGGCGAAGCGCACCGGGCCGGCCCACTGGAAGCCCAGCCACTTCACGTCGGCCTCGATGGCGTCGATGTATTCCTGGTCTTCCTTCGCCGGGTTGGTGTCGTCGAAGCGCAGGTGGCAGTCGCCGCCGAAGTCACGGGCCAGGCCGAAGTTCAGGCAGATCGACTTGGCGTGGCCGATGTGCAGGTAGCCGTTGGGCTCCGGCGGGAAGCGGGTGACGATCTTCTGGTGCTTGCCGCTGTCCAGGTCTGCCTGGACGATGGGGCGCAGGAAGTTGGCGGCGACAGTGGCTTCTTTCGAATCGGCGGTGGGCTTGCTCATGGTGTCCTTGATCGTTACTGACGTTCGGCCAGGGTAGGCCGGCCAAACCAAAGCGCTTATCATAGCCGAAGCTGTCAACCCCCTGACAGGCCTTCGATTTTCCCGACAGAGTGGAATCCCCTCATGATCAAGCTGCACACCAACCATGGCGTCATCACCCTGGAACTCTTCGAAGACAAGGCCCCGGAGACCGTGGCCAACTTCAAGGAGTACGTGAAGAGCGGTCATTACGACAACACCATCTTCCACCGCGTGATCAACAACTTCATGATCCAGGGCGGCGGTTTCGAACCGGGCATGAAGCAGAAGAGCACCCGCGCCCCGATCAAGAACGAGGCCAACAACGGCGTCGGCAACAAGGTCGGCACCGTCGCCATGGCCCGCACCATGGAGCCGCACTCGGCCAGCGCGCAGTTCTTCATCAACGTCGCCGACAACGACTTCCTCAACCACAGCGCGCCGACCGTGCAGGGCTGGGGCTACTGCGTGTTCGGCCAGGTAGTGGACGGCATGGACGTGGTCAACAAGATCAAGGGCGTGGCCACCACCATGCGCGCCGGCCACCAGGACGTGCCGAGCGAAGACGTGATCATCGAGAAGGCCGAGATCGTCGAGTGAGTCGATGAGCGTCCTGTTCATCTCGGACCTGCATCTGGAAGCGGAACGCCCGGACATCACCCGGGCGTTCTTGCATTTCCTGCGCAGCCGCGCCCGCCAGGCCGAAGCGCTCTACATCCTCGGCGACTTCTTCGAGGCCTGGATCGGCGACGACGGCATGGACGAGTTCCAGCATTCCATCGCCCGCGCCCTGCGCGAACTGGCCGACAGCGGCACGCGCATCTACCTGATGCACGGCAACCGCGACTTCCTGATCGGCAAGGCGTTCTGCCGCGAAGCCGGCTGCACCCTGCTGCGCGACCCCTGCGTGATCCGCCTGAACGGCGAGAAGGTGCTGCTGATGCACGGCGACAGCCTGTGTACCCTGGACGTCGGCTACATGAAGCTGCGCCGCTGGCTGCGCAATCCGGTCTCGCTGTTCGTCCTGCGCAACCTGCCGCTTTCCAGGCGCCACCAGTTGGCGCGCAAGCTGCGCAAGGAAAGCCGCGCGCAGACGCGCATGAAGGCCAGCGAGATCGTCGACGTGACGCCGGACAAGGTGCTCAAGGTCATGCGCCAGCATGGCGTGCGCACCCTGATCCACGGCCACACCCATCGCCCGGCGGTGCACGAGTTGCAGCTCGACGGCCAGCCGGCCCGGCGCATCGTCCTCGGCGACTGGGACCGTCAAGGCTGGGCCCTGCAGGCCGACGCCAACGGCCTGCACCAGGCGCCCTTCAGTCTCGAAGCGGGGCCGTCCGGCCACTGACGCGGATCAACTTCATGGCCCCGGGCCAGCAGCTATGCTCAATCCATCCATAGCCGCATCGTCCGGGATCGCCATGAAAAAACACCTGCTGCTCGCCGCTTGCCTGCTCGCCCTCGCCGGTTGTTCCAGCGAGTACATCATCAGCACTGCCGATGGCCAGATGATCACTACCGACAACAAGCCGAAGCTGGACAAGGCCAGCGGGATGATTCGCTTCGAGGATGCCGAGGGCAAGGAGCAGATGATTCCGCAGTCGCAGATTCGGCAGATCATCGAGCGCTGAAGGCGCCCCCATTGCATGGGGCGTTATCCACCAATCGCGGACGGAGTCCGCTCCTGCGCCCGTGCTTCGCAACTGTCTTGCCGGCTGCACCGAGGCGCTCTTCGCAGGATGGGTTGAGCCTTGGCGAAACCCATGCGGTCGTGATGATGGGTATCGCTTCGCTCAACACCATCCTACGCGGCGTCGTGTTTGCCGGTGAGGTAGGAGCAACTGTCTTGCCGACTGCGCCAGGGTGCGCCTCAACGGATGGGTATCGCTTCGCTCAACGCCATCCTACGAAAAACCGTGCTTTCCCGGAGGTGTAGGAGCGGACTCCGTCCGCGATTGGGCCCGCCGGCCACGCTGGGTTATCCGGTAGCACCGAGCCCCTTCACCCCAACCTGAAAGCCAAAGGCCTCAAGCCACCCGCGGCACACCGCTATGAAAGCGGAACTCCTCGTCCGGCGAACTGATGAGACCCGCCTCGACCTCACGAATATCCGCCACCCGCCGCTGGATATCGGCCTCGTCGCCATAGCGCCGCGCCAATGCCAGGTATCCCTGGAAGTGCCGCGCCTCGGACTTGAGCAGCGAACCATAGAACTTCGCCAGATCCGCATCCAGGTGGTCGACCAGGGCGGCGAAGCGCTCGCAGCTGCGGCATTCGATGAAGGCGCCGACGATCAGGGTGTCGACCAGCTTGTGCGGCTCGTGGTTGCGCACCGCCGCGCGCAGACCCGAGGCGTAGCGGCCGGCGGAGATCGGCCGCAGGGCGATGCCGCGCTTCTTGAGGATCGCCAGCACCTGCTCGTGGTGGCGCAGTTCCTCGCGCGCCAGGCGCGACATGAAGTTCACCAGTTCCTCGTGGGCGCTGTACTTGGCGATCAGCGCCAGGGCGGTGCTGGCGGCCTTGAACTCGTTGTTCTTGTGGTCGATCAGCAGCACTTCCTGGTCCCGCAACGCGGCCTCGACCCAGGCATCGGGCGTGGCGCAACCGAGGAATTCGCGGATTTCGGACAACATGACGGGCTCCAGTCACTCAGCGCCACCGCGCAAAAGGGTTCGCCGGCGGCCAAAGGCGGAGCATTATACGAATGCAGCGGCGCACGGCCAGCGCCACACTTGATGCACCTCAAGAACCGCTCGGCCGGATCGCGTCTACAGTTGCTGCAAAGCAACGGCAAGTGCCAAGGGAGACGACCATGCAAGCCATCCGCAGCATTCTCGTAGTAGTGGCCCCCGACCAGCCCGACGGCCTGGCGCTCAAGCGCGCCAAGCTGATCGCCAGCGTCACTCAATCCCACCTGCACCTGCTGGCCTGCAGCAAGCAAGGCGACGCCGGCGCCCGGCTGGAGGAGCTGACCGCCAGCCTGCGCGAGGAAGGCTACAGCAGCAGTTGCCGGCAGGCCTGGCACGACAGCCTGCACGCCACCATCATCGCCGAGCAGCAGGCCGAGGGCTGCGGCCTGGTGGTCAAGCAGCACCATCCCGACAGCCCGCTGAAGAAGGCGCTGCTCACCCCCGACGACTGGAAGCTGCTGCGCTACTGCCCCGCCCCCGTGCTGCTGGTGAAGAGCGCCACGCCCTGGGCCGGGCGCAACATCCTCGCCGCGGTCGACGTCGGCAACAACGACGCCGAGCACCACGCGCTGCACGCCAATATCGTCAGCCACGCCTACGACATCGCCGGGCTGACCCACGGCCAGTTGCACGTGATCAGCGCCCACCCCTCGCCGATGCTGTCCGCCGCCGACCCGACCTTCCAGCTCAGCGAGACCATCGAGGCCCGCTACCGCGAGGCCTGCAAGGCGTTCCAGGCCGAGTACGGGGTGGACGACCAGCATCTGCACATCGAGGAAGGCCCGGCCGACGTGCTCATCCCGCGTACCGCGCACCAGCTGGACGCGGCGGTGACGGTGATCGGCACCGTGGCCCGCACCGGCTTCTCCGGCGCGCTGATCGGCAACACCGCCGAGGTGGTGCTCGATGCCCTGGAAAGCGACGTGCTGGTGCTCAAGCCGGACGAAGTCATCGCCCACCTCGACGAGCTGGCGGCCAAGGCCTGATAGCTAGGCGCCAGCCCCGGCGCCTAGCATCGCCCGCAGGCGGACGCCCTCCGCCTTGCGGCAGTTCACGTGCACATCCTCCAGGCCCAGCCAGGTGGCCATTTCGCGCAACTGGCCGGCCAGCGCCAGCATGCCCTCCTCGCCCAGCGGCTGCTGCTCCTTGTGCACGGCATGGACCGCCAGGCGCCCCGCCGCCCGCTCGGCGCGCAGGTCGATGCGCGCCGCCAGGCGTTCGCCGAACAGGAAGGGCAGCACGTAGTAGCCGTAGACCCGCTTGTGCTGCGGGGTGTAGATCTCCAGGCGGTAGCGGAAGTCGAACAGCCGTTCGGTGCGGGCGCGTTCCCACACCAGGGAGTCGAAGGGCGACAGAAGCGCGCTGGCCGCCACCTTGCGTGGAATGACCGGCTCGCCGGCGACGTAGGCCGCCTGCGACCAGCCCTGCACGCGCACCTGGCGCAGCGCGCCGGCCTCGACCAGTTCGGCCAGGCGCGCCTTGCTGTCCGCCGGCTCCAGGCGGAAGTAGTCGCGCAGGTCGGTCTCGCTGGCCACGCCCAGGGCGTTGGCGGCATGCAGCAGCAGGCCGCGTTGGGCCTGCTCGGCATCCAGTTCGGGCGCATCCAGCACGGCGGCGGGCAGCACCCGTTCCGGCAGGTCATACAGCCGCTCGAAACCTCGGCGCCCGGCCACCGTCACCTCGCCGGCGGCGAACAGCCATTCCAGGGCGTGCTTCTCGTCGCTCCAGTCCCACCAGGGGCCGGCCCGCTCGCTGCGGGTGGTCAGGCTGCCGGCGCCCAGGGCGCCCTGCTCGCGCACCGCCTGCAGCACGCGCTCGATCACCTCGCGGCGCTCCTCGCCGAAACGTGCCAACTGCTTGTAGATGCCCTGCCCCACGGCCGCGCGGCGCATGCGCCAGCGCATCAGCGGATAGAGTTCCAGCGGCAGCAGGGACGCCTCGTGCCCCCAGTACTCGAACATCCGCCGATGCCGCCCGGCGCTCCAGGCCGCCTCGTCCAGCAGGGCCTGCGGGTAGCTGCCCAGGCGCGAGAACAGCGGCAGGTAGTGCGAGCGGGTCAGGGCGTTGACCGAATCGATCTGCAGCACGCCCAGGCGTTCCAGCACCTGTTGCAGGTGCCGGCGCTGCACCTGGGCGCGCGGCCGCCGGCTGGCGAAGCCCTGGGCCGCCAGGGCCAGGCGGCGGGCTTGCTTGAGGGACAGGCTGTCGGTCATGGGCGCTTCCTGCCAGCTGGATCGAAGCCCTCGATCCTACGCCAAAGCCGCCAGCGCCGACATCAGGCCGGCAGCGCTTGCGCGCTGGGCGCGGGGAACGGCCGGGCGATGCTGAAAGCCTCGGCGCTCGGCCCGTGCTCGGCCAGGCGCTGCAAGGCCGCGCGGGCCTGGGCCAGGCTCGGCAGTTGCCCGGCCGGCAGCCACCAGAGCGCCAGGCTCGGCCCCGGCAGCTTCTCCATCCAGTCCTTGCGCCGGCGCAGCACGCTCAGGTGCTCGCCGCCATAGACATAGTCGCGCAACGCATCCAGGGATTCCCAGAGCGACAGGTTGACGATGATCCGCGGGTCGGCGAAGGCCTGGACGCCGGTGGCGTCGCCCGCCTCGTCCTGCAGGCGCCAGACGAAGCCGGGGCTGGCCTCGGCCAGGGCGTTGATGGGCGCCAGCTGGTCGACGAAATCCTGCATCAGCGGGTGGTCGAGAGGGGCCCTGGCCCGGGCGATGTTGACCTGGGCCAGGTGGTAGCGGTGCGGCATGGGCCTTTCCTTGTGCTCGTGGATATGGAAGAGGATCAGCGACGCAGGTGGTCGATCCAGAAGGGCTTCTCCGCCTCCTGCAGGATGTCGGCGCGGCTCAGGCCGATGTCCTTGAGCGCCGCATCGCTGAGCCTGGCCAGTTGCTCGCGCTGCCGGGCCAGTTCCCGCCAGCGGCGGATGCGGCCCAGCAGGCGCTGCCAGAAGGCCGCGCCGGCGTGCCGGCGGGTGAATGCCGAGGGTGCCATCACGAAACCGAATTGCGCTTTCATCGTGTCGTCCTCCCTGTGGGGTTGGCGCCAGTCTCGCGCCGGGCATAAGATCAATCCAACGAATCATTCTTATGCATCCCATCTTGGAGATTGATGTATGAGCACCTTCCCCAGCATCGACAGCGAACTGCTGCGCACCTTCGTCGCCATCGCCGATCACGGCGGCTTCACCCGCGCCGCAGAGATGGTCAACCGCACCCAGTCGGCGGTGAGCATGCAGATGAAGCGCCTGGAGGAAGACGTGCTGGAACGCACCCTGTTCGAGCGCGACGGCCGCCAGGTACGCCTGACGCCCGAGGGCCAGGTGCTGCTGGGCTATGCGCGGCGCATCCTGCGGCTGCAGGGCGAGGTGTTCAACACCCTGCGCCAGCCGCACATGGTCGGCGCGGTGCGCATCGGCACGCCGGACGACTACGTGATGCGCTTCCTCCCGGAAATCCTCTCGCGCTTCGCCCAGGCCTACCCGCTGGTGCAGGTGGAAGTGCATTGCGAGAGCTCCTCGCAACTGCTCACCCGCAAGGACCTGGACCTGACCATAGTCACCCGCGAGCCGGGCACCGAGATCGGCCAGTTGCTGCGCCAGGAGCCCTTCGTCTGGATGGCCGCGGAAAGCTTCTGCCCGCAGGAACAGCGCCCGCTGCCGCTGGCGATGTTCAACACCACCTGCTTCTGCCGCGCCTGGGCCTGCAATGCCCTGGAAGCGCTGGAGATCGACTACCGCATCGCCTACAGCAGCCCCAGCCTCTCCGCGCTGTTCGCCGTGGCCAGCGCGGGCCTGGCGGTCACCGCCCAGCTGCGCAGCCTGCTCACCGGCAACCTGCGCATCATCGGCGAGGAGGAAGGCCTGCCGGCCCTGCCCTCGGCGAGCATCGTGCTGCTGCGCAACCCGGCGCGGCAGTCGCCGGTCACCGACAAGCTGGCCGACTACATCGTCGAAGGCTTCGCCGCCTGAGCCGGCTCACTGGCGCAGCAGGAGCAGCGCGCAAACCACCAGGAACAGGCTGAAGGCGAAGCGCAGGGCGCGCTCGGGCAGCGCGTGGGCCAGCTTCACGCCCCAGGAGATGCTCAGCAGGCCGCCGGCCGCGAGGCAAGCGCCCATGCGCCAGTCGACGTGGCCATGCAGCGCATAGGTGCCCAGCGCCACCGCGGTGCTCGGCGCGGCCAACGCCAGGGCCAGCCCCTGGGCCACCACCTGGGTGAAGCCGAACAGCGAAGTCAGCACCGGCGTGGCCAGCACGCCGCCGCCCACCCCGAACAGCCCGCCCAGGGAGCCCGCGCCCAGGCCGAGGGCGGCGAACCAGGGCAGGCCCGGCGTTTCCTCGCGCGGTCGCGCCTCGCCGCGCTGGCGCAGCAGCAGGTAGCCGGCCAAGGCCAGCAGGAACACCACGAAGGCCGTGCGCATGTGCGCCGCATCGATGCGCAGCGCCAGGCTGGAGGCGAGAAAGGCGCAGAACAGACCGGTCACCGCAAGCACCGCCGCCTGGCCGGGATCGATGCGATTGCGCTGATGATAACGGCGCAGCGCCAGCAGCACGTTGGGCACCACCATCACCAATGCCGTGCCCTGGGCCAGTTGCTGGTCGAGGCCGAACAGCACGCCCAGCGCCGGGATCGCCAGCAGGCCGCCGCCGATCCCGAACAACCCGCCCAGGCAACCCAGGACCAACCCCAGGACGAAATCCAGCCCCATCTCCAGCATGCGAACCTCCAGATACGTCGAGGCCATGCTAGAAAACTGCGGCTGGATGGGAAACGCAAAGCCCAGCACAATGGCTGTGCGCTTTACGCATAGGTAAGCACCATGACCCCGACCGCCCTGGAAGACCAACTGGATCTGTTCCTCGACGTGCTCGACAGCGGCAGCTTTTCCGCCGCCGCGCGCCTGCGCCAGCTCACACCCTCGGCGGTGGCGCGGCGCATGGATGCCCTCGAACGCGGCCTCGGCAGCCCGCTGCTGGCCCGCAGCACCCACGTGGTGCGCGCCACGCCGGCGGGCCTGGCCTTCGCCGAGCGCGCCCGGCGCATAGTCGAGGAACTGCGCCAGGCCCGCGCCGAGGCGGTGTCGCTGAGCACCGCGCCCGAAGGCCTGATCCGCATCGACGCGCCCGTGCCCTTCGGCCGCCGCCACCTGGCGCCGGCCATCGCCGACTTCCTCAAGGCCAACCCCGGCCTGGACGTGCAGCTGCGCCTGATCGACAGCTTCACCGACCTGCAGGGCGACAACCTCGGCCAGGTCGACCTGGTGCTGCGCATCGGCCCGCTGCCGGACAGCCGCCTGGTGGCCACGCCGCTGGCGCCCATGCGCCGCATCGTCTGCGCCAGCGCCGACTACCTGGCCCGCCACGGCCGGCCAACCTCGCCATTGCAGTTGCCCGAGCACGTCGGCCTGGACTGGGAAGGCCTGGCGCCGCCGCTGGCCTGGCGCTTCGCCGTCGACGGGCGCCTGCAGCACCTGCGCCCGCGGCGCCTGCGACTGACCGCCAACAACGCGGAAACCCTGGTCGAAGGCGCCCTGCAGGGGCTCGGCGTGGCTCACCTGCCAACCTGGCTGTGCAGCGAATACCTGGTGCGCGGCGAACTGCAGCCGCTGTTCTGCGAGCCGGGCCTGCCGGAAGCCGAACCGGGCGGCATCCACGCCCTGCGCCTGGAGCGCGGCACCCACCCGCGCAGCCAGCGCCTGCTGGCCTTCCTCGTCGAGCGCTTCGGCTTCCCGCCGCCCTGGGACAGCGCCCTCGCCGCGCACCTGGCAGGTAATGAACTGGCGAAGAAATAGCCAGCGCGCTAAATTAAGGCGCAATCATCTATTCGGAGGCCCGTCATGAGCCAACCCAAGGACGCCTGCGAATCGCTCAAGCTCGACAATCAGCTGTGCTTCGCCCTCTACTCCACCTCGCTGCAGATGACCAAGGTGTACAAGCCCCTGCTCCAGCAACTGGGCCTGACCTATCCGCAGTACATCGCCATGCTGGTGCTCTGGGAACAGGACGGCATCACCGTCGGCGAGATCAGCGCGCGCATGCTCACCGACCCCGGCTCCCTCACCCCGCTGCTCAAGCGTCTGGAAGGCGAAGGCCTGATCACCCGCAAGCGCAGCGCCAGCGACGAGCGAGTGGTCGAACTGCGCCTGACCGACAAGGGCCGGGAGCTGCGCCAGCAGGCCGAGAGCATCCCGGCCTGCATCCTCGCCGCCAGCGGCCTGTCCCTCGAAGAACTGGGCAGGCTGAAGAACGAACTGGTGGAGCTGCGCGGCAGCCTGCAAGGCTCGGACTAAAGGCTTATTCCCTGCATCGCCATTTCTTATCGCGAATTCTTCCAATAAATATCTTGCGCGCAAAATAACTCAGGACTAATTTCTGCTTCACGCACTTACTTAGTGCGCAAAATTTTAACGAGCAAATAGATATCCGGAGACACCGCCATGCAAACCATCAAAGCCCTCTACACCGCCACTGCCACCGCGACCGGAGGCCGCGACGGTCGCGCCGTCTCTTCCGACGGCAACCTCGACGTGCGCCTGAACATCGCCGTCTGACCCCACCCAGCCCAAGGAGACCCGAACATGAAAGCGCTCAGCAAAACCCTCGCAGGCGGCCTGCTCGCCCTGGCCATCGGCAACGCCTTCGCCGCCGGCAGCCCCGGCGTGCAGCACGACACCCAGGCCTTCCTCGAAGCCCTGCAGGCCGGCGGCGGCAAACCTCTGGAAACCCTGTCGCCGAAAGACGCCCGCGCGGTACTGAGCGGCGCCCAGGCCTCGGTGAAGGTCGACCTTTCCGGCACCAACGTCAGCGAGAAGACCATCCAGGCCGACGGCCAGCGCATCAGGCTGACCATCGTCCGCCCGGCAGGTGCCGAGGGAACCCTGCCCGCTTTCATGTTCTTCCACGGCGGCGGCTGGGTGCTGGGCGACTACCCGACCCACGCCCGGCTGATCCGCGACCTGGTGGTGAACTCCGGCGCGGTGGCGGTGTACGTCGACTACACGCCCTCCCCCGAGGCCCACTACCCGGTGGCGATCAACCAGGCCTATGCCGCCACCAGGTGGGTGGCCGAGCACGGCAAGGAAATCGACGTCGACGGCGCGCGTCTGGCGGTGGCCGGCAACAGCGTCGGCGGCAACATGGCCGCGGTGGTCGCCCTGATGGCCAAGGACAAGGGCACACCGAAGCTGCGCTTCCAGGCCCTGCTGTGGCCGGTGACCGACGCCAGCTTCGAGACCGGCTCATACGGCCAGTTCGCCCAGGGGCACTTCCTCACCAAGCCGATGATGCAGTGGTTCTGGGACAGCTACACCACCGACGCCAAGCAGCGCGCCGAAATCTACGCCTCGCCGCTGCGCGCCAGCACCGAGCAACTGAAAGGCCTGCCGCCGGCACTGGTGCAGACCGCCGAGTTCGACGTGCTGCGCGACGAAGGCGAAGCCTACGCCCGCAAGCTGGACGCCGCCGGCGTGGCCGTCGCCGCCACGCGCTACAACGGCATGATCCACGACTACGGCCTGCTCAACCCGCTGGCCAAGGTGCCCGCCGTGCAGGCCGCCATGCGCCAGGCCGGCGAGGAGTTGAAGGCGCACCTTAAGTAACGGACGCCAGAAACGAAGAACCCCGGCATCTGCCCCCTCACCCCAGCCTTCTCCCGAAGGGAGAGGGGGCAGTTCGTGCCACCGGGGCGTCCGGCGTGGCCGGTGGTTCCAATCGCGGACGGAGTCCTTCCCGGCAACTTGTAGCGGATCTTATCCGCGAATCGCGCCGGGGGGTTCCGGCTATCGCGGACAAGGTCCTACACAGACGACGGGATGCCTGCCGGGAAAAATCGCAGGCAATAAAAAACCCGCCGGTTAAGGCGGGTTTTTCGGGATTTGGTCGGAGCGACTGGATTCGAACCAGCGACCTTCTCGTCCCGAACGAGACGCGCTACCAAGCTGCGCTACGCTCCGTTTGATGGCGCGCATTCTACCGAAAAACTTTTGATGCACAAGGGGTTAGCGAAAATTTTTTCAGAAATATTTTCCGCCCCCCGAAAAAGCCGACGCCCCGCGGGACTCTGAGTCCGGCGGGGCGCCCGGGTGCTGGCGGTCGGGGATCAGAGATCCTTGACGGTACGCACCTGGTCCTTGTTCACGCGTACGCGTTTGCCGTCCAGTTGTTCGAATTCATAGAAACCGGTGTCGTCGTCGTACTTGGGCGTGTCGACGGACTGGATCTCGCGGCCGTCGTTCAGGGTGATGACGCTGGGGCTGGAGCAGCCAGCGAGTGCGCCAAGGCCCAGGACGAGCAGGAAAGCTGGGAGCGCGCGATTGATCATTCGTATATCTCCTGTACGAATCGAAGTTTGTTCGGAGTTTCCGACTGGGAGAGTAGTGGCAAAGTTCCCAGTAAATTCTCGAAAGACAGTGTATCGGCTGTCTAGCCCGGGCCGTTCAGCAGTTCGGGGGAGTTCAGGTTGGCCAGGCGGGGGTCCCCCTTTGCGCAGGCCACGGGACGCGCGCCCAGGGGCAGCAGGACCTGGCGCGGGCTGCGCTCGCCGCGTTGCCAGGCGGCTTCCAGCTGCGGCGCCAGGGCCTTGGGCAGGATGCAGAACAGCGGTTCCCAATGGTCGCCGTCGTGCAGCATGTGCGGCGCCTGTGGTTGCGCCGCGGCGGCCTGGCGCAGGCGTTCGATGAGCTCTTCGTCGAACAGCGGGGCGTCGCAGGGCAGCACCAGCAGCCAGGGGTGGCGGGCGGCCTGCAGGCCGGCGCGGATGCCGGCGAGCGGGCCGGGGTAGTCCGGGGTGTCGTCGTGCACCAGTTGGTCGGCGTAGGCCCGGTAGATGTCGGCGTTGCGGTTGCAGGAGATGATCAGGTCGTCGCTCAGCGGGCGCACGCGTTCGTGCAGGTAGCTGATCAAGGGCCGCCCGCGCCATTCCAGCAGGCCCTTGTCGCGTCCCCCCATGCGTTGGCCGCGCCCCCCGGCGAGCAGCAGGACGGAACAGGGCGGCAGGGTGGCGTCAGGCATGGCGAGGTCTCCGGAACGGGCCTGTGATATAACACCGGCATCCCCGTCTCTCAAGCAAGGACACCGTCCATGAGCCATTTGGCCACGCCCGAATTCGTGCCGCTGAACATCGCCGTGCTCACCGTCAGCGACACCCGCACGCTGGAGACCGACACCTCCGGCCAGCTGTTCGTCGACCGCCTCACCGCCGCCGGGCACAACCTGGCCGCGCGGGTGCTGCTGAAGGACGACCTCTATCGCATCCGCGCCCAGGTCGCCGCCTGGATCGCCGAGGAGCAGGTGCAGGTGGTGCTGGTCACCGGCGGCACCGGCTTCACCGGCCGCGACAGCACCCCGGAGGCGGTCACCTGCCTGCTGGACAAGCTGGTGGACGGCTTCGGCGAGCTGTTCCGGCAGATCTCGGTGGCCGACATCGGCACCTCCACCGTGCAGTCCCGCGCCCTGGCCGGGCTGGCCAACGGCACCCTGGTGTGCTGCCTGCCGGGTTCCACCAACGCCTGCCGCACCGCCTGGGACGGCATCCTCGCCGAGCAACTGGACGCCCGCCACCGCCCGTGCAACTTCGTGCCGCACCTGAAGCAGGCCGCGCCCTGCGAGAGCCGCGGATGAGCGGCTGCGACAAGCCCGGCCTGCTGCCGGTCGAGGAAGCCCTGGCGCGGCTGATGGCGCTGGCGGCCCAGGCGCCGATTTCGGAAGTCGAACAGGTCTCCCTGGGCGAGGCCGAGGGCCGCGTGCTGGCCGAGCCGTTGCTGGCCGGCCTGGACCTGCCGCCCTGGGACAACAGCGCCATGGACGGCTACGCGCTGCGCCTGGCCGACTGGCAGGGCGAGCCGCTGGTGGTGAGCCAGAAGATTTTCGCCGGCATCGCCCCCGAGCCGCTGCAACCCGGCACCTGCGCGCGCATCTTCACCGGCGCGCCGGTGCCCCCTGGCGCGGATTGCGTGGAGATGCAGGAAAACGTCGAGGTGCTGGAGGACGGCCGCGTGCGCTTCCGCGAAGCGCTGCGCTTCGGCCAGCACATCCGCCCGCAGGGCCAGGAGACCCGCCAGGGCGACCAGGTGCTGCCGGCCGGCACGCGCCTGGGCGCCATCGAACTGGGCCTGGCCGCCTCGCTTGGCCAGGCCGTGCTGAACGTGCGGCGCAAGCCGCGGGTGGCGCTGCTGTCCACCGGCGACGAGCTGGTGGAGCCGGGCCAGCCGCTGCGCACCGGGCAGATCTACAACAGCAACCGCGCCGTGCTGAAGGCCTGGCTGCTGCGTTCCGGCTGCGAGGTTCGGGACGCCGGCATCCTCCCCGACGACCTGGCGAAGACCCGCGAAGTGCTTGGCTCGCTGGGCGGCGCCGACCTGATCCTGACCACCGGCGGCGTCTCCGTGGGCGAGGCCGACTTCCTCGGCGCGGCCCTGCGCGAGGCTGGCGAGCTGGCGCTGTGGAAGCTGGCGATCAAACCGGGCAAGCCGCTGACCGTGGGCCACTATCAGGGGACGCCGGTGATCGGCCTGCCGGGCAACCCGGCCTCCACCCTGGTCACCTTCGCCCTGCTGGCGCGCCCCTACCTGCTGCGCCGCCTGGGCGTGGACGCGGTGACGCCGCTGCGCTTCGAGGTGCCCGCCGGCTTCGCCTGGAAGCACGCCGGCAACCGCCGCGAATACCTGCGCGCGCGGCTGGAGAACGGCCGTGCGCTGATCTACCCGAACCAGAGCTCCGGCGTGCTGCGCAGCGCCGCCTGGGCCGACGGCCTGGTGGAAGTGCGCGAAGGGCGGACGCTGGAAGAGGGCGAGACGGTGCCCTTCATTCCCCTGAGCGAAGTGCTGTTGTAGGTGCAACTGTCTTGCCGGCTGCGCCGTGCTCGCCGGTAATGTAGCGGGCCCTGCCCGCGAATCGCGCGCAAGGCGCGCGCCTACATGCTGTCCGGGAGAGCGTAGGAGCGGATTTATCCGCGATTCCGCCGGCAAGGCCGGCGCGCATGCCATCGCGGACGGAGTCCGCTCCTACAAGTGCCTGGCTTCAGGCCTGCCCGGAGCGGCGCATCGCCACCTGCGCCAGCGCCGCCCAATCCCGTTCGCCGTCGCCCTGGGCCACCGCTTCCAGCAGGTTGTCGCGCAGCACGCTGGCGAACGGCAGCGGCACGTGACGGCTCTGCCCTGCCGCCAGGGCCAGGCCCACGTCCTTCAGGCCGAGCACCAGGCGGAACGCCGCCGGCTCGTAGCGCTGCTCGGCGATCAGCGCGCCGTAGTTGCGGTACACCGGCGCGTTGAACAGGGTGCTGCCCATGATGTCCAGCAACTGCGCGGGCTCCACCCCGAAGCCCTCGGCCAGGGCCGAGGCCTCGCCCATGGCTTCGATGGCGCTGGCGATCATGAAGTTGCCGGCGATCTTCACCGCCGCCGCGCTCAGCGGCTCGTCGCCCAGCGGCCAGGTCTTCTGCCCCATCAGGTCCAGCAGCGGCTGCACTTCGGCGATGGCCTCGGCGGGCCCGGCGGCGAGGATGTTGAGCTTGCCGGCCGCGGCCACGTCGGTGCGGCCGAACACCGGCGCGGCGATGAAGGCGACGTCGCGCTGGCGATGGCGCTCGGCCAGCTCGCCCACCAGGGCCACCGACAGCGTGGCCATGCTCAAGTGGATCAGCCCCGGCCGCGCCGAGTCCAGGGCACCGCTGTCGAGAAGCACCGCGCGGGTCGCGGTGTCGTCGGCGAGCATGGAAATCACCACGTCGGCATCGAAGGCCGCGACCGGATCAGTTGCCGCCAGGCCGCCCAGGGCCAGCAATGGCTCCAGCGCCGCCGGCGAACGGTTCCACAGGTACACCTGGTGGCCGCCGCGGATGAGGTTCGCGGCCATGCCGGCGCCCATGCCGCCAAGGCCGAGGAATCCGATTTTCATAGTGCTGTCTCCAACGAAAGGGTACGACAGCGCAAGACTGACACAGAGCAGCGCCAGGAGCAGAAACGTCGGAGGAAAAATCAGCAGCGCAAGAAAGCAGCTACCTGTTCGGCGTCGAACGGCCAGTTCAGCTCCGCCCCCGTGTCGCAACGACGCAGCACCGGGATGCTGAGGCCGTAGCGCTCGACCCAGTCCTCGCGGTCGGCGATGTCGACCAGTTCCACCAGCAGGCCGTGCTCGACGAAAGGCATCAGCACCGCCTCCGCCACCTCGCACAGGTGGCAGCCCAGGGTTCCGAACAGTTGGCATTCAGGGCCCATCGTCTCCTCCCCCGTCAATGGCCGGCCTGGCGCAGCAAGGTTTCCGCCACCTCGCGCGCTTCCAGGGCCTGGTCGGCCGGACCGTGCATGTGCGCCATGACCAGCACCCCTTCCAGCAAATATTGCAGCTGCCGCGCCAGCTTGCCCGGTTCGTGCACGCCGAGGTCCTCCAGTTGGCGACGGAAGAACGCCTCGACGAAGCCCTTGTGCTCGGCGGCCTGGCGGTGGATCGGGTGGCCGCGGTCATGGAACTCGGCGGCCGCGTGGATGAAGGCGCAACCGCTGAAGCCGTCCTCGTGCAGGTAGCCGTGCAGGTTATCGAAGACCGCCAGGATGGCCTCGCGCGGCGCCCGCCGCGGCGCATCGCCGAAACGCCGCAAGGTGCGCGCATGGCGTTCCTCCAGGGCGGCCATGATCAGCTCGTCCTTGGACTTGAAGTGCTTGTACAGGGTCATCTTGGCCACCCCGGACTCGGCCAGGATGCGGTCGATGCCCGTGGCGTGGTAGCCCTCGCGGTAGAACAGCTCGAGGGCGGTATTGAGCAACTGCTCGCGCTTGCTGGAAGCCTTGCTGGACGTCATGGGCACCTCCTGGGCGGTCATTATGCGCGAGGCGTCGGCGCTCTTGAACCGGCGGGCACGGGATGGCCGTATTTCGAGCTTGAACTATACAGACTTGTCTGTCTAATATTTGCCGGAGCCGTTCCCGACAACGACACCCAGCAGGAACACCGCCATGAAACTGCACGACATCCCGCTCTCCGGAAATGCCTACAAGGTCCGCCTGTTCCTCAGCCTGATCGGCCAGAGCGCCGAACTGGTCAACGTCGACCTGCGCAGCGGCGTGCACAAGCGCCCCGCCTTCCTCGCCATCAACCCGCGCGGCCAGGTGCCGACCCTGGAGGACAGCGATTTCGGCCTGGGCGACTCCCAGGCCATCCTGGTCTACCTGGCGCGCCGCTATGCCGAGCCATCCTGGTACCCGCTGGACGCCGAGCCCCAGGGGCGCATCGCCCACTGGCTGAGCTTCGCCGCCAACGAGATCCAGCACGGGCCGGCGCAGGCGCGGGTCATCCAGCTGTTCAAGCGCCCCGGCGACCTCGGCGCAGCACAGGCCAAGGCGCGCCAGGCCCTGGAACTGCTCGACGGGGAACTGTCGCGGCAGCCCTGGCTGGCCCACACGGCCGGGCCGAGCATCGCCGACATCGCGGTCTACCCCTACGTCGCCCTGGCCCCCGAAGGCGGCCTGGACACCACTGCCTACCCCCACGTGCAGGCCTGGCAGGAACGCATCCGCGCCCTCCCCGGCTACCTCCCCCTGCCCACGCTCTGAGCCGTCGAAAAGGATGCCGAACATGCACCTCGCCAGATGCTTCCTCGCCCTGCTGCTGGGGTTGGCCAGCCTGCCCGGCCACGCCGACGGGCTGCGCTTCGCCCTGGTGCGCACCTCCGGGCTCACCACCCTCGACGCCCTGACCCTGGCCGACGGCGACTGGACGCGAAAGGTGCGCGTCAACCACACAGCGCTACTCATCCAGCACCACGCGGCCACGCTGCTGTTCGACACCGGCCTGGGCAGCCAGGCGCAGGCGCAGTTCGCGCAGGACATGCCCTGGTGGGACAAGCCGCTGTTCCGTTTCGGCGAGGTGCATCCGGTGCGCGAGCAACTGGCCGGCAGCGGCATCCGCATCGACCGCATCTACCTGTCCCATGCCCACTGGGACCATGCCTCGGCGCTGGTGGACTTCCCCGACGTGCCGGTGTGGGCGCCCTATGCGGAGATCGACTATGCCCACATCGCCACGCCGCCGGCGGTGTTCCCCAGCCAGTTCAGCGCGGCGACGCCCTGGCGGCCCTACGTGTTCTCGCCCACGCCCTTCCTGGCCTTCGACGAGAGCCTGGACCTGTTCGGCGACGGCAGCCTGGTGCTGGTGCCCATGCCCGGCCACACGCCCGGCTCGGTCGGCCTGTTCCTCACGCTGGAGGACGGCCGCCGCTTCTTCTTCAGCGGCGACACCAGTTGGCGCCTGGAAGGCTTCACCGGCCCGCGGCAGAAATTCTGGGTCAGCAGCCGCCTGGTGGACCGCGACCGCGGGCAGACCCTGGCACAACTGGCGAAGGTCCACGAAATGCTCCTGGCACACCCGGAAATCACCGTGGTCCCGGCCCACGACGCGCAGGTACAGGACCGCCTCGGCTACTACCCGCGCTGGGTGCAATGAAAGGCCCTCCTTTGGTGCAGAGCGCAGGGGGTAGGCCAATTCCAGGCAAATCAGCGGGATAACTCGGAGAACAGCGACTAAGGTCTAAGAGTCGGAAAAAGCCTGTAATGATTTAGTAGGCAGGCTGTAACAGATCGACATGCCGGCGTAGTCCAGGCATCACCGAACTGCTCAAAGCGCTCGAGGAGACAATAACAATGAGCAAGACTCCGATCGCCCGCGCCGTGGCCATGGCCACGCTGGGTTCCACCTGCATCATCCCCGCCCTGGCTCACGCCGACTTCATCTCGGACAGCAAGGCCAGCGTCGAACTGCGCAACTTCTACTTCAACCGCGATTTCCGCACCTCCACCCCGGCCCAGCAGAGCAAGGCCGAAGAGTGGGCGCAGGGCTTCATCCTGCGCTACGAGTCCGGCTATACCGAGGGCACCATTGGCGTGGGGGTAGACGCCATCGGCATGCTCGGCCTGAAGCTGGATTCCAGCGCGGACCGCACCGGCACCGGCCTGCTGCCCAAGACCGCCAGCGGCGACGCCGCCGACGACTACAGCAAGCTGGGCATGACCGCCAAGCTGCGCTACGAGAAGAACACCCTGAAGGTCGGCACCCTGATCCCGAAACTGCCGGTCATCATGCCCAACGACAGCCGCCTGCTGCCGCAGGTGTTCCTGGGCGGCGCCTTCAACTCCACCCAGCTCGACGGCCTGACCTTCGACGCCGGCCGCCTCAACCAGACCAACCTGCGTGACTCCTCCGACTACCAGGAGATGACCATCACCGGCGGCGGCAAGAAGAACATCAGCTTCCGCACCGGCACCACCACCAACGAATTCGACTTCGCCGGCGGCACCTACGCCTGGACCAAGAACTTCAGCACCGGTTACCACTACGGCCAGCTGGAGGACTTCTACAAGCAGCACTTCCTGACCGCGACCTACGTCCTGCCGATCACCGAGGGCCAGTCGCTGAAGACCGACCTGCGCTGGGCCAAGTCCAACGACGACGGCACCAGCAATGTCGACAACAAGGCGCTCAACGCCATGTTCACCTACAGCCTGGGCTACCACGCCTTCGGCCTCGGCTACCAGAAGATGAGCGGCGACACCGGCTTCGCCTACATCAACGGCACCGATCCCTACCTGGTGAACTTCGTACAGATCAACGACTTCGCCAACAAGGACGAGAAGTCCTGGCAGGCCCGCTACGACTACAACTTCGCCGGCATCGGCATCCCCGGCCTGACCTTCATGACCCGCTACGTCAAGGGCGACAACATCGACCTGCTGACCACCAGCGGTGAAGGCAAGGAATGGGAACGCGATACCGACATCGCCTACGTGTTCCAGGACGGTGCGCTGAAGGGCTTTGGCGTGAAATGGCGTAACGCGACTACCCGCAGCAACTTCAGCCGGAACTCTGCTGCCGGCAATGCCGCGGACGAGAACCGCCTGATCCTCAGCTACACCATGCCGCTCTGGTAGCGGACAGCCGCTGGGGGGCCATGCGTAGTGGCCTTCCGGCCTGGTGCCAGTGGCCTTGGTGGTAATTTGGGCCACTCATGAAAATGTCGTTTCTCTCCCTGGGGGAAACGGCATTTTCATGTGGGCTATACGAGTTTGCTCTGCGGCGCCCAACTCATCCCCGCCATTCCCGCGAGCGCGGGACGCGGCTCCATCGCGAACAGCGCTTGCGCTGGCCCGAAGGGGAATAACCCAGTGGCGTGGGGGCTTGGTGTAGCGCGCCGCTCCGAGTCTGCCCGACCGTCTTGTTTCGCCCCCTCGGGCGAGTCCCTTTTGTCAAACGCCACAAAAGGAACCAAAAAGGCTTGCCCCGACATACGGGCCCGATGGAGCCGGGCTACCCTCGCGAATTCCCCCGCCACGGAGGCCCGCCCCGAGGGTACGTCCCTGTAGCCCATCGGGGCTCTCGCGACATCCATGTCGCATGACCTCCTGAGCGCCGGTTTCGCTCGGCCTGCTGAAGGGGCGTTTCGGAGTGCGCGGAGGTTTCTCTGGAAGTCTCAAGAGCAAAAGCCAGAGCGGACGCGCTTTTGCTTTTCGTAGGAGCGAGCTTGCTCGCGAACTGGCCGGTGACATCCGCGCACGGGTTCAACTCCGCCCCTCTCCCTAACCCTCGGCTGCGCGCCCCGCCCTGAAGGGAGAGGGAACCGTTGGGCAGGGCTTGATGTTATGGCGTTAGCCGGCAGCCTCGGTGATGTCCGGCTGGAGCCAATTCTTTTCTCGGCACGGACTGCCCCCTCTCCCGCTTGCGGGAGAGGGTTGGGGAGAGGGCGCTCTTGAACCCCAACACCCGGAAAACGCCATATCTCCGAGCAATGGTCTTGTCCTGCGCCGAAGTGCTTTTCGTAGGAGCGGACTCACCAGCCACGCCGGATGCCCCCAATGGCACGGACAGCATTCAATCGTGATTGATCGCCCCGATCTTGTGGATCGACAGGTCGGCGCCGTAGTACTCCTCCTCCTGGCTCAGACGAATACCCACCACCGCCTTGATCCCGCCGTAGACCAACAGCCCACCGACGAAGGCGATGACCACGCCCAGCAAGGTACCCAGCGCCTGGCTGACCAGGCTCACCCCGCCCAAACCGCCCAGCGCCTGCTGACCGAAGATGCCACAGGCAATACCGCCCCAGGCGCCGCACAGACCGTGCAGCGGCCACACGCCGAGCACGTCGTCGAGCTTCCAGCGCGTCTGCGCCGCGGTGAACACCCAGACGAACAGCGCGCCAGCCACAAGGCCAGTGGCCAGGGCACCCACCGGGTGCATCAGATCGGAACCGGCGCACACTGCTACCAGCCCGGCCAGCGGGCCGTTGTGCAGGAAGCCGGGGTCGTTGCGCCCCACCAGCAACGAGGCGATGGTGCCGCCGACCATGGCCAGCAACGAGTTCACCGCCACCAGACCGCTGGCGTGGTCCAGGGTCTGTGCGCTCATCACGTTGAAGCCGAACCAGCCGACCACCAGGATCCAGGCGCCCAGGGCCAGGAACGGGATGTTCGACGGCGCGAAGGCCACCAGCCGGCCCTCGCGATAGCGGCCGTTGCGCGGGCCCAGCAGCAGCACCGCGGCCAGCGCCAGCCAGCCGCCGAAGGCGTGCACCACGACGGAGCCGGCGAAGTCATGGAAAGGCGCGCCGAACTTCAACGCCAGCCAGGCCTGTAGGCCATGGTTGCCGTTCCACGCCATGCCCTCGAAGAAGGGGTAGACGAAGGCCACGATCAGCGCCGTGGCGCACAGCTGCGGGGCGAATCTGGCGCGCTCGGCGATGCCCCCGGAAATGATCGCGGGGATGGCGGCGGCGAAGGTCAGCAGGAAGAAGAACTTGACCAGCGCGTAGCCGTTCTCCGCGCTCAGCTCGCTGGCCGGCTTGAGGAAATCCACGCCGTAGGCGATCCAGTAGCCGATGAAGAAATACGCCAGGCTGGACACGGCGAAGTCCGAAAGAATCTTCGACAGCGCGTTGACCTGGTTCTTCAGGCGCACCGTGCCGACCTCGAGGAAGGCGAAGCCGGCATGCATGGCCAGCACCATCACGGCGCCCAGCAGGATGAACAGGGTATTGGAACCGTGGATCAGGGTTTCCACGGCACTGTTGAGGTTTTCCATGAATCAGGCAGCCCCGGCTCAGACCGAAAAAGCACCAAAACAGCTCATCGCCCCGGCGTGCCGCACCAGCATGAAGCGCAGGCGCACCGATAAGGTCCACCCCACTGCTCCACACAGCACACGAGGATGCGCGGGGGCACCTCTGTTTTTTTGATTTTTCTGTTGTCTTTCATATGGTTAATGGATTTTCCGGCGGTCTTCGGACGTCCCTGAACGCCCCTCTCTGGGGCGCTCGCACCGGATGACGCACCATGGCGTTGCAAGCGGCATACCATGCGTGAAACGGGCGAAGCGGCGCGGACTGGTCTTCAATGAACGGGCCTGGGCCCTGCTCTGCATCGCCGCTTCGCCGGCGATTTATGGGAAACTTCCCAACGCCACGGGGCTCAGAAACCAGTGAACCCCTCGCAAACACAAGGAGCCTCACAATGCCCCGCAAGAGCACCGCGAATACCACCAAGGACGAACTGCTGGCCGAGTTCCAGGCCCTGGTGGCCGATACCGAGAAACTCCTGCAGACCTCCGCGGAACTGGCCGGCGAGGAAGCCGACGCCCTGCGCGAGCAACTGCGCTCCGGCCTTGGCCGGGCCCGCGAACGCATCGATGCGGCGCAGAGCGCCGTGCGCGACCAGGGCCGCGCCGCGGTGGACGCCACCGAGGACTACGTCGGCGAACACCCCTGGCAGGCCGTGGGTGTGGCTGCCGGCGTCGGCTTCCTGCTCGGCCTGCTGGTCGGACGGCGCTGACCGATGAGCGACGCCACGGACGCCCCGCAACACCATGGCCCTTCCGTGCGGCGCTTCGGCGCCGCACTGCTGGGCCTGCTGCATGGCCATGTCGAACTCTTCGGCCTGGAACTGCAGGAACAGAAGAGCCGTACCCTGGCGCTGCTGCTGTTCGCCGGGCTGGCGTTGCTGTTCGCCCTGCTGCTGATACTGGGCCTGTCGCTGCTGGTGCTGGTGCTGTTCTGGGACAGCGACCGGCTAGCCGCGGTGCTCGGCCTGTGCGCCTTCTATGCACTGGGCGGCGGGCTGTGCGCCTGGCGCCTGTACCAGTTGGTGGATGACGACAGCTCGCCGTTCAGCGCCACCCTGGAAGAACTGGCCCGCGACCGGGAGCAACTGCTGCCATGAGTGAACTGCCGCAACTCTCCCCCCGCCCCTCGCGGCGGGAACTGCGCAAGGCGGTGCTGCGCCTGCGCCTGGAAGTCCAGCGCCAGCAACTGCGCCAGGAAAGCGAGAAGCTCCTGCAGCCGCTGCGCCAGGCCCGCGACCTGGGCCAGGGCGTGCGCCAGCAGTTTAGCGGCGGCGCCTCCCTGTGGGCTGCCGGCGGCGCAGCAGCCGCGGCCGCCCTGATGCTGCGTCGCAAACGCGGCCTGGTGCGTCTGCTGCGCCTGGCCGTGGTGCTGGCGCCCCTGCTGCTCAAGCTGCGGCAGACGGCGGGCAAACCGGCGAAACCGACTGCGGACCAGGGCGGCTGAGTGCCCTGGCTGCATTCTTGCTAGGAGGCAATCCCGGGCCGGCGGCAACGCCTTCCTTTTCCTCCCACTAAGGATGTGTCCCTTGATCGACGGGCAACCGATCGCCTGCTTCCAGCCCTTCATCGATACCGCCACCGGCCTTATCGCCGGGGTCGAAGCCCTCGGCCGCATGCGCCAGGCCGACGGCCAGTTGCTCTCGGTGGGCCCGCTGTTCGTCGATCCGAAGATTCCCCCGGCCACCTTGCGCCGCCTCGACCGGCAGATCCGCGACGACGCCCTGGCGCGCCTGCCGGAAGCGCCGGCGGACTGGTTCCTCAGCCTGAACATCTCGCCGCGCTGGATCAGCCGGCTGCGCCCCAACCAGCCGCTGCCCAGCCTCAAGCAACTGCAGCAGCACGGCGTCGACCCGCACCGGGTGGTCTTCGAGATCACCGAGCTGGGCGGCGGCAACCAGCGCCTGCCCGAGGTGGTGGCGCGCTACCGCGACGCCGGCGCGCGCATCGCCATCGACGATTTCGGCGCCGGCTACTCCCAGCTCGACCGCGTGCTGGCGCTGCAACCGGACATCCTCAAGCTGGACATGCGCCTGTTCCAGCAGGCCGCCCGCGGCGGCCCCAGCGGCGAAGTGGTCAAGGCCCTGGCGCAGATGGCCGAGAAGACCGGCTGCTGGATCATCGCCGAAGGCGTGGAGACCGAGGCGGAACTGGACTTCGCCCTGGAATGCGGCGCGCGCTTCGTCCAGGGCTACCTGTTCGCCCGCCCGGCGCTGGACTTCCCCGCCAGCGACGCCTATCTCGACGCCTTCGGCCAGTGGCGCGACCGCTACGTGCAGCGCAAGCTGAGCGAACGCGCCCGACTGGTGCAACTGCGCCAGCAACTGGCCGAGCTGGTCGCCAACCTGCGCCCCTGGGCCGAGGGCGGCGCGCGCCTGGCCAGCCTGCCCACGCCCGACGGCTTCCCGCGCCTGCTGCGCGTCTACCAGTGCGACCGCCACGGCACGCAGATCTCGCCCAACCTGGAATGGAACGGCCTGTTCTGGAAGGAGGACCGGCGCTACGTCGGCCACAACTGGTCCTGGCGCCCCTACTTCTACCAGTTGCTCGCCGAGGGCTGGGAAGAACGCCGATTGACGCTGTCCAACACCTACCGCGACGCCACCTCCAACCAGTACTGCATGACCGCCGGGCAGTTCATCGACCAGGGCCGCCGCCTGCTGCTGATCGACATCGACGCAGAAGGCCTGTAGGCCGCGATTGAGATTGCCGCGGGCAAGGGGTAGCGTTGGCTGCACCACGAGCAATCGGACGAGCGAATGGACTGGCATACCCTGCTCCCCCGCGAGCGCCTCGGCAAACCCGTGCACAGCAGCGCGGAACTCGGCCGCAGCGCTTTCCACAAGGACCACGACCGCATCATCTTCTCCGGCGCCTTCCGCCGCCTGGGGCGCAAGACCCAGGTCCACCCGGTGTCGAGCAACGACCACATCCACACGCGCCTGACCCACTCCCTGGAGGTCGGCTGCGTCGGCCGTTCGCTGGGCATGCGCGTCGGCGAGATGCTGCGCGGCGAACTGCCGGAATGGTGCGACCCCAGCGACCTCGGGGTGATCGTGCAGTCGGCCTGCCTGGCCCACGACATCGGCAACCCGCCCTTCGGCCATTCCGGCGAGGACGCCATCCGCCACTGGTTCCAGCAGGCCGCCGCGCGGGGCTGGCTGGACGCCATGGACGCCGACGAGCGCGCCGACTTCCTCAATTTCGAGGGCAACGCCCAGGGCTTCCGGGTGCTCACCCAGCTGGAGTACCACCAGTTCGACGGCGGCATGCGCCTGACCTACGCCACCCTGGGCAGCTACCTGAAGTACCCCTGGACCGCGCGCCACGCCGACTCCCTCGGCTACAAGAAGCACAAGTTCGGCTGCTACCAGAGCGAGCTGCCGCTGCTGGAGCAGATCACCGAGAAGCTGGGCATGCCCAAGCTCGACGACGAGCGCTGGGCGCGCCACCCGCTGGTCTACCTGATGGAGGCGGCGGACGACATCTGCTACGGCCTGATCGACCTGGAAGACGGCCTGGAAATGGAACTGCTCGACTACCCCGAGGTGGAAGCCCTGCTGCTCGACCTGGTCGGCGACGACATCCCCGAGACCTACCGCCAGCTCGGCCCCAGCGATTCCCGCCGGCGGCGCCTGGCGATCCTCCGCGGCAAGGCCATCGAGCACCTGAGCAATGCCGCCGCGCGAGCCTTCGTCGAGCAGAAGCAGGCCCTGCTGGACGGACGCCTGGGCGGCGACCTGGTCGAGCACATGAGCGGCCCGGCCAAGCGCTGCGTGCAGCAGGCCAAGGCGCTGGCGCGGCAGAAAATCTTCTAGGACAAGCGCAAGACGCTGCACGAGATCGGCGCCTACACCACCCTGGAAATCCTCCTCAATTCCTTCTGCGGCGCGGCCCTGGAACAGCATGGTGGGCGCAGCCCGTCGTTCAAGAACCAGCGCATCCTCGACCTGCTCGGGCACAACGCACCGGACCCCGACTGGCCGCTGCACAAGGCCTTCCTGCGCGTCATCGACTTCATCGCCGGGATGACCGACAGCTATGCCACCGAAATGGCGCGGGAGATGACCGGGCGCTCCAGCCCGGTGTGAGGCCCGGTTTCGTCGTGACCGCGACGAAACCTCGGCACCAGGCCCAATGCCGTTCATTTAAGCGATGCTTTGAGTTGGCGAAGGCAGGAGCGTAGGGCGCATGACCTCCACCGCCATCCGTGCCACCGGGATTTCCGGCGTGGCCGGTGAGCCCAATCGCGGACGGAGTCCTACGTCCGTGCCTTCCTGGAACTGTAGGAGCGGGCCCTGCCCGCGATTTCGCGCGCAGGGCGCGCTCCTACATGGGAATGGTGCGGGTGGGCGGCGTAAGCGGCTCTCATCCGCGAATCGCGCCGATATGTCCGGCTATCGCGGACAGGGTCCGCTCCTACGAAGAGCCCCACGGCATGGCCGGCAAGGCAGCCCCGTAGGATGGGTTGAGCCTGCGAAACCCATGCGGCGGTGGCACGGGGTGTGGTGTTTACCAGGGGTAGGAGCGGACTCCGTCCGCGATTCGGCTGGGCTCCCGAACCACACCATGAGCCCAAATGAAAAATGCCGTTTCTCCCAGACGGAGAAACGGCATCCTTACGGCGCTAGGCCGGATCGTCCTCGGTGGCCGACTGCGCCGGGCGGATCTGGCCTTCCTCGTCCAGTCGCTTCAGGTGGCCATGCAGGCTGGCCTGCAGCGCATCCAGCGCCCTGCGCAGTTGCTCCACGGCACTGCGCAAGGTCGAGAACTCGGCGCGCTCGGTGCAGACCTTCTCCAGCTCCGCGCAACGATCATGCAGGGCCATGGCGCCCACCAGCCGCGCCGCGCCCTTGATGCGGTGGGCCAGCTCGGCCAGGCGCCGCCTGTCCTGGGCGTGCAACAAGGGTTCGAGCTGTTCGGCGTCCGCCTCGTTGCTCGACACCAGCTCGGCCATCAGGTTGCGCGTCAGCTGGGCGTTGCCGCCGGTCATCTCCAGCAGGGCGCCGATGTCCAGGTCGCCCTCCTCCTGCGGGTGTTTTTCAGGAACCGGCTCCGGCGGCATGATCTCGCCGCGCTGAAGTTGCTCCAGCTGCTCACGCAGTTGCTCGATGCTGATTGGCTTGAACAGGCAGTCGTCCATGCCGGCCTCCTTGCAACGAACGATTTCGTCGGGCTGGGCATTGGCCGTGAAACCGAGGATGGGGGAACGCGCCGCGCCGCTCTCCCGCTCGATCTCGCGGATTCGCCGGGCCAGGCTGTAGCCGCTGAGCACCGGCATGTTGCAGTCGGTGATGACCAGGTCGAATTCGCCGGGCCGCCACATCTGCAGCGCCTCGCCGCCGTCCGTGGCCATGGCCACGGTGTGCCCGAGGTGTTCCAGCTGCTGCGCCAGCAGCAGGCGGTTGACCGGGTGATCGTCCACCACCAGTACGCGCAGCGTCCTCTGCACCACCGCACTGCGCAGGATGATCGAATCGTCTTCCGGCGCCAGGGGCTCCAGCACCTGCAGCACCAACCTGACGTGCACCTTGGTGCCCATGCCGGCCACGCTCTCCAGGCGCACCGAGCCGCCCATCATTTCCGCCAGCTTGCGGCAGATGGTCAGCCCCAGCCCCGTGCCGCCATGGTTGGTGCGCCCCTCGCGCTGCACCTGGCTGAAGGGTTCGAAGAGCTGCTTCTGGTCTTCCTCGGCGATGCCGATGCCGCTGTCCTCGACACACACCTCCAGCGCCAGCCGCTCGTTCGGCAGCGGCTCGCCCGACACCCGCACCCAGACGCTGCCCGCGTCGGTGAACTTGATGGCGTTGCTCACCAGGTTGGAGAGAATCTGCTTGAAGCGCAGCGGGTCGATGAGTACGTCGCAGGCGGCCTCGGTTTCGATCTCCAGTTTCAGCAGCAGGCCCTTCTGCCGGGCCAGGCCGTCGAAGACGCGGGCCACCGATTCGATCAGTTCGCGCAGGCGCGCCCGTTCGGGCAGCAGCGTCAGGCGGCCGGACTCGATCTTGGCGACGTCGAGGATGTCGCCGATCAACAGCAGCAGCGACTTGGCCGACTCGTAGGCCACCTCGATCGGCCCCTGTTCGCCACAACCGCCGCAGCGATTGCGCGTCAACGCCAGTTCGAGCATGCCGATCACCGCATTCATCGGCGTGCGGATCTCGTGGCTCATGGTCGCCAGGAAGGTGCTCTTCGCCCGGCTGGCTTCCTCGGCCTGCTCCTTGGCGATCTCCAGCTGCTGGAGCAGGCGCTCGCGTTCGGTGACGTCGACCCAGCCGGAAACCACGCCGCGGAGCTTGCCGGACGCGCTGTGGTAGGGCGTGAGCCAATGGTGCACCTGGCGCGTCTCGCCGTTGATCTCCAACATGCGGTCGACGGCGACCGGCTCCCCGCTGGCCATCACCTGGAGGTATTCCCGGTGCAGGCCCTCGGCCTGTTCCGCCGAGAGCCAGGTGCAGTCCGTCAGCTGCGAGCCCACCGCCAGGTCCTCCGGCAGCCCGGTGGCCTCGCGGAACGCCCTGTTGCAGGTGATCAGGCGCCCATCGGCGTCGCGCACCGAGACCGGCTGGGGAATGCCGTCGATCAGTGCGCGCTTGAACGCCAGGCGGTCCTGCAGCTCCAGCTCGGCGCGGCGGCGTGCGCGCATCCGCAGGAGCAGGTACCAGTTCCACAGCAGGATCAGCCCGAGCAGCGCCAGCCCGCCCCACAGCAGCCAGAAGAACTGCGAGCGGTAGCCTTCCCAGACGCTGTCCGGCGACGCGCCGCTGGTGGAGCAGCGGCTGATGATACTGGCCATGTCTTCCGGCGAGATCGCCAGCAAGGCCTTGTTGAGGATGCTCAGCAGCTCCGGGTCGGCCCGCGAGACGCCCAGGGATATCTGCGCCGGCTCCAGGTCCAGGGTCGCGGCGATGCGCAGGTCGCGGTAGTAGCGGTTGACCAGGAAGGTGGCGGTGAGCATCGGCTGCAGCGCGGCGTCCGCCTTCCCCTCCTGCAGCAACGGCAGGGCATCGCTGTAGTTGTCCACCTCGACCAGCTTCACCCGCGGGAACTGCTCGCGCACGTAGGACACCAGCGAGCTGCCATGGGCCACCGCCACGCGCTTGCCGTTGAGGTCGGCGAGGTTGTTCAGCCGGGTGTTGTCCTTGTGCGTGAGCAGCACGAAGGAGGTACTCAGGTAAGGCCGGGTGAAGTCTACGTGCGCCTCGCGCTCGACGGTGGGCGACATGGTGGCCAGGGCATCGACCTGGCCCCGGCGCACCTGGGTGAACATGCCGGAGATCGACGAGGTCGGCACCACCTCGAACTGCAGGCCGGTACGGGTGCGGATCAGGTCCAGCAGGTCCGCGACTATGCCGCGGAAATTGCCCTGGGAGTCGAAGAAGGTCAGCGGGGCCAGCGACTGGTCGATGCCCAGGCGCGGCCGCCGGTTGTGCTCCAGCCAGCGAAGCTCCTGGGGCGTGAGGTTCAGCCGGTGGTTGGAGATGGAGAACACGCCGCCCACGCTCCAGCGCCGCTGGATGGACAGGTGTTGCTGGGCGCTGATGTTCTGCAGCACTTCGTTGACGCTGTAGAGCAGCGGGCTGCCGTCCTTGCGCGCGGCGAAGGAAAAGCCGACGCCGTTGAAGTTGGCGAAGTTCAGCAGCTTGAGGTTGACCAGGTAGCCCTGGCTGATCAGGTACTGCGCGCTCAGGGCGTCGCCGACGTAGGCGTCCACCTGCCCGAGGGCGACGGATTCCAGGGCGCGGCGCAGCGAGTCGAAATGCACCACCTCGGCATCGGGGAAATGGTCGGCCAGCTCCTTCGGCGAGAAGTAGTCGCCCACCACGGCGAGCCGCCGGCCGGCCAGTTGCAGGTCGCCTTCCAGGCGCATGTCCTGCTGCCCGACGATCACCGGCTGGTTCAGGGAATACGGGCGCGACAGCAGCAGGTCCGGGATCTCGGCCTCGAAGCCGGTGGCGCGGCCGATCAGGTCGATCTCGCCATCCTGCAGCGCCTGGATGGTCTGGCGCCGGGAGGGGTAGCGGCGCATCTCGATGCGGACGTTGAGCGCTTCGCTGACCAGCCCGAGGTAGTCGGCGGTGACCCCCTCCAGCTCGCTGCCGCTGACGGTGACGATCAGTGGCGCATAGTCCGGCGCGGCCACCCCCACCACCAGCGTGCGCTTCTCGCGCAGCCACTGCCAGTCCGACTCAGGCAGCTCGACCCGCGGCCTCTCGGGAAGTGCCGCGGTACGGGCCAGCAAGGCGAGTTGCGTCCAGGGCGCGGGGGCCTGGACCTCTGCGGCCCAGGCCCCCATCGCCAGCATCGCACCGAGAACGGCACCCAGCAGCGCCCTGCACTTCGAGCCCATGGCGACTGTCTCAGACCAGTGCGTTGCGCTTGGCGAACTCGATCAGGTCGACCAGCGAATGGGCATTGAGCTTCAGCAGCAGGCGCGTCTTGTAGGTACTGACGGTCTTGTTGCTGATGAACATCTGCTCGGAGATGTCCTTGTTCGAATAACCATTGGCCAGGTATTGCAATACCGACATTTCCCGGTCGGAGAGGCGCTGGATGAGTTCATGGTCATCCATGCTGCCGTTGTTCTTGCGCGCCGGGCGCACGGCCGTGCTGGGGAAATAGTTGTACCCGGCGATCACCGCATTGACCGCGCTGATCAACTCGGCCAGCCCGCCCTGCTTGCAGACGAACCCGGAGGCCCCGGCCTGCATGCAGCGCATGGCGTAGAGCGAGGCGCTCTGGCCGGTCAGCACGAGGATCTTCAGGGGCAGGTTGAACGCGGTCAGACGGCTGATGACTTCGAGCCCGTCCAGCTTGGGGATGCCGATGTCCAGCACCACCAGCTCCGGCAGCAGATCCTTCACCAGGGACAGGGCGTCCACGCCGTTGTCGGTTTCCCCGATGATGGTATGACCTTCCTTTTCCAGCAGAACGCGCATTGCCATCCGTATCACCGGATGATCATCGACGATAAGAACCTTGCTCAATTTTCAATCTCCGACAGACTTCCCAAGAGTGCGCCGTAAGATATCGTCTAGGAAATCAGTGTCGAGATTAACTGGTGCCACTTTTAACATCTTAAGTAAATTCCCATACATCAAAGTATAAATTCCTACACAAACTTGATCGACCAACTTCCGTTAACTTTCAAGCCGGACTTTTTCAACACCTCCTAATGCAATTTCCTACAACGGAAATGGAAGTTTTTTAAATAAATGGCACCCGCCAGCCGGCACACTGCGGCCGTTATCCAATTCGGTACGCGCGACCATGAACATATCGATCCCATCCAGCCTGCTGGTGCTGGAGGACCATGCATTTCTGCGCGAGGCCACCGTGCACGGCTTGCGGGTCCTCGGCTACGAGCAGGTCCTGGCCGCCGGCGACGGGGACAGCGCCATCGAACTGCTGAGGCAGAAGGGCGGAGTCGACATCTGCATCTGCGACGTGCTGCCGCCGGGCATGGACCTGCTCGGGTTCCTGCGCCTGGCGGCCCAGGAGAAGCTGCTGCGGGCGATCATCGTGGTCAGCGAGGTACCCGCCGACCTGCGCCGGGCCATCGCCCACATCGCCACGCTGTACGGCCTGTCGGTGCTCGGCGAGCTGACCAAGCCGCTGCAGATGTCCAGCCTGCAGGCACGCCTGCGCCACTACAGCCCTGCGCCCGCCGCCGCCCCGCCGCTGCCGCGGCCGACGCCATCGGCGCTGGAGGTCTGGCAGGCCATGCGCAACCGGGAGCTCAGGGCCTACTACCAGCCCAAGGTCGACCTCGACACCCTGCAGGAGATCGGCGCCGAGGTGCTGGTGCGCTGGGACCACCCGGTCCACGGGCTGTTGCGCCCGGCCTACTTCCTCGCCGCGATCCGCCGGATGAAGCTGCTGCCCGACCTCTTCGATCTGGTCCTGGACCAGGCCCTGGATTTCGCCCGGCGCGAGCTGCGCCACGGCACCCAGCGGGCGCTGTCGATCAACATCGACCTCGAGGTGCTGCAGCAGCGCGACCTGGCCGGCCACCTGAAGGAAAAACTGCGGCAGACCGGCGTCGACCCCGCCAGCCTGACCATCGAGATCATCGAAGGGGGGCTGGCGACCACGCCCCTGGCCAGCCTGGAGAACCTCACCCGCCTGCGCCTGCTCGGCTGTAACGTCGCCATCGACGACTTCGGTACCGGCTACTCCTCGCTGCAGCGCCTTTGCGACCTGCCCTGCAACGAAATCAAGCTGGACGCCTCCTTCATCCGCGACATGCAGCACAACCCGCGCACCCACGAGTCGGTCGCCAGCACCCTGGTGCTGGCGCGCCACCTGCAGTTGCGGGTGATCGCCGAGGGCATCGAGACCTACCAGCAACTGCAGCGCATGCGCGAACTGGGCTGCCGGTTCGGCCAGGGCTTCCTGTTCGCCCGGCCGATGTCGGAGGACGCCTATCGCCACTGGACCGGCGTCGACCTGCAACCGCCGGAGACGGAAGCCGGCTCCGCGCTGGAGTTGGAGGGCGCGCAGAACCCACCGGGTTGAACCCGGGGCGGCCCCCCCTCAGCCCGTTCTCAGCCAGGCTGGTGAATGGGCTGCTCCGGATACCAGGCATCCTGCAGGGGGCTGACCGAACTGCCGCTCAGCTCGCCCTGCTGCTTCAGCCAGTCCTCCACGGCCTTGCGCTGCTCCTCGGTGACCGAGCCGCGGCGCGCCAGGCACACGAAGCCGAAATCGTCGCAACCGGTATAGGCCAGGCCGTTGGCGCCGATGGCCTGCTCCACGAAGCGCTTCAGGAAGGCCTGCTGCTCCTGCTCGGGGAGCCCTTCGCGATAGTCGAGCGACAACTCGAACCCCAGTTCCTGGAATTCATCGACGCAGAGTTTCTTGCGCAGACGACGGGAACGGTTGCTGGCCATGTGGCGGATCTCCTCGATTGATGACGGCATGCGGGGCTGGGCGGGAGCCGCCCCGCACAGACTCTAGCAGCTCCGGCGCGGCGCTCCCACGCGCATCGGCTCACAAACCCCAGCGCATCCCGCAACGGCTTGCGGCATAATGCGCCGGCGCGTTGCCGCGTCACTGGCGCAATCGTCTATCGTCAGTGTCTTCTTTCGTCACCTTCGTCATGTCAATGCCCTGAACCGGGATTTCACTTCAAATATGTTCAAGTCACTGCGTGTTCTCGCCTTCGCTACCCTGCTGCCCTTCGCCCTGCCCACCCTGGCCGCCCCGATCAAGTCCGCCCTGCCCGAACGGGTGGAGAAGGCGCTCAAGGCCAGCAAGCTGACCAACGACGCCCTGTCGCTGGTGATGATCCCCCTGGATGGCCCGGGTACGCCCACCTACTTCAACGCCGACGTCTCGGTGAACCCGGCCTCGACCATGAAGCTGTTCACCACCTATGCCGCCCTGGAGCTGCTGGGCCCCACCTACCAGTGGAAGACCGAGTTCTACACCGACGGCAAGCTGCAGGACGGCGTGCTCAACGGCAACCTCTACCTCAAGGGCGGCGGCGACCCCAAGCTGAACCTGGAAAAGCTCTGGCTGATGATGCGCGACCTGCGCGCCAACGGCGTGCTCAAGGTCAACGGCGACCTGGTGCTGGACCGCAGCTACTTCAACCAGCCGCAGCTGCCGGTGTTCAACGATGACGGCGGCGACGACAACAAGCCGTTCCTGGTCGGCCCCGACGCCGCCATGGTCAACCTCAAGAGCGTGCGTCTGGTGGTGCGCAGCGAAGGCAACCAGGCCTCGGTGATGATGGACCCGCCGCTGGCCAACGTGCGCCTGGAGAACCAGATCAAGGTCAGCGGCCCGGCCAACTGCCCGGCCTGGCCGAAGCTGCGCTTCGTGCCGGAAACCCGCGCCGAGGGCACCGTGCTGGTGGCCGCCGGCGAGATTCCGCGCGGCTGCAGCGCGCAGACCTACATGTCGCTGCTCGACCATCCGGGCTACACCGCCGGCGCCATCCGCGGCATCTGGCAGGAACTGGGCGGCAGCATCAGCGGCGCCGACCGCCAGGGCACCGTGCCGAAGAACGCCACCCTGCTGGCCCGCGCGCTGTCGCCGGACACCGTGGACATCATCCGCGACATCAACAAGTACAGTAACAACACCATGGCCCGCCAGGTGTTCCTCAGCATCGGCGCGCAGAACCGCACCAGCGCGGACGCCAACGATGGCCTGGCGGCACAGCGGGTGATCCGCCAGTGGCTGGCGCGCAAGGGCATCACCGCTTCGCACCTGGTGATGGAGAACGGCTCCGGCCTGTCCCGCGACGAGCGCGTCAGCGCTCGCGAGATGGCTGCCATGCTGCAGGCCGCCTGGCACAGCCCCTACGCCTCGGAGTACATCTCCTCGCTGCCGATCGTCGGCGTCGACGGCACCATGCGCAAACGCCTGCGCCACACGCCCATGACCGGCGAGGCCCACGTCAAGACCGGCACCCTCAACACCGTCCGCGCCCTGGCCGGGTTCAGCCGCGACGCCCGCGGCAACAACTGGGTGGTGGTGGCCATCCTCAACAGCAACCGGCCGTGGGGCGCTTCGTCCATCCTCGACCAGGTGCTGCTGGACCTCTACGCCTCCACCCGCGGCCAGTGAAACCAGCCGCGGGGCCCTGGCGAATCAGCGAGCGCTGATGCGCCAGGCCCGGTGGATCTTCGGGTTGCGGGCGAAGTCCGGGTCGAGGGTCTGGGCGCTGATGTCCTCGACCTGGTAGCGCGCCGCCAGGCTCGGCTCCAGCTCGAACTTGCGGAAGTTGTTGGAGAAATACAGCACGCCGCCCTTGGCCAGGCGCGTCATGGCCAGGTCGATCAGCTCGACCTGGTCGCGCTGCACGTCGAACACCCCTTCCATGCGCTTGGAGTTGGAGAAGGTCGGCGGGTCGATGAAGATCAGGTCGTACTCGCCGCGGTCCGCCCGCAGCCATTCCATGACATCGCTCTGCACCAGCTTCTGCTTGTCGGAGAAACCATTGAGCGACAGGTTGCGCCGCGCCCAGTCCAGGTAGGTCTTCGACAGGTCGACGCTGGTGGTGCTGCGCGCGCCGCCCTTGGCCGCATGCACGGTGGCGGTGGCGGTGTAGCAGAACAGGTTGAGGAAGCGCTTGCCGGCGGCCTCGCGCTGCAGGCGCAGGCGCATCGGCCGGTGGTCGAGGAACAGCCCGGTGTCCAGGTAGTCGGTGAGGTTGACCAGCAGGCGCACGCCGCCCTCCTCCACTTCCATGAAGCGGCCTTCGCTGTTCTGCCGCTCGTACTGCTTCCTGCCGGCCTGGCGCTCGCGGCGCTTGATGACGATGCGCTCGCTGGGGATGCCGAGGGCCTGCGGCAGCGCCGCCAGGGCGTCGAGCAGGCGGGCCTGGGCCTTGGCCGGGTCGATGGACTTGGGCGCGGCGTATTCCTGCACGTGCACCCAGTCGCGGTACAGGTCCACGGCCAGGGCGTACTCGGGCATGTCCGCGTCATACACGCGGTAGCATTCGATCTTCTCGCGCCTGGCCCATTTGCCCAGTTGCTTGAGATTCTTCTGCAGGCGGTTGGCGAACATCTGCCCGCCCTCGCTCAGGCGCGCCGGCTCCGCCGGAGCTTGCACGGCGCCGTCCTGGCGCGCCTCGGCACCACGCTCGCCGGTGACGAACTGGCGCGGCTCCACCTCGAACATCAGCAGCTTGCACGGCAACGCGCCGTTCCAGAAGGCGTACTGCTTGTGGCTACGGATGCCCATGCGCTTGCCCAGTTCCGGCGCCCCGGTGAAGACCGCGGCGTTCCAGCCCAGGCAGGCCTGGCGCAGGCGCTCACCCAGGTGCTGGTAGAGGTACAGCAGGCTGGCCTCGTCGCCCAGGCGCTCGCCGTAGGGCGGGTTGCAGATCACCAGGCCGCGCTGGCCCTTGTCCGGGCGCGGTTCGAAGGTGGCCAGCTCGCCCTGGTAGACCTTCACCCACTCGCCCAGACCGGCGCGCTCGATGTTATTGCGCGCCGGCTGGATCAGCCGCGGGTCCGCCTCGTAGCCGCGGATCCACAGCGGTGGCCGCGCCAGGCCGACGGCGGCGCGTTGCTCGGCCTCGGCCAGCAGCTTGCGCCAGAGGACCGGGACGTGGCCCAGCCACTTGTCGAAGCCCCAGTGCTCGCGTTTGAGGTTGGGGGCGATGTCGGCGGCCATCAGGCCGGCCTCGATCAGGAAGGTGCCGACGCCGCACATGGGGTCGGACAGCGCCCCGCCCTCGGCGGCCAGCTGCGGCCAGCCGGCGCGGATGAGGATGGCCGCGGCGAGGTTTTCCTTCAGCGGCGCGGCGCCCTGCTGCAGGCGGTAGCCGCGCTGGTGCAGGCTGTGCCCGGAGAGGTCCAGGGACAGCACCGCCTGGCCGCGGTCCAGGTGCAGGTGGACGCGGATGTCCGGGTTGACCTTGTCCACCGTCGGCCGCCGGCCGAACTCGGCGCGCAGGTTGTCGACGATGGCGTCCTTGACCTTGAGCGCGCCGAAGTGGGTGTTGTCGATGCCCGAGCCCTTGCCGCTGAACTCCACCGCCAGGCTGCCGCCGGGGTCCAGGTGATCGCTCCAGTTGACCGCGTTCACGCCCAGGTACAGTTCCTCGGCGTTGGCCACCGGGAAGCGCGCCAGCACCAGCAGCACGCGGTTGGCCAGGCGCGACCAGAGGCACAGCCGGTAGGCCGTCTCCAGGTCGCCGCGGCCGCGCACGGCGGACACCTGCGCGCGGGCATCGCTCAGGCCCAGCGCCTGCGCCTCGTCCAGCAGCAGGCCATCGAGGCCCTTGGGGCAGGTGAGGAAGAGTTCGTAGTGTTCCGACATCGCCATTCCCGGGCCGCAGCCCTTTCCAGAGGGGCCTCGGCCCCTGTTGAGCGGATGCCGCGTGAAAACGCTGGCACCCGGCCATGGTTCATTTCAAAAGGTTTCACAAAACCTGCGACCCGAGGTCGCAGGTACTTGCCCGCTCGTCGGGATGAGAGAACCTCTCAATTTCCTGGCAGTTCGCCAGGCTGCCTCGCACAAGCCCCTGAACATGCGGTTTCGGGCAATTTGCCCGACCCGCCCGGGGGAAAAACTTATGGCTTGAACCCATAAGAGTTAAGTCTTTATGACAAATTGGTTGTTCACAGGCTCGAAGCCCATGGTTTAGAACTCAGCTTAACCCGTCGCCGCAAAGGTGTCGGGCGGGGTCTGTCACGCCGGCAACAGGCCCCTTTTTGGCGGAACTGTCCGCCAGGCCTCCCCAGGGGGCCAACGGGACATAACAGTCAACAAGTGAGGGCAACACCCTATGAGAAGACTCAAGCGTGATCCGTTGGAAAGAGCCTTTATGCGCGGTTACCAGTACGGCATCAGTGGCAAGTCTCGCGATCTCTGTCCTTTCACCCATCCCACCACCCGGCAGTCCTGGCTCAACGGCTGGCGCGAGGGTCGCGGCGACAACTGGGATGGCCTCACCGGCACCGCCGGTCTTCAACGTCTGAATCAGATGCAACACGCCACCAGTTGACCAAAGGATCACACCGATTTCCCCAAGGCACGCCCCATCCGGGCGGCAGGGCGTAAGCCCAAGGGCTCCGAAAGGAGCCCTTTTTATTTGCCTGCGCGCTGCGCCTGGGCGATGGCGTCCACCGCCTCGCGGATCAGCGCCGGCCCCTTGTAGATGAAGCCCGAGTAGATCTGCACCAGGCTCGCGCCGGCGGCGATCTTCTCCGCCGCGTGGGCGCCCTCGGTGATGCCGCCGGCGGCGATGATCGGCAGGCGGCCGCCCAGTTCGCCAGCCAGCACCTTGACCGTGTGGGTGCTCTTCTCGCGCACCGGCGCGCCCGACAGGCCGCCGGCCTCGTCACCGAACGACAGCCCCTCGACGCCTTCGCGGCCCAGGGTGGTGTTGGTGGCGATCACCGCATCCATCCCCGCCTCCACCAGCGCCGCGGCGACCAGGGCGGTTTCCTCGTCGGTCATGTCCGGGGCGATCTTGATCGCCAGCGGCACGCGGCGGCCATGCTGTTCGGCCAGGTCTTCCTGGCGCTGGCGCAGGGCCTCCAGCAGTTGCTTGAGCGAGTCGCCGAACTGCAGGCTGCGCAGGCCCGGGGTGTTCGGCGAACTGACGTTGACCGTGACGTAGCTGGCGTGGGCGTAGACCTTGTCCAGACAGATCAGGTAGTCGTCCACCGCGCGCTCGACCGGGGTATCGAAATTCTTGCCGATGTTGATGCCCAGCACGCCGCGGTACTTCGCGGCCTTGACCCGCTCCACCAGGTGGTCGACGCCCAGGTTGTTGAAACCCATGCGGTTGATGATCGCGGTGGCCTGCGGCAGGCGGAACAGCCGCGGCTTGGGGTTGCCCGGCTGCGGGCGCGGGGTGACGGTGCCGATCTCGACGAAGCCGAAGCCCAGCTGGGCGAAGCCGTCGATGGCGTCGCCGTTCTTGTCCAGGCCGGCGGCCAGGCCCACCGGGTTGGGGAAGTCGATGCCCATGACCTGCACCGGCAGGCTGGCCGGCTTCGGGCAGAACAGGCCGTTGAGCCCCAGGCGGCCGCCGGCGCCGATCAGGTCGATGGACAGCTCGTGGGAGGTTTCCGGGGACAGTTTGAACAGCAGCTCGCGGGCCAGGCTATACATGGTCGGGCATCGGTCGGCAAAATGGGGCGCTAGTATAGCCGGCCGGCCTGCCCCTAGGCGAGGCGCGGCCGCGGCGGGCCCGGCATGGCGCCCGCCCTTGAAAGGAAGGAAGCAACATTTGTCACTGCCCGGAAGCACAACCGCGACTGGCTTACCTATGCTTAGGGCTGTCGGCCGGGCATCGGGAGTTTGCCTTCGATCATGAATCCACCCCGCAACATGGCCCAGCGCCTCGCGGCCATCGCCCAGCGCCTGGGGCTCGGCAACGCCGACCTGCACAAGGTCTCGCAGCGCACCCGTTCCCTGGCCCTGAGCTTCAGCGCCCCGGCGAGCCCGCCCAGCGGCATCGGCTGGCAGTCCGGCGCGCCGCTGTACCGCCTGATCGACCTGCCGCGCGGCGCCTTGTCCGGGCCGGTGCAGGAAGACAAGGCGCGCGCCCATGCCGCACTGAAGAAACTGGTCGGCTCCCGTCTGCTGGAGCTGCACGATGTCGACCTGCGCGAGGTGGACGGCCTGTGCACCCGCGGCCCCCTGGCGAATTCGGCGCTACCCGACTTCGAAGCCGTGGCGGCCGGCGACGCCGGGCGCAAGGTGCGGATCATCAGCTACCGGGATTTCGGCAAGGCGCTCGGGCAGGCCCTGCCCGGCTTCGAGCGCGGCGTGGAGCTGCAATTGCGCCGGGCCGACTGGCATGGCCAGCGGCTGTTCCTGGAGCTGGACAACCACACCGAGGCGTTCGCCTGCGCGGTGGCCTATGCGCGCCGCCGCGGCCTGGAACTGCGCCTGCCCGGCAGGGTGCGCCAGTTCAGCCTGCAGGGCAGCGCCCTGGACGACCTGGAGCGGCGCTACCACATGCTGGCGATGCCGACCCAGGCCTGGAGCGATGCCGGGTTCATGGGCCTGCTGCTGGACACCGGCCTGCCCTATGCGCGCTTCGGCCTGTTCAACAGCGAAACGCCGGAATCCCTGCTGCTGCCCAAGGACCACCCGCAAGCCGACGAATTCGGCGCCGGCCTGCGCAGCATCGGCGCCCCGGACCTGCTGGGCTACCTGCGCGGCTGCGTCGCCTAGTCCCGCGTCTCTTCTTCGGACTCGTCGTCATCGTCGTCGGTCTCTGCGACGAGCTCGCGCCCCGGCTCATGGCGCAGGCGCTCGAGCACGTCGTGGTGGCGGTTGCGCCACTCCTCCAGGCTGAGGCTGCTGCTCTCCAGCAATGCGGGGTTCTGCTCCACCAGGTAGACGGCGGCGGACTGCGCCGAATCGGCGATCTCCCAGGCCACCGACGCCGAGTCGATGGGCCCTTCGTAGGTGATCCAGCGGGCGAAATCCGGATAGACGCTGCAGACCTTCTCGAAATCCTCGTCGCGCATGCGCTGGCGACCGAACTCGATGTTCTCCACCGTCTTGGCCTTCATGCCGACGATCTTGGCGAATTCCGGGCGTTTGAGCCCGGTCAGCTCACGCAGGCCACGTAGTCTTTCCCCAGCGGTAAAAAGGAAACGTTTCTTCACGATCTGTAATCCATTTCCGGACATTCGAAGCACCATACAAAAACACTAATATTTAGTGTATTGTCTCGAGAGAGTCATTTAGTCTCCCTCCCCTAATAGCGCAGGCCATGGTGCAGGACACCACATGAAAGTGGAAGAACCCTTCTCCCCCGCTCCCGAGGACGAAACCTATTACCTGAGCCTCGAGCGTTTCGCCGAATTGCTCGGGATGTCCGATCAGCCGGAGGTTCTGGAGGAATGGATCGCCAACGGCAAGCTGCCGACGCGGGTAATTGCAGGACATCGCCTGGTTGACCTCAGAGCATTCCTACGCCCGGACGGGAAACCAAAGCCCTGAACACGCCGGAACTCCCACATTTATAAGCAGCCCACCGGGAGCAGGTGCGCGGTCATCCGCCATGCCTGGAGAATAGCCAGGGCGTTTTTCCCTGGCAGGGGCCGCCGGAAGGACGGCGGCCGAGGGGGCATCACTCTTCCCGGCTGGCCTCGACCAGGCGCTCGTAGGCCGGCGCCGCCGGAATGCCGATTTCCAGGCACAGGGCCATGACCCTTTCCAGGTCGCAGCGGTACACCAGCACCGCCTGCAGTTCGTCGTCCAGCGGTTCGCTGAAGTCCAGCAGCACGTAGCCGCCCTTTTCCGGATAGAGCGCGCCGAGCTGCACCTGGATGCGCTTCAGCGCGGCGAGCGGCTCGGCCTTGTGCAGCTGCTTGGCCTGCAGGACGAAGTTCACGCTGGCGTCGAACGAGGCGCGGATGCCTTCGAACAGTTCCTTGTAGTCGTCGCCCTGGAACAGCACGATGTCCGGCAGGCTGCCGACCACCACCCACTCGCCCAGCGGGATGGGGAAGCTGTCGTCGTAGTTGATGTCCGGGTTGGCGGCGAGGAAGGCCTCGGGGTCGGCGTAGGCCGCGGCGGCATCCTCGGCGATCTGGCGGATTTCCTCCGCGCCCATGCAGCCGGAGCTGATCAGGGTGAGGAGTTCGACGAGCTGTTCTTTCATGGCGCGGTCCCGGGAAGTGGCGAAGGCCGCGAAGGATAGCCGGATTCGGCCCGGCTTGCTGGGCCGCCGGAACCTATTGGCGCTCCCGGGTGTCGGAAGCCGGCTCGGACGATAGCGACTATCGACCGGGATGATTTCCCTGGCCGGCCGCTCATCGCTAGCCTTTGCCCATCCCCACTATCCATGCCCCGGGTGAACCCGCCATGTTCCGATCCCTTTCCAGCCTGGTGCTGGCCGTCCCCGTGCTGGTGGGCTGCGCCGCGCAACCGGCAGCCACCGAGCCCCAGCGGGCGTACAGCGACGCCGAGGTCAAGGCCTTCGCCCTGAAGATCCTCAGCGCCAGTAACATGGACAGCGACCTCTACGCGCGCTACCGCCGCGCCCTGACCGAACCGCACCACGGCAACAGCGGCAGCTGAGGCCGCTCAGGGCGTCTCGACTTCCATCTCCGCCGGGTTCTCCACCCACACCAGGTTGCCATGCTCGTCGTTGTGCAGGGTCACCACCTGGGCCCCATGCAGGCGGGCCAGGGTATCGCCACTGATGTTGAAGCTGCGCGACAGCGCCTGCCGCGACAGGTCGGGCATGCGTGAGCGGCGCTCGTAGCGCGCCGCGCGAATCTGGTTGTAGCGGGCCCAGGACACCAGCAGCGCGGCGATCAAGGCGCTGCACAGCACATAGACCATCAGCGTATCGAGCGTCTGCAGGAACTGCCCGCCCCAGTCCAGGCGCGGCCCTTGCCAGCCGCTGGCGAGCAGGCTGGCGATGCCGCGCTCCATCAGCCAGACGAAGATCGCCCAGGCGCACAGGGTCAGCAGAACGTCCAGGCTCCGGGGCAGCCAGTGCTGCGGTGTCTTGATCAGGTTCATCACGAACTCCTCTTGATGCCACGGTCGGGGCTGGTCCAGCGCGCCCGGGCCTGGCGCGTCTTGAGCATGACCTTGGGGAAACTCACCAGGGTGGTCAGCAGGGTGACCAGCCAGAAGGCGAAGGGGTACCAGATCACCCAGAACAGCGAACTCGCCAGGTGACGCTCGTAGCGCCTTTCGATCAGCAGGCTCAGGGCGAACTGCAGCAGGCACACGCAGGCCAGCAGCAGCCCGGTGAAGGCCGGCGGCACTATGTTGGCGACGCGCAGGCTGGGCGGCATCTCGACCACCAGGCCGAGCGCCCAGAGCAGGATCGACAGCAGGAAGGTGAAGGCCCAGGCCGCCGACAGGCTGAACTCGATGAGCAGCGGCCACATGTAGCGGTAGCGCCAGGTCCAGATGCTGCGGATGTTCTTCAGCAGCACTTCGGCCCCACCCTGCGCCCAGCGCAGGCGCTGCTTCCACAGACCGCGCAAGGTCTCGGGCATGAGGATCCAGCACAGCGCGCGCGGCTCGTAGAAGATCGACCAGTGGTCCAACTGCAGCTTCCAGCTGATGTCGATGTCCTCGGTGATCATGTCCGTGCTCCAGTAGTCGACCCGCGCCAGGGCCGTGCGGCGGAACGCGGCGACCACGCCGGAGACGGTGAAGACCCGCCCGTAGACGCGCTGGGTGCGCTTGATCAGGCCGATGATCGAGGAGAACTCGCCGACCTGGACGCGGCCGATCAGCGTCGAGCGCGTGCGGATGCGCGGGTTGCCGGTCACCGCGCCGACCCGCGGGTTGTCGATCAGCGGGGCCACCAGGTAGGCCGCGGCGTTGGGATCGAGCAGCGCGTCGCCGTCGATGCACACCAGGTACTCGCTGCGCGCGGCCAGCGCGCCCATGCGCAAGGCCACGGCCTTGCCCTGGTTCTGCGCCAGGTGCAGCACGCGCAGCCGCGGCTCGCCTTCGGCCAGGGCATCGAGCACCTGCGCGGTGTTGTCGGAGGAACCGTCGTTGATGGCGATGACTTCGATGTTCGGATAGTGCTGCGCGAGGGCCGCGCCTATGGTGTCGGCGGCGTTGTCGCCCTCGTTGAAGCAGGGGATCAGGATCGACACCAGCGGCTCGCCCTCCAGTTGCGGGACGTCCTCCGGCCAGGCCCAGTGGCGTTCCCAGTGCGCCCAGAAGTAGATGCCGCCGGCCATCCACAGGGCCGACATGAACAGTGGGTAGAAGAACACGAAGTTCAGCAGGATCTCGCCGGTGAGGACGATGGCTACGCCGATCGGGCCGCCGAGCAACAGCAGCAGGACCAGCAAGGCAACGATGCGATCGATCATGGCTCGGGGTACCAGGCGTTGGAGATGGCCGGACGCAGCGCCTTGAGTTCGGGCTGGTCGTTGACGAAATCGTCCGGGTAGTAACCGAAGCTGCGCACGCCCTCCCACTGCAGGCGGTGCATCCAGCGCCGCAACTGCGCGGCGTCGATGGGCGCCTCGCGCCCCTCGCGCCAGTCGCGCGCCTGCAGTTCGAAGACGCTGCGCTGCAAGGCGCCTGGGCGCTTGGCCACTTCGCGCACCAGGCGCTGCAGCCAGGCCTCGGACTGCTCCAGGGGCACGCCCTCCATCAGCGGCATGGCCATGGGCGCGGTCCAGTCGTAGGCGGCCAGGAAGTCGTCCAGGTTCTGCGCGAACCAGGCTTCGCTCTGCGGTTCGAGGATCGGCAGCGCATAGATGTTGCGCGCCGTCTGCACCTGCGGGCCGCGGATGGCGCGCACGCGCTCGGCGAGCTGGCGGGTGAAGTCGATGAGGTAGCGGCTCTTGAAGCGCGTCCAGCGCTGCAGCGTTTGCGCATCGCCGCGCAGGCTGGCGATGTCGCCCGGCAGGCCGGCCGCGCGATAGGCCGCCAGCGCCTGGGGCCCGGCATCCTCGAAGTCGGAGAACAGCGCGTCGTCGTGGAACAGCAAGCCGGCGAAGGCGGCGTGCCCGGCCAGGTCCTCGTAGATCTCGCTGATCTGCCGGCGTACTTCGGGGTCGAACGGCGACAGCCGCCGGTACTGCTGCGGGTCGATCTCCAGGCGCCCGCTGTGCGGGTCCCAGCGCTGCACCCGCGGCAGCTGCGGCGACAGGTCGAAGGCCAGCACCGGCATCCAGGCGAACACTTCCACGCCGGCGCGGGTGCGCAGCTGCCAGGCGGCGCGGTTGAACAGGTCGGCGCGCATCGGCAGGTGCCGGTTGGGGAAGTACAGCGCCTTCACCGTGCCGTCGCCCAGCGGGTCGGCATAGGCCTGGAGGAACACGGTGTTGATGCGCAGGTCGGCGATGCGCTGCACCAGTTGCCCGAGGTTGGCCTCCATCTGCTGCGGGTCGGGATCGTAGACGTAGTCCAGGTCGACGTGGGCGACGCGCAGGTTGTCCTGCGCCTGGACGCGGCTGATGGCCGAGGTGAAGTGATGCAGGTTGGGGTCGCCGTTGAGCAGGAAGCGCGGCAGGTTGTCCAGGTGGTCGATGCTGCCCAGGCCATCCTCGAGGGTCAGGGCCAGGGCGTAGCCGTCGTCGCCGACCACCTGCAAGGCGGTGCCGCTGGCCGCGCCGTAGGGCCACACCCACACCCGCGGCGCCTTGCCGGTGATGCTTTGCAGGGTGCGGCTGATGCGCTTGACGTCGATACCCACGCGGTTGCGGTATTCGGCCTCGGTTTCGTAGCGCCCGGCATTGGCCAGGTACAGGCGGTTGGCCGCTGCCGGCAGCTGACTGCCCTGCGGGTTGCCGGGGCCGCCGAAGTGCAGGGCCTCGGTGTGCGCGCCTATTTCCACCAGGCCGGACCGGGCGATTTCCGCGAGCTGCTGGCGGGTGAGGAAGCGCCGGCGCTCCACCGCCAGGCCGCCGAAGTCCACGCGCTGCTGGTCCGGGGTATCCAGCCAGACGCCCACCGGCGCCATGATCGCCGGCCAGTCGTAGGCCTTCAGGATCGGCAGCACGCGCTGGTAGAAGCTGCTGTAGCCGTCGTCGAAGCTCAGCAGCAGCGGTTTCTCCGGCAGGCTGCCGCGGCCGGCGCGGGCGGCCAGCAGCTGATCCACGGAAATCGCCTGGAAGCCCTGCTCGTGCAGCCAGGCCAGCTGGTCCACCAGGTTGGCGGTACGCACGGTCATGAAGGCCTGGTTGGCGTCGCTGTCGGCGATCTCGTGGTAGGCCAGGGTCAGGATGCGCCCCGACGGCCAGGGCTTCTCGTTGGCGGCGAGGGTGCGTTGCGCCGGCTCGACGAAGGGGGGCGCCTCGCTGGCGCAAGCCCCGATCAGCAGCGCCAGCCCCAACAGCAGGAAACGGTAGGTGGCTCTCATGTTCGGGTCCTAGAAGCGGTAGCTGAGGTCGAAGACCAGGCGGTAGTCCAGTTCGCGGTCGCCGTCGTAGGGGCGGCTGACGGCGGACAGGTTGAAGCCTGCGTCGAAGCGGTCGTCCAGGCTCAGGCGCTGGCCATAGCCGAGCAGGCCGACGGCGCCGGTGCCGTGGTGCTGCTGGCTGTAGCTGCCGGCGCCGAGCTGGCCCTGCTGGGTCCAGCGCGTCTGGTAGCGGCGGTAGAGGGTGTGCTCCAGGTTCAGGCTGGGCAGCAGCAGCAAGTCCGACTTCGGGTTGAAATAGGGGACGTCCTCCGACTTGCTGTTGCGGCTGCCGGAAACCTCCAGGCCGACGTCCGCCACCAGGTAGGGCGAGCTGTAGACACGCTGGCTGCCGGTGAGGGCGAGTTCGTGGCGCATGTTGCCGTCGCTGAAGTGCGAGGGCGAATAGGCCAGGCGCCATTCGCGCTGCTCGTTCTGGCGCCAGCGCAGGTAGCCGTCCAGGCGGTCGGAGCGGATGCCGCTGTTGAGCGCCCGCAGCGGCGTCTCGCGGGACAGGCGCGCGGCGCTCCAGCCGTACTGCCATTGGTCATCGATGTCGTGGACGCCGGACAGCCGCAGGCCCAGCTTGTCGCCGTCGCCGTAATCGTTGTGCGACACCTCCGCCTCCAGCGTGGTGTTGCGCCCGGTCCATTCGCTGCCGACGCGCTGCCAGCGATAGTGCCCGGTGCCTTCCTCGAAATCGCCGGTGGCGTAGCCGGCGCCGCCGAACAGGCGCCAGTGGTCGGCGATGGGCGGGCTGTAGAGCACGCTGTCGAAGCCCAGGTCGCGGCTGCCGTTGACCTCGCCGCCATTGGCATGACCGCCGTAGGCGCTGATGCGCAGTTCGGCCATGTGGTGCACCTGGCGCAGGTAGTCCAGGCGCTGGGCCTGCAACTGTTCGGGGAAGCGCTGGATGACGTCGTCGGCCAGCAGGTCCAGCTGCCGCCATTCCTGCAGCTCGCGCGCCACCATGCCCTGCTCGGTTTCCAGGGCCACGCCGCGCGGGTCGGTGCTTTCGGCGATCTTCAGCTGGTCTTCGGCGCGCCGCGGCCAACCGCGGGACAGGTAGGTGCTGGCCAGGCCGGTGCGCAGCCGCGAGTTGTCCGGCGCGCTTTCCACCAGGCTTTCGTAGTCCTGCTGCGCCGCCGGCAGGTCGTTGCGGTACAGCCGGCCGTTGGCCTGCAGCAGGCGGGCCTCCAGCCAGTCGTCGTTGGGCAGGGCCACACCCATGCCCGGCGGATGCAGCCGCGTCGGTTGCTGCGCCACCAGGCCATCGCTCAGGGAGGGCACCTCGTCGAGTCGTTCGCTTTCCACCAGGGCGTAGAACAGCCCCTGGTGGTCGTCCATCCAGTCGCTGTCCTTGTCGTTCTCGCTGGCGATCACCTGGCGGTAGAGTTCCGCGGCCCGCTCCGGCTGGCGCTGGTACAGACTGGCGCCGGCGACCCAACGCAGGGCGTAGGGCGGCAGTTGCACGCCCTCGGCATGCAGCCGCTCATATTCCTCGACCACCTCGGCCATGCGCGCCCGGGCATAGAGGCCGCCCAGGCGGTCGATGCGCACCCGGCGCACCTCCTGCGCCGCGGCCGGGTCGCCGGCCCATTGCGCGAGGGACTGGTCGGCCAGGGCGATGGCCCGGTCGGCGACCACGAAGCGCTCGCTGTCGCGCAGGGGCGACACTTCCGCCAGACGCACCAGCTCGGCGACGCGGTCGGCCTGCAGGCTGCGCCGCTGCGCCGCCGACAGCACACCGGGGTGGCGCTCGCCGAAGGCCAGCGCCTGGCGCGGCAGGCCGGCGGCCTGCAGGGCATCGACGTACTCGCTGAGCACGCGGCTTTGCTGCGGGGCCAGTTGGCGAGCCTGGTCCACCTGGAACAGCGCCGCATAGGGCTCGCCCATCTGCTGGTGGACATAGGCCAGGGCCAGGCGCCGCTCGGAATCGCGCGGCGCGGCGGCGACCAGGGCCGCGGCCTTCTGCAGCGCCTCAGGACCACGCCCGGCATCCACCAGGGTCATCGCCTGGCCTTGCAGCAGGACCTGGTCGCCGGGGTAGGCAGCCAGGCCGCGACGGTAGGCCTCCAGCGCCTGGGGCCAGCGCTTGAGGTTGCGATAGGCCCGCGCCACCGAGGCCCAGGCGCCGCTGGACAACCGCGCCTGGGGATGGCGCTGGTAGGTTTGCAGCACCTCCTCGTCCAGTCCCGCCCAGCCGGCGATGATCAGGTGATCGTCGAGGCGCGCGGGGTCGTCGGGGTTCTGCCGCAGGCGCTGCAAGGCCGGCTGGTAATTGCCGGCGCGGGCCTCGCGCACCAGTTGGTCGTAATCCTCGGCGGCCTGGGCCCAGGCGCTGCCGAGCAGCAGCACGGCCAGGCAACCGCCCATGGGGAGCCGTCGCTGGAGAAGCTGCGAAGCGAGAAAGGACAAGGAGGTTTTGGACAGCACGAAGCAATCATCCCTAACTGCATGGAAGCCGCGCGAAAGCCGACACTCTGTCGATAACTGACGCAGCCGCCGCATGCCGATTTATTGACATTGAGGCGAGAAGAAAAGCTTTCCGTCAGAATTTAGTCAACTGCCGTTCGCGAAAAAACGCTGACGTCCTACGACGAACCACTCATCTCGGCCAAGAATAAGACAATAAATTGACGAATACAGCTGAAACCTGGCAGCGCGATTTTTTGACGGAGGTGCGCTACGACTTCACAGGAGAGACCATTCGGGGGCCTTAATACCGATAAATATCGACATTTATTCTTGTTTATCGGGAAACCCGTCGATGGATGGCCAATAGCCATTGACCATAGTCGGTTCTTCTGAAGGATCGAAAATAAAAGTAACAAGATATTTCAGAACTACCTCCGGAAAAGGATCCTGTGGGTGGAAGGAGGAAGGCAGGGTGATGGGGAAAGTGTCGGTATCAGGCTCCCTCGACGTCGCGCCATTCTTCTGAACGCTGTCGATGGGGACAGTGAGAATAACGGCGTTATTTTCTCGGCATATTCATGATTATGTTGCCGTATTAAATATACGGCCCTTCTTTTGAACTCCAGCCACTTCCTCCGAATAGTTCTCAAGTCTTGCCCAGCAAAATATCCACGCACCCATTACCCCATATATTTCGCAGGTGACCCCATCAGAACAAGAAAGTTCTCGGTTGATCCCTGGCGAGTGCCTGGTATTTGAGGAGCATGGTCCCCGATATTCTTTGCCGCGGCTCAAGATGAGCCGTACTTGAAGCATTCAAGCTCTTATCTAAGGGATATCGGTCCAATGAAATCTTTCAAACTCCTGCTGCTGACTTCCGCCACCTGCCTGATGGCGAACCAGGTGCTGGCCGCCGACGGCACCATCAACTTCACCGGCGAAATCACCGCCGCCTCCTGCGTCGCTTCGGCGGGGGCCGGTTCTTCGGTTGGCGGTAGCAAAGGCAAGCAGATCATCGACGTGAACCTCGGCAAGGTCAGCATGGACGCCCTGGGCGGTTCCGCCGAAGCGGGCCTGGCCGCCGGCACCGCGATCAACCTGAAGCTGGACTGCGGCAACACCGCCGCCGGCCTGACCACCGTCAAGTTCGGCTTCGACCCGCTGTCCGGCTCGGGCGTCGACCCGAAGAACAACAACCTGCTCAAGATCACCGGCACCGCCAGCGGCGTGGGCATCGGCATGTTCGACGCGGACAGCCACCTGATCAACCTGTCCGCCAACGAATCCTATGCCGCCCCGCTGAGCAAGACCGGCGACGGCGAAGAGGCCCAGTACAGCGCCACGCTGAACATGCGCGCCTCCTACGTGGCCAACGGCGACGAGCTCAAGCCCGGCACCGCCAACGGCACGCTGCCCTTCACCCTGACCTACGAGTAAGCCGCCGAACGGGAGCGCGCCGCGCTCCCGTCCCCCTGCGAGTCGAACGATGAAAATCCGCTTCCTGTTCCGTGCCGGCCTGCTGCTGGCGCTTTGTTCCGCTTCCGCGCTGTGCCTGGCCGGCATCCAGGTCGGCGGCACGCGGATCGTGTTCCCGGCGACCGACCGCGAGGCCTCCATCCAGGTGCGCAACGAAGGCGCCGACGACATCATGATCCAGTCCTGGATCGAGGCGGCGCCGGGCCAGTCGGCAAGCGACGTGCCCTTCGCCATCACCCCCTCGCTGGCGCGCCTGAGCCACAAGAAGCAGCAGATGCTGCGCATCTTCTACCAGGGCAAGGGCCTGCCGGAGGACCGCGAGTCGGTGGTCTGGCTCAGCGTCCAGGAGATTCCCCAGGTCTCCGGGACCGAGAACAGCCTGCAGGTCGCCTTCCGCCAGCGCCTGAAGCTCTTCTACCGGCCGAAGGGCCTGCCGGGCAGCGCGGACGAAGCGGCGAACCAGCTGAACTGGAGCCTCCTCGCCGACGCCGGCGGGCCGCTCCTTCAGGCCGCCAATGCCTCGGCTTTCCATGTCTCGTTCGGCCAGGTGAAGCTGGTCGCTGGGCAGCGGGAATACCCGGTCGAGGCCGCGATGATCCGGCCGCGCGCCAGCGAGAAGATGCCAATAAAGGGCTTGCCGGCAACTTGGCGCGGCGCCGCGGAAGTTCATTGGGAGTCGATCAATGATTATGGCGCCCTGATCCAGCACAAGGCTGCGCTGCAACTCTGAAGTCGTTCTTCATTGTTTTCCTGATTCATTTCCCGGGCACTTCATGGGGCATCGCTCCCAGGGGATCTGCTGCCCGGGAAAGTACCTTTTTGGGCAGGGCGCTTATTTCCCGCGCTGCACTTGAACACCGCCAAGAAGCAATTGGGCAGAAAGGACGCCAGGATGCGTTTCACCAAAGGATTTCCCTACTGGGCCGCGGTCAGCCTGTTGGGCGCAACTTCGGCATCCGCAACGCAGTTCAATCCCATGTTCCTCAAGGACAAGGGCGCCCAGGTCGACCTGCGCTTCTTCGAGAAGGCCAACAGCATGGTGCCGGGCACCTATGGCGTGGACCTCTACCTGAACCAGCGCCTGGAGCGCCGCCAGGAGCTCACCTTCAAGGCCGACGAGGAAGCCGCCAGGGACGATGCGCAACCTATCCTCAGCCTCGGTCTGCTGCGCGAGCTGGGGGTGGACGTGGAGCGCCTGAAGCGGGAAGGCATGGTTTCCGCCGACAGCGGCGATGCCGAACCGGTCAACCTGCTGCGCATCGAGGGGGCGTCCGTCGAGATGGACGTCTCCAACCTGGCGCTGTACCTCAGCGTGCCCCAGGCCTACATCAAGCGCCGCCCGCGCGGCTACGTCGACCCTTCGCTGTGGGACGACGGCGTGACCGCGTTCTTCAGCAACTACCAGCTGAACTACAACCGCAACAGCGGCAGCGGCCCGAGCAGCGAGTACGGCTATCTGGGCCTGCGCAACGGCTTCAACCTCGGCCAGTGGCGCCTGCGCAACGACTCGTCGATCAACCAGAGCACCGGCACCGCGCGCAGCTTCTCCAGCAACCGCACCTACCTGGAGCACGACGTCACCGCCCTCAAGGGCCGCTTCGCCATCGGCCAGCTGTACAGCAACGGCGACATCTTCGACAGCAGCCGCTTCCGTGGCGTCCAGCTCGGCTCGGACGTCGGCATGCTGCCCGACGACGAGGCCGGCTACGCGCCGGTGGTGCGCGGCATCGCCGAAACCCATGCGACCGTGGAAGTGCGCCAGAACGGCTACGTGATCTATTCCACCAGCGTGTCCCCGGGCGCCTTCGAGATCCGCGACATCTACCCCGGCGGCTCCAACGGCGACCTGGAGATCACCATCATCGAAGCCGACGGGCGCCAGCGCAAATTCACCCAGGCCTATTCCTACCTGCCGGTGATGGTGCGCCGCGGCACCTTCCAGTACAGCCTGTCGCTGGGCAAGTACGACAACGACGGCTCGGAATCGCCGCACCTGCTGCAGGGCACGGCGGTCTATGGCGCGACCGACAACCTGACCACCTACGGCGGCGCGCTCGGGGCCGACGGCTACAGCGCCGTCAACCTCGGCCTGGGGCTCAACACGCCCCTGGGCGGGACTTCGCTGGACGTGACCAGCAGCCGTTCGCGGCCCGGCCACGGCAAGGCCGCCAGCGGCCAGAGCGCGCGTTTCCTCTATTCCAAGACGCTCGACAGCACCAACACCACCTTCACCATGGTGGGCTACCGCTACTCGACCTCGGGCTACCGCACCCTGAGCGAGCACATCCAGGAGATGGGCGGCGTCGACCACCAGAGCTTCAGCCGCGGCCGCCCGAAAAACCGCCTCGACCTCAACGTCAACCAGACGCTGGGCGGCAACGGTTCGCTCTTCCTCAGCGCCGGCGAAACCAACTATTGGGACCGCCGCGGCAACACGCGGCGCCTGCAGGTGGGCTACAGCGGCAGCCTCGGGGAGGTCAGCTACAGCATTTCCGCCTCGCATACCCGTGGCGACGGAGGCTCGGCCGACACCGACAACCAGCTGTCCTTCTCGGTGAGCATCCCCTTCGGTTCGAGCAGCCGTTCGCAACGCCTCTACAGCAGCTACACGAGCAGCAGCCGCGGCGAAGACAACCTGCAGGCCGGCGTCTCCGGCTACCTCGACGATGCCAGCACGCTGTCCTACTCGGCCCAGGCCGGGCAGTACGGCAGCGAGCACTCGGGCAGCGTCGGCCTGGCCTGGGACGCGCCCTTGGCCAAGCTCGCCGGCAACTACGCGAAGTCCGGCGACTCGCGCCACCTGGACCTCACCGCCTCCGGTTCGGTGGTGGCCCACGGCGGCGGCGTGACCTTCGGCCAGCCGGTGGGCGAGACCTTCGCCCTGGTGGAAGTGCCCGGGGTGAAGAACGTCGGCATCGAGGGATCGACCGCGCGCACCGATGGCGCCGGCTACACCGTGGAAGGCTACGTGCAGCCGTACCGCTACAACTACCTGAACCTCGACACCCAGACCCTGGGGATCGACGTCGACGTCGACGAGACCTCGCAGCGCGTGGTGCCGCGCCGCGGAGCGGTGGTCAAGGCGCGTTTCGCCGCCGCCTCCGGCCGCCGCGTGCAGCTCGACCTGAGCCTGGCCGACGGCCGCAAGCTGCCCTTCGGCGCCCAGGTGTCCGACGCCGGCGGCAAGCTGCTGGCCGTGGTCGACAACCAGTCCCGCGCCCTGGTGTTCGGCATCGAGGACGAAGGCCGGCTGCAGGTCCGCTGGGCCCAGGGCACCTGCTCGGCGCCCTACAGGCTGCCGCCCCGGGACGAATCCCTGACCTACGACCAGGTGCGGCTCACCTGCAGTGTTCAACCTGACGACGGAGCGAATCCGTGAAGAAATCCGTTCTCCTCCCGCTGCTGGCCCTGGCCGCCGTGGGCACCCGCATGGCCCACGCGGACAACGTCGGCCTCTGCTACTGGTACCCCAATCAGGCAGACCGGCAGTTGCGCGAGTTCAACCTCACGCCGGTCTACTCGGTCAACCTGAACCAGGTGAAGGTCGGGGGCGTCATGAGCTACTACTACATCCTCGTCCCGCGGAGCCTGTCACTCAAATGCCCGTTGGCGGGAACTGCCCGCATCAACTGGCGCTACGTGCCACAGCTACCCCTGGTGGACGGCTACGCGGACGTGTACAGGAGCAACCTGCCCGGGGTGGGCATCCGCTTCAACACCGACCGGGGGATGAGCGGGTCGTTCAAGAACGAATCCGCGCTGGTCGCGCCGCTGATGGAAACGCTCGAAATCCAGCTCATCCGCACCGGACGGGGCCAGGTGACCGGCCTTCTCGACATGAATTTCGCGCTGGATTACCAGATGAACGACTGGACGCCCGCGCGCTTCAAGCTTGGCGGCACGACCCGGCTGACCGGCAGCGGCTACTTCAGCGGCTGCGTGGGCGTGGAGAAGCTCAGCATCCCCATGGGGCGGGTAATGGCCAGCCGGATCGGCGAGGGCCAGCCCCGCGGCTTCAACCTCGACGTGCTCTGCACGGGTATGCCGGCGGGCTCGAAACTGCCGGTCAAGGTCTACTTCGAAGGCAACTCGGCCGGCCCCGGCCGCCTCGACCTGACGCCGGGCGGCGCCACGGGCGTGGAGATCGCCCTGACCACCGACAACGCGGCCATGAAGCTGCCCTTCACCAGGGCCGGCGCGCTGGACATGGCCTGGACCCGCACCGAAGCCACGGGCGAGCTCTACCGCCTGCCGATCAGTGCGCAGTACGTGCGCAAAGGCACTGAAGCGGTCGGTGCCGGCCGCGCCGATGCCGTGCTCAACTACATCCTCGAATACAACTGATCCCACCGGCGCAGGGCCATGCCCCGCGCCGTTCAGACGGTGGCGAAGCCAGTGCCGCGCGCCTTCTGCTGCAGCCAGTCCGCCAGGTGCTCGGCGCGAAAGGGTTTGGCGCGCAGGTAGCCCTGGCCGGTGCGCACGCCCATTTCCACCAGGCAATGACGCTGCGCCTCGGTCTCGATGCCCTCCACCACCAGTTGCATGCCCAGCTCGCCGGCCAGCGCCAGCACGTGACGGGCCACGCTGCGGTAGTGCTCGCTGTCGGCGATCTGCCGGGTGAACTCGGCGGCCAGCTTGATCTCGTCGAAGGGCAACTGGCACAGGCGCAGCAGCGAGGAATGCTGGGTGCCGAAGTCGTCGATGGACAGCCGCACGCCCAGCAGGCTGAGCTGGATGAGGTTTTCCACGCAGGTCGCACCAGCGCTGGCCGGGCCGTCTTCGGTGATCTCGAAGGTCAGTTGCGACAGCGGCAGGGGATGCTGCCGCAGGCGCTCGACCAGGCGCTGGATCAGCGCGGCGTCGCTCGCCTGGCCCAGGCTGAGGTTGAAGGCGAACGCCAGGTCGTGGCCCTGGCGATGCAGCTCGAGCTGGCAGGCCAGGCCCTGTTCCAGCAGGTCGAACAACAGATCGTCGAGCAACCCCTCGCGGCTCATCAGGGGGATGAAGCTGGCCGGCGCGAGCAGGCCACGGAAAGGATGCTGCCAGCGCGCCAGGACCTCCACCGCCCGCACCGCGCCGCTGCGCAGGTCGAACTTCGGCTGCACGTAGGCCTGGAACTCCCGATGCCAGAGCCCCAGGCGCAGGTCCTCGGCGCTGGGCGGTTCGGCAACGACATCGGCATCCAGCATGCCCAGCGCCGGCGAATAGTCGGCCAGCCGATCGATCAGCGGAATCCCCCGCAGTTGCGCCCAGTGGCGCATGCCACGCTCGATGGCCGGGTTGCCGGCGAGCAGCAGCAGCGAGCGGAACTTGCGCCCGCGCCGCGCCTGCTGGAGGAAGGCCAGTCGCTCCGGATTCGGCTGCGCCTCGCACAGGGCGACGTCGACCGGGCCGAACTGCTGCAGCAATGCCCGGGCGTGCTGGCAGTCCCTGGCGCTGAGGATGAGCGCGTTGGGGCATTCCCGGCGCAATTGCGAGGCGTAGGCGCGGCGGCTGGTTTCGCTGCTCAGCAGCAGGGCGCTCAGTGAATGCTGGGGCATGACGGCTGGAACCTCGCTTCGAATCACCCGGAAAGCTTATGCGAGCGGTCTTCCGCACCCTCACAGACGCATCGGGGGTTCGACCGGGGCTCTTCCCGAGTCGGAACGAGACTTTTCCCGCCCGCGGGATTCAGCTCGTGCGCAACGCGCGATCGATCTCGCCCAGGGTTTCCAGCAGCGCGGTTATCGCCTCGCGCAGGTCGTCGGACAGCACGTTGGCGGCGCACAGGTCCTCGACCTCCACGCACTGTTCCAGCAGCTTCTGATGGTTCAGCAGGTAGGCGGTGCCCTTGAGCTTGTGAGCGATGCGCCTGATGGCCGGCAGGTCGCCGCCATCCAGCGCGAGGCCCATGGCCGCGCGTTCGCTTTCGTTGCTGCGCACCACCTGTTCGGCCATGGCCGCACGGATGCCGTCCATGCGCGACGGCATGCCCGCGGGTTGCGGCTGGCCTGCGCCGAACTTGGGAATCAGGCGGTTGAGCCCGGCCAGGTTGATCGGCTTGGCCAGCGCATGGTCCATGCCCGAGGCGCGGCAACGCTCCAGTTCCTCGCGCTGGGCGTCGGCGGTGAGGCCGATGACCAGGCAGGGACGAATCCCCTGCCCCTCTTCCAGGCGGCGGATGGCGCGGGTCATCTCGTGGCCGTCCATCTCCGGCATGTTGCAGTCGGTGATGACGATGTCGACCTCATGCTCGCGCCACGCGGCCAGCCCTTCCAGGCCGTTGCTGGCGGTCAGCGCCCGGTGGCCGAGGTAGCTGACCTGCTGGTACAGCAGGTACTGGCTGGGCAGGTGGTCCTCGACGATCAGCACCGTCAACGGCCCCTCGGCGGCGCCCTGCCCCTCCTCTTCGCCCGCGGCGGCCCTGGGCTGGGCAGGCTCGGCGATCACCCGGTCCAGGCTGACGCTGAAGGTCATCCGCGTACCGACGCCCACTTCGCTGCGCACGTCCAGGGTGCCGCCCATCAGCAGGCACAGCGACTGGCTGATCGCCAAGCCGAGGCCGGCGCCGGCGTTGGGGTCGTTCACCGCGCCATCGGCCACGAAGAACGGCTTGAACACCTGGTCCAGCTGCGCCGCAGGAATCCCCGCACCGCTATCGACGACCTCGATCACGAAGCGCAGCGCCGCCCCAGCCGGCGCTACCGTGCAACGGACGTCGACGCCGCCCCGTTCGGTGAACTTGATGGCGTTGCTCACCAGGTTGGAAAGGATCTGCTTGACCTTCAGCCCGTCGACCCACACCAGCTCGGCGGCCAGCGGGTCGATGTCCAGGCTCAGGCGCAGCTGTTTCTGCCGCGCCAGGGCCGAGAACACGTTGCCCACCGACTCCAGCAGGTCCTTCATCCGCGCAGGCTCCGGCACCAGCGTCAGCTTGCCCGACTCGATGCGCGAGATGTCCAGGATGTCGCCGATCAACGCCAGCAGGCCGATGGCCGACTCGTAGGCGATGTGCACCGACTGCGCATTCAGTTCGGCGTCGTCCCTGCGCGTCAGCACCAGCTCCAGCATGCCGATGATGGCGTTGAGCGGCGTGCGGATTTCATGGCTCATGGTGGCGAGGAACACTGACTTGGCGCGGCTGGCCTTTTCCGCCGACTCCTTGGCCCGCCGCAGTTCGTCCAGCAGCAACTGGCGTTGCTCCAGGTCGCGGCGCTTGCGGCGGATGCGCCCGCGCTGGACGAGGATCAGCAGAGCCGCCACCACCAGCAGCACGCCGAGCACCTCGAAGGAGCGCTGGATGTACGAGGCCACGCCTTCCCAGTACTTGTCGTCGGTGGCCGAGTTGGCGCGCCAGCGGCCGACGATCTGCAGGTACTGGCGGGGCGTGATTTCCAGCATCGCCTTGTCGAGGATCGAGATCAGCTGTGGCTGCCCATTAGGCGCGGCGAACACGATCTGCGCCCCGGGGCCGTCGAAGATGCCGCCGATCTTCAGGCTGGTCTCGTATTTGTAGGACAGGTAGTAGCGCGCCACGTTGGCCGGCGCCAGCACGATGTCGGCGCTGCCGTCGCGCACCAGCTTGAAGGCCTCGCCCATGGTCTCGGTCTGCTTGAACGCCAGGTGCGGATAGTGGCTGGCAAGCATTTCCGGCAGCAGGTAGCCCCTGGCGATGGCCACCGTCGCCCGGCTGCCGGCATCCAGCGCGCCCTGGCCGGCATCCTGGCGCATCACGAACAGGTAGGGCGCGGTGGCGACGGGCTGGGTATGCAGGTACGGCGGCTGGCGCGGGGTGATTTCCGGCAGGATGCTCAGGCTCGCTTCGCCACGGTCCAGCAAGGCGTCGGCCTCGCTCAGCGAGCTGACGCGGACGATCTTGAAGCGCATGCCGGTCTTGCGCCGGATGATGTCCAGCACATCCGAGGCGATGCCGTTGAAGCGCCCGCGGCTGTTGAAGAAGGCGTAGGGCGCCAGGTCCTCGCTGACGGCCAGTTGCACGGTGTCGGCGCGCTCCAGCCAGGCCCGCTCCGACTCGCTCAGGCGGCTGCGGAAATCGTTGAGTTCGCAACCCTCGAGGTCGCCCCAGAGGTACTGCGCGTTGACGGTCTGGCAGCGCGTGAGGCCGCCGAGGGCACGCTGGAAGATACCCTGCAGCAGCGTATTCCCCGGCTCCAGGGCAAAGCCCACCGCCAGTTCGGGCAGTTGCGCGCTCTGGTTGATCGCCAACTGGTTGCTGAACAGCTGGCTGGACAGGTAGTGGGTGGACAGCGTGTCGCCCAGGAAGACGTCGGCATCGCCGGTGAGCACCGCGGCCATGGCCACCAGCGCCGAGGGATAGCGCTGGATGATGCCGCGCCCGCCGGCGGCGCGGTACATGTCCAGCATGACGTCGTTGGCCACGGCGATGCGCGTCTTGCCATCGGTGGTGCTGTATTCGCGCAGGTCGCCGCCCTCGGCGAACAGCGCCAGTTCAGTCAGCGCGTAGGGCGGCGTCAGCACCAGCCCACGGTGCTGCGCCATCAGCGGGGTGACGTTGCTGACCAGGTCGATGCTTCCGGCCTGCAGCGCGTCGTACATCGCGTCGCGGCTGTGAAACGGGCGCACCCGGATCGGCACGCCCAGCTCGCGCTGCAGGGCCACCAGGTAGTCGGCCATGATCCCTTCCAGTCCCTGCCGCTCGACGAAGATGCGCAGCGGCGGCAAGGGGTCGTGGAGCACGCCGACCACCAGCGTCTTCCTCTGCGCGAGCCAGCCGCGCTCCTGCTCGGTGAGCCGCACCTTCAGCTCATCCAGCGACTGCCGCGCGATGGGCGTGAGGTCCTGCGCCCAGGCCCCGCCCGTGACGCCGCAGAGCACGAGCGATAGCCACACGAGGCAGCGCAGAAGGATCGGCAACGGCTTCACCGACGGCCGGTCAGATGAGGTTGTGCTGGCGGGCGATATCGGCCAGCTCCACGATCGAGGTGACGCTGAGCTTGGTCAGGATGTTGACCTTGTGGCCGCTGACGGTCTTGTTGCTCAGGCTGAGCTTGTCGGCGATCTCCCGGTTGGAGAATCCCTCCGCCAGCAGCTTGAATACCTGCAACTCGCGGTCGGTCAGGTCCTCCAGGTCGCCCACCGCGCCGTCGCCGCCGCCGGGCAGCGGCATCGCGTCCCTGGGGAAGAATACGTAGCCTTCGGCGATGGTCTCGATCGCCTTCATCAGCTTGCCGATCGGCTCGCTCTTGCTGACGAACCCGCTGGCGCCCGCCTGCAGGCAGCGCGTGGCGTAGGTCTCCTTCGTCTGCGAGCTGTACACCAGCACGCGGGTGTCGAGGCGCTCGCGGGTGATGCGCTTGAGCACCGTCAGCCCATCCAGCTTCTCCAGGCCGATGTCGAGGATCACGATGTCCGGCTTCAGGGTTTCGATCATCCGCAGCGCGTCCACGCCGTCGGCCGTCTCACCCAGCGTCTCGAAACCGACGGAGGCCAGCGCCTGGCGTATGGCCTGGCAGATCAGGGGATGGTCATCGACGATCAGTACAGTCTTGCTCATGAGTCTCGGGCAACCTGGGTGGGAGGAATGCAAGAAGCGCGAGCCATGCGGCCTGCGACGCCATGTGACGTCGTATGAGCCAGCCTGGGCACGACCGAAATTTCTCGTTTTCCGCAGCGCATTTCCTGCTATTTCGCAAGAAAGTTTGCAGGCAAGGCATCACGAAGACATCAAGCCGCTTGCCAGGAATTTTCCTGATTTTTCTCACTATGGTAGGAGACTTTTCTTGGTCGTACCTTGCCCTCCCCCGCCGAGCCCCATTCCAGACGATCCCCGGAGGAAATCGGGAAGCCTCCCGTGTTGTCCCACGCCTTCCCGCACTACGGTACTTCCCATTTACCGGGAGCCCAGGGGTGCACGAGAAAGGAAAGATCGCGGTGCTCGGAATACACCCCGGCTCGCTGCTGAACTACTGGAGCGCCCTCAACGAACTGGGGCATTACAGCGTCGTCCTCAGTGGCTCGGTGGAAGAGCTGGTGGAGCTTCTGGAGCGAGGCGAACGATTCGAACTGCTGCTCGTCGACGACCTCGGCAAGAGCCTCCATACCCGCTCGCTGGAGCTACTGGCCTGGTATGAGGCCATAGGCTCGATCATCGCGGTGGCAGACGCCAACTCGCAGGAGCGCCAGGCGCTGTTCCGCTGGGCGAGAGCGCAACGCATCCCGTTGCTGGGCGTGCTCCAGGCGCCTTTTCGGCCCAAGGAGCTGGCCAGGCTCATGAGCCTGGGCGGCGATGGCGAAACCGAGCCAAGGGAAATCTTCGGCGGAACCGGCCGATAAGCCCCACCCGCCCCCGTAGCGGGCCCTGCCCGCGATTTCGCGCGCAGGGCGCGCTCCTACAGGAGGGTTCGGAGGTGGGCGTGGCGTGTCCGCGAACCGCGCCGATATACCCGACTATCGCGGACAAGGTCCGCTCCTACGACGGTGATTCTCCTGTTCCATAGGCCGCGCCGCGGGGCTCTTCGTAGGATGGCGTTGAGCGAAGCGATACCCATCGCCATGGCCGCATGGGTTTCGCCAAGGCTCAACCCATCCTACGAAAAGCGGCAAGGCAGCTCCACGCCTGACGTCCGGGCAAAAAAAGCCCCGCACAAGGCGGGGCTCGGGAACAACGACCGGCTCAGCCGGCGGGCGTCAGGCAGCGACGCTCGCGCCGTGCTGGCTGCTCTGCGCCAGGTCCAGCAGTTCGCGGTTGGCCACCGCGTACATGGCGTAGTCGGTGCTGGTGGAGGCACGCAGCTCCACCAGCATGGCGCGCCAGCGCTCGGCCATTTCGCGGTGCTGGTCGATCCACAGCGCCACGCGCTCGCCCATGTCCTGCGGGCCGTCCTGCATCTGCAGCACCGAGACGGTGATCGCCCGTTGCTGCCAGTCGAGGTCGTCGCGGAAGGCTTCGCGGGCCAGCGCCTGCCAGTTGTTCTCCACCGGCAGGTTGCTGATCTGCTGCAGGTACCAGGTCAGCTCCAGCTCGCTGCCGATGGCGAAGTAGGCGCGCGCCACTTCGGCCGGGTCGCGGCCGGTGACGTCCGCCGCCTCGATGATCGGCAGCAGGGTGTAGAGGTGGCTGGTGCCAGCGACCATGCGCGCCAGCAGTTCCGGCACGCCGGCGTCGACGTAGGCCTGGTAGCGCGCCTGCCACAGCTCGCGGGTCGGGCCTTCGAGCAGTTCGTTGAGCTTCAGGCCCAGGGCGGCGATGCGCGGGCCGAAGTGGGCCACGTCGCGGGCGGCGTCCTGCTCGTTGCGGCGGCTGCGCAGGAACCAGCGGGTGGCGCGGCGGCCCAGGCGCATCAGTTCGTCCATCAGGGTCAGCTGGACTTCCGCCGGCACCTGGTAGTCGAGCTGCTCGATCTGGCGGAACCAGTGCGGCAGGTGGAACACGTCGCGGACGATCACGTAGGCGCCGGCGACGTTCGCCGGGGTCATGCCGGTGGACTCCTTCAGGCGCTGCACGAAGGTGATGCCCATGTGGTTGACCAGGTCGTTGGCGATCTGCGTGCTGACGATCTCGCGCTTCAGCCGGTGCCGGCGCATGGCCGTGCCGAACTTGGCCACCAGGGTCTGCGGGAAGGCCGTTTCCATGTCGCGGGTGAGGTAGTCGTCGTCCGGCACCAACGACTTGAGCAGCGATTCCTTGAGGTCGATCTTGCTGTAGGAGATCAGCACCGACAGCTCGGCGCGGGTCAGCCCCTGGCCGGCGGCGATGCGTTCGGCCAGGGCCTCGTCGGTGGGCAGGAACTCCAGGGCGCGGTCGAGCTTGCCGCGCGCCTCCAGGTCGTTCATCAGCCGCTTGTACTCGGCGATGCGCTCGCGGGCGCGGCGTTCGGCCAGGCTCAGCGCCTGGGTCTGCTTGTAGTTGTTGCCCAGCACCAGGTCGCCGACCTGCTCGGTCATCTCGGCGAGCAGGGCGTTGCGCTGCTTGCCGGTCATGTCGCCGGCGGCCACCACCTCGTTGAGCAGGATCTTGATGTTGACCTCGTGGTCGGAGCAGTCCACGCCACCGGCGTTGTCGATGAAGTCGGTGTTGCAGGCGCCGCCATTGAGGCCGAACTCGACGCGGCCCAGCTGGGTCACGCCCAGGTTGCCGCCCTCGCCCACCACCTTCACGCGCAGCTCACGGCCGTCCACGCGCAGGGCGTCGTTGGCCTTGTCGCCGACGTCGGCGTGGCTTTCCTTGCTGGACTTGACGTAGGTGCCGATGCCGCCGTTCCACAGCAGGTCGACCGGCGCCTTGAGCAGCGCGTTGATCAGCTCGGTGGGGGTCAGGCGCTCGGCCTGGATGTCGAAGCGCGCGCGCACCTCGGGGCTCAGGGTGATGCTCTTGGCGCTGCGCGGGAACACGCCGCCGCCGGCGGAGATCAGCGAGGCGTCGTAGTCCGACCAGGCCGAGCGCGGCAGGTTGAACAGGCGCTGGCGCTCGGCGAAGCTCACCGCCGGGTCCGGGTTGGGGTCGAGGAAGATGTGCAGGTGGTTGAAGGCGGCCACCAGCTGCAGCTTGTCGGACATCAGCAGGCCGTTGCCGAACACGTCGCCGGCCATGTCGCCGATGCCGATGACGGTGACGCTGTCCTTCTGCACGTCGATACCGCGCTCGCGGAAGTGCCGCTGCACCGAGACCCAGGCGCCGCGGGCGGTGATGCCCATGCCCTTGTGGTCGTAGCCGGCCGAGCCGCCGGAGGCGAAGGCGTCGCCCAGCCAGAAGCCGTACTCGGCGGCGATGCCGTTGGCGATGTCGGAGAAGGTCGCGGTGCCCTTGTCGGCGGCCACCACCAGGTAGGGGTCGTCCTCGTCGTGGCGCACCACGTTGGCCGGCGGCACCACCTCGCCTTCCTTGAGGTTGTCGGTGATGTCCAGCAGGCCGGAGATGAAGATGCGGTAGCAGGCGATGGCCTCGGCCTGGATCTCGTCACGGCTGCCGCCCACCGGCAGGCGCCGCGGGATGAAGCCGCCCTTGGCGCCGACCGGGACGATCACCGCGTTCTTCACCTGCTGGGCCTTGACCAGGCCGAGCACTTCGGTGCGGTAGTCCTCCTCGCGGTCGGACCAGCGCAGGCCGCCGCGGGCGACCTTGCCGCCGCGCAGGTGCACGCCCTCGACGCGCGGGCAGTAGACGAAGATTTCGTACTTGGGCACCGGCTTGGGCAGCTCGGGGATCGCCTTGGGGTTGAACTTGAAGCTGAAGTAGCTCTTGTTCTGGCCGGCGGCGTCGGGCTGGTAGAAGTTGGTGCGCAGGGTGGCCTTGATCAGGTCCAGGTAGCGCCGCAGGATGCGGTCCTCGTTGAGCACCTGGACGTCGTCCAGGGCGCTGAGGATGGCCTGTTCGAGCTTCTGCTGCTTGTCTTCCAGGTCCTCGGCGGTGAGCTTGCGAGCCAGGTAGAAGCGCGTCTTGAACAGCCGCACCAGTTCGCGGGCGATGTCCACGTGGGCGTTCAGCGCGCTGGCGATGTAGCCCAGGTCGAAGCCCAGGCGGATCTGCTTGAGGTAGCGCGCATAGGCGCGCAGCAGGGCGACGTCGCGCCACGGCAGGCCGGCGGTCAGCACCAGGCGGTTGAAGGCGTCGTTCTCGGCGTCGCCGTTGACGATGTGGACGAAGGCGTCCTGGAGCGTCTCGTTGAGCTGCTGGATGTCCACGTCCAGGCCTTCGGCATAGGTAAAGGCGAAGTCGTGGATCCAGTACTCGCGGCCGTTGGCGTGGCGCAGGCGGTAGGGGAACTCGCCGAGCACGCGCAGGCCGAGGTTCTCCAGGATCGGCAGCACGTCGGACAGCGCCAGCGGCGCGTCGGCGTGGTACAGCTTGCAGTGCAGCTGCTGTTCGCTCTGCGCCAGCGGCTGGTAGAAGCTCATCACCAGCGGGCGGGCGTCGGACAGGCTGAGCAGGTGCTGCAGGTCGACCACCGCGAAGTGCGGGGCGAAGCGCTCGCGGTAGCCGGCCGGGAAGCCCTTGGGGAAGTCCTCGAGGATGTTGGTGCCCTGCCCTTCGCCGAAGTTCTCCACCACCAGCGCGGCGTAGTCGTCCTGCCAGGAGCGGCAGGCCTGGATGGCCTCTTCCTCGAGCCGCTTGGTGTCGATGTCGATGCGCGTCTTCGGGTCCACCCGCAGGATGAACTGCACGCGGGCCAGGGTCGATTCGGAGAAGAAGGTCCAGAACTCGCAGTCGCTGGCCTTCAGGCGCTCGCGCAGGACCTGCTCGATCTTGATCCGCGTCTCGGTGGAATAGATGTCGCGCGGCACGTAGGCCAGGCAGTAGGCGAAGCGGCCGTACGGGTCCTTGCGCAGGAACAGGCGGATCTTGTTGCGTTCCTGGATCTGCACGATGGCCATGGCGGTGGCGAACAGCTCGTCCACCGGCGTCTGGAACAGGTCGTCGCGCGGCAGCACTTCCAGCACCTGGGCCAGTTCCTTGCCCAGGTGGCCGTTGGCGTCGAAGCCGGAGCGGCGCTCGACCTCGGCGACCTTGCCGCGGATCGACGGGATCTGGCTGACGCTCTCGTTGTACACCGAGGAGGTGAACAGGCCCATGAAGCGGAATTCGCGCAGCACCTTGCCCTTGGCGTCGATCTCGCGGATGGACACGTAGTCCGGGTAGGCCGGGCGGTGCACGCGGCTGGGGTGCGAGGCCTTGGCGAAGGACAGCAGCAGCGGCTCGCGCAGGTAGGCCACCGCGTAGTCCTCGATGTGCAGTTCCTCTTTGCTCAGGCCGGTGCGCAGCAGCTTGGTCACGCCGAGGAAGGATTTCTCGTCGTAGTTCACCCGGCCGCCGTCGGCCTCGTCGACCACGGTGAACTCTTCGTAGCCGAGGAAGGTGAAGTGGTTGTCCAGCAGCCATTCGAGGAAGGCGCGCACCTCGGCGGTCTCCTCGGCGCGGGCCTTGGCCTTGGACTTGCCGAGCCAGGCCAGCAGTTCCTCGGCCTTGGCGCGCATGGCCGGGAAGTCGGCCACCGCCAGGCGCACCTCGCCCAGCACTTCCAGCAGGGTCTTCTCCAGGGTGCGCAGCTCGCCGACGTGGGAGGCGCGGTCGATCTCCAGGTACATCAGCGACTCATGGCGCACGTCCTTGCCCTGGCTGTTCTTCGGCAGCACTTCCAGCAGCTCGCCCTTGGCGTTGCGGCGCACGCTGACCACGGTGGTCTGCAGGGTGTGGATGCTGTAGCCGCGGCGGTTCAGCTCCATGCGCACCGAGTCGACCAGGAACGGCTGGTCCGGGTGCAGCACCTGCACGGCGGTGTGCGTGGACTGCCAGCCGTGCTTCTCGTAGTCGGGGTTGTACACGCGCACTTCCGGCTCGGCCGGGTCGAAGCGCTCCAGCAGGCGCCAGGAGGACAGGGTGCAGCCGACCAGGTCGGACAGGCGGCGCTGGGTCAATTCGTCGAGGGAGATGAGGCTGAAGAACTGTTCGGCGAACAGGGCTACTTGTGGCAGCACCTTTTCGCCGACGTGCTGCGCCAGGGCCGATTGCAGTTGCTGCTGGAAATCGGCTTTGCTGGCCGCGGTGAAGAACGCCATGGTCAATGCTCCGCTTGGCTTGTCATTGGGTGAAGCAAGGGCTTTCTCGAGCTGCGAATCGCCCCGGGAGTGGCGCCGGGCCACCGTCTTCCGATGAAGTTCAGCAGATGCTGGGCATTAATCCAGGCAGGGGAAGCATCCAGGTAGGCGGCCGGACCGCCCGGTCACGATTCACTTGCGGAGCTTAACGAGACGGCGCGACGATGGGATTACCAAGCCGCGACATATTCGTTCATGCAGGGGTAACGGGGCGTGCCGGCCGCCGGCCGGCACGCCCGTCGCGGCGGGCTCAGCGCTCCCAGTCGGGCTTCTGCAGGCGCAGGCCGTGGAGGCCGTCGTAGGCCGCGCGCTGCGGCGGCTGCCAGCCTTCGAGCAGGGCCGGCTCGACGCGGTAGATCTCCACGCCCAGCGGGCGGCAGACGCTCAGCGGGTCCTGGGCCTCGGGGCCCCACATGGGCAGCGACAGGTCGCCGCCCGGGCAGGTGGACAGCGCGCAGAGCACGTCGATCTCGGCGAAGAACTCCAGGTAGTCGCCCTGCTTCGCCGGGCAGGCCTTCATGAAGTACATGTCGTCGTGGTTCAGGCCGGTGCACTGGAAGATGTTCAGCACGTCGTGCACGTCGAACTCGGTGAGGCCATGGGGCAGCACCGCGCGGGTCAGGTTCGAGTGGCAATGGTGGTGGAAGTCCTCGCCGGTGAGCATCTTGTTGACGTAGGGGTCGCAGCGCGTGCCCAGCAGGTCGTGCACCCGCCCGCCGTGCTCGTCGATGCCGTAGGCGGCCAGGCTGTCGTCGGTGATGGTCAGCAGCGGGCGGAGGAACGGCAGGTTCGACCACAGGCGGTCGTAGGTGCTGACGTGGGCGCCCTGCAGCTGGCGGGTACGCGCGGCCCACATGCGCTCGCGCGGGTCGTTGGCGTTCCACACGTTGAAGTCGCCGACCTGCGGGCCGACCGGGGTGGTGACGCGGAACAGGTGCCCGGCCGGCACCTTCCAGGCGCGGCCGGTGCGGATCGGCACCTCGAACTGCTCGATGAGGCTGCGCGCGCCCTTGTCCTCGCGCAGGCGGTCGTAGAACGCCTTGTCCACCTGCAGGGCGGAACCCTTGTTGGCCTGGTAGGCGGCGGGATAGTCCTTGTACATGTTCGGTGTCTCCTGGTTCAGAGGGAGTGGGGCGTGCCGAGCAGGTCCAGCAGCGCGTTTTCGGAATCCTCGAGGTAGCTGGCCATGGCCTCCGCCGCCTCGTGCTTGCGGCCGGCGCCGAGCAGGTCGTGGATGTGCCGGTCGCGGTCGATCCAGGGGCGCTGGAAGTTCTCCTCGTTGGGCGCGAGGGAGAACACCAGGCGCATCTGCGCCGCGACGTTGGCGAAGAACTCGTCGAACAGCGGGCTGCGCATCAGCCCGACGATGTGCTGGTGGAAGTGCAGGCTGTGGGTGCCGAAGGCCTGCCAGTCCTCGCGGTCCTGGGCCAGCTCGGCGGCCTCTATGGCCTCCAGCATGCGGTCGGACTGGTACTCGCGCAGCGGCTTGCTGGCGAGGATCGCCTGCAGCTCCAGGGTGCGCCGCACCAGGAAGATGTCGCGCACCTCGGCCAGGCCCAGGCGGCGCACCATCACGCCCTTGTTGCGCACGTAAGTGGCCAGGCCCTCGCGGCCGAGCTGGTGCAGGGCCTCGCGGATGGTGTTGCGCGAGGCGTTGTAGCCCTTCACCAGCTCGCTCTCGATGAGCGCCATGCCCGGCAGCAGGCGCCCGCCGATGATGTCCTCGCGCAGTTCGTTGGCGACCTGGGCCGACAGCGACAGGCCGCCGGCGTCTTTGTTTTTCATCTGCGACCCTCCTCAGGCCAGTTGAACGTCCTTGAGGAACCGCCCCATGCGCTCGCTGCGCTGCTCCAGCAGCTCGCGCGGCGGCCCGGCCTGGACGATGCGCCCGGCCTCCATGAACACCACGCGGTCGGACAGGCGGAAGGCGAAGTTCATTTCGTGGGTGACGATGACCATGGTCATGCCCTCCTTGGCCAGTTCCTCGATCACCGCCAGCACGTCGCCGACCAGCTCCGGGTCCAGCGCCGAGGTCGGCTCGTCGAACAGCATCACCGCCGGGCGCATGGCCAGCGCACGGGCGATGGCCACGCGCTGCTGCTGGCCGCCGGAGAGCTGGTGCGGGTACTTACCGGCGTGTTCGAGCATGCCCACCTTGTTCAGCAGCGCCAGGCTCAGCTGGCGCAGCTCGGCGGCGTCGGCGTGACCATGGTGGTGCGGGGCGAGCATGACGTTCTCCAGCACGGTCTTGTGCGGGAACAGGTTGAAGCCCTGGAACACCATGCCGACCTGGACGATGCCCTGCATGTGCACCTTGTTGCCCAGCGGCCCGCCCGGCTCGCGCGCGCCGCGCAGGAACGGCTTGCCGCAGAGAGTCACTTCGCCCTGGTCGAGCGCTTCCAGGCCGTTGAGGGTGCGGATCAGGGTGGTCTTGCCCGAACCCGAGGGGCCGATGATCGACACCACCTCGCCCCAGCGCACGTCGAGGTCGATGCCCTTGAGCACCTCCAGTTGGCCGTAGTGCTTGCGCGCCCCACGCACCTGCAGGGCGAAGGCGCCCTGCCCGGCGCTGGCCCCGCTGCGCCGCGAGACCACCGCCGGCAGCTCGCCGACCGGCACCGGGCGCGGCTGCCGGCGGGTGACGTCGAGGTGGTTCTCCAGGCGCCGCAGCAGGTAGCTGAACACGGTGACGATGAACACGTAGTAGAAGGCCACCGCCAGCATGGTCTCCATCACCAGGAAGTTCTGCGTGTAGAGCTGCTGGCCGACCAGCAGGATTTCGCTGAGGGAAATCACCGAGACCAGCGAGGTCAGCTTGACGATGGTGATGTACTCGTTGGCCAGGGTCGGCAACGCCACGCGCAGCGCCTGGGGAATCACGATCAGCCACTGCACGCCGCGGTAGCCGATGCCCAGCGCCTTGCCGGCCTCCAGCTGGCCCTTGGCGATCGCCAGCAGGCCGCCGCGATGGATTTCCGCGATATAGGCCGTCTCGCTCAGGACCATGGCGATCAGCCCGGCGCCGTAGGGGTTGGAGAGCAGCGCGCTGGTGCCGGGGAAGACCTGCGGCAGGTTGTAGACGAAGATCAGCAGCACCAGCAGCGGCAGGCTGCGGAAGAACCAGATGTACAGCGCCGCCGCGTCGCGCAGGTAGCGCCGCGACGATTGCCGGGCCAGGGCCACCAGGAAGCCGAGGACGATGCCCAGCAGCCAGGTTTCCAGGCTCAGCTCCACCACGGTGCCCACCGCGCGCCAGAAATCGGCGTTCCACAGCAGGCCCAGGGCATAGTGCCAATCGAAATGCATGTTCTTGCTCCGTATTGCTCGGCCGGTCGTCGGTTCAGTTGCCCAGCGCCTGGGCGATGTCCGCCGCGCTCGGTTCGGCGAGGTTGTAGCGCGCCAGCAGGGCCTGGTATTCGCCGTCCTGCTTCATGGCCTCGAAGCCCTGGCGCAGGCCGTCGAGCAGTTCGCCGTTGCCCTTGCGCACGGCCAGGCCGATGACCACCGGGTAGATCAGCTCGCGGGAGGCGATCTGCAGGCGGCCCTGGAGCTTCTCGGCGGTGATCTTGGCCACCGCGGCGTTCTCGAACTGCACGTCCACCGCCTTGGCCAGCAGCGCCTGGGCTGCTTCCGGCGAGGTGGGGAATTCCCGCGACTGGATCGCCGGCTTGCCCTGGACCTCGCAGTAGTCGCGCGAGACCTCCAGCAGCCTGGGAATCCACGAGCCGCCCTTGATCGAGGCCACGCGCTTGCCGCACAGGTCCTCGGCGCGCTGCGGGCGGAAGTCGTCGTCGCTGCGCACCATCAGCGAGGCGCCGCTCTTCAGGTACGGCAGGAAGTCCACCTGGCGGGCGCGCTCGGGGGTGACGTAGAGCGCCGAGGCGACCACGTCGAAGCGCCGCGCGTTGACGCCCATCACCAGGTTGGCGAAGCGGGTGTCGCGGAACTCCGGCTGCAGCTTCAGCTGCTTGCCCAGGGCCCTCATGAACTCCGGGTCGAAGCCGGCGGGCTGGCTCTGTTCGAGGTAGGCGTAGGGTGGGTAGGTGAGGTCCGAGCCGATGCTCAAGCGGCCCTCCTCCAGGGTGCCGGTTACCGCCGCCATGGCCGGTGCAGCCAGCGCCAGTACGCCGGGCAACGCCAGTGCCGCCAGCCAGCCCGCCTTGCCTGCAAATCGCTGTTTCATGGTGAAGCCCTCGCACGGTGATTGTTCAACAATCTTTCCGTTACGAGTAATCAAACTTGATGCCAATTAATAAGAAGGCCGACTGAAAATGGCGTTGGGAAGGAAAAAATCCGCGCTTTCGGGGGAAGTGCCGGCCCCCACATGCCCCACTACGGGGCGGGCGTTACCAAATGGAGCAGCGTGCTAGCGAAAGGCTACCCAGCGCCCCGGCGGTAACAGCGACAAACCAGGCAACGAGCAGGCTGCACGGCCTAAGGTGGCCGGTAACACGCCGGGAAACGCTCCGTTATCCGTGCCGCCTGCGGGCTGGGCCAGGCGTGGATGGCCTGGCGCAGCGCCTGCGCGGTAGCGGGCATGCAAGGGTAGCGGGGGCGCCCAGGCAGCCGAGCTTCCCCCGCAACAGGCGCCCTGGGCGCGGGACTCAGAGCTGGCCGTAGAGCAGGTCGCTGACCAGCATGCAGCCTGGCGCATGGGTGATGAACAGCTCCGGCTCGGCCTCGGCCAGCACCGCCTGCGGGGTGACGCCGCAGGCCCAGAACACCGGCAGTTCGTCGGCGGCCAGGGCCACCGGCTCGCCGTAGTCCGGCGCCTGCAGGTCGGCGATGCCGATCAGCGCCGGGTCGCCGATGTGCACCGGGGCGCCGTGGGTCAGCGGGAAACGCCCGGTGATCTGGCTGGCGCGCACCGCGTCGGCGGCCTTCAGCGGGCGCATCGACACCACCATGTGGCCGGCCAGGCGCCCGGAGGGGGTGTTGGCGAGATGGGTGCGGTACATGGCCACGTTGCGCCCCTGCTCGATGTGGCGCAGGGCGATGCCTTCGTCCTGCAGCGCCTGCTCGAAGGAGAAGGAGCAGCCGATGGCGAAGGCGACGAAGTCGGCCTCCCACAGCTCGCCGATATCGCTCGTTTCGCGGTGAGGCTGGCCGCGGCGATACACGCGGTACAGCGGCACGTCGCTGCGCACGTCGATGTCGACGCCGAGCTTGTGGAAGCGCGGCGAGCCGGGCTCGGTGACGTCCAGCAGCGGGCAGGCGCGCGGGTTGAGCACGCAGAAGCGCAGGAACTCGTCGGCCCAGGAACGCTGCAGGATCACGATGTTGGCCTGCAGGTGGCGCTGGCCGAGGCCGCTGGTGTGCCCGGCGTAGTCGCCGCGGCGGATCAGCCGGCGCAGTTCGAGGGGGCTCAGGGAGGCGAGATCGTGGGGCTGGGCCGGGGTCATCGGCGGTCTCCTGATGGTGGGCAAGGCCCCCGTTCTAGTCGGCCGGCGCCGAGGCCGTCCAACAAATAGTTTCCGCCCCCGGGCATCGGAAAAATTGATTCAGCGGCCCGCCGGCAGCAGCACGATGCGCGACTCGCCGGCGCCGGCCGCGTAGTTGGCGAGCACCGTCCGGCTCATTTCCACCACCTGCTCCACCAGCTCCAGGCCGCTGCCGCCGCGCCAGGAGGCCACCAATGGCAGCTCCGGCGGCGACGGCTCCACGTCCAGCACCCGCAGTTCGCCGCGCTCCAGCTCCTGGACCACCAGGGCCGGCGGCAGCGCGCCTATGCCGAAGCCATCGCGCACCAGGCGCGTCATCGCCGCCACCGAGTTCACGCAGTTCAGCCGCGGCAGGCTGACGTCGCGGGCCTGGAGCATGGTGAGCAGGTCCAGGTGCGGCCGCGAATGCTTGGAGAAGGTCAGCACGCGCTCGCGGAACAGGTCCTCCAGCCCCGTGTAGTCGCGGTCGTAGGGCGAGCCCCGGGGCACCACCCAGCGCAGCGGGTAGCTGCCCAGTTCCAGGTTGAGCACCGATTCGTGGCGGATGGCGTCGGTCTGGAAGATCAGGTCCAGGTAGCCCTTGCGCAACTGCTCGGCGAGGTTGATCGCGGTGTCCGCCATCAGCTCGATCTCGAGGTCCGGGAAACGCTCCATGCCACGCGCCACCAGGGGGCTGAGCCAGGTGTGGATGACCGTATCCATGGCGCCGATGCGGATACGCCCCTGGCCGACGCGGCCGGCGTCTATGGCCTGGCGCAGCGACTGCGCGGTGTCGAGCATGCGCTCGGCGTACTCCAGCACCTGGTGGCCCTCGGGGGTCAGGGTCACGCCGCGGGAATCGCGGACGAACAGCTTCACGCCCAGATCGCCTTCGAGCACGGCGATACGGCTGGAAATGGCGGCCTGGGTGCTGAAGAGCTTCTCGGCGGTGAGGCGGAAGCTCTTCAGGCGGGCGACCCAGACGAAGGTCTCGAGGAATTTCAGGTTCATGGCCGGTACCGGACGGGGACGCGCAAGCATAACCCCGCCCCGCCGGCGCCGCGAATTCCGCGCCAGGGGCGGGTATCGGAAATTCTTGTCACCGGCGACCGCATAAATTAGTTGGACGCATGCCCCCGCGCCTCGAAGAATCCCGGCCCAGGCGACGGCGAGATGTGGTACCGGCCGCTAGAACAATTCCAAGAACGCAAGAGCGGAGATCCCCCATGGAAAAGCAGGCGAGCCCGGCCGTCCCCCTCGACGTGAGCAGCGGCAGCTATTTCGGCTGGTACCGTGACCTGGACAAGCAGGAACGACGGACCTTCTGGAGCTGCAAGATCGGCTACGGCCTGGACGGCATGGATACCCAGATGCTCAGCTTCGTCATTCCCACGCTGATCGCCCTGTGGGGCATCGGCACCGGCGAGGCGGGCCTGATCCACACCCTCACCCTGCTGGCCTCCGCCGCCGGCGGCTGGGTTGCCGGCATTCTCTCCGACCGCATCGGCCGCGTCCTCACCCTGCAGTTGACGGTGCTGTGGTTCGCCTTCTTCACCTTCCTTTGCGGGCTGGCGCAGAACTACGAGCAGTTGCTGATCGCGCGCACCCTGATGGGCTTCGGCTTCGGCGGCGAGTGGACCGCCGGCGCGGTGCTGATCGGCGAGGTGATCCGCGCCCGCGACCGCGGCAAGGCGGTGGGCCTGGTGCAGTCCGGCTGGGCGCTGGGCTGGGGCGTCACCGCCCTGCTCTACGCCCTGCTATTCAGCGTGCTGCCGCCCGAGTACGCCTGGCGCGCTCTGTTCCTCCTCGGCCTGCTGCCGGCGCTGTTCGTGCTGTTCGTCCGTCGCCTGGTCAAGGAGCCGGAGGTCTACCAGCGCGCCAAGGCCCTGGAGAGCGGCGAAAAGATCGGCTTCCACGAAATCTTCGCCCCCGGCATGCTCAGCATCACCCTGCGCGCCTCGCTGCTCACCACCGGCGCCCTGGGCGGCTACTACGCCATCACCTCCTGGCTGCCGACCTACCTGAAGACCGAGCGCCACCTCAGCGTGCTCGGCACCGGCGGCTACCTGGCCATGGTCATCCTCGGCTCCTACGTCGGCTACGTGATCAGCGCCTTCCTCACCGACCTGCTGGGGCGCAAGAAGAACTTCATCCTGTTCGCGGTCGGCTCGTTCATCGTGGTGCTGCTCTACACCCAGTTGCCAATCCCCAACGCGGCCATGCTCTGGCTGGGCTTCCCCCTGGGCTTCTTCGCCTCGGGCATCTTCAGCGGCATGGGCGCCTTCCTCACCGAACTCTTCCCCACCCGCATCCGCGGCTCGGGCCAGGGCTTCTGCTACAACGCCGGGCGCGCCATCGCCGCGCTCTTCCCCATGCTCATCGGCATGATCAGCCAGCACGTGCCGCTGGGCCTGGGCATCGGCGGCTTCGCCGCGGTGTCCTACGGCGTGGTCATCCTCGCCGCCCTGAGCCTGCCGGAAACCCGCGGCAAGCAGCTGGAACCCTGAACCGCAGCGACCTACGAGGACGACCATGCACCTCCCCCTGCTCAACTGCGACATCGGCGAAAGCTTCGGCGCCTGGAAAATGGGCCTGGACGCCGAGGTCATGCCGTACATCGACTGCGCCAACATCGCCTGCGGCTACCACGCCGGCGACCCCGGCAGCATGCGCCGCACCGTGGCCCTGGCGCTGGAGCACGGCGTGCGCATCGGCGCCCACCCCGGCTACCCCGACCTGTTCGGCTTCGGCCGCCGCTCGCTGGAATGCAGCGCGCAGGAGATCGAGGACATGCTGCACTACCAGATCGGCGCCCTCGACGGCATCTGCCGCGCCCAGGGCGCCCGGGTGAGCTACGTCAAGCCGCACGGCGCGCTGTACAACGACATGATGCGCAAGCCCGAACAACTGCGCGCGGTGATGCGCGCGGTCGCGGCCTATGACCGCGGGCTGCCGCTGATGCTGCTGGCCACCCGCGACAACCACGGCGCCCTGGCCATGGCCGCCGAGTTCGGCCTGCGCCTGTGGTTCGAGACCTTCGCCGACCGCGCCTACACCCCGGAGGGCCACCTGGTCTCGCGCCAGCTGCCCGGCGCGGTGCACCACGACAGCCGCCAGGTGATCGCCCAGGCGCTGACCCTGGCCCGCGGCGAGGCGCTCAGTGCCAGCGACGGCAGCGCGCTGCGCCTGCGCGCCGACAGCATCTGCGTGCACGGCGACAACCCCGGCTCGGTGGAGGCCGTGCGCCAGCTGCGCGCCGCCCTCGGCGCCCTGGTGCCGGCATGAGACCGCGCCTGGAAGTGGTCGCCCTGGACAGCTACATGCTGCGCCTGTTCGACGCCATCGACGAAGCCAACATGCCCTGGCTGCTGGCCGCCGCGCAGCGCCTGCGCGCGGTCTTCGGCGACGAGCTGCTGGAGCTGGTGCCTTCCTATAGCACCCTGATGCTGCGCTTCGACCCGCTGCGGCTGGAGCCGCTGGCGATCCGCGAGCGCCTGTTCGCCGCCCTCGCCGGCCTGCAGCCGCTGGCCGGCGAGAACAGCCGCGAGCAGGTCCTGCCGGTGTGGTACGACCCCAGCGTCGGCCCCGACCTGGCGCGCCTGGCGCGGCACACCGGGTTGGGCGTGGCCGAGCTGATCCGCCGCCACAGCGGCCGCGCCTACCAGGTGTTCGCCCTCGGCTTCGCCCCGGGCTTCGCCTTCATGGGCCTGGTCGAGCCGGCCCTGGCCACCCCGCGCCTGGCCACCCCGCGGCAGCGCGTCGCCGCCGGCAGCGTCGGCATCGCCGAGCGCCAGACCGCCGCCTACCCGTTGGCCTCCCCCGGCGGCTGGAACCTGCTGGGGCGCACCCCGGCGCGCCTGTTCGACCGCGGGCGCGACGGCTACAGCCTGCTGCAACCCGGCGACCGGGTGCGCTTCGAGGCCATCGACCACGCCGAATTCATCCGCCTGGGCGGCGACGACACGCCCATGCCCGCCGAGGAGGCCCAGGCATGAAAATCCTCCACGTGGAAAAGAGCACCCCGCTGGCCCAGTTGCAGGACGGCGGCCGCTTCGGCGTGCGCCATCTGGGCGTGACCCAGGGCGGCGCCCTGGACTGGGAAGCCCAGGCCTGGGCCAACTGGCTACTGGGCAACCGCCTGGACGCGGCGGTGCTGGAGATTCCCCTGGGCGGCGTGACCCTGCGCGCCCATGCCGACGTGCGCCTGGCCCTAGCTGGCGCGGACCTGGCGGCGGAAATCGACGGCCAGCCGCTGGCGCCCTGGCAGGCCTTCGAACTGCGCAGCGGGCAACGCCTGGCCTTCATCCAGCCACGCAGCGGCGTGCGCGCCTACCTGGCGGCGCCCGGCGGTTTCCTTGGCGAGGCGGTGCTGGGCAGTTGCGCCACCGTCGTCCGCGAAGGGCTCGGCGGCCTCGACGGCCAGGGCAAGCCGCTGATGGCCGGCGACGAACTGCGCGCCGCCGGCGGAACGCCCCCGCAGCGCCATATGCAGGCCCACCAGCAACCGCGCTACGACGGCCCGGCGGAGCTGGAACTGGTGCTCGGCGCCCAGGCCGGCGACTTCGCCGGGCAGAGCCTGTTCGACGCCTTCGACGCCACCTGGACCCTCGACCAGCGCGCCGACCGCATGGGCATGCGCCTGCTCGGCCCGGCGTTGCAATACCTGGGCCGGCCGATGATCTCCGAGGGCATTCCCCTGGGCGCCGTGCAGGTGCCGCCGGACGGCCAGCCGATAGTGCTGCTCAACGACCGCCAGACCATCGGCGGCTACCCGCGCCTGGGCGCCCTCAGCCCCAGGGCCCTGGCGCGCCTGGCGCAATGCCTGCCGGGCGCCGAGCTGCGCCTGCGGCCCAGCGTGCAGCCCGCGGCGCTGGCGGCGCACCGGCGCCTGCTGGCGCAATGGCGACAGGTCGACTGAAGCCGGCCAACGATAATGGCACAATGGCATCTTCGACATCACGGAGGATGCCATGCAAGCCGTTCCCCCGTTGCAGCGCCCGCTGCTGCGCCACCTCGCCAACCTGCTGGTCACCCTGCTCGGCCTGCTCCTGCTGGGCCTGGCCTGGCTGCTGCAGCCGCTGTTGCTGCAATACCTGCTGGCTGGCGCCCTGCCGGTGTACCTGGGCGTGCTGCTGCCGCAACTGGTCGGCCGCCGCGAGCGCCTGCGGCGTGTCCGTGCCGCGCGGGCAGCCTCGGTGGAGCGCTGGGGTTTCTGCAGCCGCGACAGGCCCGGCCCCTGGGTCAACTACATCGACTTCCCGCTGACGGTGTTCTGCGAAGAGGCCCGCGGCCGCTTCTTCTATAGCGAATGGCTGGTGATCCACGACGGGCGCATCATCGTCAACCCCGGGCACAGCGAGGTCGACCTGGCCCGCGGCGAGGTGCGTTACCACTTCGACCGACCGCGCACTTACGCCTGGGATGGTTGTTCGCCGAAGGTGCCCTTCTACTGGCTGGCGATCTTCGGCACCCCGGACTGGTGGGAGCACCTGGAAGACGTGGCCTGCCTCCGCGACGGCGAAATCCGCCGCAGGCAAGTGTTCTGGCCGGTGGCGCACCATGCCAGCCTGGTGCACGACGCGCTCTACCAGTTCCTCAACGTCTCGCCGCTGGACAAGGCCAGCGCCGACCGCCTGTTCCTGCGGATGCTGCGCAATGCCGGCATGCCCCGCCCGCTGGCCTGGGTCTATTACCTGGCGGTGGTGCTCGGCGGCGCGCCGAAGATGCGCCAGGTGCGCAACGGCGACAGCCCGCTGCGCTGCCTGACGCCGATCCCCGGCACGGCCGCCGAGCCACTGGGGGAGGCCCGGTTCGGGGTGCCTGATGCGGTTCATTTGAGCAAGAGCTGAGCGTCCCTTTCCGAGGGCACCCTCAGCCCAGTCCTCTCCCAGAGGGAGCCGTTCGTGCCACCGGGGTGGCCGGCGTGGCTGGTGAATCCGATCGCGGACAAAGTCCGCTCCTACGCCCGTGCTTTTCTGCAACTGTCTTGCCGGGCGCGCCGAGGGGCTTTTCGTAGGATGGGTTGAGCTTGCGAAACCCATGCGGTTGCGCTGATGGGTATCGCTTCGCTCAACACCATCCTACGGGTCTCGTGCTTGCCGGAGGAGGTAGGAGCGGACTCTGTCCGCGATTCGGCGGATAACGCCGTACGGACTTCCAGAGAAACCGGAACGCCCCTTCAGAAGGCAAGCGAAGCCTATGCGGGGGCATGCCTTCTGGGTGCCTTTTGATGAAAGAATGCCGTTTCTCCCGGGCAGAGAAACGGCATCAGGCTCGGAGCCCCGATCTAGAGCGTCCACTTCCAGGGAATATGCGACTCCACATCGCCATTGCTGAACATGTTCCCTTCATCCTCCAGGCTACCCACGTCCAGGTACAACTCGGAGCCACTGCCCAGCACCCCGTAGTTGACCAACCGCCCGGCATTCAGCCAGATCTCGTCATAGGCCAGGAGCGTGCCGTGGTTGACGAGCGCGTTACGGATGTCGAGCTGGGCATACATGCCGCTGATCAGGCTGCCACCACGCTCCAGCTCCAGGGAATCGGCACTGATCCTCAAGCCATCCTGGCTGAGCAACCGGCCGCTGCCGCTGTAGCGCCCGCTCAGCTCCAGCGACAGCCCGGACTCGCTGGCGATCAGCCCGGCATTGCGCCAGTCGTGGCCGCTGCCGCGCACGCCGAGGGTGCCGTTCAGGCGCCCGCTGGCACCCTGCTCCAGCTCGCCCACCTCCAGGATCAGCTCGCGGGCCTGCAGGCTGCTGTTGTTCAGCCAGTGGTCGCGCTTGATGTGCAGCACGGAGCGGGTGACGAAGCGGCCGCCGGCCAGGCCCAGTTGCGCCAGGTCGATGCCGAAGCGGCCGTTGCCGCCGTGCCAGACCCAGCCGTTATCGTTGAGCAGGCTGCCGCTGCGCAGGTCGAGGTCGCGGGCGTAGGTCTCCAGGCTGCCGTTGCGGTTGTCCAGCACACCACTGATGCCGATGTCGGTGCCGCCCTCCCAGCCACGGGCGCGGATGCGCCCCTGGCCGTTGCTCAGGGACGCGGCGTGCAGGCGCAGGCCGCCGCGGCTTTCGATCAGCCCCCGGCTGTTGTCCAGCGCCCCGGCCAGGCTCAGGTCCATGCTCCGGGCGCGCAGCTCGCCGCCCCGGTTGACCAGGCCACCGCCCAGGCGCATGAACAGGCCGCCGGCGCTGTCCAGCCGGCCCTGGTTGGTCAGGCTCCCGGAAGCCCACAGCTCGGTGTCGCCCCCTGCGCTGACCGGCCCGCTCAGGTGCATGTCCCCGGCCTTCAGGCGCACGCCGCCGGCGCTCTGCAGGCGCGCCAGCTCCAGGCGGCCGTTGGCGTCGATGCGGATGTCGCCGGCGCTGGCGGCCAGTTCCCCGGCCAGCTTCACGCCCACGCCCTGCTCGGTGCCGACCAGGCGGATGGCGTTGGCGTACATGCCGCCCAGCGCCGAGCTGTCGATGGCCAGGCGCGGCCGCGGGCGGCCATCGTCGGCCTTGGCGCTGGCCGCCAGGCTTTCGCCGTCCACGCGGTTGCGCCCGGCCACCACGTCGAGCTGCTGCGCATGCAGCGCGGCATTGAGCGTGGCGCTGCGGGTGATCAGCTCGAAGCGCCCCACCTGGCGGGCATCGAGCCCGGCGCCTTCGATGCCGATGTGCCCGCCGTCGACGTCGTAGCCCGCCAGGCGCTCGCCGTCGAATATCGGCTTGCCGGTGGTCAGGGTGGCCCGCGGCATGTTGATGAAGCCGCAGCCGTTGCAGGTCACCCCGTGGGGGTTGGCGAGGATGAAGTGCGCGCCCGGCCCGGCGATCTCGATGGCGCCCAGCAGCTGCTAGGGGCTGCCGCCGGTGACCTCGCCGAGGATCTTGCGCGCCGCGCCCTTGCCCAGGTTGGGGTTGCCGGCGATGGCGCCGCCCAGCTGCGACTGCGCCCCACCCGGCGAGTTGTTGAGGATCAGGCCTTCGCGGCCGACGTTGAACTGGCCGAACTTGTTGTGCGACAGGCCATTGGCGTTGGGGGTGGCGATGTTGACGACGGGCACGCCGTTGCCGGCGGAACCCAGGCCGGCGTTGCCGGAACCGGGGGCCAGGCTCAGCGGCGCGGCCGCGGCGTGCGGGTGAGCGAAGAACAGCAGGCCGGCCAGGACGGCCGGGAAATGCAGAGCATTGCGTTCCATGTCCATCTACTCCACGTTGTCCATGAGGAGCTTCCCAAATTAGTGGCAGTGCGCTTCGGAAACGCGTCCTTGTCCCGTGGGAAGCCTCCTCGTCGGCCCGTGGAAGCGGGGAGCCGCGCGGCGGCGCCACGCCACCCTGCACGCGCCTGCGCCGATGCAGTAAAGTAATGCCCCCGGCGGCCCCGGCACGCCGCCTTCCCCATTCCAGGAACCCACATTCGATGGAACATCGTGAGTCGCTCCTCGCGTTGCGACATTTCCTCTCCAGCCAGATCCTCGGCCAGGAAAAGCTCGTCGAGCGCCTGCTCATCGCCCTGCTCGCCGACGGCCACCTGCTGGTGGAAGGCGCGCCCGGGCTGGCCAAGACCAAGGCCATCAAGGACCTCGCCGAAGGCCTGGAGGCCGAGTTCCATCGCATCCAGTTCACCCCCGACCTGCTCCCGGCGGACATCACCGGCACCGAGATCTACCGCCCGGAAAACGGCACCTTCTGCTTCCAGCAGGGGCCGATCTTCCACCACCTGGTGCTGGCCGACGAGATCAACCGCGCCCCGGCCAAGGTGCAGTCGGCGCTACTGGAGGCCATGGCCGAGCGCCAGGTCAGCATCGGCCGCAGTACCTACGACCTGCCGCCGCTGTTCCTGGTGATGGCCACCCAGAACCCCATCGAGCAGGAAGGCACCTACCCGCTGCCCGAGGCCCAGCTCGACCGCTTCCTGATGCACGTGAAGATCGGCTACCCGGAAGCCTCGGTGGAGCGCCGCATCCTCCAGCAGGCCCGTGGCGAGGCGCTCAACGGCGAGACGCGGCCGGAGCGCCAGGTGACCCAGGAATCGATCTTCGCCGCGCGCAAGGAAATCCTCGGTCTGTACATGGCCGACGCGGTGGAGGAATACCTGGTGCAGCTGGTCATGGCCACCCGCACCGCGGCCAAGTTCGACGCCGAGCTGGCCGAGTGGATCGCCTACGGCGCCAGCCCGCGCGGCTCCATCGCCCTGGACCGCTGCGCGCGGGCCCACGCCTGGCTGGCCGGGCGCGACTTCGTCAGCCCCGAGGACATCCAGGCGGTGCTGTTCGACGTGCTGCGCCACCGCCTGATCCTCTCCTTCGAGGCGGAAGCCGCGGGGATCGACCAGGACCGCGTGGTCCAGCGCATCCTCGACGTGGTCGCCGTGGCCTGATGCCGGACACCGCCAGCAACGGCGTGACGGTCAGCCTGCAAGAGCTGATCGACATGCGCCATCGCCTGCGCGAGGTGCAGCTGTTCTCCACCCCGGCCCGGCGCAGCCCGCTGATCGGCCTGCACCACTCGCGCCTGCGCGGGCGCGGCGTGGACTTCGACCAGGTGCGCGTGTACCAGCCCGGCGACGACGTGCGCACCATCGACTGGCGCGTCACCGCGCGCTCCCAGGAGCCGCACACCAAGCTGTTCCACGAGGAGCGCGAGCGCCCGGTGTTCGTCCTCGTCGAGCAGAGCCGGCGGACCTTCTTCGGCTCCGGCCTGTGCCTGAAGTCGGTGCTGGCCGCGCGCGCCGCCGCCCTGCTCGGCTGGGCCGCGCTGGCCCACAACGACCGCATCGGCGGCCTGGTGCTGAGCGACCACGACACCCACGAGATCAAGCCGCGGCGCAGCAAGCAGAGCCAGCTGCAGTTGCTCAACCTGATCGTCCGCGCCAACCACGCGTTGCTCACCGACGGCGCCGCGGCGTCCTCCGGCGACAGCTTCGGCCTGGCCCTGCGCCGCGCCCGCGAGGTGCTGCGGCCGGGCAGCCTGGTGATGATCGTCTGCGACGAACGCGCCCTCGCCCACTCGCCCCAGGGCGACCTGGCCGAGCAACAGCTGGGCCTGCTGGCGCGGCACACCGACCTGGTCCTGCTGCCGGTATCCGACCCGCTCGACCACGCCCTGCCGGCCGCCGGGCTGATGCGCTTCGCCGAAGGCCAGGCCCTGCTCGAAGTGGACACCCACGTCGACGAACAGCGCCTGGCCTACCGCGCCCTGGGCGAGGCGCGCCGCGAGCGCTGGGCACGGGTGAGCCAGCGCCTGGGCGTGCCGCTGCTGCCGCTGAGCACCCAGCTGGACCTGGTCGAGCAACTGCTCGACCAACTCGAACAGCCCGCCGCGGGGAAACGCCCGTGAATCCCCTCGACGCCCTGGAACCGCTGATCCAGCCCGCCGCCGTGCCCTGGTGGCCGCCGGCGCCGGGCTGGTGGCTGCTGGCCGCGCTGCTGCCGCCGCTGGCCTGGGCGCTGTGGCGCTGGCGCCACCGCCTGCTGCCGCGCCGCCGCGCGCCAGTTCCGGCGGAAGCGCCGCTGGAGCCTATCCGCGTCGCCGCCCTGGAAGAACTGGCGCGCCTGCCGCGGCCCTACGGCGGCGCCCCCGCCGGCCCCTGGCTGCAGGCGCAGAACGCCCTGCTCAAGCGCCTGTCGCGGGCGCGCTGGCCGGACGACAGCTGCCACACCCTGAGCGGCCGCGCCTGGCTGGCGTTCCTCGACAACCGCTGCCCGGCCGCCGGCCTGACACGCTGGATGATCCTGGTGGAAGGCGGCTACCGCGCCGAATGCAAGCTCGACGACAAGGCCATCGACGGCCTCGCCGCCGCCGTGGAAACCTGGGTGCGCAAGCATGTTTGAGTTCGCCTGGCCCTGGGTCTTTCTGCTCGCCCCGCTGCCCTGGCTGCTGCGCGTGCTGCTGCCGCCGGCCGACAGCGGCGAGGCGGCGCTGAAGGTCAGCTTCCTCGCCGAACTCGAAGGCCTGGCCGGCCGCCGCGCCCGCGCGCAACTGCCGGCCTGGCGCCTGCAGGCGCCCTTCGTGCTGCTCTGGCTGCTGTTGCTGCTGGCGGCGGCGCGCCCGCAGTGGGTCGGCGAGCCGCTGCCGATCCCCGCCAGCGGCCGCGACCTGCTGCTGGCGGTGGACGTCTCCGGCTCCATGGACACCGCCGACCTCACCTGGCAGGGCAGCGAGATCAGCCGCCTGAACCTGGTGCAGAAGCTCTTCGGCGACTTCATCGAGGCGCGCCGCGGCGACCGCGTCGGCCTCATCCTGTTCGGCAGCAAGGCCTACCTGCAGGCGCCGCTGACCTTCGACCGCCACACCGTGCGCGTCTGGCTGGACGAGGCGCTGATCGGCATCGCCGGCAAGGACACCGCCCTGGGCGACGCCATCGGCCTTGCCGTCAAGCGCCTGCGCCAGCGCCCGGCGCAGAGCCGCGTGCTGGTGCTGATCACCGACGGCGCCAACACCGCCGGCGAGATCCCGCCGCTGACCGCCGCGCGCCTGGCCGCCGAGGAGAGCGTGAAGATCTACACCATCGGCATCGGCGCCGACCCGCAGCCCGGCGGCGTGCTCGGCATGCTCGGCCTCAACCCCGGCCTGGACCTGGACGAAGGCACCCTGAAGGCGATCGCCGGCCTCACCGGCGGCGAATACTTCCGCGCCCGCAACGGCGCCGAGCTGGAGGCCGTCTCCAGCACCCTGGACAGCCTCGAACCGGTGACGCAGAAGCCCACCCAGGCGCGCCCGGCCCTGGCGCTCTACCACTGGCCGCTGGCCGCCGCGCTGCTGCTGAGCCTGCTGCTGGTGGCCGCGGAACTCTGGCCGGCGCAGCACTGGCGCTGGCCGTGGAGGCGCCCATGAGCCTCTGGCCGCACCTGCTCTACCCCGGCTGGCTGCTGCTGTTGCCGCTGCTCGCCTGGCTGCTGTGGAAGCTGCTGCACCGCCAGCGCCGCGCCGGGCGCTGGCAACTGCTGCTGCCGGCGGCCTTCCACCCCTGGCTGCTGCAGGGCGGCAGCGGCCGCCCGGACCGCCGCCCCTGGCTGTACCTGGGCCTGGCCTGGCTGCTGGCGGTGCTGGCGTTGCTCGGGCCGAGCTGGGAGCGCGTCGAGCAGCCGGCCATGCAGCGCAGCGACCCGCTGGTGGTGATCCTCGAACTGACGCCGCGGATGCTCGCCGGCGACCTGCCGCCCAGCCGCCTGGAACAGGCCCGGCGCAAGCTTCTCGACCTGCTGTGCGCGCGCCCCGACGCGCAGACCGCCATCGTCGTCTACGCCGGCAGCGCCCACACCCTGGTGCCGCTGTCCAACGACCTGTTCACCGCGCGCAACCTGCTCGATGCGCTCAAGCCGTCGATCATGCCCGAGCCGGGGCAGCGCGCCGACCTCGCCGTACAGCAGGCGCGCCGCCTGCTCGACCAGGGCGCCCAGGGCAACGGCCGCCTGCTGCTGCTCACCGGCGGGCTGGAGGAAAGCGAACGGCAGGGCATCCGCCAGGCCCTGCACGGCCACGGCCGGGACTTCGCCATCCTCGCCGTGGGCACTGCCGGCGGCGCGCCCATCCCCCAGGAAGACGGCACCTACCTGAAGGACGACCAGGGCGGCATCCTCCTGCCGCGCCTCGACGAGGCCGGGCTGCGCCAGTTCGCCGCCAGCCTCGACGCCGGCTACCAGCGCCTGGGCGCCAGCGACCGCGACCTCAGGGCCCTCGGCCTGCTGGACGCCAACCGCGGCCTGGAAGCCGCCGGCAACGACGCCGTGCTGCGCCTGCAGCGCTGGGCCGACCAGGGCTACTGGCTGCTCCTGCCGCTGCTCTTGCTGGCCGCCTGCGCCGGCCGCCGCGGCTGGCTGTTCAGCCTGCCATTGTTGCTGCCGCTGTGGCTGGGCGCGCCGCAACCGGCCATGGCCTTCGAGTTCGCCGACCTCTGGCTGCGCCCCGACCAGCAGGGCCAGCGCCTGCTCGCCGAGCAGCGCCCGGCCGACGCCGCCCGGCATTTTGCCGACTTCCGCTGGCGCGGCCTGGCCCTCTACCAGGCCGGCGACTACGACGGCGCGGCCCGCGCCTTCGCCCTGGGCGACAGCGCCGCCGACCACTACAACCGCGGCAACGCCCTGGCCCGCGCCGAGCAGTACGAGGCCGCCATCGACGCCTACGAGCGGGCGCTGGAACTGCAGCCCGGCCTGCAACAGGCCCTGCGCAACAAGGCGCTGCTGGAGGACCTGCTGCGCCAGCGCGAGCAGGACGCCGCCCAGCAGCGCCCCAATGCCTCCCAGGCCAGCCGCAGCGGCGAAACCGAGCCGGCGCCGACGGCAGCGGCCAAGCCCTCGGAGCAGCAGAACCTGGAAGAACGGCCCACGCGCCCCTCCGCGGCCCTGCAGAACCGCCAGCAGGCCAGCGCCGAGCGCCTGCAGGCCACCGGCCCGGACGACGAGCCGCCCGCCGATTCGACGGAACTCCCCGCCCCCACGGCGGACGAAGGGAAGCTCAGCGACGAAAGCCGCCAGGCCCTGGAACAGTGGCTGCGGCAGATTCCCGACGAACCCTCCGAACTGCTGCGCCGCAAGTTCTGGTACCAACAGCAGCAGCGCCAGGAAAACCTGCCATGAAACGGATGATCTGCCTGATCCTGCTCAGCCTGCTCGCATTCCAGGCGCAGGCCAGCTTCACCGCCAGCGTCGACCGCGCGCGCCTGACCGAGGGCGAGAGCCTGGACCTGACGCTGGAGTCCGACGACCCCACGCAGTTCGGCAAGCCGGACCTCACGCCCCTGGGCGACGCCTTCGAAATCCTCGGCACCCGCCAGGTCAACCGCCTGACCACCCTCGACGGCCAGGCCCAGGCCACCACGCGCTGGATCATCACCCTGCGCCCCACCCGCAGCGGCGCCCTGCAGATACCGGCGCTGCGCATGGGCAACAGCCAGACCCAGCCGATCGCCCTGCAGGTGCTCGAGGCCGAGGACGCGGACGAGCAGCAGAAGCTCTCGCCGGTGTTCATCGACGCCAGCCTCGACCACGAGTCGGTCTACGTGCAGGCCCAGGCCATCCTCACCCTGCGCATCTATCACTCGGTCTCGCTGTACGACGACAGCAGCCTCAGCCCGCTGCAGATCGACGACGCCAAGGTCGAGCAGCTCGGCCAGCCGCGCACCTACGAGAAGGAAATCAACGGCGTGCGCCACGGCGTCATCGAGGTGCGCTTCGCGATCTTCCCGCAGCACAGCGGCGAGCTGACCATCCCGGCGCTGAACTTCAGCGCCACCCGGGTGGCGCGCAACAACCCCGGCGACACCTTCGGCGCGCTGCCCGGCAAGCGCCTGCGGGTGAGCTCGCCGGAGATTCCCCTGGAAGTGAAGCCCAAGCCCGCCGACTACCCGGCCGACGCGCCCTGGCTGCCGGCCCGCGCCGTCGCCCTCAGCGAAAGCTGGGCGCCGCAGCCGGAGCAGGCCAAGGCCGGCGAAGCCCTGACGCGCAACCTGATGCTGCGCGTCGAAGGCCTCTCCAGCGCCCAGCTGCCGCCGCTGCCCCAGGCCCTGCCGGCCGGGCTGCGGCACTACCCCGACCAGCCGCAGCTGGCCGAGGAACAGGGCGACCAGGGAGTGATCGGCAGCCGCGAGGAGCGCCAGGCCCTGATCCCGGAGCAGGCCGGCCAGCTGAGCCTGCCGGACATCGAGATCACCTGGTGGAACACCCAGGAAGACCGCCTGGAGCACACCACCCTGCCCGGCCGCAGCCTGGACGTCGGCGCCAACCCGCAGCTGGCGGCCCCGCCCCCGGCGCCGCTGGACGGCGCCGTGAGCAGCGACGGCCAACGCCTCTGGCCGTGGCAGCTGGCGACCCTGCTGCTGGCCCTGACCAGCCTGCTCGGCTTCGGTCTCTGGTGGCGCGCCCGGCGCCAGCCGGCCATCGTCCGCGCCGCGGCCAACGCGCCCAGCGCCCGCACCCTGCTCGACGAACTGCGCCGCTGCTGCCAGGCCAACGACCCCCACGCCACCCGCCAGGCCCTCGACGCCTGGGCGCGCCAGCAGCCGGAAACCCTGGCCGACATGGCGGCGCGCTTCGTGCCGCTGTCCGACGCCATGGACGGCCTCAACGGCGCGCTCTACAGCGACAGCGAGGGTGGCCACAACTGGGAAGGCGAGGACCTCTGGCGGGCGATCCGCACCCTGCCCGCCGCGGAAGGCGGCGGCGCGGCAACGACCGAGGGCAACAGCCTGCCACCGCTCTACCCGCGCTGAGCCACGCCGGCCAGGCTGAGGAAAACTCCCTGGCAAGAGGCAGACCCATGGCCGAACGCCCATGGCGGCTCGCCACCCTGCTGCTCTGCAGCCTGCTGGCCCGCGGCGCCCAGGCCGGCCCCGCCGCAGCAGCCGCTGGACGGCCCCGGCGGCTCGCGCCTGGCCCACGCCGACCTGCGCCAATGGCACGGCGGCGAACAGGGCAGCGAATACTGGCTGTTCACCCCCGCCGCGCCGGTGCCGGCGCAGGCCCCGCTGGCGGTCTTCGTCCACGGCTGGAGCCTGATGCAGCCGGACCTCTATCGCGCCTGGATCGAGCACATAGTGCGGCGCGGCGCCATCGTCCTCTACCCGCGCTACCGGCAGAACCTGAAGACGCCGGCCGCCGAGTGCCTGCGCAATGCCGCCGAGGCGGTGCGCCGGGGCATCGATAGCGTCGATAGTCACCAGCAGGCGGATTCAATTCCCTTCGCCGCGCGCGGACGCGAACATAAGTCCATGGCCCCGCGAACCCTGGGGCTGCGAGGCGGCCTGAGCGTGCACTCCCCGGAACGCCCCGCTGACCACGAGGCTGAAGGAGGAGGAACGCACCATGCAGGCCGCGCTGGATTTTCTGCTCATCATCGGCTCCCTGGCGGAGCTGCTGCTCTACGTCGCGCTGGCCGCCATCGGCCTGGCCGTGACCCTGCTGCTGGCGGCCATTGGCGTGCTCGCCCTGCGCTCGCCCGGCGAGCCCATCCGCATCGACGAACCGCCGCGCCGCCGCGTGCGCGGCTGAAGCACGGCCGGTCCATCCGTAGCGCCCAGCCCGCTCAGGGCTTGCCGACGCCGCGGTCTTCCAACTGGTCGGCCTCGAACAGCGTCTCCAGTTCCTGGCGCGCCTCGCGGGCGGTCTGGATCACCGCCGCGGCGTCGTCGTAGACCTTGTACTGGGCCATCAGCACTTCCTCGTCGTGGCGGCGGAAGCGGCGGATGCGCGCCAGCGCCTGCTCCTCGGAAAGGCCCATTTCCACCAGCACCCGCCGGCTCATCTCCAGGCTGGAGTGGAACAGCTCGCGCACCGGGCTGGCCCCGGCGTCGAGCAGGTGGTAGACGTGCTGGCGGTTGCGCGCGCGGGCGATGATCTTCACGTGCGGATAGAGCTTGCGCACCAGGCGCGCGGTGTCGATGTTGGTCTGCGGGTCGTCGGTGGCGACGACGAAGAACTCGGCCTTGTCCACCTGGGCCGCGCGGAGGATTTCCGGGCGCAGCGGGTCGCCGTAGAAGATCGGGATGCTGCCATAGCTGCGGCTCAGCTCGATGGTGTCCACCGAGGTGTCCAGGGCGATGAAGGGCACGCGCTGGGCGCGCATGATCCGCGCGACCACCTGGCCCATGCGGCCCATGCCGGCGATCACCACCCGCGGCGCGTCGCCCTCGATGCGCTTGTACTCCTCCGGCGCCTCGCGCACCGGCACGGGCTCGGGCTTCATCAGGCGCGCGGCCAGCAGCACCAGCAGCGGCGTCACCGCCATCGACAGGGTGATGCACAGCACCAGCAGGCTGTGCAGGTTGGCGTCCAGCAGCCCTTCGGCGCGGGCCAGCTTGAACACCACGAAGGCGAATTCGCCGCCGGCCGCCAGGACGATGCCCAGGCGCAGCGCCGAATGGCCGTCGAGGCCGCCGGTGAGGCGCCCGAGCAGGTACAGCAGCGGCAGCTTCAGGCCGATCAGCAGCAGCGTCAGGCCCAGCACCAGCAGCGGCGAATGCAGCAGCAGGCCGAGGTCGGCGCTCATCCCCACGCTGATGAAGAACAGCCCCAGCAGCAGGCCCTTGAACGGCTCGATCTGCGATTCCAGCTCGTGGCGGTACTCCGAGTCGGCCAGCAGCAGGCCGGCGAGGAAGGCGCCCAGGCCCATGGACACCCCGGCCAGCTCCATCAGCCAGGCGGTGCCCACCACCACCAGCAGCGCGGTGGCGGTGGACAGGTCGGCCATGCCGGTGCGCGCCACCGTGCGGAACACCGGGCGCAGCAGGTAGCGTCCGCCGACCACCACCACGGCGATGCTCCCCACCACTTCGAGGAAGTGGCGCCAGTCGCCGCCCGGCGCGGCCTCGTCGGCCCGCGCGCCGAGCAGCGACACGGCGGCGATCAGCGGGATGGCGGCGATGTCCTGGAACAGCAGGATGGCGAAGGCCAGGCGGCCGTGGGGGCTGGCCAGTTCCTTGCGCTCAGCGAGGATCTGCAGGCCGAAGGCGGTGGACGACAGCGCCAGGCCGCCGCCGAGCACCACCGAGGTGTTCAGCGGCAACTCGAAGGCCAGGTGCGCCAGCACGCCGATCACCAGCGCGGTGAGCAGCACCTGGGCCAGGCCGATGCCGAACACCGCCTTGCGCATCACCCACAGGCGCTTGGGCGACAGCTCCAGGCCGATGATGAACAGCAGCAGCACCACGCCCAGCTCGGACAGGCTGGCGACGCTTTCCGGGTCGTCGATCAGGCGCAGCACCGAAGGCCCGATCAGCACCCCGGCCAGCAGGTAGCCGAGCACCGCGCCCAGTTGCAGGCGCTTGGCCAGCGGCACCATGAAGACGGTGGCGATGAGGAAGACCACCGTCGATTGCAGATAGTTGGAACCATGCTCCATGCCGGAACGCTCCTTGGCAGGATGAGGCCCGGCGCGCGACCGGGCGGGTGGAACGGAAAGGGTGTCGATCAGACCGGCGGCAGGCCCTGGTCGATCAGGTGGCGCTGGAACTGCCCGGCGAGCGCTTCGACCTGCGGCCAGGGCTGCGCGTGCCGTTCGTCCAGCGCGACGTGGCTGGTGCCACGGATGTCGGCCGGCAACTCGACGGCGCGGTAGAAGGCGTTGACCACCTCGGCCATGGCCTCGCGCTGGTTCTCCATGAGGATGGCGCCGTGGGCCAGCACCACGTAGCGCCCGTCGCTCTGCCGGCGGCGCCAGCGCTGGGCGGTGCCGACCAGCTTGCGGCCGCCGATGTTGACGTTGTAGCGGCCGTCGCAGAAGGCGCCGTCGACCTCGCCCACGCCGGCGTCCAGGCCCATGGCCGCGAGCCAGTCGCAAAGCGGCTGGCACAGGCGCAGGTAGGCGGTGTCGATGCGCGTCTGCTCGTTGTCGCCATCGGGCACCGCGTAGCACAGGGCGACGTTGAGCACCGCCGGCGACTGCGGCACCGGCTCGCCGCCGGTGTCGCGCAGGGCGATCGGCCAGCCGAGTTCGGCGCAGCGCGCCTCGGCCTCGGCGAAACCGGCCAGGCGGCTGAGCCGGCGCGGCATCACCAGCGCCTGCTGCAGCGGGCGCCAGAACAGCAGGCGGCTGTCGGCCTGGCCACTGAACACCTGGTCCAGGGCGGCGCGTTCGGCATCCAGGCCGTCCTGTGCGGAAAACCGCAGTACCCGTTCGCCCATGTCCTACTCCTTTCGCCGTGCTGCCTGACAGGTAGCGGACTATGCCCAGCCGCCAGGCCAGGCTGCAAGCGAAAAGCCGCGCTCCCCCGGCAGGCGGCGGGACAGCCTGGCGGCATATGGCTATGCTCATAGCCGGATGCCATCGCGCACAGGACGAGCCCCGTGTCCCAGCCGTTCCCGCAACGCCTTCGCCAGCAATTCCGGCTCGCCCGCTCCCTGGCGCGACCGGTGGCCACGGAGAACCTCAGGCGCCTGACCTGGCTGGCGCTGCTGGCCGTGCCCTTCGGCCTGGTGCACATCCTGGTGTTCTGGCTCAACCTGCAGGGCAGCCTCCCGGAGTTCGACGGCTGGCGCCAGCACATCATCCTCACCCACGCGGTGGTGGCCGCGCTGCTGCTCGGCCTCGGCCTGCTCGCCTGGCAGGCCCGCCAGCGCCCGCAGGCTCCGCCGCCGTGGTACTGCGAGCTGCTGGCGCTGCTGGGCGCCAGCGTGCTGCTGGGCTTCGGCCTGGTCATCACCTGCTTCGACCAGGAGGTGACCAGCAGCATCACGCCCTTCCTCATGGGCGCGGTGGCCACGGCGCTGATCCTGCTGCTGCGCCCGGTGTTCGCCACGCTGCTCTACGTCGTGCTGTTCGTCGCCTTCGAACTGGCCATGGAAATGGCCCAGCCGGACCCGCAGCTGCGCCTGTCCAACCAGATGGGCGGCCTGACCATCTGCGGCATCGGCCTGCTGCTGTCGCAGATCCTCTGGTTCGGCCACCTGCGCAACCTGCGCCAGCGCCAGCACCTGCGCCGGCAGCGCAAGGAGCTGGAAGAGAAGAACCTGCAGCTGGAATACCTGGCCGGCCACGACCCGCTGACCGGGCTGTTCAACCGCCGCCAGTTCGACCAGTTGGTGAAGCAGGAACTGGCGCGCTGCGACCGCCAGCCGATGCCGGTGAGCCTGCTGATGATCGACCTGGACCACTTCAAGTTCATCAACGACCGCTACGGCCACCCGCTGGGCGACGAGGTGATCCGCCACACCGCCACCCTGCTGCGCAAGCACACCCGCAGCAGCGACAGCGTGGCGCGCCTGGGCGGCGAGGAGTTCCTCCTGCTGCTGCCGGACACCGCCGCGCCCCAGGCCCGGGTGATAGCCGAGAAGCTGCGCAAGCTGCTGGAAGACACCCCGCTGCCGATGAAGGACGGCCTGCTCTACCTCACCGCCAGCTTCGGCATCGCCGGCCTGGCCAGCGGCGTGTCGAGCACCTACGAAAGGCTCTACAGCACGGCCGACCAGGCCCTGTACCGGGCCAAGGCCAGCGGGCGCAACCGGGTGGAAGTGATGGATGCGGCGCCCTATGGGACCTTGGAGTGAGCTTTTGTGTAGGAGCGAGCTTGCTTGCGAACAGCGTTTCCCGGCGGCTGCGGTGTTTGGGGTTGACTCCGCCCCCTCACCCCAACCCTCTCCCTGAAGGGAGAGGGGGCCGTTCGGAGCAAGCGGTAAATTCGGAGTCATCCTGAAGCTCCCATCTATTCCCGCCATTCCCACGTCCGCGGTTATGCGCCCTACGGGCTGGCAGTCCCAAAGCAAGATGTGGCACGGCTCTTCGTAGGAGCGAGCTTGCTCGCGAACAGCGCTTCCAGGTGGCTGCAGTGTTTGGGTTGACGCCGTTCCCTCTCCCCAACCCTCTCCCTGAAGGAGAGGGGGCCGTTCGGAGCAAGCGGTAAATCCGGAGTCATCCTGAAGCTCCCATCTATTCCCGCCATTCCCACGTCCGCGGTTATGCGCCCTACGGGCTGGCAGTCCCAAAGCAAGATGTGGCACGGCTCTTCGTAGGAGCGAGCTTGCTCGCGAACAGCGCTTCCAGGTGGCTGCAGTGTTTGGGTTGACGCCGTTCCCTCTCCCCAACCCTCTCCCTGAAGGAGAGGGGGCCGTTCGGAGCAAGCGGTAAATCCGGAGTCATCCTGAAGCTCCCATCTATTCCCGCCATTCCCACGTCCGCGGTTATGCGCCCTACGGGCTGGCAGTCCCAAAGCAAGA